>Ga0265338_10003565_pt1 | contig 21758 bp, 20 predicted proteins | sample 42126metaG_FD_193579 | JGI IMG/M metagenome (GOLD analysis project Ga0265338, IMG submission 193579) | Rhizosphere microbial communities from Carex aquatilis grown in University of Washington, Seatle, WA, United States - 4-21-26 metaG | ecosystem: Host-associated > Plants > Roots > Rhizosphere... | reverse complement strand
GAAGAAGCCTGCGAAAGGCGGAACACCGGCCAGCGAGAACATGAAGAAGACCATCGCAAGCGCCAGCATCGGGTTGGTTTTGGCGAGACCTTTGAGATCGTCGATCTGCTCGACGGGCTTGCCGCCGCGGCGCAGGCACATTACGACCGCGAAGGCGCCAAGCGTGTTGAGGAAGTAGACCGCGAGATAAATGAGGATGGACTGAATGCCATCCTCGGTTCCCGCCGCGAGCCCGACCAGCACATAGCCGACATTGGCGATGGAGCTGTAGGCCAAAAGGCGTTTGGCGTTCGACTGCACAAGCCCGGCGAACGAGCCGAGCAGCATCGAGGCGAGCGCGACGAAGACGATAATTTGCGTCCATTGATGCGCAAGGCCGGCGAAAGGCGACATCAGGATACGCGTGAAGAGCGCGAGCGCCGCGATTTTGGGCGCGGCCGCGAAAAAGGCCGTCACAGGCGTCGGTGCGCCTTCGTAAACGTCCGGCGTCCACATATGGAACGGCACTGCCGAGACTTTGAAGGCCAATGCTGCACAGATGAAGACGAGGCCGATGGTAACGCCGATCGGTGGCTGGCCTACAAGCAGCTTGGCAAGCGGCGCGAAGTGCGCGGTGCCGGCAAAGCCATATATCAGCGAAATGCCGTAAAGGATGATGCCAGAGGAAAGCGCGCCGAGCACGAAATACTTCAGACCTGCTTCGCTGGATTTGGCGTTGTCGCGCTGGAATGCCGCCAGTACATAAAGCGCGAGGCTCTGCAGTTCGAGGCCGACATAAAGCGCCAACAGATCGTTGGCCGAGACCATCAGCATCATGCCAAGCGTGGCAAACACCACCAGAACGGGATATTCCGGCCGCGCCAGATCCTGCCGCTTGAGCCACGCCCAGGAGAGCACCAGCGACAAGGCAGACGCCAGCAGCAGGATAATTTTGACGAAGGTGGCGAAGCCGTCATGGATGAACATATGGCCAAAGGCATCGCAGCCGTAGCAGTTCATGTTGATTCTAACGCGACCTGCGTCCGGCAGTTTCTCGACGCCGGCCGGCACCGCGAAAGTGCCGAGATTGATGACGAGCACGCCCGCGGCCAGAAGCGCAGCGGCGGCAAGGACGAACATCGTCACTTGCGGGGCCTTCTCGCTACGCATCACGCCATAGAGCAAAAGCAGCATGCCGGCGACAGCAAGGAAAATTTCCGGGAACGCGGCGTAAATTGACTGACTCATGGCGCGCCCCTGCTCGTCTCGGCCTGATAATCGGCGATGATTTTTGCCGTCGTCGGCGCGAACACATCGCGGAAGGTCGCGGGATGGACGCCGAGCCAAAACACCAGGGCGATCAAGGGCACGAACATGAAATATTCGCGGACATTCAAATCCGGCATCGCCCGCACGTCGGCTTTCTCAAGCGGGCCGTAGAACAGGCGGCGATAGAGCCAGAGCATGTAGCAGGCGCCGAGGATGACGCCGATTGCGGCGATGAAGGCAAGCCAGCTGTTGACGAGATAGGCGCCCTGCAGGCTCAAAAACTCGCCGACGAAGCCGGACAGGCCCGGTAAGCCAATGGAGGCAAGCGTGAAGATCATGAAGAACAGCGCGTAATGCGGCATATTCACCGCCATGCCGCCGTAGCGAGCGATATCGCGACTATGCAGGCGATCATAGACCACGCCGACGCAAAGGAAGAGCGCGCCTGAGACGAAGGCGTGGCTGATCATGATGATTAAGGCGCCCTCGAAGCCCTGTGGGTTCATGCTGAATAGGCCGAGCGTGACGAAGCCCATATGCGCCACGGAAGAATAAGCGATCAGTTTTTTCATGTCGGTTTGCGCCAGCGCCACAAGCGAAGTGTAGATGATGGCGATGAGGCTGAGCGCGAATACCAGCGGCGCAAAATACGCGCTCGCTGTGGGGAGCATCTGGATCGAGATGCGGATGAAGCCGTAGCCCCCCATTTTCAGTAGGATCGCGGCGAGGATAACGGAGCCCGCGGTGGGCGCCTCGACATGCGCGTAAGGCAGCCAGGTGTGGAACGGCCACATCGGAACCTTGACCGCGAAAGAAGCGAAGAAGGCGAGCCAGAGCAGCAGCGCTGCCTCTTTCGGGAACTTGCCGCCCATCATCGCGGTCATGTCGGTGGTGCCGACATGGATCACCATCCAGAAGATCGCGACCAGCATTAGCACCGAGCCGATGAAGGTATAGAGGAAGAACTTGTAGGCCGCATAGATACGCTTCTGCCCACCCCAGATACCGATGATCAGGAACATCGGGATCAGCACGCCCTCGAAGAACAAATAGAACAGGACGAAATCGAGCGCCGTGAACATGCCGACCATCATGGTTTCGAGCACGAGCAGCGCGATCATGAATTCCTTGACGCGTTTCTTCACCCCGCCCATCGCCGACAGCACGCAGATCGGCGTCAGGAAGGTAGAGAGCAGCACGAACCAGATCGAGATGCCGTCGATGCCCTTGATGTAGGCAATGTTATAGGAAGGTATCCAGACATGCCGCTCCATCAGCTGGAAGCCGGTGTTGGCCGGATCAAAACGGCAGAGGATGCCGATGGAAATCGCGAAAGTGACGAGCGAGGTTCCAAGCGCGATCCAGTTTGAAAGCTTGGCCTGTCTTTCCTCCGCGCCGCGCGCACAGCACATCACGAGCAACGCGCCAAACAACGGCAAGAAGGTGATAACGGAAAGGATGGGGAAGGACATGATTTATCCCCTCGCCCAGAGCCAGGTCACGAGGCCGGCGAGGCCGATTACCATGACGAAGGCATAGGTGTAGACGTAGCCGGTCTCGAACGCGCCGACGCGCTTACCGATACGCCCGGCGAGCGAAGCAATGCCGTCCGGACCGAAACGGTCAATGGCGCCATCATCGCCTTTCTTCCAGAAAATATCGCCGAGCCGGAACGCGCCGCGCACGAAGACAAAATTGTAAACCTCGTCAAAATAGTATTTGCGATAGACCATGCGATAGACACCGCCCAGAGCTGAGGCGACCTTTCCGGGCAATTCGGGCTTCCACATATAAAAGACGTAGGCGAGCGCGATACCGGGTAGCGCAACGGCAAGTGGGAACCATTTTTCCCATTCCGGATCATGCTCGGCAGCGGCGATGGTGTCGTCCTGCGGCAGAACGAGGATCGATCCACGCCAGAAGGAGATGTGATCCACGCCACCGAACCAGTCCCATGCGTACCAGCCCGCGAAAATCGCGCCAAACGCTAGTGGCATGAGCGGCAGTAGCATGATCCAGGGGGATTCATGGGCATGATCCATGACGTGATGATCGGCGCGTGGCTTGCCGTGGAAGGTCATGATGATGAGTCGCCAGGAATAAAAGGCGGTGAAGAAGGCCGTGGCGATGCCGAGGGCATAGGCGAGTACGCCGTACCAATGGCCGTTGGCGACAGCGGATTCGAGGATCAAATCCTTGGAATAGAACCCGGCCATGCCGAACACGCCGTCGATGCCGATACCCGCCAGCGCTAGCGAGCCAATCCACATCAGGGCATAGGTGACGGGGATCTTGCGCCAGATGCCGCCCATCTTGCGCATGTCCTGTTCGCCGGAAAGCGCGTGGATGACGGAACCGGCGCAAAGGAACAGCAGCGCCTTGAAGAAGGCATGCGTCATGAGATGGAAGATGGCCGCCGAATAGGCCGAAACGCCGGCCGCGAAAAACATGTAGCCGAGCTGGCTCATCGTGGAATAAGCGATCACGCGCTTGATGTCGAATTGGGTGAGACCAATTGAACCGGCGATAAAGCATGTCAAAGCGCCAACCAGTGTCACCACCATCAGCGCATCTGGCGCATATTCGAACATCGGCGAAAGCCGCGCTACCATGAAGACGCCCGCCGTTACCATCGTCGCGGCATGGATGAGGGCCGAGACAGGCGTGGGACCTTCCATAGCGTCCGGCAACCAGGTGTGCAGGCCCAATTGCGCCGATTTGCCCATCGCGCCCACGAACAGCAAGAGACAAACGGTGGTCAGCGCCGGCACGGTATGGCCGAGGAAGATGAACTGTAGCGAAGCGAGGTCGGGCGCTTTTTTGAACATCTCGGCGAACTGCACCGAGCCGAAAATCATGAAGCAGCCGAAAATGCCGAGGGCGAAGCCAAAGTCGCCGACGCGATTAACAACGAAGGCCTTGATCGCCGCCTTGTTGGCACTGTCGCGGTCGAACCAGAAATTGATCAGCAGATAAGACGCCAGCCCCACCCCTTCCCAGCCGAAAAACATCTGCAGCAGGTTATCGGAGGTCACCAGCATCAGCATGAAGAAAGTGAAGAGGCTCAGATACGACATGAAGCGCGGCACACCCTTGTCGTGCGCCATGTAGCCGATCGAATAGACATGCACCATCGAGGACACGCCGTTCACCACCACCAGCATCACGGCGGTGAGCGTGTCGATATGCAGGCCCCAGTCGACCGAGAACGAGCCGGAGGTGATCCAGTTGGCGAGCAGATGATCACGGCTCATACCGTGCAGCGCCACATCGATGAAAATCTTGATCGAAAGCGCGGCGGCGGCGAGCATGCCGCCGCAAGTGATAAGCTGCGCGCCACGGTCACCGAGCCTGTGGTTGCCAAAACCCGCTATGGCCGAACAAATCAGCGGCAGGAATACGGCGGCAAGGTCCATATAAAGCGTCATCTAGCCCTTCATCAGATGAATATCATCGACCGCGATCGAGCCGCGATTGCGGAAATAGACGACGAGAATGGCAAGGCCGATCGCAGCCTCAGCGGCGGCGACCGTGAGCACGATCATGGCGAAGACCTGGCCGATCAGATTGTGCTGATAAACCGAGAAGGCAACGAAATTGATGTTGACTGCGAGCAGCATCAACTCGACCGACATCAAAATGACGATCACGTTCTTGCGGTTAATGAAGATGCCGAGTACGCCGATCACGAACAGCGCGGCAGCGACGCCGAGGAAATCGTTGAGGCCGATCGTCATGACACGCCCTTCCCGCTTTCGATTTTCTTGACTTCGATCACGTCCGCGATCTTGCGGTCGAGCTGATCCCTGCTGCGCTGGCGGCGCACGTCCGGCTTATGGCGCAGCGTGAGGGTAATCGCACCGATCATGGCGACGAGCAGGATCAGGCCCGAAACCTGGAATGGATAGAAATACTCGGTGTAAAGGACACGGCCAAGGGCGCGGGTGTTTTCGACGTTGCTTACTTCCCCAGCAACGGCGCTCGGCGCCATTGCCCACATGCTCGCGACCCAGCCCAATTCGGCCAAAAGCACAACCCCTACGGCGATGCCGAGCGGCATGTAACGCATAAAGCCGCGTCGTAATTCGCGGAAATCGATGTTGAGCATCATCACCACGAACAGGAATAACACCGCGACCGCGCCGACATAGACGATGACAAGAATGAAGGCGACGAACTCGGCACCCATCAAAAGGAAAAGCCCGGCGGCATTGAAGAAGCACAGGATCAGGAACAAAACCGCATGCACGGGATTGCGCGCGACGACCACCATCACGGCGGATGCTAGCAGCACGATGGAGAAAGCATAGAAGGCAATGGCGTGAAGCATCGGTTTTTCTTCTTCGGGCGGGGCTTAGCGGTAGCGGGCGTCGGCTTTGAGGTTGGCGGCGATTTCGGCTTCCCAGCGGTCGCCGTTAGCCAGCAACCGTTCCTTGTTATAGAGCAGCTCTTCATGGGTCTGCGTTGCATATTCAAAATTCGGCCCTTCAACGATAGCGTCGACCGGGCAAGCTTCCTGGCACAAGCCACAATAGATGCATTTCGTCATGTCGATGTCGTAGCGCGTGGTGCGGCGGCTGCCGTCTTCGCGCGCTTCGGCCTCGATCGTGATCGCCAGCGCCGGGCAGATTGCTTCGCATAATTTACAAGCGATGCAGCGCTCTTCGCCGTTGGCATAGCGGCGCAGCGCGTGCTCACCGCGGAAACGAGGGGACAGCGGGCCTTTTTCATAGGGATAATTCAGCGTCACCTTCGGCCGGAACATATAGCGGAAAGTGAGCCAGAAGCCCTTCATAAGCTCGAAGAGGAAAAGCCGGCGCATGTTGCGGATGAATTCCATGTCTTTCCTCTATCCCGCCACCGGCAGCTTGCCGAAGGCAATCAGATAACCCGCCGTCAGCACCACCCAGATCAGCGAAAACGGCAAAAAGAACTTCCAGCCGATACGCATGAGCTGGTCATATCTATACCGAGGCAGCGTCGCGCGCACCCAGAGATAGACGAATAGGCAGGCGGCGATCTTGAACGCGAACCAGAAAAAGCCCCATACCGGCACGAGAAACGCCGCCGGCGCCCCGATGTTGAACGGCGCTAGCCAGCCGCCGAGGAACAAAATCGTTGTCGTGGCGCTCAGCAAAATCATGTTGGCGTATTCCCCGAGGAAGAAGAGCGCAAAGCTCATCGAGGAATATTCGGTGTTGAAGCCACCGACCAGTTCAGACTCGCCTTCCGGCAGATCGAAGGGATGGCGGTTGGTCTCGGCCAGCGCCGAGATGAAGAAGATGACGAACATCGGGAACAAGATCGAGAATACGAACCAGCCATGCGCCTGCGCCTCGACGATCTTGCTGAGATTAAGCGAGCCGGCGCAGAGCAGCACCGTGATGATGACGAGGCCAATAGAAACCTCGTAGGAGACCATCTGCGCGGCGGATCGCAAGCCTCCGAGGAAGGAATATTTCGAGTTTGACGACCAGCCGGCGATGATGATGCCGTAAACGCCGAGTGATGAAATAGCGAAGAGATACAAAATGCCAACATTGATGTTTGCGAGCACCAAGCCGGCCGAGAACGGGATTACCGCCCAGGCCGACAGCGCCAAAAAGAAGGTCAACATCGGCGCGCCGATGAAAAGCGCCATGTTCGCGCCGGAAGGAATGATCGTCTCTTTGCCGAGCAGCTTGATGCCGTCCGCGATCGGCTGCAAAAGACCGAGCGGCCCTACGACGTTCGGCCCGCGGCGCATCTGCATAGCCGCCATCACCTTGCGCTCGGCATAAGTGAGATAGGCGACTGCACCCAAAAGCGGCAAGATGATTGCCACGATCTTGAGCACGATCAAAATGAAGGGCCAGCCATAGGTGACGATAAAATCGTTCATTCCGCCGCCTCCGCCTGCGTCAACGGCAGAATGTCGGAGGTGCATTTCGCCATCGTCACTGAGGCGCGGCTGATCGGATCGGTCATGTAGAAGTTCGCGATCACCGGTGTGAAGGGCGTTGCGGAAAGCTGTCCCGGTGCACCGAATTTCTGCCATTCGGCTTTCGAGACATAACCGACATCGGCGAGCACTGGATGCGCCTCGAACATTTTCTCACGTAACTGCGCGAGCGTGTCGAAGGATAACGGCTTCATCAGCACACCAGAAAAGGCGCGGATAATTTTCCAATCCTCGCGCGCCTCGCCCGGCGCAAACACCGCCTGCTGCGCCGCTTGCGGCCGGCCTTCGGTGTTCACGTAGATCGCGTTCTTTTCGGTGTAGGCAGTTCCCGGCAGGATCACATCGGCACGATGCGCGCCGGCATCGCCATGGTGACCCTGATAAATCACAAAGGCCTTGCCGAGGCGTTTCATGTCGATCTCGTCGGCACCGAGCAGCCAGACCATATCCATCTTGCCGCTTTCAGCAGCTTGCAGAATGCCTTTGGTAGCAAGACCATTCGCCTGCGGCAGGAAGCCGATATCGAGCCCGCCGACGCGCGAAGCCACAAGCTGCAGGACGTTGAAGCCGTTCCAATCGGGCCGGATCATGTTGAAAGTCTCGGCCAAGACGCGCACGGCCGTGTGCAGCGCAGCGCCATCAGGCCGCGCCAGAGCCCCTGCCCCCAAAATGACAATAGGATTTTTGGCGTTCTTGAGGATTTCGGCGAAGGCGTGCTTGCCTGCGATCAAATCCTGAAGCGCCGACGGGGTATTGCCGATAGGACGATAGGGATAGCCGAGATCCACCGCAGCACCGATCATGCCGACGCGGCAACCGCCCCGCATCCAGCGCTTGCGGATACGGGCATTAATGAGCGTGGCTTCGATGCGCGGATTGGTGCCGATGAGAAGAATGGCATCGGCCTGATCAATGCCATTAATGCCGGAATTCATGACGTAAGCGGCGCGCGTCGAAACATCGTAGTCCGCGCCATCCTGCCGGCAGTCCAGATTTGCAACACTGAGATTCTGCATCAGCATCTTGAGCGCGAACATGCTCTCACAGCCCATGAGATCGCCAGCAAGCGCGGCAATACGGCTTGGCGGCGTTTCACGCAGTTTGGCAGCAATCGTGGTGAAGGCCTCCGACCACGAAGCCGGACGCAATTTGCCGTCCTTACGCACATAAGGCTGATCAAGGCGCTGGCGCTTCAAGCCATCGCAGGCAAAGCGCGTTTTGTCGTTGATCCACTCTTCGTTTACGTCTTCGTTAAGGCGCGGAAGGATGCGCATCACTTCGTTGCCGCGCGCATCGATGCGGATGTTGCACCCCACCGCGTCCATCACGTCGACGGATTCGGTCTTTTGCATTTCCCACGAACGGTATTCGAAGGCGAGCGGCTTGTTGGTGAGAGCGCCAACCGGGCAGATATCGATGATGTTGCCGGAAAGCTCGGATTTCAGCGGCTGCGTCGTGTAGGTGCCAATTTCGAGATTCTCGCTGCGGAACAACCCGCCCAGTTCCGAGGTGCCGGCGATTTCATCCATGAAACGGACGCAGCGCGTGCATTGAATGCAGCGCGTCATATGGGTTTCGACCAAGGGGCCGAAGTTTTTATCCTTCACCGCGCGTTTAGCCTCTTGATAGCGGCTGCGGTCGAAGCCGTAGCCCATCGCCTGATCTTGTAAATCGCACTCGCCGCCCTGATCGCAGATCGGGCAATCGAGCGGATGGTTGATGAGCAGCATTTCCATCACGCCGCGGCGGGCCTTGTCGACCATTGCGCTATCGGTATGCACGATCATGCCGTCGGCGCAGGGCATGGCGCAGGACGCCACCGGCTTTGGCGTCTTTTCGATCTCGACGAGGCACATGCGGCAATTGGCCGGAACCGAAAGCCGGTCGTGATAGCAAAAACGCGGCACCTCGACGCCCAATTGCTCGCAAGCCTGCAGCACCGAGGTGCCGGGTGCGACTTCCAGTTCCGCGCCGTTGATAGTAAGTTTAGGCATCAGGCCGCCCTCTTCGTGTTGCGGCGGTATTGCTCGATACGCTCGATCATAACCGGCTTGAAATGGCGGATCAGGCCCTGGATCGGCCAGGCGGACGCGTCGCCGTGCGCGCAGATCGTGTGGCCTTCGATTTCCTTCGTCACTTCCAGCAGCATGTCGATCTCATTGATTTCCGCCTGCCCGCGCACCATCCGCTGCATCACGCGCCAGAGCCAACCGGTGCCTTCGCGGCAAGGCGTGCACTGGCCGCAGCTTTCATGCATGTAGAAATGTGAGAGTCGGGCGATGGCATAAATAATATCCGTTGATTTATCCATCACGATGACGCCGGCGGTACCGAGGCCGGACTTCGCCTCCTTAAGGCTGTCAAAATCCATCAATACGGTTTCGCACATATCTTTCGGCAAGACGGGCGTGGAAGAACCGCCAGGAATGATGGCGAGCAGATTGTCCCAGCCGCCGCGCACGCCGCCGGCATGCTTTTCGATCAGCTCCTTGAGCGGAATGCTCATCGCCTCTTCGACGTTGCAAGGCTGCGCAACGTGTCCGGAGATGCAGAATACTTTCGTGCCGCTGTTCTTAGGGCGGCCGATGCCCGCGAACCATGCCCCGCCGCGACGCAGGATTTCCGGCACCACAGCGATGGTCTCGACATTGTTGATCGTGGTCGGGCAGGAATAAAGCCCAGCACCGGCCGGAAACGGCGGCTTGTTGCGCGGCTGACCTTTTTTACCTTCGAGGCTTTCCATCAGCGCGGTTTCTTCGCCGCAGATATAGGCGCCCGCACCTCTGTGCAGATAAACGTCGCAATCCCAGCCGGAGCCACAGGCGTTCTTGCCGAGCAGACCGGCGGCATAGGCCTCGTCAATGGCTTTCTGCACGTTCGAGGCTTCGTTATAGAACTCGCCGCGGATATAAATGTAGCTGGCATGCGCGTTAATCGCGTTGCAGGCAATCAGGATGCCTTCGAGCAGGCGATGCGGATCGAAGCGCAGAATGTCGCGATCCTTGCAAGTACCGGGCTCGGACTCGTCCGCATTGACGATCAGATAATGCGGCTTGTCCGAAGGTTTGGGCATAAACGACCATTTCATGCCGGTCGGGAAACCCGCCCCTCCTCTTCCTATGAGTCCGGAATTCTTGATTTCCTCGATGATCGCGGGCTGACCTTTCTTGATGAGCTCAGCCGTGTTGCTCCAGATGCCGCGCTTCTTCGCAGCTTCGAGATTCCAGCTCTCGAAGCCGTAGAGATTGGTGAAGATGCGATCCTGATCCGCGAGCATTATGCTTTCACCTTGTCCTTGAGGCTGGTCGGCCCGTTTTGTGCGCATGATCCGCGCCGGCCGGTTTGTGAGCCGACGGAAACATTTTTGCCCGCCGCGAGATCGTCAATGATCTTGCCCATGATTTCGGGCGTCAGATCCTCGTAATAATCGTCGTTGATTTGAACCATCGGGGCATTGACGCAGGCGCCGAGACATTCGACCTCCATCAGCGAGAACTTGCCGTCCGTCGTCGCCTCACCCGCACCAATGCCGAGTTTCTCGTGGCATTTTTTCATGATGTCGGCGGAGCCGCGCAACCAGCAAGGCGTCGTGGTGCACACTTGTATGAAATTCTTGCCGACCGGTTCCTTGTTGAACATCGTGTAGAAGGTCGCGACCTCATAAACCTTGATGCGCGGCATTTCGAGCATGTCGGCGACATAGTCCATGGCAGCGCACGGCAACCAATTACCGGATTGCCGTTGCGCGATGTCAAGCAGCGGGATCACGGCGCTTGCCTGCCGCCCGGCCGGATATTTGGCAATGATCGCCTTCGCACGCACGAGGTTTTCGGCGCTGAAGGTGAATGTTTTGGGTTGCTCGGTCACCGGTCGACCTCCCCAAACACAATGTCGAGGCTGCCGATGATGGCCACTGCATCGGCCAACAGATGGCCCTTGCACAACAAATCGGTGGCCTGCAGATGCGCGAAGCCGGGCGCGCGGATCTTGCAGCGATAGGGCCGGTTGCTGCCGTCGGCGACGAGATAGACAGCAAACTCGCCCTTGGGCGCCTCAACGGCCGTATAAGTTTCGCCCGCGGGTACGTGATAGCCCTCGGTATAGAGCTTGAAGTGATGGATCAGGGCTTCCATCGAGTACTTCATCGTCGCGCGCTTGGGCGGCGCGATCTTGTTGTCGTCGATCATCGATGGCCCGGCAGGAAGTTCCTTGAGGCACTGGCGGATGATGCGCAGCGATTGCCTCATTTCTTCCATGCGGCAGAGATAGCGCGCATAGCAATCGCCGGTCTTACCGATCGGTACGTCGAAATCCATCTGGGCATAGACATCGTAAGGCTGCGCCTTGCGCAAATCCCACGGTACGCCTGACGCGCGCAACATCGGCCCAGTGAAACCCCAATCGAGCGCCTGTTCTTTGGTCGCGATGCCGATATCGACAGTGCGCTGCTTGAAGATGCGGTTCGCGGTTAATAGTTCCTCGACGTCGGCGAGGAATTTCGGGAATTTCTCGGTCCATTTCCACATATCGTCGGCAAGACCATCCGGCATGTCCTGATGGACGCCGCCGGGACGAAAATAATTCGCATGCATGCGCGCGCCGGAAACGCGCTCGTAGAATTCCATCAGTAATTCGCGCTCCTCGAAGCCCCAGAGCGAGGGCGTGACCGCGCCAAGATCGATGGCGAAGGTCGTGATGTTAAGAATGTGATTGAGGATGCGGGTGATTTCCGCGAACATCACGCGGATATATTGCCCGCGCAGAGGCGGTGCGATGCCGAGCAACTTTTCGACCGCGAGCGCAAAGGCATGCTCCTGGCACATCGGCGAGACGTAATCGAGCCGATCGAAATAGGGGATCGCCTGCGTATAGGTTTTGTATTCGATCAGCTTCTCGGTGCCGCGATGAAGCAGGCCGATATGCGGATCGGCGCGCTCGACCACTTCGCCGTCCATCTCTAAAATCAGGCGCAGAACACCGTGCGCGGCGGGATGCTGCGGCCCGAAATTCATCGTGAAGGGGCGGATTTTCTTATCGCCCGGTTCCGGTTCACCCGCGATTTGCACGTTCTCCATGCTCACGGCTTCGCCTCCGTCTTTGGCGGCACGGCTTTTTCGTCGCCCGGCAGCATGATGTCGGTGATGCCTTCCCACGGGCTCATGAAATCGAACGAGCGGAAATCCTGCGTCAGCTTGACGGGCTCATAGACGACGCGCTTGAGCTCATCGTCGTAGCGCACCTCGACATAGCCGGTGAGCGGGAAATCCTTGCGCAGCGGATGACCTTCGAAACCGTAATCGGTGAGAATACGGCGCAAATCAGGATTGCCGGAGAACGGTATGCCGAACAGATCCCAGCACTCACGCTCGAACCACCCGGCAGCGCTATAGACGCCGGTAACAGACGGTACCGGCGAGGCTTCGCCGGCTTCGACCTTAACGCGAACGCGGGCATTGTTGCGTAAGCTAAGCAAGTTATAAACAATCTCGAAACGCTCCGGCCGATCGGGATAATCGGCGCCGCAGATATCCATCAACTGGTTCATCCCGATTGCTGGATCATCGCGCAGCTTGAGCAGAACGTCGGCAACACGGGTGCGCGGCACTGTGACGATCAGCTCGTTATGCTCGACGCTGGCACGCATCAGATCACTGCCCAGGGCCCGCGTCACTTCCGCTTGCAATTGATCGCATGCCATCATCTTACGGCCTCTCGATGATGCGGTTGCCGCGGCGGATTTTGCGGTGAAGCTGCATGATGCCGTAAAGCAACGCTTCGGCTGAAGGCGGGCAACCAGGCACATAAATATCTACCGGCACGATGCGGTCGCAGCCGCGCACCACCGAATAAGAATAATGGTAATAGCCGCCGCCGTTGGCGCAGCTGCCCATCGAGATCACCCAGCGCGGCTCCGGCATTTGGTCGTAGACCTTACGCAAGGCGGGGGCCATCTTGTTGCAGAGTGTACCGGCAACGATCATCACGTCCGATTGGCGCGGGGAGGCCCGCGGCATCATGCCGAAGCGATCGAGATCATAGCGGCTCATATAGGCGTGGATCATCTCGACGCCGCAGCATGCGAGACCAAACGTCATCGGCCACATTGATCCTGTCCGCGCCCAAGCCAACAGATCGTCGAGCTTAGTGAGGATAAACCCCTTATCCTGCACGACCTCCCCCATTTTAGCGGCGGTCTTCTGCGCTTCGGCATATTTCCGGGGATCGATTACTCCCATTCGAGCGCCCCCTTCTCCCATTCATAGATGAAGCCGACGGTGAGGACGCCGAGGAAAATCATCATCGACCAGAAGCCGAACATGCCGATATCACCGAGCGCGATCGCCCAGGGAAACAGGAAAGCGATCTCCAAATCAAAAATAATGAAAAGGATCGAGACCAAATAAAAACGTACGTCGAACTTGGAGCGCGCATCTTCGAAGGCTTCGAAGCCGCATTCATAAGGAGAAAGCTTTTCACTGTCCGGTTTTTGCTTAGCGATCAGAAAAGAAAGTCCCACCGCGGCGGCGGCCACGAAGATGGCGATGCCGAGAAAGATGAGAATGGGTAGGTAGTCGTTGACCAGGTCGCTGATCATGGCAAATCCCGGCCTGGGCAGGCCTCGCGCCGTTAACTTTTCGATTCTTGCGGAAACATCAACCTGTTAGGCCGGAAAATCAAGGCGAAACCATGCGGCCTTTCAACTCTTGCCGGAAATATGGCCCCGAACACGCAATCGCAGGCATCAAGCGGTAAAAACTAGCCAGTGACGGGTGTTGAACAAATTAATTATCTATATGATATCGAAACGATAATTCGGAAATAATTTTCTCGATTACCCCCAAGGCTACCCCCCGTATTGAGCGAAGAAGGTAGCGACTAGGCTCCGCTAGGCACGAAGGAATCGTTGATAACTCTACCTCTGCGAGGAGCATCCGGCGTATTGGGCTGTGCGGTAATGCTTTCCAAACTGACTTCCGTAGTCGCTCCTGACCATACATTCTTAATGGGCTTTGTGGAAATCGCAAGGTAACGATGAAAGATATGCGGAAAAGTTAGCGTCGGAGAATGATGAATATCAACGGCCGTATAAAATCCCAAATCCTTGCAAACTTCTCGCAAGACTTGGTTGGCGGCATCTTGATATTCTTTTTTTGCTTTCTTACTCCAAAATCCAGAAAAATGTCCAAGATTTACAAGGATTTTTGTAGCCTCATTCTCCACCATTGCTGCGCGTACAAGATCGGGGTCAATACCGCCGAACTCCTCCCGAAGCTCACTGGTGAGGATGCGAAGATAATTTTTCTGTTTAGCCGCATAGTCAGCAGTTTCTTGCGCCGCGCGCCGGGCTTGTACATCAGAGATTTCTTTTTCGGTTTCTGCTGCTTTCGGCGGAACTGTTTTAGCCATTTTAATTCCCTTTGCTTACTCGTTTCGTATGTTAGCTATCTCGCTTATTCGCTCGGCGAAAATTAATCAGACGCGAATCTGAATTCGCTCGAACAAATGATGATTTCATCATTTTTATTCGCCGCAGTGCGGTCTTCTCTGTTCTTGTCAGCAACCGTTATTGTTTTCTGCTTCTCTTGAATAATTTCAGCCTTCATAAAACGATGGTTTGACATGTTAGTCCCCCTGTTAAATCGTCAAAAAAAATTGCAAATGTTAAGCTTCAAGCGGACTTTTGGGCCGGGTGTTGAAATTGACTTAAAAATGACTTTCCAAATTTGCTCGCCCGATCAAACGGTATAACGTCAGCTGATTGCGCTAAGGAAGTACGGCCATAAAAAAGAACCGCCATCGGAATTGGCGTCGCCCAGCCGCATGCTCCATGAAAACAGCCGTAAACAATGATTTCTTTTAACATAGGCCTGTCATCCTTTCGGGCTAGGATAGCCGGCAGTTTCTCTGAAGCCTGCCCTCAATGCGGCAAAAGGCCTGCGTGAAAAACCTGCATCCGCGGCCATTGCAATCACGCTCCATGAGGCAACTACGGGCAGCATGATGGTAGTCATGAATGTAATCGCCGCCTTGGAGACGCCGAGGGCCAGCAATGCCTTGCCAAGGCCTAAATTCATAAATGTCCCGGCTATTTCATTGATTGCCCCGGGAATAGTTAGCGCAGCTCCCTTAATCCCGTTTTCTAGAATGGCGACATTTTGGCGCTTTCTGCCCGTATGGTTTTCAGCCACATAACGCCAGAGCAAGCCGATTATCCATCCCGCGGCTCGGTTAGGGCCGACGACCAGCTTATGAAAAGCTGGATCGCTGTGATAGAGAGCGACAATATTAGATCTATCTAAATCAGTTTCCTTAGGTTTCTTGGACACATGAAGCTCCGTAATAATTTATTTGAGAATGACGCCATTCTATAAATGAAAAAATTATTGTCAATTAATTGCATATATGATATATTATAAGTCATAATTTGAGAAAAAACAGGTCATATCGCCATGGCTCAAAATTTTTCCTCATCCCAACTCCGTGCCGCGCGGGGACTTTTGGACTGGACTCGCGCCCAGCTGGCCGAGTTTTCTGGCGTCAGTGAATCGACCATTCATCGGATCGAAACCGACGCTATGCAGCCTCACGCAAAATCTGTGAAAAGTCTTATTCGTACTTTCAACGGGAACGGCGTGGAGTTTATGGATGATGGCGGAATTCGCCCCATGCAACAGAGCGTCGAAGTGCTCGTCGGTGTCAACGGACTACGTAAGTTTTTTGACTACGCGTACGAATATACCAAGGAACATGGCGGCACGATCTGCCAAATCGGGTTTGATGAAACCTTTTTCGTCCAATCCTTTCGATACCCTCTGCTCATGCAAAAGGATCGCATGCAAAAAGTGGCCGAAGAAAGAGGGGATTTCAAAGTGCAGTCGATCATTTCCGAAGGAGACATGAATTTCTACGCGAAGGAATACAAAGAATATCGCTGGCTCCCGAAAGAGTTTCTCAAGATGGTGCCCTTCTATATCTATGGCGACTTTTTGGGCATCATGTCATTTCAGACAATCCCATCCCCCACGATTATTTTGCACAAATTTCCGGCAATTGCGCAGGCATACCGAAAACAATTTGAGGTGATGTGGAAAATGGCGCGCGTTCCCGACCCGTTGAGTAAGCCAAAAAAGAAATAATGTCGGCAGAATCTGGCATCATTAGGGGCTGCTTGGCCCGGGAGTCGTTCTGGCTGTTTCTCGCGTCAAATTTTGTAAGTAATGCCTAGAAGAGTCGCTAAATTAGGCCGGTATCGGCTAAGAAAATTTTCTCCGTATACTAATGCACCCCCCATCATCGCTATACAGGCGACGCCGGCACAAATATCTGCAGCGGCGCTGCCAAACAGAGGACCGAGGGCAGCCGCAACGACGGGTCCGGCAATGTAGTTGACAATCACGGCGACTCCCAGCAGGTAGGCGCCTGCGATCGCAAAATCACGCAGAATGCTAGCCGCACCTTTCCTGATCTTTCTTAGCGGAATAACGGTCCTATCATCGATGATAGAATCAACAATACCCTTACCCAGCTTTGCGGTCAGCCGACTAATGACTACCGAATTATAAGGCTGCGCGACTTCGCCGGACGACATGGTGCCGAGGGCATAAACATTTTTCTGTTGCCACCCATTCTTTCCAATAACCCGGTGCGTGTCCGTATCAATCCGTATGCCGCCATCGGGATGGGCCTCCACGATTCCCCCATCGATGAGCTTTGCATAAAGCGGCACCAACTTGATATTCCGCCCTTGCCCGGTTGCATCGATAAACACATCGGCGGTAGCGGGATGCTTGATTGGTTGAGGAGGATATCTTTTTAATCTGTCGCCAAGGGTACCTGACTCGCTGCTGTACAAGACCGGCAAGCCATCGGCTTGACGGGCATACGATAATTCAAATTTTCTGTTCTCGTTGACGTCTATGGATTGGATGCCGTTGACCAGTTCCAGCTTGCCGTCCTCAATGAAACGCAGCAGTTTTTTGGCCGTAGATAGCGACATGGGCGCTTGAAAGCACTTGAGCAACGAAGAATATTTTTCATCGAATTCCGCCCGGTCTTCCGGCGTCAAACGCTTTTTGATCATGTTGATCTCGTGTTCGGGAATCGATTTCAAAATCGAGTACCATTTAAGCTCTTCATCGTTTTCGACCGCCGCAATATCATCCCGCAATTGCTGGATGATCGCAGGCACGGAGTGTGCGTCTTTCAGTGGAACCGGGCGGCCGTAAGCATGCTCCAGTTCCTTTTGCAGTAACTCTTCGACGTCTTTAAGACGGAATATACCCTTATCGTAGCCAGTCCCGCGGTCGAGATTTGCTATGGTCAAAAATTTGCGTTTATAGGATTTGGCAATCCCGCGAACCTTGCGCAAATTACCGTGACGCGAGGCCATGACGACTTTTTCGTACTTGCCGGATTCGAGAGCCTTGATGGCGGCGTCATAAGCCGAGAGGCCGGTTCCCTTGATCAGCATCGTAGCATGATCGGGAATAGCGTCATTTTGCATGTACCTTTCCGGCTCGCTGGCGAGAAAGGCGCGACCGGTCTCCGCAAATTGCTTGTTCTCGTCACGGAACCAGTTGCCGGTGGCAAGAACCACTTTGTCGAAAGGTTCGCTTGTGCTGCCGGCATCCACCGTAAAATGCCTGCCATTACGGCCGATGTTATTCACCTCGACGCCGGTGCGCGGTGTAATAGTGATGCCGTGCTGTACCGCGAATGCCTTTATGTCCTCGTAACGCGCGGTGAGGTAACGACCATAGAGGCTGCGTGGTACATATCCACGCGGGTTCCTAAGATCGTGACCGGGATACGAGAGAACAAGCGTATCCAGATTTTCTTGTACCCACCGGTAAAAATCAGCGCTATCTGGCTTTTTTGCTTTAACGTTAATGCTGCCCATATAGTTCAGTTGATGATTCAACATGAACTCGTCCGGTTGGTTGACAGCATAGGGCAGGCCGGGGCCGATTTCATTGCCGCGCTCAAATATGGATATGTGCAGATTGGCTAGCCCGTTGGCCGCGGCCGCACGGACAATGTTCTCGAGTGCGCTGAGGCCAGCAAATCCGCCGCCGATAATGGCAACGGTATTTGGCTTTCTGTCAGTTTGTGGTGGTTGATGGGGCATATTGAATAAAGTAAGGGGCTATCGCAGATTACGAGAATTATCTACGACGGCGGGATGACGATAAAGCGCTGTAAATTACAGCTTCGACATTGTTTCCAGTCACATCCAATGGCATTTAAAAAATCCCCTATTCTTCATATCGTTGCGGTGACCAAATCTCAGGCAGCTTTACGAATAAAGTATTGGGGACGATTCAAAAATAATTTCCCAATTTTGCGCAGCGGATTGAGTTGAATAATGTCGGCCGTCTGTTTGACAGAAGGATGGGTTTGAAAAAGACCAGCCATTGGAACTGGCGTGGCCCAGCCACATGCGCCGTGATAACAGCCGTGAACAATGATTTCTTTTAACATCGCTGTAGCCATATAATTACTAATTTATGGTAGTTAAGTTACTATATATGGCATTTATATGCAATAATTAAAATACTTTCATTAGAGATTAGCGGCTTATCAAAAATGTTCTAACCCTCCCCTCGCCTACTACGGCATCGGCCCTACTTCCTTGCTTAAGGCCGGGAAGGAAGAAGAAGGGAGTCTAAACGGCTTACGCCTTCGGAACCTGCCGGGCCTTAAAATGGCGCGAGAGACGGGACTTGAACCCGCGGCCTCCGGCGTGACAGGCCGGCGCTCTAACCAACTGAGCTACTCCCGCATTCTTCGGCGGCGGACGGTTTTACTCTGCCTTTCCGGCCCCTGCAAGCATGCAAAAGGCGGCAGAAACGAGCAAATAGTCAGCGAATGACCGTGGTTTCGCCTATATCCGCAACAAGGCCAAGACGATGGGCGGCGTAATACTTACGCAAAATGACGGCCTGACCCAGAATGCCGAACATGGCTGGCACGATCGTCCAGCCGGGCGCCGCACCCATGAACAGGAGCCCAGCGGCAGCAAGCGCCCCCATCATGCAGCCGATATCCCAGGCGCCTTCGGCGATGCATTGAAACCGCAGGGGGCACGGCGTTTTCGCGGCGATGTTATAGAAAGCGGTCAACAGCGTCGGCGAATAGAAGATATCGAGCAGTGGGCCGACCGCCATGATCGCGAAAGCGACGCCGACCGTGCGGTTGACGGAAGCGCGGATCGCAAGATCGAGGATCAGTAGAAAGCAGTTGAGTACGACGATTGTCTGCGTCCGTCCGGAATCGAGAAAATGGCCGAGCACTAAGGCACCAAGGGCAGAAGCCAGTCCTGCAACCGCCAATGCGCCGCCAAAAGTGGCAAAATTGCTCTTCGTCGAAGCGAACAAGAGGATCGACCAGGCCAGCGTCAGGCCAACCGTAAGCCATCCATCGGTGAGAAAAAGCATGACTCCGTTACGGGCCGCGCTATAGGCGCCTTGCGGCGCGACACGCGCCACCGGCAATTGAGGCAGCCGCAGGAGCGGCAGCGAGGCCAGTAGCTGAATAACGGCGGCGGCGCCGAAGGCAGCCCGGGGACCTGCATGCTGAAGCAACCAGCCGCCTGCGAGCGGCGCGAAGATCGCAGAGAGCATTGTCACCGCCTGTTTGACCCCGACCTGCTTGCCGCGATGCCGCTCGTCGCCCACTTGCGCAAACATGGAATGATAAGCGCACCAGTAGAAAATATCAGCGAGGCCGAAGACCACACAATAAGCGAAGAATTTGGCGTTGATGCCATCGACCGCCATGAGGAAAAGATATTGCAGCATGTAAAAGAAATTGCCGAGCAGCAGCGTCCGGTTCAGGCCGATGCACGGGGCGACCAACAGAATGACCGGACGCATGGCGAAGCGTAGCGCCATCATGAAGGCGAGGGCCAGGAACGCCGTTATCGTCGAGAAGCCACGCGAGACGAGGAAGACGAGGAAAAAATTTCCCGCCAGATTCCACGCGAGCATATAAAGCCCGATATGGATATTGAGCCGGTTGACAGCGGCGTTGGAGAGATAGGACATGACAGTGAAGTCAAACTATATGATCGAGAATGATTCCGCTACACGCCAAGCGCAAGACGCTATCAGAGCTGCCTGGAGGCGGACAAAAGCCGGCCTGGTTTTGGCGAAACAACTTTCGCAGAAGGAAGTTGTGCGTTGTCTTGATGGCTTTTAAGGGCGTTTAGATTACCGCGTGACTGAAACGATGGTACCAGGGGATCTGTAGGCCTGCTATCGGAAGCCGGAGAAGGCGTTTTCTGCATTGGCGACGGAGCGACAAGAGTGGAGCCGGCAACGTCGAAAGCCGAATTTATTATATCATTCGCCCCTTGCTGGCCGATAATATCGATCGCGCGATCATATTCGGTATTCAGGCGTCCGTTGGGTATCGTGCGCGTGTTATGTTGAGGTACCACCAGGCGGTAGCTTCTGATGTTTTGCTCATTGATACTGTATAATGGACCATATTGTTCCGCATTACCTTTATCGTCCGTCATTTTCGGCATTGTCCATGGGGTATAGACTTCGCCATCGTTTCCAAAAATCTGCTGGCGATTATCAATGAAGGGAGTGCGAGGATTGAAATCCTGATTATTGAGCACGAAATCTTGACCGCCGATATTGACCTTGAGCATCGTGTGATTGTCTATCCATTTATTTTTTGAATCATGAATATCCGCATAAACTAAGCGCATATCCTTATCATCGAAGCCGAGCCGGCGAAGCGTTTCGTATTTCAGAAGCGCCGTATCCACGCAAATGCCCCGGCCCCGGGACAAAGTTTCATAAGGAGTCTGATACTTCTGGTACAAGCCTCCAGGAAGCTGGCCATCTTTTTGGCTGGCTTCTTGATAATCATAAGCCACGACCGTATTGACCCAGCCATTGACAATCTGCGCCTCAAGCAGTTTGCCGCCGGCCGTGCCGTTCAAGTGCGCGGCATTTAGCTTATCAATCAAGCTGTTCCAAACCTGAACGCGAGGTTCGTGGAAAATCGGCGAATGAGGATCGCTTGCAATCCGTCGCGCTTCTTCGTCGCGCCTTACCGTATAAAAGTTCCAAGATCTTTCGACATAAAAGAGATCATCTCGGGCGTCTTGCGACTTGTTCAATGGCCCATGAGCTTCTTGATAGCCGGCAAGCCTGTTAGAGGTTTCGCCGTATCTTGGAAAATTCCAGCCCGTGCTGTTATCGGAACCGGCCATAATCGATCCGCGGAGATGAATACCGATATAGCTAAAATTTTATCATTTCATGCTTAATCATGGCTTAATCGCGCAACCGCTCTTTCCAGCGAGAAAAGTGGCGTTTCTTTATGGTTAAGCAAAAATAAATGAAGGAGAATCTGGTGGGCGGTGAGAGTTTCGAACTCCCGACCCTCTCGGTGTAAACGAGATGCTCTACCGCTGAGCTAACCGCCCCCCCCCTCGCCGATAAATAACAGAAATGCGCGAGCAGGGAAACGGCGATAAAAAAGGCCGGCGGTCGCCCGCCGGCCCTTTATTTTTAACGGCGTCCGGTTATTTCGACGTGCCGCCGGTGTT
>Ga0265338_10003563_pt1 | contig 21763 bp, 16 predicted proteins | sample 42126metaG_FD_193579 | JGI IMG/M metagenome (GOLD analysis project Ga0265338, IMG submission 193579) | Rhizosphere microbial communities from Carex aquatilis grown in University of Washington, Seatle, WA, United States - 4-21-26 metaG | ecosystem: Host-associated > Plants > Roots > Rhizosphere... | reverse complement strand
GCTGAGCTTTCGTCAGGTGATCCGACGGGGCAGGGTGAAATCACTCCGCTCCTCGGAACAAAAGCAAAATCTCACACTCCGTCCTGAAATCCCCAGCCCGCTATCTCCATGCCGAACACTATTGGCGTCTCGCGTGCTGCCGACGGCGTCTCGCCGAAAAGGGATCGGAGCTGACTATTGTAACATTCTGTTGCGTTCACTGGCCAGAGATAGGCGCTTCTGAAACGCGATTGCCAATTCCTTTTTCATCGCGGCTTAAAGCTTCTTTCCCCGCACAGAGGCTTGGGGTGGGAGAGGGGGAACGCCCCTCCAATTTCACAATCACGCTGAAAAAGGGCGCAGTCTATTCGCAATCATCTATTCCCCTTCAAAAACACCAACGAAAACAAACCCGTTATGATTTTTGTCCCGCACCCACGACGCGCCGCAGAACGCTTTTGTATTGAATCCCTCTCCGCCTATGTTTAGATACCGGCAAGGAGCGGAATCACAAAAGGGCCAACCGGGGATGAAAATCGAAACCACCACCACCGCGCACGCCAATCCGAGGGCCGAAAAAAATCTAAGCCCTAACCATGCAGTTGGTTCTGGGGAGCGCACGCGTCTCGCGTGCTGCCGACGGCGTCTCGCCGTCGGCTTCGTATCCACTATCTATTCCCACTGTTTAGTACGGCAAAATGGTAAGACGAAGTTCGCGGCGAGATGCCGCAAACCACACGCCGGAGGCGTGTTCCCCATTTCCAACTGCATCGTTCCGGCTCGGACAGTTGGATCCTCTGTTTGCCCAGCTTGGCAGCCAAGCCAGTCCCCGGCATTATGCCCGCCGTTTTCGGATTTCGGCTTTCTTTCGGATTTCGGCCTTCGGCCTTCAGATTTACCCAAGCCTGCCCCAAATCCGCATACACCTCTCGTCATCAACGTATTCCACCTCATTCAACCGGGGAAATCATCAAACCTATCTCCGGTTTTTTGCAGTTTTTTGCAGTTTTTTGCGTGCACACCCGGGCGCGTCCCGCGGCACAGCCCACGGAGCGCCGAGCACCCGCTCGGCAAGCAGCGAAAACCCTCGAAAAACGCGCAAATCGAAGACCGGTGGGATATCCATACGTTCACGTCTGGATTCAGGACGTCGTTTTCAAAGCAGGAAAATTCGATCTCAACCAGCGAATGAGCACTCAATCTATATGCCATTTGTCCTATATTGCGGAAGGGCCTTCCTCTCTAAACTGCCAAAACAGTCGATTGCCGAATGGTTGAATGAAATGACCGCGCAGTGTTAGCTATGCTCGTATCTGTATGAAATACCTAATGAATCCACCGACTCGCCTTATTACCCGAAGCGTTCTCATCGGTTTAATTGCCTTTGGCTCGAACACACTCTTTACCAATAGGGTCTCTGCTGCCGACCCGGCCAAAATCGTTGTGCAAGCGGACACACCTGGCGGCAAGGTCGATCCGATGTTCTTCGGGTTGATGACAGAGGAAATCAATTTTTCATACGAAGGCGGAATCTATGGCGAACTCATCCGCAACCGTGCTTTCAAGGCGGATGCCGTTATTCCAAGGGTGACTGCCGATACTTACGAGGCCGGGAAATACCTTCCGGTTTCATACCGGCCCGACACCAAGCCCCGGTTCTGGACCACCGTCGGCGGCGCCTCGATGGTGCTCGACACGAATACCCCGTTGAATGAATTCCTGAACGTCAGCCTCAAGCTGGATGCCACTTCCGCCACCGCGGCAGATCCCGCCGGCATCGCCAACGGCGGTTACTGGGGCATCCCCGTTAAGCCAAAAACGACTTATACCGTCTCCTTTTACGCGAAGGTCGCCGCGGGTTTCACCGGCCCGGTGACGGTCAGCATCGAGAGCGCCGATGGCAAGACCAGCTTTGCCAGTGTTGAAATCAAAGGCCTGACCACCGAGTGGAAGAAGTTCGAGGCCAAGCTCAAGACGAAGAATGTTCCTGCTTCCAAAGAAAATGTTTTCAAACTCACCACCAAGACTCCGGGAACGTTGTGGCTGCAAAATGTCTCGCTCTTTCCGCCGACTTACAAAAACCGTCCCAACGGCAACCGCGCGGACATCATGGAATTGCTGGCGGCGATGAAGCCAAAATTTCTGCGGCTGCCGGGGGGCAATTATGTGGAGGGCAACGCCTTCAACCAGCGTTTCAACTGGAAGGAAACCATCGGGCCGGTTGAACAGCGCCCAGGCCATCCGAGTTGCTGGGGTTATTGGTCCACGGACGGATTGGGGCTCCTGGAATACGCCGAATGGTGCGAGGATCTGGACATGGAACCCGTGCTGGCCGTCTTTGATGGCTACTGCCTGGGCGGCGGCGGCCACGTGGAAGCGGGGTCGAAGCTGGAACCTTACGTTCAGGAAGCACTTGAAGAAGTCGAATACCTGACCGGCGATGCCAAGACCACCAAGTGGGGAGCCCGTCGCGCGCAGGACGGGCATCGCAAGCCTTTTAAATTGCATTACATCGAAATTGGAAACGAAGATTGGAACACCTCCTACGACAGCCGCTTCTGCCAATTCTACGACGCTTTCAAAGCCAAATATCCCGACCTGAAACTCATCTCGGCCGCCGGTCACGAAATGCCTCAAAACGACTGGGTCAAAAACCGTCTGCCCGACCTGGTGGACGAACACTTCTATCGTAACCAGCAGGAAATGGAGGGCATGTTCAACCGATACGACAAACGCAGTCGTGCCACCAACGAGAGCAAAGTTTTTGTCGGTGAATGGGCCACCCGCATTGGCACGCCTACACCCAACATGACTGGCGCGCTGGGCGACGCCGTCTGGATGTGCGGCTTGGAACGCAATGCCGACGTCGTCCTGTTGGAATGTTTCGCGCCGCTGTTCGTCAATGTCAGCCAGATCACTGGACGCGATCGCTCGATGCAATGGGAAAGCGATCTCATTGGTTATAATGCCCTCGATTCTTATGGCTCGCCCTCGTACTACGTTGAAACGATGTTTGCCCAAAACTGCGGCGACGTTATCCTGCCGGTCAAAGCCGAAGGCATTCCGGAAATCGAACAGACGCCTCCCGCCGGGCGTCGGGGCGGGCCTCCGGTTCCGCGGCGTGTGTCGGCTCTTTATTACAGCGCCACGCGCGACGCCCGGAGCGGGATCATCTATCTGAAAATCGTGAATGTAGATGGCAAGGCTCAACCCATCAGTGTCCAGATCAGTGGCGCGACCAAGGTCAATTCCAAGGGTGAAGCGGTGATTCTAGCTGCCAGCAGCCCGGACGATACGAACCTGATCACTGAACCGAAGAAGTTGGTTCCGCACACGGAGAAGGTGGTCGGCTTGAGCCCCAATTTCACGCGCGAGCTCCCGCCGTATTCGATCACGGTGCTGAAGTTGAAAGCGAAATGATTGAATTAACCTAAAAACGGCAATTGATCCGCGGATGAATGGGAATAGGGGCGGCCCCCTGAACCCTGAAGCTCCTCACCCCGGCCCCTCTCCTCCTTTTAGGGAGGAGAGGGAGACGGAGTCACAGTCGTCTTTGCGGTTCAGGGTTCAAGGCGCGCAAAGGTTTCGGGGAATTCTTACTCCAATCCCGGGCGCGCGCGGAAGGGCTTGCGCCGCGCTTTAAGTCTGCATTAACATCATCGGACGATTCGAGCGGAACCGTTCCTGGTTGGAGTATTTGAACGGGATCGCCGGTCGGCCAGCTTAGCTCAGTGGTAGAGCAACGGTTTTGTAAACCGTCGGTCGTCGGTTCAAATCCGACAGCTGGCTCCATTTCCGAGACGGGGTTTCGCTGGTAAGGGCTTTTCTTTTGGCGGCAACCTTCGGCCTTACCATCAACCTAAAAACCGCAATTCATCCGCGGCTATCTGCGGTCAAGCAAATTCCGGTCTTTCACAACTGCCGTTTTAAGGCTGAATTAAGTCGCCGATCAGTGAATTTCCAGGAGCGTGAAAAAGTTTCGCCCTCTCCCGGAGGAGAGGGCGAGCGTTGATCCAAGTGTATAGATAAGGCTATTTCTTGTAGGTGCCGTGCTGCGCCATCCAATAGCTATCGCTTCCCCCCGTCGTGGCGGTGGAGTTTTGATTTTTAAATACATCGTTCCATTTATGAAGTTGAGCACGGCCATCGGCGTAGGAAAACGAAGACAAATTACCGTGATTGACCGCTGGCCGGTCGTTGATGGTGTCGCCGCTCAAACTATATAAGAAATACCCGTCATTCAAACTTACCGGATTCTCGTCAAGAAAAACAAAACATTCGGAAGAGCTTAAACTCATTCCGAAGTCGGAAAATTTCTGAAAAATCTTATAGGTAGTCCCATCGGATCCATAGGTTCCGGGCGCTGTGGTCCCAACTTGCAGGTTCATGGAGCAGGATCGGACGCGTTCTACGTGATATGCTGGATCCAGGTACTTATCCGCGGGGCAATGATAGACGCCTGCCGCTTTCGAGTACTGCCCCATCGAGCCAATCAACGAGACTCCAAAACCGCGTTCTCCGTTCACGCCAAGGTAAAAAGCGTTGGTCGCACAACCGGCGGGGTTTTCGGTCCCCGAACCGTTTGGCCCACTCCATGAAAATGTGCCAGCCAGCCAATTGGCCACGCCGGAACTGGAGTCACCCACGTTGAGCGCACCGTTTTTGGGTATGTAGTCGTTGTTGTCTGTCGCATAGAGCATGCTTCCCAATTGCAATTGTTTCATGTTGTTGATACATGAAATTCCCTGCGCCCGGATTTTGGCTTTTCCCAAGGCGGGCAAAAGCATCGCGGCCAGGATGGCGATGATCGCGATAACCACCAACAATTCGATCAAGGTAAAGCCGCGCCCGGCGTTTTTATCTCTTAAGGAAAGATGACATCCAGAGCCGTTTTTGAGATCTGCACGAAGCTTTTTCATAATCACGATACCGGGGGAAATGACCGATTGGGCCATATGGGATGTTAGTTTGTTAGCTTTTTGCTTTGATGGGCGCTAATTTCGCAAGGATGTCACAGCGGGCAAAATATGCAACACCGTTGTTTGATTGACGCCAATATACGCCAAAAACAAAGGCGTGTCAGTGTGCGTTTCTCCGCACAGTCCCCTGGTTTGCGAACGAGAACTCATGCGTAAATCTCGACGGTTCAATATATTTGGATGGGGATGCGTATTTCGAATCAATTTAATACAGGCAGAAAGGCCGAAACGAATCGATGGTTTATAGTTTCTCCGATTTGGGGCGGGCCTGGAATGAACGGAGGACAAAATAGGCGACCGGTGTGGCGATCAGCGACAACAGAACCGAGATGCAGAGGGCGCCGATGACCGCCACGGCGAGGGGGCGCAGCATGTCGGCGCCGGCACCGATTCCGAAGGCGAGCGGCAACATCCCCAGCGTCGCGGCGAGCGAGGTCATTAATACTGGCCGCAACCGGCGATGGCCGGAGCGCACCAGGGCTTCGGCGAGGTTGGCGCTTTCGGCTTCCATGTGTTGGACGGAATCCAACATCAGAATTCCGTTTTTCGCGACGATCCCCACGCCGATGATGGCGCCTAGGAATGAGACCACGTTCAAACTGATGCCGGTGAGCCAGAGCGCGGCGACGGTTCCGAACATGGCGAGCACGGCGCCAAATACGATGGCGATGGGTTCATCGAAGGAGCGAAATTCGACGAGCAAAACGGTGAACACGAGCAGGATGGCCATGGCCAAAACGGCGACGAGGTTTTTAAACGATTCCTGTTGTTGCTGATAAATTCCACCGTATTCAACAGTGCCGGGCGGCAGCCAGGCGTCCTTGGCGAGCGTGGCTTGGATTTCCTTCATGGCGCTTCCCAGATCACGACCCTCAAGCCGGGCGGTGACTTTTAACACCTGCCGCAAATTGTCGCGGACGAATTCCACTTCACTGGGCTCGATGCTGACATCGCATATCTGATCGAGGCGGACGGTGGCTCCGCCGGGCGTGCGCAGGGGGAGTTGGCGCAGTTTGTCGACGCGATTGACGTTGTTGGTTTCTGCCATGACGCGGATGTTCACCACGCGATCGCCCTGAAGGACGTAGGAGGCGATTTCGCCCTGCAGGGCGGTATTCGCGGCTTCCGCGATGTCCTGCGCCGTGAGGCCAAAGCGTTGCGCCTCGACGTTGCGGACGCGCAAATTGATGGACGGACCGGTTTCGGTCAGGCCGTTGAAAGTGTCGACGACGCCGGCGACCTTTTTGATTTGTTCCTCGACGCGGGGAGCCGTCTGCTTCAGCCACTGCAAATCGGGCGAGAACAACTTAATCTCAATCGGGTCGGGATTATCCTGCATGTCTCCGACAACGTCGGTGAGGATTCCGGGATATTCCCAGCGTATCATGGGAAAGCGTTCGGCAAATTGATGCCGCAAATCCGCGATGACTTCCTCGGTGGTGTGATGGCTGCGCGGCTTGAGTTTGACGGCGAAGTCCCCGCGGTACGCTTCGGTGATGAACATGCCCATTTCGGTGCCGAGCCGCCGGGAGTAACCTTCGACGTCGGGATTGGCGCGCAGTATCTCTTCGGCTTCATTGAGCACGCGCGAAGTTTCGTCGAGGCTCGTGCCCGGTGGCGCCCAGTAATCGATGACGAATCCTCGCTCGTCGAAGGTCGGCAGGAAATCCGTGGGCAATTGGCGGTAGACAAAAATCCCGACCGTAAAAATCAACGCGCAGCCGAGCAGGGTGAGTCCGCAATGGCGGATTGCGACGTGCAGCACGCGCTCGTAAAGGCGTAAGACGCGCCGGAGGATAAATCCGCCGTCCAGGTCTTGGGGAGCGTGCCCGTGCTCCAATTTTTCCCGCCGGCGAATGAACCAGCCGGCGAGCGAGGGCGTGAGGGTCAGGGCCAGCAGCAACGAGGTCAGCAGCGATACCACCATGGTCAACGCGAGCGCGCGAAAGAAGACCCCGGTGATTCCGGTCAAAAATGCGAGCGGCAAAAACACCACGACCGGGGTGAGGGTGGAACCGATGAGGGGATGCAAAATCTCGCCGACGGCCTCCTGGATGCCCGCGAGCTTCGGCCGGCCGGCGGCAATTTTCACAAACATCGCTTCGACCACGACGATGGCGTCATCGATGATGAGGCCGATGGAGGCCGCGATGCCGCCCAGGGTCATCATGTTGAAGCTCATGCCGGACAGTTTCATGGCGACGAACGTGATGAGCACGGAAATCGGGATGGTGACGATGGCGGTGACGACGCTGCCCCAGTTTTTAAGGAAGAAAAACAGGATGACAATCGACAAAATCAGTCCGAAGAAAATCGCGTCCCAAACGCTGCTGACCGAATCGCGAACGAATTGGGATTGATCGTAATAAAACGCCAGGTGCATGTCCGGCGGCAATTCGCGCCGGAGTTTTTCCAATTGCGTTTTCAACGCGTGGGCAATGTCCAGAGTGCTGCCATCGGGCTGGCTTTGCACGTTGACCAAAACGGCGTTGCGGCCCTGTGCCGTGACGACGGTATAGGCCGGCGCGGGTCCGCGCTCGATCTGCGCGACGTCCTTAACCAGCACGGGATGATTGCCGTGGACCGCGATGACGACGTTAGCGATGTCCTCCTCGGAACGGACGCGTCCATCCACGGTGGTGAGATACAAATGATAATTTTCCTGGATCATGCCCGCGGCGGCGATGAGATTATTTTTGGTCAACGCGCCGCTCACGGCGGCGAGGTCCAGGTGCGAGGCCTGCAATTTTGCGGGATCCACAATTACGTGAAATTCCGGCACGTAGCCGCCGGTCAATTCGACTTTGGCCACGCCGGGAATTTGGAGAAAGCGCGGCTTGAGGGTGTAATTGGCCGTTTCCCACAAATCCATGAGGTTGCGGTTCGAGCTCGTCAGGCTGATGCCAATGATCGGAAAGGCGGAGAACGTCATGCGTTCGACTTCGGTGGACGCCTCGGCGGGCAATCCCGCGCGGACCTCGGCCAGGCGGCTGAGCACGTACAATTCCGCGCGCGGCATGTCGGTCTGCCAGTTGAAAAAGATATTAATTTCCGCAGAGCCGCGTTTCGTGGATGAACGCACGGAAACCGTGCCGGGGATTTCCTTCATCGCCTCCTCGACCGGGCGCGTGATGGTGGCCATCATTTCGTCCGCCGGCATGATGCCGTTGTTCACGATGATGACGATGCGCGGAAAATCGGTTTGCGGGAAGACCGAGGAGGACAGGTGCAGCGCGGAAAAGGTTCCGGCGAGGCACAGCACCGCCGCGATGAACAGGATGGACAAGGCGTGCCGCGTGGCGAACCGGCCCAGGGATGAACTGGTGGCGGGATTCATTGCGCCGGGACGGAATTGCTGGAGGTGGACTCGCTCGCGGCCGCGTTCGCCACGCGAATCTTCGCCTGGTCAGGAAAACCGTAGGCGCCCACGGTCACGACCAGATCGCCTTCCTTCAAATCCGCGCCGGTGATTTCGGTCCAGCCGTTTTCGCCCAGGCCAATCGTGACCGGCGTTTGCGCCGCTTCCTCGCCTTTGGCCAGCGCGACAAATCTTTTCCCTCCCTCATCGGTCACCACGCTCGCAGCGGGCGCGACCAGGCAGTTGGTGTGAATGGCGGTGATGATTTTTATGGGCACGAATTCTCCGGGGCGCAATCCGGTGTTCGGCGGCAGCAAAGCGCGGGTCAAAACCGTTCCGTCCGCGGCATCGACGGCGGAGCTGACAAATGAAACCGAAGTGATGACTGAATCGCCAATTCGAACTTCCTGGCCGGTTTTCAAATCGCCCGCCTCGGCAGCGGGGATTTGCGCGCTGATCGAAAGCCGATTGAGATCGACGACTTCGGCAATCACGGCGTTCGCGTCGACGGCCGCGCCGACTTTGGCGGGGATGCGGATAACGGTTCCGGAAATCGGCGACACGATTTGCAGCGCGGCGAGCTGTGACTCGGCGTCCTGCACATTTTTCAACGACGTATTCTGGTCCGCCAACAATTTCTTCTGCCGGTCCACTTGCGCTTTTGCGAACTGATAGGTTGCCATCCCGGAATTCAGTTCCACCAGCACATCGCCTTCCTTTACTTCCTGGCCGTCGATGGCGTTGACCTTGGCCACCACCCCCGCGGAAGGGGATGCGAGCGGGCCGCCGGCTGGGGCCTCAATGGTGCCGTAACCATTAACGTATTGATGCAAGGTCATGCGCTTGAGCGCGTCGGTTTGAACCGTGATAACTGGCTCGGCTTTCTCCTGCGGTTGATCGTCGTCGCCGCCGCCGAAGTCGCGGTGCCATTTGGTCAGCGCGAATATGGCAAGCCCGGCGCACAGCACCATTACGCCGCCAATGACAAGAGATTTGAGTTTCATTTAAGGTGATCCTGCGCGACGTGGACGGCATCCATGGAAAAAGTCAGCGGGCTTTGGGCCGCGTCTTCAAGGTCGCCGAGCGCCTGTTGCGCTTTGGCCAAAGCGTCCAATTGATTTTGCGCGCCGCTGCAATACGCGGCCTCGGCATTGGCCAAAGCCAACGCGTCGGCCTCGCCCAATTGCGCCTGCGACCGCACGGAGTCCAGTTGTTTTTGCAGATCGGCGAGCAAATTCCTGGCGATCGCGGTTTTTTGCAGCGCCGCGTCGTATCCGGCCAGGGCGGTGTCGATTTGGGAAATCGCGTTCGCCTGGACGGTGAGGAAATGAGCGGCGGCCTCGGCGCGTTTCGCTTTGGCTTCGGCAATTCCGCCCTGGTTCTGGTTCAACAACGGCAAGTCCACCGTGAGTCCCAGGGTCCATTTATTATCCGTTTGATCCAGCTCGTAACCGGGATTCAAGTGCACGTCGGGGTATTGCTTGGCGATCTCGAGTTGCAACGCGGATTGGCTGGCGGCGTAATCCGCCAATGCGCTGCGAATATCAGCGCGGTGCAAAATGGCGTCGCGGCGGATTTCCGGTGCGGTCAAGTCCGGCGGCAATTTTTCAAGTGCGCCAAAATCGAACTCGATTCCGTCGAGTGCCCGCGCCGGCAAGCCGAGAACGCCCGCCAGTTGGGCGCGGCCCTGGTTGAATTGGCCGATGGCGTCCTGTTTCGACAGTTGCGCGGTTTCGGCCGCGACGCGTGCCTGGGTCACTTCGTATCCCGAAATGGCGCCGGCGGAAAGTTGCCCCTCCAGCAGGCGGACGATATTGCTTTGCGCCATTTGCGCGCGCTCCAACAGGGATTGATTTTCGCGCGCCACGCGCAGGTTAAGCAGTGCCTCGCGCACGTGGCTGCGCACTTGCCACTCAGTGGCAACGAAATTCCATTTGGCCGCTTCGGTGGAGAAGATAGCCTGCGCGATCCGCTTATTGCGTTTGCCGGCGGTTTCGAGCGGAACATCCCAACTGAGCCCGAAGATCCAGGGCGGCGGGGTGGTCGTGTCGTAAGTGGGTGAAAGGCTGACCGACGGATTGGGCCGTTCGCCGGCCGTGATTTCCGCGGCGCGCACCGAGGCTAACTGGGCGCGAGCCTCCGCGAGAGAGGGTTGATAATAAAATGCCGCGAACGTGAGAGCGTTTAAATCCCAGCGCCGACAGGGCCATTCAGTCACGACATGATTCGTTTCCAGGAACGCCCGCAAGTTTTCATTGGTGAGCGAGCGCGCATCGAAAGCATCGGCTGATTTCTCCGGGGAAATGAGTTCGGGCGTGAAATGCGCGCAACCCGCGAGCGCGACGGCAAAAATAAAGAGCCAAAGCCGCCCATAAAAAAAATGTTGAATCTCCCGGGAATCATCGCAGGACGGCGCCGCGGTTCGGTGGCGATTGCGTCGTTGATGGTTGGTTCGCGATTCGGGCACGGCAATAAATTTTATTGGATCGCCAGGTCGAACGCGATGATGCGCGTCCCCGGGGCATTTTTCAATGTTTGGACAATTGTTCGTGGTTTGGCCACGCGTGAGCGTCCTCACAAGGAACGATCACGCAACCACGGGCGTTTTACTTTTATCGATCTGTTCCCGGGAAGCCGGGACTTTTCTTTTTACGAAGCCGTTTTTCCGGGGGCGAGCCTAATCCGATAAATGACAGAAAATTCATTTAAAACGAAGGTGTATCCGGTCGCCCTCGTTGGATGGAAGATTAAGGGCGTAACGTGTCATCCGCGCTCGGGTGAGTGTATCAGCCGAGTCGCGGCTGGAGATGAACGAGAATTCATTTTGCAATCGGACCGTATTGACTAGTCTCGTGTGATGCGCGTGCTGGTCGTTGAAGATGAAAAAAAGACGGCGTCGTTCATCCGCAAGGCGCTTCAATCTGAAGGTTTCGCGGTGGATGTCTGCCACCGCGGCGATGAAGCGCTGGTGGCGGCACGCGCTGTGCCTTTCGACGGCATTGTGCTCGATATCATGCTGCCGGGACGCGACGGATTGAGTGTCCTGCGCCAATTGCGCGAGCAGCAAAATCGAACGCCGGTATTGTTGCTTTCCGCGCGCGGAGCCGTCAACGAACGGGTGGAAGGGTTGAACGCGGGGGCGGATGATTACCTGCCTAAGCCGTTCGTGGTTGCGGAACTGGTCGCGCGCGTGCGGGCGCTCGGCCGGCGCGGAAGCGATTCGACAGCCACCTTGCTGCGCGTGGCCGATTTGACGCTCGACACCGTTTCCCATCGCGCCAAACGCGGAGACAGGATTTTCGACCTCACCGCGCGCGAATTCCGGCTGCTGGAATTTCTCATGCGCTCGGCGGGGCGTATTTGCGGACGCATGAGTATTATTGAAAAAGTCTGGGATTACGATTTCGACCCGGGCACCAACCTCGTGGACGTGTACGTCAAACGCCTCCGCGAAAAGATCGACGACGGATTTGAACCCAAGCTGCTCCACACCGTTCGCGGAGCGGGGTACATCTTGAAAGAATGAAAATCCGGACGCGATTGACATTATGGTACGCGGCAATTCTTAGTGTGTCGCTGGTGGTTATGGGTGCGGGCACTTACCGGGAAATCTCCGAACAACTGCATCACGATCATTCGGTCCGGATTTGGCAGCGCGCGCTGGATGAGTCCGGCGAGATGGTATTTGGCGTCGGTTTGCCGGCGGTGGCGCTGGGTTTGTTGGGCGGGTGGTGGATCACGCGCAAAGCGCTGGGGCCGGTGACCGCGCTCACGCGGGCGGTGGAACAAAAGCACGACCGCAACCTGCGCGAACGCCTGCCGGTGACCGGCAGCGGCGATGAGTTGGATCGGCTCACCGATGTTTTTAACCAGATGACCTCACGGTTGGACGATTCCTTCCAGCGCATCCGCGAATTTACCTTGCACGCCTCGCATGAACTCAAAACGCCGCTGACGGTCATGCGCGGGGAATTGGAAACCGCGCTCCTCGAAGAGGACTTTCCCGCGGCGCGGAAGGAATTGCTGTTGAGCCAGGTGGATGAAATTGAGCGGCTGACCCGGATCGTGGATGGGCTGACGCTCCTGACCAAAGCCGATAGCGGGCAGATCAAACTCGAATTCGAACCGGTGCGGCTGGACGAATTGGTGCGCGAAAGTGTGGCGGACGCAAAAATTCTGGCCCAACCCAGCGGGATTCAAGTGAACTTGACCGCGTGCGAAGCGACGGTGATTTCGGGGAGTCGCGACCGGCTGCGCCAGTTGTGGTTGAACCTCACGGATAACGCGGTTAAATACAACGAGCCGGGCGGGCGTGTGAATATTTCCCTGGCGGCGGGCGTCGGATTTGCGGAAGTGAAGATTGAAAACACCGGCGCGGGCGTGCCGTTGGATTTGCAGCCACGCGTGTTCGAGCGATTCTTTCGCGGCGATGCGAGTCACAGCAAGGCGGTGGAAGGCTGCGGGCTCGGTTTGAGCATCGCGCAGTGGATTGTCACCGCCCACCGGGGGAGCATCCAGTTCGTTTCGAAGCCGGGTGAACTGACGACCGTAACGGTGCGGCTGCCGGCGAACGAGTCCTGAAGGAAAATTCGTGACCGCACGAAATCACATATTTGGTATTGGAAGAAATTGTGAACCATGGATGGGCACGGATGAACGCGGGCAATAATACCAGTGTGGTGGGGCGCGTCACTCCGTGCGCGCCGTTTCGTTACAATCGACGTCGGCGCGCGCGGAGCGACGCGCCCTACTAATTCACATCTGCGTCCATCCGTGGTTAAACTGTATCGTTTCGGTATAGGCGTGTGTTTAGGTTTTTTTGCTTGAACGTCTTTAAAAAGGCGCATAAAATAGCCGACGCATCACTTTTTAGATGAGGGTAATGGAGGCGCGGCGAAAATTATTTAAAACTTTTTCGCAACTTTTTTCCATTTCGAGTGTCTATCATTCGGCGCTGGAAGATGTTGAGGTGAATTTTAGCCGTTCTAATCAGGAAACTGTTGTTTAACGCAATCGTTGGCAGGCGGTACCGGAACCAATCTCAGAACACGGTATGGACCACTCGGACCGAAATTCGGGTGACGGCGACGTCACAGTTCAAACGGGAAATGGCCATGGGTCAGCCCGTCTGGCGGGAAGCACGAGTAAGCCTGAGGTGTCTCCCGAGGTGGCCCGCGTTCTCCCCGCCGAATTCGCCAAACGGCATCGCATCGTTCCCATCGGCGTCGATGCCACCACCATTCGCATCCTGACGGCCACGCCCGGCCAGCAACAGATTATCGATGACATTCGATTATTGACCGGCCTGGAGGTCGAGGAATCCGAGGCGTCCGCCGCCGAAATTTCCGAGAAAATCGCCCAGTGCTACCAGGTCACGGTGGAGCGGATGATTGAGAATCTCAGCCCGGAGCGCGCCGCGAATGGCGACGGAAAAAATCTGCACGACATCGAGGTCATGGCCAATGAGCCGACGGTCGTGAACCTGGTGAACCTCATTATCTCGACCGCGTTGCGCGAGCGCGCGAGCGATATTCACCTGGTGCCGTTCGAGGAATCGATTCAATTGCGTTATCGCGTGGACGGTTTATTGCAAGAGAAGCCGCCGCCGCCCAAGCAACTCCACGCGGCGCTCGTTTCGCGCATTAAAATCATGGCGGACATGAATATCGCGGAACGATTCATGCCGCAGGACGGGCACATCCAAATCAATCACCGCGGCGCGCGGGTGGATATCCGCGTGGGGACGATGCCGACGATTTACGGCGAAAGTCTCGTGATGCGATTGCTGGAAAAGAGCACGAGGATTTCGACCCACCAGGAATTGGGTTTGGACGCCGAACGGTCGGCGTTATTGAGCCGATTGGTGGAAAAACCGCATGGGCTTTTTCTCACCACGGGCCCCACCGGCAGCGGCAAAACCACGACGCTTTATTCGGTGCTGCAAAGCATCTATACGCCCGAACTAAAAATCCTCACGATTGAAGACCCGGTGGAGTATGAATTGCCGGGGGTGGCGCAGATACCGGTGCGGCCGGGGCGCAATTTTACGTTTGCCACCGGCTTGCGCGCGATTTTGCGGCAGGACCCGGACGTGGTGATGGTGGGGGAAATTCGCGATTCGGAAACGGCGGAGATCGCCATTCGCGCGGCCCTCACCGGGCACCAGGTCTTCAGCACTCTGCATACGAACGATGCCACCGGCGCGGTGACGCGATTGCTCGATATGGGCGTGGAGGCGTTCCTGATTTCTTCGTCGCTGGAAGGCGTGCTTGCGCAGCGGTTGGTGCGGCGGATTTGTCCGGCGTGCCGCGCGGAATATCCGGTCACGCCCGCCACCCGCCACCAGATCGAGTCGCTGGGAAATCGGAAAATCGAGGGCGTCTTTTACCGCGGCGCCGGGTGCGAGGAATGTCGCGGAACCGGTTATCGCGGGCGCATTGGCATTTTTGAATTGCTGCCGATCACTTTGGAGTTGCGCGAATTGATTTTGCAGAAACGATCCAACGCCGAGCTCAAGGCGGCGGCGCAAAAAACCATGATGACGATGCACCAGGATGCTTTGCAGAAAGCGGCGGCGGGCATGACGTCAATCGAAGAAATTCTGAGGGTATCGTCGGGTGATCTGCTCGAATGAACGCCTTTCGATACCAGGCCATCGAAGCCGGCGGCGCGTCCGTTCGCGGCGTGATTGAAGCCGAGGATCGCAAGTCCGCTTTGCGCCTGCTCGGTCAGCGCGGTTTGTTTCCGTCAAACCTGGAAGCGTGCGCTGCGAACGGCGCTGTCGCCGCCGCGCCGGTTGCCGCCAGTGAGGCTCCGGCGACGGTGGCTGGACGCCGCCGAAGCATTAGCCGGAAGGATATCACGGCGTTCACCCGGGAATTGAGCGCGCTGGTCGGCGCGGGCATTCCCATTCCGCAGGCGCTGGACAGTTTGGGCGCCGAGGAGGAGAACCTGGCTTTTCGCGAGGTGATTTTGTCGATTGCGGATTCGGTGCAAAAAGGCTCGGCGCTTTCAGCATCGTTGGAGGACCACCCGAAACTTTTTAGCAAACTCTACGCGAGCATGGTCCGCGTGGGCGAAGAGGCGGGGCAGTTGCCGGCGGTGATGTCCGACCTCGCGAACCTGCTGGAACACGAAGATGAAGTCCGCGGCGAAGTGCTGGCCGCGGTGGCATATCCGATGTTTGTGCTCGGTTTCGGCGTCATCACGGTCACCGTGCTGCTCACGGTGGTGTTGCCGCGCCTGTTCACGATGCTGGAGGAAATGCTCCCGGTGCTGCCGTTGCCGACGCTGATTTTGCTGAAGCTCAGCCGCATTTTTCATCAGGACTGGATTTTCATATTGGTGGGAATTGCGGCCGTGTCGGGGGCGATTGCGTGGTACAAGCGAACCGCGAAGGGCGCCGACATGTGGGATCGGTTAAAATTGCGACTCCCGGTAGTGGGAGCGGTCTTTCGCTCGTCGGCCTTGGGGCGGTTCGCACGGACGCTGGGCACGCTTGTGCGCGCCGGCATTTCCCTGTTGCCGGCGTTGAAGATTGTGGAGAACACCATCGGCAATCGCATTCTCGCTGAGCAGATCGCGCGGGTCGCGGAGGAAACCCGCGGTGGCGATTCGCTGGCGGGACCGTTGCGCAAGCTCGGCATTTTTCCGCGCACGGTCGTGCAGATGATCGAGGTGGGCGAGGAAACGGGCAAGCTGCCGGAGATGCTTTTGAAAGTCGCCGACATCGAGGAACGGCAAATGCGCGCGCACACGAAGGTGCTGATTTCGTTCCTTGCGCCCGTGATGATTTTGGTGGTCGGCGGCCTGATCGGATTCATGGTCATCGCCATCCTGCTGCCGATTTTCAAAATGAGCAGCGCCATGCGGTAAAAAATTCAGGAGACAACAGATATGAAAACGCGAACGCAAAAAAATTGCACGAATGCCTTTACGCTCGTCGAGCTGATGGTCGTGGTGGTGATCATCGGGATCCTGGCCGCGACGGTGCTTCCGAGCGTGATGGGGCATATTGGCGAAGCAAAAGTTAGCGCGGCCAAGGCGGATGTCACGGAATTGGAATCCGCCGTGGAACGTTTTTACGTCAACATGGACCGCTATCCAACCAGCGAGGAGGGTTTGAAAATCCTGGTGGACCCGCCCACGACCGAGGACTCGAAAAATTGGCACGGGCCGTACGTGAAGCAGTTGCGCGATGATCCGTGGGGCAACCCGATTCAATACCGCTACCCGGGAGTCCATCATCCGACGAGTTTCGATATTTGGTCGCGCGGCGAAGGCGGGCAGGACGGTGGCGAAGGCAAAGCGGCGGACATCGGAAACTGGTGAAATGAAGCTGGCGCGTTCAAGCGGGGACGAAACGGGGGCAGGGGTGAGGAGGCATTTGGCCGGAACGATGCCGTTAGTTTTGGGGAGCGCACGCGTCTCGCGTGCTGCCGACGGCGTCTCGCTGTCGGCTTCGTGCCCACCATATAATTCCACTGTTTGCTCCGGCGAAATGGTGGGACGAAGTTTGCGGCGGGACGCCGTAAACCACACGCCGGAGGCGTGTGCTCCCCTTTTCAACGGCGTGGTTCCGGCCGAGAGCGCCTTCACCCTGATCGAACTGATGATCGTGGTCGTGCTCATCGGAATCCTGTCGGCCATGATTATTCCGGAGATGAAGGGCGGTTACCAGGATGCGCTGCTGCGGTCCACGAGCCGTAACCTGGTGAATGTTTTCAGCATCGCTTCGAGCCGGGCCGTCAGTTTGAACCAACTTCACCGAGTGCGGCTCGATGTAAAGACCGGGCGTTACGTGATTGAGAAACGCACTCGCGAAACGGTGCAGGGTGATGAATTCGCTCCGCTCAAGGATGTTTCCGAGGCGGAAGGCACGCTGGACACGCGCATCTCCATTCAAATGCGAAAACCTGAAAATTTGCCGGCGGGCGCTTCGGAAACTGGACCCGGCGCGCGCGCGGAAGACGGCTCGGCCATCGACACCGTTTCGTTTAATTCCGATGGAACCGCCGACGCGGTGGAAGTGCTGCTGCGCGATCGCGAAGGTTTTCGGCTGGCGCTGCGCATCAATCCAATCACGTCGCGCGTGAAGCTGCTGGAACTGGAGCGCGAATGAAACGAAACCCGGGCATTCAAACTTCGAGAACGAAGCGCGGTTTTTCGCTGATCGAAGTGATCGTGGCGGTCGCCATTCTCAGCATCGCGCTCGTGGGGCTTACCCATGGCATTTCGACCGCGCTCGGTTCGAGCAAGGAGGCCGAATTGCAGACCACGGCCGCGATGTACGCCGCCGGGTTGATTGAAAATTTGCGCGCGGAGGGCGGCATCAAGGACGGGCAAACCGACGGCGATTGCGGCGCGGAATTGCCGCTGTATCGCTGGACTGAGTCCATCACGGCCGCGGGCCTCGACGGGTTGCACCAGGTGGATGTCTCCATCCTGAGCTCCCGCTCGAGCCGCGAGATTTACGCGCTGCGAACGCTGCTTTTCGAGTTGCCCGACGACTCCACCGATTCGAAAAGCAAGCCCGGTTCAAAATCGAAAAAGAGATCGAGCGGCACATCGTGAAACGGAGACTCACAATTTCAATCCGCGAAAATCGCCGGCCGGCAAGGATGGCCGCATTCACGCTCATCGAAGTTACGATTGCCGCGGCCTTGATGTCGATCATCCTGGTAAGCGCGTATCTGTGTTTCGATGCGGGCATTCGCGGCAAGAGAATGATCGAGCCGCGCGTGGAAGTTTTCCAGAACGCCCGCGTGGCGATGGCTTTTTTGACGGCTGATTTGCGCGGCGCGTGTCCGCTGTCGAAGGATTATCAATTTCTCGGCATGCACCGGATGATGGGGGCGATGCCGGGGGATAATTTGGATTTTGCCACGCACAATTACACCCCGAGCGGCGAGCGGGAAGCGGATTTTTGCGAGACGAGCATTTTCCTCGACCAGGATCCGGCCACGGGGCGCTTCACTTTGTTCCGCCGGCGCAATCCAATCATCGCGCCGGACCCGCTTTCGGGCGGAAGCCGCGAGGAGATTGCCACGGGGCTGCTTGGCGCGCAGTTCGAGTATTCCGACGGGCTGGATTGGTATGACACGTGGGGGGAAATTAAGGGCACAAAAAAGGAAACGTCCCAAAAAGATCAGCCGAACCTCTCCGGCATGCCGGAAGCCGTGCGCATCACGCTCTGGTTCGATTCCGATCCGCAGGCGAAACCGGCTTTGGCCAGTGAAACACGCACGAACCCGCCGTTGGTTTTCCAGTCGATCGCGCGCCTGATGCTGGCGGACAGTTCACCGGAGAGCGCTTCGGCGAGTTCATCGACGGACGCTGGTTCGCCGGACCAAGCCACTCCGGGAATGCCGACAGGAGGCGAAAACCAATGAAAGGCCCGAGCAGAAACGGAGGTCGGAGGTCAGAGGTCGGAGGCCGGAAGTTCGATGTTCGGCGTTCGGCGTTCGAGGTTCGACGTTCCCAAAAGATATCCGCGAGGGCTTCCATTCTCGTCGGTTTGCTCTGGTGCGTCGCACTGCTGTCGCTGGTGGTGGTCGGCGTGCTGCACACGTCGCGAATCGATTTGATGGCGGTAAAGAATTACGGTGATCGCATCCAGGCCCATTATCTCGCGGTCGCGGGAGTCGAAAAGGCCAAGGCGTTGCTTTATCAAAACGCGCACGACCGCAGCCGCTCCGCCAAAAATCACAGCGGCGAACTTTACAATGCGCCGGACCAATTCCGCGATGTCAGCTTCGGTCGCGGAAATTTCCGGGTGTTCCGGCGCGGTCGGCAGGATGAAGGCGGCGGGGTTATTTACGGAATCACCGACGAGGAAAGCCGGTTGAACGTGAATTATGCGACGGTGGACCAACTCACCAACCTGAGCCGGATGACGCCGGAGATCGCCGCCTCAATTGTGGATTGGCGCGGCAACGGCAGCGTGGTAACGCCCGGCGGCGCGAATGCGGATTATTATTTGTCCCTGCAACCGCCGTATCAACCGCGGCATGGCCCGTTGCAAACTGTCCGCGAACTCCTGCTCGTCCGGGGCGTCACGCGCGATTTGCTCTTTGGAAATGACAAGCATCAAAATGGCATGCTGCCCGCCGCCGGCGATGGCGAGGAGGATTCGCTGGACGCTGCTTCAGCCAGCGACACGGACGCAGGCTGGGCCGGGGTGTTCACGGTGGCTTCCACGGAAAAAAATGTCAACGCCGCCGGGCAGGATCGGGTCAACGTGCAGACCGCGGACGAGAGCGTGTTGACGGGAGTGAAGGGGATTACGAGCGCGATGGCGCGCGCGATTGTTTCGTACCGCGGGCAAAATCGATTCCAGAGCATCGCCGACCTGCTTGATGTCACCGCGTCGCAAAATCAAAGTTCCGGCTCCAATCCCAATTCCGGCCAGGGCAACGCCAGCCAAACGCAGAACTCCTCGGGATCATCGGCGGCCAGTTCCGGCGGCAAAATCATCAGCCAGGACCTGCTGCTGCAAATCGCCGATGACATCACGACTGCGGACGGTCAGGATTTGCCGGGCCTGATCAATATCAACACGGCGGGCCTGGACGTGTTCGCGTGTTTGCCGGGCGTGGACCGGCAACTCGCGCAGACCATTATTTCGCACCGGCAATCGAGCGGGTTTTTTGCAAACACAGCGGAGTTGCTGAAGGTCGACGGCGTGACCCCGGCGCTGTTCAAGCAAATCGCGCCGCTCGTCAGCGCGCGTTCCGAGACGTTTCGAATTTTGAGCGAGGGCAGGGTGACCTCGACCGGCGCCCGCCAGCGCATCCAGGAAATTGTTCATGTCGGCCTGAACGAAATCAGCACCCTTGGCTACCGGGAGGACGACTTGTGAAAGAACTGCCGTTCATGAATCTATCGCCAGTTTACATTGAAATCAGCCAGGGCTGGTTGAAGGCCTTCCGGGAAACCGAAGGCCTCGACGTGCCGCTCGAGCGTTCCGCCAACGGTCAACTCACCGCCGCGTGCAAAGAGACTCTCGCGCTCAGCCTCCATAAATTTTTGCGGCGAAAAGGCTGGCAACCCCGCGCCCGCGCGCTGTGCGCCATTGGCGCGAACGGAGTTTCGTTGCGGCGCATGGCCTTGCCTTCGGCATCGCGGGATGAATTTGCAAAGCTGGTCCGGCTGCAGGTGGAAACTGAATTCCCGCTCTCGCCCGATGAGTTGTCCTGGGGCTATCGTAAATTGGGATCGCCTCCCGCGAATGGCGCCGCGTCCCGCCAGGAACTTTTGGTTGCCGCCGTCAAAAAGGATCGGGTTGAGGAATACGCCGGCGTGCTGTTCGCCGCCGGATTGAACCCGGTATTCACGCCGGCCGCGATGGCGCGCGCTTATCTCTGCCCGCATCCGCTCGGTTCGTGCGCGTTCGTGGACGTCGGGCAAACGCAATTGGAACTGGTGTGTTTTGAAAACGGAATTCCCGCTGCGCTTCGGGTCTTCCCGTGGGGAACGGAAAAGCGGCTGGATTCGCTGGCCAAGGCCGTTGGCGGCCAGACGGGAAAAGTCTATGTCACCGGCAGCAACGGCGCGCCCGGAGAAATCATCGCCGAGCTTCGCTCGAAATTCGGGATTGTGTGCGAACGGCTTGACACCGCCTCCGGCGCCGGCCAATCGGCGGCGGTGCTCGGGTTAAAAAAAGCTTCGGAGGAGAACCAGGGCCCGGCGCTGCTGCTGCTTCAAGCGGCGGCCAAACCGGCGAGCATCGGCAATTTCAAATTCTCGCAGCCGGTCCCGAAAATATGGGCCGTCCGGGTGGCGGCGCTGCTGGCGGTGTTGCTCATCCTGCCCTACGCCGAGGCGCTGCTGTTGAAAGGGCATTTGTCCAAAAAAATTGCCGCACTCAAGTCGGGGCAGGGGAAATTGTCCGCGATCGATCACGAATACGATTTTCTCCGGTATCTCAAATTGAACGGACCGCCCTACCTGGATGCGCTTTATTTGTTCGCGAAAGCGGCACCACCCGGCGCGCGATTCGAATCCACTTCGATGAACCGGCGCGGGGATATTTCCCTGCGCGGATCGATGCAAAACGCCCAGCAGGTCACCGACTTCCGCGCCAAGCTCATCGATTCCGGTTTTTTTGACCGCGTGACGGTGGAAGAACAGGTTCCCACGCCCGACCGCCAAAAAGTGAATGTGCGCATCACCGCGCAATGGAAACCGGTCGAGAAACGCGTCGGATTGGCCATCGGCCCCACGCGGGATGAAATTGAAAAGGCCAAAACAAACACGGTGGCGCAGGGGAATTCACCGATGCGCGGCGGCATGCCGCCGGGAATGCCGGCGGGACTACCCCCCGGTGTGACGATCATGCCAAGGTAACCTTATGCGAACCTTAACCGACCACGAAAAACGCACGGTTCGCCGCGCCACCATTGGAATCGCGATTTACCTGCTGCTCTTTTGAGGGTTCCAAATGTGG
>Ga0265338_10003562_pt1 | contig 21767 bp, 21 predicted proteins | sample 42126metaG_FD_193579 | JGI IMG/M metagenome (GOLD analysis project Ga0265338, IMG submission 193579) | Rhizosphere microbial communities from Carex aquatilis grown in University of Washington, Seatle, WA, United States - 4-21-26 metaG | ecosystem: Host-associated > Plants > Roots > Rhizosphere... | reverse complement strand
TCGACCCGCTGCACACCTTCTACGTCACGCTCAACTCGACCGCGCTGGTCGTCGCCTACTTCGCCGGCCCGATGCTGAACTTCGGCGACTTCGCGCGCTACGGCAAGTCGTTCAACGCGGTCAAGCGCGGCAACCTGTTCGGGCTGCCGGTTAACTACCTGTTCTTCTCGATCCTGACCGTGGTAACCGCGTCGGCTACGATCCCGGTCTACGGCAAGCTGATCACCGACCCGATCCAGACCGTGCAGCAGATCGGCACCGGCTTCGCGATCGTGCTCGGCGGCCTCACCTTCGTCATCGCGACGGTCGGCATCAACATCGTCGCCAACTTCATCTCTCCCGCGTTCGACTTCTCCAACGTGAAGCCGCAAAAGATCTCCTGGCGGATGGGCGGCATGATCGCCGCCGTCGGCTCGGTGCTGCTCACCCCGTGGAACTGGTACGACAACGCGACCGCGATCGACTACACGCTGTCCCTGCTCGGCGCGCTGATCGGGCCGCTGTTCGGCGTCCTGATCTGCGGCTACTACGTGGTGGCGAAGCAGCGCGTCTGGGTCGACGACCTCTACACGCGCCTCCCGGCCGGCCGCTACTGGTTCAAAAACGGCTGGAACCCGAACGCGATCTGGGCGGTGGTGATCGGCGGCGTGCCCGCCGTGGTCGCGACCGTGGTCCCCACCGCCGCCAAGTCGCTCAACGTCGGCTGGATCTCCGACTACTCGTGGTTCATCGGCTGCGGGCTCGGCTTCGCCGCCTTCTGGTACCTGGAGCGGACCCGGCCGATGATCACCGACCTGGACCGTGACCTGGACGCCTGCCGTGACGGGACGCTGAAGTCGGTGATGAGCGGCGAGGAGAGCGGCGTCATCGAGGAGACGCCAGCCCCCGAGCTGGCATGACCCTGATCCAGGTGATCAACCCCAACACCTCCCGGGCGATGACCGAGGGCATCGCCCGCACCGCCCGGGAGGTGGCGGGGCCCGGCTGCGCCGTGCTCGCGGTGACCTCGCCGATGGGGCCGCCCTCGATCGAGTCGCACTACGACGAGGCCCTGGCCGTGCCCGGGGTGCTGGCCGCGGTCAGGGCCGGGATCGAGGCCGGGGCGGACGGGCACGTGATCGCGTGCTTCGGCGACCCCGGCCTGGCCGCCGCCCGGGAGCTGGCGGAAGGGCCGGTGGTCGGCATCGCCGAGGCGGCGATGCACACCGCGACGTTCCTCGGGCGCTCGTTCAGCGTGGTCACCACCCTGTCCCGGACGACCGGGCAGGCCTGGGACCTGGCCCGGTCGTACGGCTTCGGGGCCGCCTGCGCCGGGGTGCACGCGTGCGACATCCCGGTCCTCGAGCTGGATTCCCCCAGCGCCCGGGCGTCGATCGCCAAGGCCTGCGCGGCCGCCCGCGACGCCGACCGCTGCGACGTCATCGTGCTCGGCTGCGCCGGGATGACCGGCCTGGCGGCGGAACTCACGGCCGACCTCGGCCTGCCGGTCGTGGACGGCGTCGCGGCGGCCGTGAAAACGGCGGAGTCCCTGGTCGCGCTGGGCCTGCGCACCGCCAAGGCCGGCGAGTACGCCCCTCCCCCGGCCAAGCCGGTGCTCGGGCCGCTAGCGGGGCTGGCCGTCACCGACGGCTGAGCTTCCGGAGGTCATCCCGAACGGGGGCGTGCTCCGCCCCCGTCGCCCAGGTACTCGCAGACCTCGCGAAGCCCCTGGTGCCCGGGATACATCGCGGCCGCTGCCTGGACGAGCGACGAGACGCCGTTGGGGATGATCCCGTTCTCCAGCTCGGTGACAACGTGCTCCCAGTACAGGGCGGGGTAGCTGTAGCGGGCGAAGTCCTCCGCCACCCGGTCGGGCAGGGCCAGCTGCCGGACAACTTCCTGCACCGCCTGCCGGGTGGTGAAGACCCTGGCCAAGGCGTCGATCAGCTGCTCGCGGCGCTGGCTGTCCAGCCCGGCCCCGGTGCCCGCGACCGCCAGCGCGGCCAGGTTCGCGTCGGGCAGGTCAGCGGCGACCTCGGCCAGCGTCACCGCCGCGCCCTGTTCCTCGCGGTAGGCCGACAACGCGATCGCCACCACCGCCCCCTGGTCGGGTGACCAGACCGGGGCACCGTTGATCCCGGGCCCCCAGAACATCCGGCCGCCCCCATCGAGCCGGATCGAGCCGTACGCTAGCGCGGCCCCGACCGTCCCGGTCGCCTCGGCGCCGAGCCGGTCGCCCGTGGGAAAGCCGAATGCCCACCAGCGACGGCCTACCAATTCCCTGGCCGAAGAGAAATCCAGCGGGGCGGCCCGCACCGACGGCGGCGGCGGGTCCAGCAGGGTGAGCAGGCTTACCCGGTCCCTGTGCCCCCGCGCCGTCACCGTCGCGCGGCAGGTGAGGTCGCGCTGTAGCCGGTTATCCACCCGCGGGAACGCGATCCTCAGCCCGGAGGAAGCGGACGCGGCGTCCCTTAGCACCTGGGTCGCGACAAGCACCCGCAGACCGTCGATGATCACACCGCCGCCCAGCAGCGTGTCCTCGTCGTCGTAGACCGCGGCGAACCACGAGTCGACCGGCGGGGAGAACAGCCGCGTGGCGCCGCCGGCTTCTCCCGGCTCGGGAGTTCCCAGGATCACCTCGGGCGCGTCCCGCAGCCGGCTGTCGATGAGCCGCGCCACCGTGTTGTAGGCGTAGCCGAGCGACTCCGGGTCGGACGTCCCCTGCAACTGCACCGCGAGCCGCTCGCCGAAGCCGAAGTAGGCGACGTGCGGCAGCTTGGTCCGCTCCAGCGCCAGCCGCGGGTCGACGCCCCTGGGCAGCCAGTCGGCGTAGCAGTCCCCCAGCATCGACGCGGCCCGCGCCAGCCACTCGTTGGCCGATTCCAGCTCGGTGCGGCTCTCGAACCGCGACAGCACCGGCAGCACCAGGGCCGGGGGCCGGTCGTAGCCGAGCTCCTGGCGGCCCCGCTGCGCCCGGCGCAGCGTGTCGACCACGCCTTCCAGGTTCTGCCAGTTGGCGGTGAACACCGGGACGATCAGGTCCGGCAGCGCGATCGTGCAGATGCCGCCGATGTCGGTGATCCCGGTCCGGCTGTCGATGAGCACGAAGTCATACTCGCGGTTCCACTCCTCGCGCAGCCGCTCGAAGAACGCGCCGCCATCTTGGCTGGTGAAGAACTCATCCCAGGCGAAGCCGAGCACACGGGCCGGGTACTCGTCATCCTGCACGCCGCTGGTCAACAAAGTGACCGATGCGGTGCCGATCCGTACCGGGGTGATGTACTGGCGCCAGTCAGGCTGCGGGAGCGGAATCCCCCGCGACCGTCGCTCCCCGAGGATCGACTGCTCGGTAAGCAGCTCGATCAGCCCAGGCCGCCGGTCGAGGCCGCGCTGGAAGTCCGCGAAGTAGCGCCATACCCCGGGTGCCTCCAGGTCGAAGTCGACCAGCAGCACCCGGCGGCCCGCCCTGGCCAGCAGGCAGGCGATGTTGGCGGCGGCCATGGTGCGGCCGGTGCCGCCCTTGTAGGAGTAGAAGGTGACGATCATGACGTGCCGCCCAGGCTGGGCACCGCGAACTGTCCCTGGCGGGCGGTGAACAGGCCCTCGAACGCGGTGATGGCCAGCCCCTGCCACGCTTGGTCGAGCGGCGGGGCCTTCTCGATCGCGTGGCCTGCCTGCTCGGCCAGGTCACGGACCTTGAAGGAAAGCTCCTCCCGGCGCTGGCTGCGCTCGGCCAGGTCGGGGCTGGCGTACCGCTGGATCTCGAACCGCTGGATCGAGTCGAGCTCGCCCGGCAGCTGGTTGCCGTCGTGGATGACGGCGGCGACAACCAGCGGCGGCAGCGGGACGCCGCCGACCGCCTGGCGGCGGGCCAGCATCTGGCCCAGTTCCGCCTTGCACCAGTCGCTGCCGAAGTACTGCCGGGACCACAGGCAGATCATGATCCGCGAGCGCGCCACCGCCAGCGCCAGCTCCTGCGGCCAGGCGCCGCCGGCCTCCAGCCGGCCGTCATGGAAGATCTCGGCCTGCCGGCCGAGGGTGTCCGACAGCTCGCGCCTGAGCATCGGCAGGAAGATGCCGTCGACGAACCGGGGCCAGTCGTCGGCCCGCCGGTAGCTGAGGAAGGCATCGTGTTTGTAGGACACTCATCGCTCCCAGACCCGAAATAGCTGGCAGCTTATCAACTGGCCGGGGAAGGAGATCCCGTTCATAGCGCCCCTTTATTTCCCCAATGCTCGAAACTTCCGCAATAATGCCGCTGCCTGCGGGAATCTGGGATCTGGCGGCTCGCACCGCAGGGCGGCTCGTTGGCTGCTTGAGTTGCGTGCGGCCGCGAGCGAATCCGGGCTCCCGTTGCCACCCCGCTGCCGGCGCCGCTTTACTCCGCCCGCAGTTCGCTGTCGGCGGCCAAGCGGGCGCCCGGACGTTACCCGCAGCCGGTTTTTTCATTTCGGGGCGCTGGCCGTAAACCGGGCTTATCGTTTCCGTCGACACTGCTGCCACTGCGCCGAGGGGAACCGATGACGTCGTGGGTCGTGTGGGCGGTCGCGCTGGCGGTCGCGGTGCTGCTCGGGTTCACCGGCACCCACTTCAGCGTGCGCACGCTGCGTTACGTCACCGCCGTCGTCGTGATCGCCGCGCTGGTCGCGGTGACGGCCTACGGGCAGACCCCGCCCGGCGGCCGGGTGCCGCCCGACTTGCAGACCGCGTTCGGGTTCGGCGCCGACCGGCTCGGCGCGGCCTTCTTCCGGCCGCTGTGGGTGCTGTGGTCGTCAGGGCAGACGCCCGCACCCGGGCGGCTCGGCTGGGCGGTAATCGCGGTGGTGCTGCTGCTCGGCTACCGGCAGGCGGAGAAGTGGGCGCTGCGGCGCCAGGCGCCGCAGCTCGACACCGGCAAGCTCACCGACGGGCAGCCGAGCGTGGCAGGCGACGGGGCCGCCGGGCAGCGGCATGACTGGCTGGCGGCCGAGGTGCGGTTCCGGCTGGCGGCGATGGACGTGTACGCACCGCCGATCCTGCCCGGCGGAACGCGGTCGGACGGCCTGGCGTCCATCGCCGAGACGAGCGGGCTGTCCGGCGGCGGCCTGGCGGGCGCGGTGATCCGCTTCGCGGGCGTCCTGTGGCCCGCGCCACGCCGCTACGAGCTGCGCGTCTGGGTGGAGGGCAGCCCGGCCGGGACCGCACCGGGAGCGCCGCGGTGGACCGGGCGGGGGGCCGGCGGCGCCCGCGCCGCGCTCGCCCAGGCGGGCAGCGCGCTGGCCCGGACGGCGCTGGCGCGGACCGGCCGGGCGGTGACGGTCCAGGCCGGGACGCCGCAGGCGGTCACCGTCCGGGCTGCGGCGATGCGCGAGCCCGGGAGCGGTGACGGGGCCGAGGACGGGCGCGCGGCGGCCGGAACCCGGGTCACCGTCGAGCTTGACGAGCCCCGCTACGGTCGCACGGTCGCGTCCAAGACGATCGCCGCCGAGACCATCGACGAGGCGGCGTCGATGGTGGCGGGCTACGTCGCCCGCCAGGTGTTCGCCCGCGACCCGGCCTCCCCGAGCTGGTGCTACGGCGCGTCCGACGGGCGTGACCTGGGCGCGCTGCTGCTCGCCAGGCAGGAGCGGGTGTACGTGGAGAGCACGGACGACGTGCGCGCGTCCCGGCTCAGGCAGATCGAGCTGCTGTGGAGCGTGACCGGGGCCGACCGCTGCGCCGGGGTGGTCAGGTACGAGCTCGCCTCGCTGGAAGACCTGGAGCGGGAGAGCCTGATCGCGCTGCGGCTGCACGCGCTCAACCGCGAGCAGTACCCGCGGTTCATGCGCGGCACCTACCGGCTGTGCATGTCGCTGGAGATGATCGCGGGCCAGGACTACAGCTTCCTCAACCCGGCCGCCGCCCGGGTCATCCTCGACGACACCCTCGACATCCTCTACCGGGCCGGCCGGACCGCGGTCGACCGCTGCGCCGACGACGACATCCGCCCCCGGTCAGGCGGCACCGGGCCGTCGGTGCTGTCGCACCGGCTGCAGGAGACGCTGCTGCGCGCGGCCCGGGAGGACCTGCGGGTGATCAGGCGCCAGCTGTGGTTCCCGGTGGTGGCGTGGAACACCTTCTGGCGCCGTGACGAGCGGGCGGTGTGGCAGCCGCACTGGCGCCTGGCCAACCGCCAGGCGTTCCGGGACGGCGTGTGCGTCGCCGAGCTGCTCGTCGCGGTCAAGCAGCGGCTGAACGAGCGGCAGCTGGCCGAGCAGGCGCCGCCGCCCGGCGAGGGGGGCGGGCGGGGCGGGCGGGAAGGGCGGGCGCGACTGCGCGTGCCGTTCCGCGGCAGTTACCAGCGCGGGGGTGACCGGCTCGCGCAGCGCAAGGGCCTGCAGATCGTAGCGGCTATCGTCGGCGACGCGGCCGCGGTCCGCGCCGTCCTGGCACCGCCGTCCGCTGGCCGGCCGGCGCAGCCCGCTGGCCCGACGCCTGGCGGGCGCGGCGGCGGCTGGGTGCCGCCGACCCGGGACCGGGTGCGGTGGCTGCCGTGGCAGGCGCGGACCCTGTCCTGGCAGGCCGCCTACAACACCGCCTGCCTGTACGCGGCCCTGGTCAGGCAGGGGCTAGCGGACGAGGACGAGGTGGTCGCCAGCTTGCGGCGGGTGGTGCTGAACCGGGACTCGGGGGTGGAGCGGCCGCACGACTGGATCTCCAACGACCCGGACTTCGCGCCGCTGCTGCGCGACGACTCGCCCTACCGCAAGGTGAAGGCGTTCCTCGATGCCCAGGAGCGGCGCGACTACCCGCTGCGCCAGGTGCGCCGGATAGCGCCCGCTGACGCGCGCGGGCGGCCAGGCGAAGCGCGCACCCGTTCGGAATACTGACCGGGGTTCTAGTGGCCCTGGTTCTAGTGGCGGGCCGGCGCGGTCAGCGCGGGCGCGATGGTGCCGGTGACCGCGCCGAACCCGATGCGCTGGCCGGCCGGCCCGGGGGCGGTGGCGGTGATGGTGACCGTGTCGCCGTCCTCGAGGAAGGCCCGCGGCTCTCCGTTGACCAGCACCGGCTCGGTGCCGCCCCAGGTCAGCTCGATGAACGCGCCGCGCTGGGCGCGTTCAGGGCCGGAGACGGTGCCCGACGCGAACAGGTCGCCGGTCCGGGTGGACGCGCCGTTCACGGTCAGGTGGGCCAGCATCTGGGCCGGTGACCAGTACATGCTCGCGTAGGGCGGGCGGGAGACCACCTCGCCGTTCCAGGCCACCGCCAGGTCGATGTCGAGCCCCCAGTCCTCGGTGCCCCGCAGGTACGGCAACGGCCGCGGGTGCTGGCGGCCGATCGGCACCCGGGCCGCCTGCAGCGCGGCCAGCGGTACCACCCAGGGCGACACCGAGGTGGCGAACGACTTGCCCAGGTGCGGCCCGAGCGGCACGTACTCCCACGCCTGGAGGTCACGGGCGGACCAGTCGTTGACCAGGACGGCGCCGAACACGTGGTCAGCGAACGCGGATACCGGGACCGGGGTGCCGAGCGGGGAGCCGACGCCGATCACGAAGCCGACCTCCGCCTCGATGTCCAGCCGGACCGACGGGCCGAACACCGGGGCGGGGTCGGCCGGGCCCTTCCGCTGGCCGGACGGGCGGACGATGCCGGTGCCTGACACCACCACCGTCCCGGCCCGGCCGTGGTAACCGGCCGGCAGGTGCCGCCAGTTCGGCAGCAGCGGCTCGGCCCCCGGGCGCAGCAGCCGGCCGAGGTTGGCCGCATGGTGCTCGGAGGCGTAGAAGTCGACGTAGTCGGCGACCTCGAACGGCAGCCTGAGCTCCGCCGCTGCCACCGGGTGGATCGCCGCGGCGGGCACGTCGCCCGCGGTTATCAGCTCGGTGAGCTGTCGCCTGACCGCCGCCCAGCGGGCCGGCCCCTGGGCCAGGAACGGGTTGAGGGCCGGCCCGTCGAACACCTCGTCGCGCAGCGCCACCGCCAGGTCGAGGACGCTGTCGCCGACCCGCACCCCCGCCCGGGCGGGCCGCCCGGGCACCGAGAACACCCCGTAAGGCAGGTTGGCCAGGCCGAACGGTGACAGGCGGTGGATGTCGACCACGCTCACAGCGGCCGCCGCGGATGGCTCACCGCGCCACGATCCCACCGGCGCCCTGTGTTGTCGAGCACCGGCGTTGCAGAGCGCCGGGCGACGTCGGGCACCCGCTAGTCGGCGGCCTCCGCCCCGATCGCCTCAAGCTCCACGATCTCGGCCCGGGTGCCGCGGCCGAGCCACCAGAACAGCATGCCGACCGCGACGAAGGCCAGCACCGGGACGGCCTCAGTGAGCAGGTAGACCCACTTCTGCGACGGGTCCCAGCCGCCGGGCGCGTAGTCCGCGCTGAACCAGTGATCACCCAGGCCGGGGGCGATGAGCTGGATGGTGGCGACCACGATCAGCAGCACCAGCAGCACCGTCAGCGGGCGCATCCAGGGCATCCGGAACGGGCGCGCGACCTCCGAGTGGGAACGCCGCAGCTTCCACACGGCCGGGTAGATGCCGAGGTAGCTGATCAGCGTGGTGGAGATGGTGACGCCAAGTACCGCGCCGAAGTACTTCTCCGCGTTGCCGTGGGTGATGGTCTCGGCCAGGATCACGATCACGGTCGCGACCAGGCCGCTGAAGATGTTCACCCGGACCGGGGTGCCGAACCGCGCGCTGATCACGCCGAGGAAGCGCGGGCCCGCGCCGTCGTAGCAGGACACCGCGAGCGCCCGGTCCGAGCCCATGATCCAGGTGACGCCCGAGGTGAGCAGGCACAGGATGAACAAGATGGCGCCGGTGTCGGCCAGCGCGGTGCCCGCGCCGCTCAGCGACGGCGTGCCGTCCGCGGCGACGGAGCCGCCGTAGACGGTGAACACGTCCTTCATCGCGTCGACGAAGCCGCCGAAGTTGGTGACCGCGGTGGCGGGCAGCACGATGAGGATGCCGAGGACCGGCAGCGCGTACAGCAGCACGCTGCCAACGGCCGACCGGGCGATGGCGAACGGCACGTCGCGCTTGGGGTTGGTCATCTCCTCGCCAGCCGAACTCGGCAGCTCGAAGCCGACGTAGTTGAACAGCAGCACGCCCACCAGGGCAACGAACCCGGCGTAGGACGGCTTGTACGCGCCCCCGCCGAGGCCGTGCACCCCGTGCTTGGCCGCGTAGATGCCGCACGAGATGGTGAACAGGCCGAGCAGCAGGAAGCGGGCGAACGCGCCCGCCGTCGGCAGCCACTTGGCCTTGGAGAACGACAAGATGGCGGCGAGCACCGAGACCCACACGAAGGCCAGCGTGACCACGTAGAACATCGGGGTGGACAGGTCGTTGCCGTTGTTGAAGAACGTCACCACCGCGCCGACGCAGGCGCCCGCCAGGGTGCCGCCGATCCAGACCGGGTTGGTGATCCAGTAGAGGAAGTTGTTCACCGCGCCGACCAGGCGGCCGAAGGCCAGCCGGGTCCAGAAGTAGGGGCCGCCTTCCTGCGGGAACGCCGAGCCGAGCTCGGCGAACAGCATCGCCTGGGGGATGAAGAAGGCCACCGCCAGGATGATCATCCAGGTGAAGGCCTCGCCGCCGCTGCTGGCCACGGACGCGATGGTGTCCACGCCGACGATCGTGCAGATCAGGAAGAACAGGATGTCGAAGCGGCCGAAGTGCCGCTGGAGCTTGGCGCTCTCAGTGGCGGCGGCGGCCGTCGTTTCGGTCAATGCCATCAGGCGACACTCCGTGGCGAAAGCTAATAAGTCGCCACAGTCTGCCTCACCAGCATTTCTTTGACGTTACTTAATATTTCACTTCGGTCACACTATGACCAGGAGAACCAGGTTACGGCCTGTGCCGCACGACCTCGGGCGCACCAGGCGTGTCCGCGCGCTGGCCGGGCACCGGGCCGGCTGCCGCCAGGCCGGCCCGCGCCTCGGCCTCCTTGATGACCCGCTCCGCCTCGGCGTGGTCCATCCAGCCGCGGACGTCGGTCGCCTTGCCCGGCTCAAGCTCCTTGTAGATGTCGAAGAAGTGGCCGATCTCGTTGAGCAGGTGAGACGGAACGTCGGCCAGGTCGGTGACCTTGGCCTTGCGGATGTCGTGGGAGGCGACCGCGAGCACCTTGGCGTCCGGGCCGCGCTCATCGCTGAGCCAGAAGACCGCCACCGGGCGCACCGTCAGCAGGCAGCCGGGGAAGGTGGGCTCGTCCAGCCAGACCAGCACGTCGAGCGGGTCGCCGTCCTCGGCCAGGGTGCCGGGGATCTCACCGTAGTCCTGCGGGTACACCGTCGAGGTGAACAGCATCCGGTCCAGCCGGATGCGCCCGCTCGGGTGTTCGACCTTGTACTTGTTGCGCGACCCCTGGGGGGTTTCGATTACGACCTCAACGTCCATACCCGACTCCTTCGGCGGATGCCGCCCGGCTCAGGAATCTTGGGTCCGGGTTCGGCTCTCAGGTCCGCCTCAGGCATACCCCGCAACGCACCGCTCACACTATGGACATACGGCGTTAAAACTCGGGGTGCTTGACGCGGGGGGATCCCGCTCTTCTTGCTGTTATCTTTACGGGCACGCGACCTCGGCCGCATGGTTGCGGCAATCAGGGGCCTATAACCCCGTGGTCGCCACAACCACGGGGTGCTGGCCGTGGCTCGCGGGCTTTTAGGCACGGCTAGCGCCGCGCCCGGCGCGGGCGGCCCCCGTCACCGAGGGCGCGGGCGATGGCGCCGCGGCCCGGCGTGCTGCCGCACCACTCGCCGGCCCGGCGCGCCCGCTCGGCCAGCTCCCAGCCGCCGCCGGGGCCGAACGGGTTGTTGCCGTGAGCCGCGCCGTCGCCCTGGACCGCGTTATCGTCGTTGGGCTGGGTTAGGCCGTCGCCGAACAGGAGCCTTGCGATATCGCGCATACTGCCACCTCCCGGGTATCTGACACGCGTACCTGACACGCACTGCGTACACCTTCACGATATAACGCGATGCGGGCAAGCGCCAGGACGGCCTGGCACCAGGGGTATCCCGTGGGGCCGCTAGGATCTAGTGGGTCAGATGATGCCCTGACGCGGGGGCCCGGCCCCCGCGAACCGCCGCGCCGCGGCTGATGGCTTCTAGCTCCGTTCCACGTGACCGAGGAGTCTTTCGCGTGCCTGAGCCAGCAGCCGCCGATTCCGTGCCCGCCCCCGAGGCGCGTCCCGCCGCGGCCGGACCGCCGGGCGGCGCCGCGGTACCGCCCCCGGCGGCCCGCAACCGGGTCGTGCTGCCGCGGCCGGACGGCCGCACGGTCGCCGCGATCTTCGTCGGCGGCGCGCTCGGCACCCTGGCCCGGGCCGCGCTGGCGCAGGCGTTCCCGCACGCCGCCACCGCCTGGCCGTGGCCCACCTTCGGCGTCAACATCGTGGCCGCGTTCCTGCTCGGCTACTTCGTTACCCGGCTGCAGGAGCGGCTGCCGCTGTCCAGCTACCGGCGGCCGCTGCTCGGCACCGGCCTGTGCGGCGGGTTGTCCACCTTCTCCACGATGGAGGTAGAGCTGCTGAAGATGCTCAGCGCGCACTCCTGGGCGCTGGCCGCCGGGTACGCCGCCGCCAGCGTCGCGGCCGGGTACGCGGCCATCCACCTGGCGACCGCGCTGGTCCGCCGGGTGCCGGTGCGGAAGGTGGCGGGCCGGTGAGCCCGCTGGTGTGGACCGGGGTGACGCTGATCGGCGGCGCCGGCTCGCTGCTGCGGTTCTACGTCGACGGCCTGGTATCAGCCGCCATCGGGCGTGACTTCCCGTACGGCACGCTGCTCGTCAACCTGTCCGGCGCGCTGGTGCTCGGCCTGCTCACCGGACTGGCCCTGGCCGGCGACACGGCCCTGCTGGCGGGCACCGCCGCCGTCGGCTCCTACACGACGTTCTCCACCTGGATGCTGGAGACCCAGCGGCTGACCGAGGAGCGCCAGCACCGCGCGGCACTCCTCAACATCGTGGCGAGCCTGGTGCTCGGGGTGGCCGCGGCCGAGCTTGGCCGGCTGATCGGCGCCCGGCTGTGACCACGGACGCGGTCAAGCTGACGAGCTACTTCGGTGAGCGGCAGCGGACCGAGGGGCGGTTCTCGGCCGACGCGCTGCTCGACCTCTACGGGCGGCACCAGGTGGCGGCCAGCGTCCTGCTGCGCGGCGCCGAGGGATTCGGCGCCAAGCGCCACCCGCGCACCGACATGTCATTGACCCTGTCCGAGGACCTGCCGCTGGCCGCCGTCGCGGTGGACAGCCGGACGGTGATCGAGCCGCTGGTCGCCCGCACCGCGCAGATCACCGGCACCGGGCTGGTCACCCTGGAGCGGGCGCGGCTGCTGCGGGGCGACATTGCCCCGGTCGACGTCGAGGACGCCCTGGCCGGGGCGGGCGCGGGCGAGGCGGTGCACGAGGAAACCAAGCTGACCGTCTACCTGGGCCGCCAGGAGCGGGTTTACCGGGTGCCCGCCTTCATGGCCGTCTGCGACCTGCTGTGCCGGCGCGGCGTGGCCGGGGCGACCGCGCTACTCGGGGTGGACGGCACCGCCCACGGCGAGCGGCAGCGGGCAGCCTTCTTCAGCCGCAACGCGGCCACGCCGATGATGGTGATCGCGGTCGGCTCGGGCGCCAGCATCGGCCGGGTCCTGCCCGAGCTCGGCGGCCTGCTGCGGCGGCCGTTGCTGACGCTGGAGCGGGTGCGGATCTGCAAGCGCGACGGGCAGTTGCTCTGCTCGCCGTCGGCGCTGCCCGGCACCGACCCGAGCGGCCTGCCGCTGTGGCAAAAGCTCATGGTCTACACGTCCGAGGGGGCGCTGCACGACGGCCAGCCGGTCCACCGCGCGATCGTCCGGGGGCTGCGGGCGGCCGGGATCAGCGGCGCGACCACGCTGCGGGGCATGTGGGGCTTTCACGGCGACCACCCGCCGCACGGCGACCGGCTGCTGCAACTCGGCCGGCGGGTGCCCGCGGTCACGGTGGTGATCGACTCACCCGAGCGCATCGCGGCCGCCTTCGCGGTCATCGACCGGCTCACCGCGGAGGCCGGCCTGGTCACCAGCGAGGCGGTGCCCGCCATCCGGCTGGGCCGGGGCTGACCTTCATCGGTCACGTTCGGGCCGCGCTTCAGGACGCGCCCTCACCACCGCCCCGGCTGCCGCCGCCAGCGTCCCGGCGCAGCGGCTGGCCGCGACTGCCGGGGTGGGTTCCACCCGTTCCCGGCCGCATGGTTGTGACAACCAGGGGCCTATAACGCCGTGGTTGTCACAACCACGGGGTGCTGGCCGTGCCCCGCGGGCTTTTAGACACGGGCTAAGCCGAGGCCACGCCGAGGGCAAAGGTCGCGGTGGCGATGGTCGCCCCGGAGCCGCGGTCGATGGTGAACTGGTCGGCGATCTGGCTGACCACCCACAGGCCGTGCCCGTGCTCCATCCGCCACGCGGTTGACTCGCCGTTGGCGGCGGCCGTCTCGGTGCCTTCCTGGTCGGCCGGGTCAGTGCCGTCGAGTGCGGTACCGCCGTGGGCAGTGCGGTCGGGGGCAGTGCGGTCGGGGGCAGTGCGGTCGGGGGCAGTGCGGTCGGCGGCCCGGCCCGCGTCGGTCACCTCGCAGTGCAGGATGCCGTCAAGGACCCACAGGCGCAGGTGGCCGCGCCCGGCGCCGTGCCTAACCGCGTTGGCGGCCAGCTCGTGCGCGGTCATCACCACGTCGTACAGCCGGCTCCCGGTCAGCCCGGCGGCCGAGGCATGAGCCGAGACGGCCGCCCGCAGCGCGTAGAGCGAGCCGAAATCGAAGTCCTGCTCCAGGATGACCGCACCGGGCGGCAGCCCGTGCGCCGCCGACGGCTGATCCGGTGCGTGGCCGACGGCCGCGGGTTGCCGCCCGGGCACCGCGGCCCGGGAGGCTAGGTCATCGCCCATCGGTGGTCACCAGCCTGATACCGCGAACGTCAGCGATGCCCAGCCGGGCAAAGCCCGCCGCGACCTCCGGCGAGCAGCGCAGCAGCACCGTGCGGGAAGCGGCGACGGCCCGCGCGGCATCGGCGATCAGCAGGGTGCACTGGGCGTCGATGAATGCCAGGTCGGTCATGTTGACGGTGATGTCGCCGTCAATCCGGACGATCTCCGCCAGGGCGAGCGCGAGATGGTCGGCCGACTGGTAGTCGATCTCGCCCGCGATCCGCAGCCCGGCGGGCGCGTACTGGCGGCAGATCCGCAGCACCGGGTCGGCGTAATAGGTCGCGGCGGCCACCGAACGGGTATGGAACCCGGCTACCGAGGCCAGCGTCACCGGGTCGAACCGGTCACGGTCGTACTGGCACAGTACCGAGGCGGTGGTCCCGTCGAGCACCGCCGCGATGCCTTCCTCGAACCGGGGCAGCTGCTCGATGCCGGTCACCGGGCGCAGCGCCCAGCTCATGTCTACCGCCACCCGCAACCCGGCGAAGCCCTCGTCCCTGGCCGACTCCAGCTGTCCGCTCAGCCAGCGCACGGCGGTGTCGGCCCGGAACGCCTGCCCGGACAGCAGCCGGTCCTGGTAGCCCGCGGCGACCATCTGCCCGGTCTCCATCGCCGGCCGCACGGCGACACCCCGGCGGGCCAGCTCGCCAGCCGCCTGCCCGGGGCCGGCGTCGCTCAGCCAGACCACCTTCAGTCCCGCGGCGAGCCCGTCCCTGACGAACGCGGCGGTCAGGTCGAACAGCTCCTCCCGCTCGCCGAACGTCAGGCACGCATGATCATCCACGGTCAGCTCCGTGATTTGCGTGCTCGGTTCCGCTGTCACTCAGCCACCTCCGACCGCCCAAGACCAGCCCGCCGCACGCGCAACGGTACCGCTTTCGCGCGCTGCGGTCCCGAGCCCCGCCCCACTACCCGCGCCCGGTCACGCTATGCCGATCACGCGCTCGCCGTAGGCGGCGGCGAGCGGCGCCAGGTCGGGCTGGCCAAGCGCCGCGCGCATCGCCGCGAACGCGGCCACCTTGTCCGGGCCGAACCGGCGGACGCTGGCGGCGTACGCGTCGGCGGTGAGGAACGCCGGGGGCGACGACTTGGTGTGGAACTTGTCCGCGTACATCACTACCGTCTCCTCCGCGGTGTCGGCCAGGTAGTCCGCGGGCGGCAGCGGCAGCTCCTGCCGGACCACGTCCTGCGCGGTCAGCCCCACCCCGGTGTGGTGGGAGGCGAACCGGCAGATCACCTCGGGGAAGCCCGCCTCCCGCAGCAGCTCGTGGCCGAGCACCCCGTGCCTGATGTACCCGGCCTGGTCGAGCTGGCCGGCCTCGTCGTACAGCGGGTACACGCCGATGTCGTGCAGCAGGCAGCCGGCCCGCACCAGGGCCGCGTCGGCCGGGTAGCCGGACTCCGCCAGCAGCTGCCGGGCGATGTCAGCGACGATCCGGCAGTGCGTGTACACCTGGTCGAACGCCGCCGGCGTGGGCGCGTGCCGGCGGTGCAGCGCGAGGATCTCCTGGTCGGTCGGAATCCGCATGGCGGTAGCCTAAGCGCCTCGCTCAGCGGACGCCCCCGCCCACCAGGCGCCGCACCCCCGACCACCGCCCGCTGGGCGAGCTCGCAGGTTCGCGGCTTGTGGTAGCTTCCGCCTATCGACGAACGCAAGGCTAGGCCCGGCCCCAGAAGGCGCGTCGGAGCCGAGACATCAGCGACGCGCCATCAGCTCCTGGACCTGGTTGAGCAGCTGATGATCGAAAAGGGCCACGCGGCGGTCACGTACCGCACGCTGGCCGCCCGCGCTGGCGTGACTCCCGCGCTTGTCCAGTACTACTTCCCGACTCTCGACACACTCCTGCTGGCCGCGCTTCGCCGCCAGATGGAAGGGCACGTCGAGCGGCTGGTCGACGCCCTCGCCCAGCGTCCGGCCGAACCGCTGCACGTGATCTGGGAGTTCAGCACGGCCGGGTCGACGGCCGCGTTGCTGGTCGAGTTCACGGCGCTTGGCAGTCACCGTGAATCGATCCGGGCCGAGATCGCGAAGGTCTCCGAGCGGCTCCGGCAGGTTCAGATCGACGCCGTGCTCAACAACCCCCGGCGGCCGCGCGAGGGTGACGGCCAGCTCCCGGACCTGGCACTGGCGTTCTTGGCCGACGGCGTGCCGAAGCTGCTCGGCCTGGAGGGCAAGCTCGGCGTGACCACTGAGCACGTCCGGCTTCGGGCGGCGTTCGAGAGCTGGATTGACGCGGTCGAGCCACCCGAACCGCCGAACTGACCCGCTGCCGCCGGCCCATTGCCACTCGCGCCGGGTAACCGTATGCTGCTGCTGTACGGTCGTACAGCGTACGTCACTGCACACTGCACACTGCACACTGCCCGCGGCCGTAGGTAGCGGACGTACCACGGGCGGTGCGCGCTCAGGAGGGGCTGCCAATGAGGGCAACCACAGCGAACGGGCGAGTAGCCGTGGTGACCGGCGGGAGCCGGGGCGCTGGGCGCGGCATCGCTATCGCGCTCGGGTCGCACGGGTACACCGTGTACGTCACCGGCCGCACGCAACAGCCGGGCGAGGCGGCGCTGGACGGCACCATTCACCAGACCGTCGAGCAGGTCAGCGCGGCCGGCGGGCACGGGATCGCGGTGCGCGTCGATCATCGCGACGACGAGGACACGCGAGCCCTGTTCGAGCGGGTGCGCGCGGAGTCGGGCCGCCTCGACGTCCTCGTCAACAACGCCGCTCAGGTACGCGACGAGTTGCAGCAGGATGTCCCGTTCTGGGAGAAGCCGCTGTGGGCCAGCACCGACCTGATCGAGGTCGGGATCCGCAGCAGCCTGGTAGCCAGTTATTACGCCGCGCCGTTGCTGATCGAGGGCGGCGGCCTGGTCGCGTTCACCTCGGCCCCCGGCGCGGTCCACTACCAGTACGGGGCCGCCTACGGCAGCCACAAGGCGAGCCTCGACAAGTTCGCGGCCGACATGGGCGTCGACTTCCAGCCGTTCAACGTGGCGGTGGTGTCGATCTGGATGGGAGCGGTGCTGACCCAGCGGCTGCGGCAGCTCATCGACAGCGGACCGCAGTACGCCTTCCTGGCCGACATCGGAGAGTCGCCCGAGTTCACCGGGCACGTCATCGCCGCGCTGGCGGACGATCCCGACGTCATGTCCAAGAGCGGCCGGACGCTTATCGGGGCCGAAGAAGCGATCGCGTACGGCATCACCGACCGCGGCGGACGGCAGCCGCCGTCTTTCCGCGACCTTATGAACGTCGAACCAGCCAACTACCGAGGAAGGGTCGCCCGATGACAACAACCGGCGCCGAAATCCAGGAACTGATCAACGAGGTCAAGTCCCTCAGGAACGAAGTCGGGTACCTCAGGGACCGCCAGGCGATCCTCGACGTGCTCAGCCGGCAGTCCCGCGGTCACGACCGGCACGACGCCCCGCTGCAGAACTCCTGCTTCTGGGAGGACGGCTTCGACGAGCACGGCCCGTGGGTCACGCCCGGCTCGCGCTACGGCGAATGGGCCAACGAGACGCACTCGGGCAGCTACTCCGCCCACATGCACAACCTGACCACGCACACCTGCGAGATCGACGGCGACACGGCGCACGCCGAGAGCTACGTCGTCGGGCTGTTCCAGCCGCGTAACAAGCCCGGCCGCGCTCAGTTCATGACCGCTCGCTACATCGACCGGCTGGAGAAGCGCAACGGCGAATGGCGGATTCTCGCCCGCCGGACGGTGATCGAGATCGTCCTCGAAGGCGACTCGGAATGGGCCGGCGGCCCATACAGCGGAGCCTTCCCCAAGGGCACCTGGGACGAGAGCGACCTGTCTTACACCCGTCCGCTGAAGATCGACTCGGTAGCGCCGTTCTGGGACGGTACCACCCGGTGACGGACGACCGCTTTTCGCTGGACGGCCAGGTCGCGATCGTCACCGGGGGCGGCACCGGGATCGGCCGCGCCACGGCGCTCGTGCTCGCGCGGTACGGGGCGGACGTGGTGATCGCGGGTCGGCGGCCCGGCCCGCTCGAGGAGACCGCCGCGGCCGTCGAGGCCCTCGGCCGCCGCGCGATCGCGGCGCCGTCGGATGTAACTGAGCCCCGCCAGTGCAAGCGCCTGGTCGATGTCGCGGTTGACACCCTGGGGCGCGTCGACGTGCTGGTCAACAATGCCGGCGGCGGCATCATGAAGCCGATCATGGACTGGACAGACGACGAGTGGGACCAGGTCATGGACGTGAACCTGAAGAGCGCCTGGTTCACCTCGCGCTACGCCGCCCAGCACATGCTCAGCCAGGGCGGCGGCTCGATCGTCAACATCTCCTCGTCCGCGGGCTTGAGCCCGGTCGCCACGGCGGCGATCTACGGGGCGGCCAAGGCCGGCCTGAACAACCTGACCGCCACCATGGCGGCGTCCTGGACCAGCCAGGGCATCCGCGTCAACGGCATCGCCTGCGGGGCGATCCGCACGCCCGGACTCGAGAACGTGGCCGAAAACGGCGGGTTCGACGTCGAGGTACTGGGGCAGACCAACGCCCTCGGACGCCTCGCGGACCCCGAGGAGATCGCGTACGGGGTCCTGTTCTTCGCCAGCGAGGCAGCCAGCTTCTGCTCTGGCCAGACCCTTTACATGGGCGGCGGCCCCAAGTAATCAACCCGATCCGTGACCCCCTCGCCAGAGTTCGCTCGCAGCATGGAGCAACACTATGACCGACTTCGACGCGCTCGACTTCTTCACCGACGAGTCCCTGCTGACCGACCCCGTACCGTACTTCGAGCACCTGCGCGGTCAGTGCCCGGTGCAGCCGACCGGCCACCACGGCGTCGTCGCCGTCACCGGCTACGACGAAGCCGCCGAGGTCTACCGGGACAACGAGAACTTCTCCGCCATCAACACGGTCTTCGGCCCGTTCACCCCGTTTCCGGCCCCGTTCGCGGGCGACGACATCACCGGGATGCTCGAGGAGTCGCGGAGCCAGCTGCTGTCCAGCGACATCCTGGCGACGATGGACCCGCCGCGGCACACCCGCGAGCGCGCCCTGCTGATGCGGCTGATGACGCCGAAGCGCCTGCGCGAGAACGAGGACGTCATGTGGCGCCTGGCCGACGAGCGGCTTGACGACGCGCTGTCCGGCGGCCGGTGCGAGTTCGTCGGCGACTTCGCCCGCCCCTACACCTTGCTCGTCATCGCCGACCTGCTCGGCGTGCCGCGCGAGCAGCACCAGGTCTTCCGCGAGGGCTTTCAGCAGGCGGCCGCCGGCAGCTCGCAGACACTGGTCGAGCAGAACGCCCTCGCCTGGCTGTACGGCTACTTCGCTGAGTACGTCGAGGACCGCCGCCGCCACCCGCGGGACGACGTGCTGACCCAGCTGGCGGAAGCGAAGTACCCGGACGGGTCCACCCCCGAGGTCCTGGCGGTGGTGCACGTGGCCGTCTTCCTCTTCGCGGCCGGGCAGGACACCACCGCGCGGCTGCTCAGCTCGGCCCTCAAGTACCTGGCCGAGTATCCCGAGCTGCAGGACACGCTCCGGGCCGACCGGGCGCGCATCCCCGGCTTCATTGAGGAATGCCTGCGGATGGACTCGCCGATCAAGAGCGACTTCCGGATCACCAAGCGGACCACCGCGCTCGGCGGCGTGACGCTGCCGGCCGGCACGCCCCTGGCGATCTTCAACGGGGCCACCAACCGTGACCCGGGCCGGTTCGAGCATCCCCACGAGTTCCACCCCGGCCGGCCGAACGTCCGCGAGCACATCGCCTTCGGCCGGGGCATTCACTCCTGCCCGGGCGCCCCGCTAGCGCGCTCGGAGGGCCGGGTCACCGTGGACCGGATACTCCTGCGCACCCGTGATATCCGCTTCGCGGAGGAATTTCACGGCCCGGCCGGCCGGCGGCGGTTCGAGTACGAGCCGAACTGGCTGATCAGCGGGCTGCGCGCGCTGCACCTGGAGTTCACGCCGGTCGAGCGGTGATGACTGGCGCTGGCCGCCGTGCTCGCGTTAGCGGCATTGCCGCTGACGGCAATGCCAGTTGAGGTACGCGAGCGCCCCCACCTCCGCCTCGGCGGCCACAGTCTTCACAATGGCGCAGTCCAAAAGGTTTCGATGCTCCGCCGGCAGCAGCTTTCTTGTGGCCGCGCCTGAGTTCCCGTTGGCACCGCCGACCCGCTAACTAGCGGTACTGCACGCTAGTAGTCGGCCCAGTGCGGCGGCCGGTCCCGGTAGAGGCGGTCGTCGGACGGCTCGGGGTAATCGCCCCAGGCGGCGTCGGTGTCCTCGCGGCTCTGCTCGGGCAGCGCCGGCTCGGCGAGCCGGGCAGGGTTGGCCGCGGGGTCGGCGTCGGGGCCGGGGGGGCCGCCGGGCTCGGGCTCGCGGCCGCCTGAGGCGGCCGGGCCCGGGGCGGCGCCGACTGAGGTCGCGGGTGGCTTCATGGTTCCCTCCGTACCGCGGGCCGGGCTGACCGGGGTGCCCTAGCGGACGGCTGCCAAGTCTACCGGCACCGGCCGCACCCGCCGCCGCCTCGCTATATGCACCCGGCCGCGGCCGCCGTCCGACCGGACCCCCGAAGTCTCGAACTGTTAACGATAACTTTTCGCGCACCGAACCCTAGCCTCACCCCACAAGTCGTCCTATCGTTCTCTTAATCATGTGAATAGTGCCCTGGGCCCAATTATGTGAACGTTAACATCCGCTACCGGAGTTCCCCCTTCAACGGCGACAGCTGGAGGTCCGCGATGAGGAAGACCGACCCGAAGGTCGATGAGGCGATACAGACGCTGAACATGAAGGACGGGCCGTCACGGCGCAGGCTGCTGGCGGGCACCGGCCTGGTGAGCGCCACCGCGGCGGCCTCGGCCCTGCTCGCGGCGTGCAGCTCGAACAGCACCGCGTCGGCCGGGACGAAGGAAGCGGCGGGCAGCTTCCCCAAGACCCCGGCGTGGAAGTTCTACTTCGTCAACCACGTCACCACGAACTCGTTCTTCACCCCGACCCAGTACGGCATGGCCGACGCGGCGTCCCTGCTCGGGCTGCCCACCCCGGTCTGGGGCGGCTCGGAGAACCAGGTCATCTCCCAGATGGTGTCCAACTTCGACACGGCCGTGGCCGCGGGCGCGGCCGGCATCGCGCTGGCCGCCATCAGCGGCACGGCGTTCACCGCCCCGGTCTCCAGTGCCATGGAGAAGGGCATCCCGGTGGTGACCTACAACGCCGACGGCGAGATCGACAACGGCAAGGCGGTGATCGGCTCCAACCGGCTCTGCTACGTCGGCCAGTCGAACTTCACGGCCGGGCAGTCGATGGGGACGGAGATCATGGCGCTGGTCCCCGGCGGCGGGGACATCGTCATCTTCACCCCGCAGGTCGGCACGGGCAACACCCAGCCCCGCTACGACGGCATCAAGTCGGTCCTCACCAGCAAGTACAACGTGGCCGAGCAGCAGACCGCCGCGACCGAATCGGCCGCCCAGCCAGCCCAGAAGGCCTACCTGAACTCCCACAAGTCCTCGCTCAAGGGCGCGTTCTGCATCGACTCGACCGATACCACGCTCCTCGGCGGGCTGCTGAAGGAGCTGGGCATGGACATCCCGGCCGGCGGCTGGGACACCACCAACCCGACGATCCCTTCCATCCAGAGCGGCGAGCTGCAGTTCACCATGTACCAGGACCCGTACCTGCAGGGCTTCCTGCCGGTGGTGTACCTGTACCTGTTCAACCTCTCCGGTGGCGTGCTCTCCCCGCCGAACACCGACACCGGCCTGTCGATCGTCACCAAGTCCAACGTCAGCACGTACGTGGCCAGCAGCCGGTACCAGGGCACCACCACGGCCGAGAAGTACATCACGCGGTCCGGCGCGATCAACGCCCCGCAGGCCAGCACCAGCACCTGAT
>Ga0265338_10003561_pt1 | contig 21767 bp, 17 predicted proteins | sample 42126metaG_FD_193579 | JGI IMG/M metagenome (GOLD analysis project Ga0265338, IMG submission 193579) | Rhizosphere microbial communities from Carex aquatilis grown in University of Washington, Seatle, WA, United States - 4-21-26 metaG | ecosystem: Host-associated > Plants > Roots > Rhizosphere... | reverse complement strand
GACGCCTGAGGTGGCGACGGCGATCGCGGAGGCACCGCTGGCCGAGCTGCGACGCGCTGCATTTGCGTCGCTGTCACCCATGCCCAACGCGGCCGACGCCGAGCGCGCGGACGCGCCGGCCTGGTTCCGGCTGGCGGTGCTGCCGCTGGCGGCGCTGCTGGCCGAGATCGATCGCCGCGGCGCCGCGACGCTGGGCATTTCGCTGGCCGGGGCGCCGCCGGCGGTCCTGGCCCGCGCGGCGGCGGCGGGGGGGACCGCGCTGGCGCCCGCCGTGCTCGAGGCCGCGCGACGATCGCCGCTGGCCGAGGAACGCGAGCGGGCGCGGGCGCTGGTCGCGGCCGCCGCTCGCGTCTCGGAGACGGATGTCGGATCGACGACGATCGTGGGTCTGCTGGCGCTCGCGGGTGAGCTGGCGACGATGCGGGGGGCTGCACAGGTGATCGCTCAGAGATTACCGCCGCGCCTCGGCCGCATCCTGCTTTCCCCGTCATCCTGATCGAGGACGAGGGACGGGATCAGGAGAGCTAGTACGACGGCGGCATCACGTACTGCGTGCAGGGCGCACCCTTGGTGCAGTCGTAGAGCTCTTCGTCGATGAAGTGATTGTTGGTGATCGTCCAGTGCGCCATCGCACCCAGCACGAACGCGTTGGCATCGAAGTCGAGAGGACCCGAGATGCCGCTGTAGTTGATCGGCATGCCCGCCTTGATGAGCGGGATCGCCTTGGCGATGCCGTCGGGGCCGGCCAGGATCTCCGCGCCGGCCGGGTCGTTGAGCTTCCACATCGCGTCGCGGATCTGCGCGCCGGTGACCGTCGACGGATCGTCCAGATCCTTGGCGGCCATGATCGTCGCCAGCGCGCCGAGCATGATGGCGTCATAGGTCGTCGCGCCGTCGCGCTCGTGGCTCTCGGGCGGCTTGCCGAAGTGCTGCATGTAGCGCGAAACGAAGAAGTCGGCCGAGGCGCCCGGGTAGTACGTTGCGAAGCCGACCCCCTCCTGGCCGTTGGCGAGATCGCCCAGCGTCAGCGTCGCGGTCTCGTTGCCGAACGGCGCGCCGTGCAGCAGCGGGATGCCGTAGTTGCCCTGGACGTAGGCCTTCGTGAACGCGATCGCGGTCCCGGGCAGGCTGCTCTCGTACACGAAATCGGGCAGGCCATCGACGGTGTTGGTGGTCTCGTTGCGGTTGTCGGTCAATCGGCCGGAGTCGGTCGCCCACAGCGTGCCGTTGGGGTCGGCGGCCGGGTCGTGGAAGATCTTCTCGATCGATGCGGTCGGCACCGCTGCCGCGAGCGCGGCCGCGAACCCGTTGACGGCGCCCAATCCCTGCGGTTCGTTGCTGCCATAGAGCGATCCCTTGACCAGGCCGTCATGGTTCCCGTCGCCGGTGCCGCCCGCCATCGCCAGCGCGCGAGCGACGGCGACGGGCGCGAAGTACTTCGACGCCATGATCATGCGGAAGTTCCAGCCCTTGCCGTTGCGGAGCGCATCCTGCGTCGCCGGGTCGGTGCTGGTGGCCATCGGGTCGTTGATCGACGGTGAGCTGCACAGCACGCACAAGATCGGAGCGTTGAGGTCGTTGCTGGTGTCGGCGTCGTAATCGTCGAGCATCACCGCCACGGTGTTGTTGCTGTTGTCGGTGATGATCATCTTCGCGCCTTGTTGCACGAGCATCGTCGCCAGCTGCCCGGAGATCGTCGCCGTGCCCGAGCCGCTGGAATCCCCGTCGCTGTGAGCGAACCCCAGTCCCTTGAAGCCGCCGGCCTGCCTGATGCCCGCGTTCATGTCGTCGATCGCGAACTGCACGACGTCGGGGATGGCGATGAGACCGCCGGTCTGGCTGGTGCGGTCGAGGATCACCGCCATGGTGACCGTCGACGTCGGGCCCGACGAGCTGGAGCCGCAGCCTGCGAGCACGAGCAACGAAAGCGCCGTCGGCGCGGCGGTCGGGGTCAGACGGGTGCAGCGACCAAGCATGTGGGCTCCTCTCGGGGGGACGGTTGGGCCCGCGATCGGCGGGTCGCGTCGGAAACTTGAGCGCGCCTCACGTCGTTAAAGGTGCGCGTGGGTTCAGTCGAATGCCGTGCCCGGGATGTCACTGGCGACTCGGCAGCGGCGGTGGACGATCGGCATGGCGTGGCTGGCGGCGTCGCTGGTCGCCGGCGTGGCCGCAGCTCAGGAGTCCACGTCCTCGCCCACCGGCGAGCTCGGCGCGGGCGTCAACCTCGACCAGCTCATGAACCTGCGCGTGGTCACCGCCTCGGGCGGCGTCGAGGAAGAGGAATCGATGGCGCCCGCCACCCTGGTCGTGTTCACGCGCGACGAGATCGCGCACCAGGGCTGGCGGTCGCTGACCGAGATCCTCGAGAACACGCCCGGGATCGACGTCACCGACGACGGGGTGATGCCGTCGGTCGGCGTGCGAGGAGTCACCGGCGGACTGCGCGCGAGCACGCGCCTGGTGAAGGTGATGATCGACGGCATCGCGGTGAACTTCCGCCCCGACCTGGCCGCGCTGATCGGCCCCGAGTTCATCCCCGTCGAGGCGATCGATCGCGTCGAGATCGCCAAGGGCCCGCTGTCGGCGATCTACGGCGCCAACGCATTCCTGGCTGTCGTCAACGTCATCACGGTGCGCGCGCCCAACACACCGATGGCCGCGGTCAACTTGCGCTCGAACCTGACGCAGCAGAACCTGGGCTTCGGGGCCAGCGCCTTCGTCGCCGAGTCCAGCAGCGCGATGGAGATCGTCGCCGCGTTCTCGACGGATCGCATGGATCGCTCCGGGTTGCGCATCAGCAAGACCCTGCCGCTGCAGGACCCGACCCTGACGCGGTACGCGCCGTTCTTCGCCAGCGCGAGCCAGAACGACATCAGCCAGCCCCGCAGCGCGTTTCTGTCGCTGCGCCTGCCCGGCACCAGCCGCAGCGGCTCGCTCACGCTCGAGGGCGGCGTGCAGCAGCTCGATTCGATGGGCGAGTTCCAGCTCAACTCGGTGCTCACCCATCGCAGCCACATCGCCATCGACAACTACTGGAGCCAGGCGCGCTACGAGAAGTCCTGGTCGGATCGGCTGCGCCTGACCGCGAGCGCGGGGTACTCGACCGGCGCGCCGACGCGCGACGAGGTGCTGTACCTGACCGACAACTTCCTGAACGCGTTCACGCCGCGCTACCGCTACGACGCCGTCGACGGCAGCTTCCAGCTGGCGTTCACGCCGTCGCGGCGCCTGTCGCTGGTCACCGGCGCCGACGCGAGCTACGAGCCGCAGCGCGCGCTCTACTACACCCAGACCTTTCAGTCGACGCAGGGGACGCACGTGCCCGGAGACTCGATCGATCTCATCGGCTCGACAGACCGCCGATACATCACGCTGTCCAACGCCGGCGCGTACGCGCAGGTGAGCGCGGCGCCGTGGGCCCGCGTGCCGAACCTGCATCTGACGCTGAGCGGGCGGCTCGACGTTCCCAACCTCTTCCCGGTTCAATACAGCTGGCGCGCGGCGGCCGCCTATCGTGTCGGCCCGGGGCTGACCGTGAAGGTGCTCGCGGGACGCGCCTTTCAGGTTCCATCGGCGGTGTTGCTCTACGGCCTGTCGGGGTTCGGCGCGTCGAACAATGTCATCGGCAACCGCACGGTGCCGGGGCTGGCGCCGCTGCGCCCTCAGATCGTCGAGAGCGTGGAGGCGGCGGTGAGCGCGGCCGTGAACCGCATGCTCCTGATCGAGACCAGCGTCTACTATCAGCAAATTCACGATCGCATCGACTTCGGACAGGCGGGAGCCGACTTCATCGCGCGCAACGAAGGCAGCGCGCAGAACGTCGGGTTCGAGACGTCGCTGCGCGCGCTCTTCTACCGGTTCCGGCCCTATGCGGCGGCGGCGATCCAGCGCGCGGTGGTGCGCGGGTCGATCGATACGCCGCCGCCAGCCTCCTACCCGAACTACTGGTTTCGCGGCGGCATCGAGGCCGACCTGTCCGAGCTCTACCTGCGCGCGGCCGCTCAGGTGCGGTGGGACGGCGCGCGCACCGCCTCGCAGAGCAACGTGCTTCTCAACAACAGCCAGCCGTACCAGCTGCCGGCATACGCGCACGTCGACGTGACCCTGTCGACGCTCGCCTTCCGCCCGCTGCGCGCGGGCCCCGAGATCAACGTGTCACTGCACGCGCAGAACCTGCTCGACGATCGACGTCCTCAGCCGGGATTCGGCGGGATGGATCCTCCGGGATTCGGCCGCGTGGTCCTGCTGCAAGTGGGATACACGCACTAGCCACCGCTCACGCCGTGGCGGGCGGCGGCGTCAGGCGCGGGCCGGTTCGAGCGACGCTGCGGCCGTGGGGGCTGTTGGGCGAATCGAGGGGGAAACTCAGCTGGAAGAGCGTGCCCTGTCCCGGCGCCGTGGCGAGCTTGATGTGGCCGCCCAGCGCGTCGACGCGCTGGCGGACCGCGGACAAGCCCACGCCTCGGCCGGACGTCGTCGTCACCACGTCGCGCGTGGTCACCGATGCGCTCAAGAGCGCGTTGGTGAGATCGTCGATGGTCTGGGTGGGCAGCCCCTTGGCGCCGGCGGCGCGCCTGACCGCCGCCCAGTCGATGCCGCGGCCGTCGTCCTCGATCTCGATGATCAGTTGATCGCCCACGGCCTTGGTCGCCAGGCGCAGTCGTGGTCGCGCCGGTTTTTGCGCAGCGCTGCGGTCTTCGACGCGCTCGAGACCGTGGTCGACCGCGTTGCGCACCACGTGGACCAGCTCGGACCAAAGGCCGCTCCAGTGGTGGGGATCCAGCCGCAGCCCGTTCGACTCGACGACGAGATCGAGCTCGCCGCGTCCCAGACGCTGAGCCAGCGAGCGCGCGTACTCCGCCAGCCGCGTGAGCGGCCGCTCCGCCGGCTCGAGCCGCCAGTCGGCCATGCGGTCCCAGATCGCCGCCGGCACCGCGCCACGCAGCGCCCTCAGCACCTCGTCGAGCTCGCGCGCGTGCACGTCGATCACGTCGCGCCCGCGCTCGCGCATCAACTCGGCGAGCGTGCTCTGCAGGACCGCCCAGCGCGCGCCGAGCGCCTCGAGCACCGCGGCGACGCCCGCGGCGTCGCCCTCGGCCAGCTGGTCCTCGGCCTCGTGACAGAGCTGCGCGACGGCGCCGAATCCAGCCAGGCCGGCGTTTCCTTTGATCGTGTGGTAGAGGCGCTTGCGCGTCGTCAGATCGGCGCTGCCCTCGCGCAGCGCCTCTAGCATCCGCGTCGCCTCCTCGAAGAACGACAGGAAACCAGTGCGGTCGGCGGTGAAGCCGTGGAACATCGCCATCAGCTCGGCCTGCTCGGACTCCTGGCGCGCGCGCAGCAGCTGAGCGGTGACGTCGTTGACGACGATGAGCACGCCGCGCTTCGGCCGCCGGCCCGACGAGGTCACTTCTTCGCCCAGGAACGCCGCGTCGTCGCCGAGCGACCGGTAGGTGAAGCTGAAGTCGCGCTCGCCGACGCGCAGGCGCGCCGGCAGCTGGTCCAGGCACAGCTGCCGCGGCAGCACGTCCTCTTGCAGCGCATCGTGTCCCAGCTGGAACATGTCGGCGAAGTTGCGGTCGCTCCGCCCGATGTAGTCCCAGAACGCCAGCGGCGCTTCGTACGGGCCGAACCAGGTCTCGACGATCGCCGAGTGCTCCTGCGCCAGGACGCCGTCCTCGGAGATGGTGAGGAAGCCCTGGTTCACGTTGTCGAGCACGAGACGCATGTCGCGGTTGCGCGCGGCCAGCTCCTCGGTGCGCTCCTGGACGCGCTGCTCGAGCGTGCGGTTCAACCCCTCGAGCTTCAGGTACGACTCGTCGAGCTGCTGGAGCATGCGGTTGAACGCGCGGCCGAGGATGCCAATCTCGTCCTCGCTCTCGATCGATACGCGCTCTCTCTTGTGCCCGGCCGCGATCGCCGTGATGACGTCGGTCAAGTGCGCGAGCGGCTCGGTGATCCGCCGCGACAGATTGCGGATGATCGTCACGCCCAGCAGCATCGTGACGATGCCCAGGCCGCCGATGAGCAGCAGCGTCAGCGCCAGCGATCGCTGGAAGTCGCGCCGCGCGGACGCCAGCGCGTGGTCGAGCGGCACGCGCGACAACCCATAGAACAGCCGCCCGAGCACCACCCCGTCGTCGGAGTCGACCGGCGCCGAAAACTCGAAGATAGTTTGACCGCCGACGACCCGCAGGCGCGACAGTGGATCGGGTGTGCGGCCCTCTCCCGGATCGACTCCGAGGTCGTGCCAGTTGGCCTGGTCATCTGGCCCGCTCGTCGATGCCGGCGGGACGTATGTCCAGGGCCGGCCGTCCGCGCCCAGGAACAGCCCGTACACCATCTCGTGGTCGCCGCGCACGGCGCGCTCCACCAGCCGGGCGACGTCGCCGAAGGCATTGTCGGCCACCAGGCCGCGCAGTGCCAGGGCGTGGTTGGTGGCCAGCCCTTCGCCCTTGCGCGTGATGCTCTCGCGGATCTGCGCCTCGATCGAGTCGCGCGTGCTACGTGCGATACGGACGTTCAGATACCCAACGGTCAGCAGCGTCGCGCCCGACACGAGCGCGAGCGTCCCCACCATCGCGCGGACCAGCCTGGTCCGCAGCCGCGTGCGCTGCGCCGATCGAAAGGGGCTGAAGTGTTTTTCCATGCCGGGGGCGCGCGCAGGCAGAGCTGCGGCCGGGGTGCGCCTGCCTCGGATTACATCCGTAGGGGGCGGCGAAAACTTGAGTCAGATTTGCGGCGGCGGCGCGCGCGCCGTGGTCAAGAAACCGGCAGAATCCACCGAAGTTACCGGCGCAACCAATCGACTTGTCGCCCGCGGCGCCAACTGTCGCACACTGCCACCCACACTTTGAGAAAGGCTCCTCTGTCGGCACACGCTTCGAGCTCGAGCGCGAGACGCGTGCCCGCGCGGGTGCCGCCGCGCCCGCGGCGCCGCGCGATCGTGCGCGCGGGATTGGCCCTCGCGCTGGTGGCCGCCCTGCCGCTGGGCGTGCCGTCGCGCGCCGCCGCCGATGATCCGCGGCCGACGGTGTTCGTGTTCCTGCAGGTGGACGTGAAGTCGAGCGCGCTCGAGCAGGCGCTGCAAAAAGAGATGCCCGGGCTGATCGTCACGGTCTTCGGCCGGTTGCGCGACTTTCAGGACAGCATCGTCAGCAGGAATCCCGATGCGATCGTCGCGATTGCGCCGCTCCTGGAACAGGCGCAAGCCAAGCCGGCGTTGCTCGGCGTGCGTGGCGGGAAAGAGTGGGAACCTTATCTGCTGGTGATGACCGGGGCCGCCGCCGCCGCTTCCGGTACCACCAGGCCGTCGCTGGCCGGCAAGACCGTCGGCATCGTCGACCTGCTCGGGCGCGACGGCACGCAGACGTTCGCCGCCGCCGCGGTCGGAACGCCCGACGTCAAGATCAAGCGCGTCGCCAAGATCGAGGACCTGCTGCCGTTGCTGGAGTTCTCGGCCGCCGACGCCGTGCTGATCCCGAGCTCGGCGATCAAGCGGTTCACCGAGCGCACGCGTCTGGCGCTGGCCGTGCGCGAGTTGCCGAACGCGCGCGTGGGTCTGCCGGCGGTGGCGGTGCGCAACGAAAAGTCGCGCGCCCTGGTGGTGCCGGCGATCCAGAAGCTGGACGTCGAAACCCGATCCCTGCTGGGGATCGATAGCTGGAGCGCGCACTGATGCGCTCGGCGAGCTCGTCGATGTCGGGCCGGTCGTCGATGTCGGGCCGGTCGCGCCGACGCGCTCTACGACCGGCGGCGTTGTGCGCGCTCGCGGTCGTGCTCGGGTGCGCCAGCACCGCGATGCGCGGCGCCGACGGAACCCCGGTCGATGCTCCGCTCGATCCGGCGGCACGTGCCGGTGCGCCGCTGGTGCTCGTGGCGATGCCGCCGTCGCTGAGCTTTCAGGACGTGCGCCGCAGCCTGGTCAACGAGATCCAGCGCGACTTCAATGTCGCGACCGTCACCGTGACCCCGTCGGTGACGGCGGACGATCTCGGCGCCGCCATCAAGCGCCTGGCGCCGGCGTGCATCGTGCTGATGAACAACGACACGGTCGGTCTTTATCGCGAGTACCAGCGCAGTCGTCAGCTGAGCGATCCGGGCGCAGCCTTCCCGCCCAGCGTGATCGTCATGGCGTCATTCATCGATGAGCTGCGCCCGGCCTTGCTCAACGCCACCGGGATCGCGTACGAAGTCCCCGGCGTCGCGGCGCTGGTCGATCTGCGCTCGGTCATCCAGGCGCCGGTCCACCGCGTCGGCGTGATCTATCGGCCGAGCTTTCGCCAGTTCATCGGCCGCCAGCGCGAGCTGGCGGAGAAAGAGCAGATCGAGCTCGTCACCGTCGAGGTCGGCGAGGGGGCCTACGCCGACCGCTTGCGATCGGCGCTGCACGTGCTGCTGGTCGGGCAGCGGGTCGACGCGATCTGGATGATCAACGACAACGAGCTCATCAAGAGCTCCGAATACCTGGACCAGACGTGGCGTGCCGAGCTGAGCCACGCGCGGGTGCCGGTCGTCGTTGGCGTACCCAACCTGGTCAACCCACGCTCCCCGCTGGGGACGTTCGCGGTCGTACCCGACCATGGCGGCCTCGGCCTGCAGGCGGCGAACCTGATCTTCGACCTGGCCGAGAACGGGTGGCGCGCCGACCAGCATCCCATCGAGTTGCCGATCTCGATCAACACGCTGGCCGACGTGCGCCAGGCCCGCGCCCAGTTCGGGCTCAGGGACGACGCGCTCCAACACATCGATCGCCCCCTGGAATAGCTGCAACGGGCCACGCCCGCCTACGCCCGACGCGTCTGGCGTGTTAGAGATCGGGCGTGGGGCGCCTGGTCAAACATCCCGGCCGGATCGTGCCTGCTCCGGTCGTGGGGGCCATGGAGCAGGCGGCGGCCATCCTCGCGGCGGCGCATGCCCGCGCGGGCGCGCTGGTCCGTGAGGGTGAGGCGTTGCGTGCCGAGGAGCGCCGGCGAGGCTACGCCGAGGGGCGCGCGGCGGCGGCGAGCGAGCTGACCGAGACGCTGGCGGCCGCGGCGCTCGAGGCGGCACGCGCGCGGGCCCAGGCCGAGCCCGCGGCGCTGCGATTGGCGGGACGGCTGGCGGCGAAGATGGCGGAGAAGATCGTCGGCCGCGCCGTCGAGACCTCACCCGAGACCGTGACCGACATTGCGGCGCAAGCGCTGGCGGCGACGCGCGCGCGCGCCGGCTTGATCAAGCTGCGGGTGCACCCCGAGGATCGCGCGGCGCTGGAGCACGACGGCGCGCGGCGCGCATTGCTGGCGCGCTTCGACGGCGGCGTCGAGCTGGAGATCCTGGACGATGCGACGGTCGGCCGTGGCGGATGCATCGTCGAGACGACGACCACGCGGCTGGACGCACGGCTCGAAAGCCAGCTCGCGGCGCTGGAGCGCGCCGTGTCCGGCGAGGGCCCGCCGTGATCGGCGTGACTGGTTCGCCCTCGCATGGCGCGGGCGAATCGACGGTCGAGCTGGTCGACGTAGGCGAGGCGCTCGCGCGCCTGGACCAGGTGAACCCGCTGCGCCTCGCGGGGCGCGTGAGCGAGGTGACCGGACTGCTCGTGCGCGCCACGATCCCGGGCGTGCACGTCGGGGAGCTCGTATGTCTCCACAACTCGCCTGGCGGCGCTTTCGATACCGGGGGCGCGCCGCCCGACAGCGGAGCGCGCCTGCTAGCCGAGGTCGTCGGTTTCCGCGGCGAAGAGGTCGTGCTGATGCCGCTCGGCGATGCCGCGGGGATCGGCCCCGACTCGCTGGTGACGCCGACCGGGCGCCCGCTCTCGATCGCGGTCGGCAACGGCCTCCTGGGGCGCGTGCTCGACGGGCTTGGCGAGCCGATCGACGGCGCCGGCCCGCTGCGCGACGTGACGCCGGGGTGGGCGGTCGACCGCGCTGCGCCCGAACCCCTGTCGCGCGCGCGCATCCGGCGCGCACTGTCGCTCGGCGTGCGCGCGATCGACGCCCTGCTCACCGTCGGCGAGGGCCAGCGCCTGGGCCTGTTCGCCGGCTCGGGCGTCGGCAAGTCGACGCTGATGGGCCAGATTGCGCGCCAGACCGATGCCGACGTCAACGTGATCTGCCTGTGCGGCGAGCGCGGGCGCGAGCTGGTCGATTTTCTCGAGGAGTCCCTGGGCTCGGCGGGCCGGGCGCGCTCGGTCGTCGTCTGCGCCACCAGCGATGCGCCCAGCCTGGTGCGCCTCAAGTCGGCGTTCGTCGCGACCTCGATCGCCGAGTGGTTCCGCGACCAGGGGCGGCGCGTGCTCTTCATGATGGACTCGGTCACGCGGTTCGCGCGCGCGCAGCGCGAGGTCGGCCTGGCCGCGGGCGAACCGCCGGCGCGCCAGGGTTACCCGCCCAGCGTGTTCGCGTTGCTGCCGCGGTTGCTCGAGCGCACCGGCAACGGTGCGCGCGGGTCGATCACCGCGCTTTACACGGTGCTGGTCGCGGGTGGCGACATGGAAGAGCCGATCGCCGACGAGGTGCGCGGCATCCTCGACGGGCACATCGTGCTGTCGCGCGCGCTGGCCGACCGCGGCCACTGGCCGGCGATCGACGTGCTGCCCTCGTTGTCGCGCTTGATGACCGCGGTCGCCGATCCCCAGCATCTGGCGGCGGCGGCGCGCGTGCGCGAGATCCTGGCGGCGTACGAGCGCCACCGCGATCTGATCCTGCTCGGTGCCTATCAGCGCGGCTCGGACCGCCGCACCGACGAGGCGATCGCGCGCATCGACGCCATCGACGCATTCCTGCGGCAACGAACGGACGAGGCTGCGCCCTCGGCCGATACGCGCCGCGCGCTCCTGGAGCTGGCCCGCTGAACGCCCACCGCTGGAGAATTCATGCCCGACCCTGTCAGCAAACCTGACTGCCTGTTTTGCAAGATCCGCGACGGACAGATCCCCGCGGCGATCGTCTACCGCGACGAGCGAGCGCTCGCGTTCAAGGACATCGGGCCCAAGGCACCTGTGCACGACCTGGTGATCCCGCTCGACCACATCGAGGCGCTCAGTGACGCCGACGCCGCGCACGAAGCCGTGCTGGGCCACCTGATGCTGGTGGCGTCGCGCCTCGCGCGCGAGAGCGGCCTCGCCGACAAAGGGTTTCGCGTGGTCATGAACAGCGGCGTCGGCGCCGGTCAGACCGTCTTTCACATGCATCTCCACGTTCTCGCGGGACGCTCGTTCGGGTGGCCGCCGGGATGAACGCGCGCGTGCACTCGAGGATGCATTCGACGATCGGCAGCGGGTTGCGCGTCACGCGCGCGCTCGGCGTGGCGCTCGCGCTCGGCGTCGCGTGCGCGAACGGTTGCAGCACCCCCGCGCCCAACGGCTCCGACCAGCCCAACCGTCTCCTGGGGCGGCCGAGCACGCCGTCGGGCGGCGCCGAACACGCCGAGCGGATCAACGACGGGACGCTCGCCCCCAACGGCGACTTCTGGAACACGGCGTTCACGACGCTGCTGCCGTCGTCGCAGTCGACGATCATCTTCGATCTCGGGCAGGAGGTGCCGATCGCGGCGGCGTTCATCCAGGCCGACAACAACGATCGCTATCTTCTGGAGGGATCGGTCGACGGCGCGACCTACACGACGCTGTGGGAGGCGCCGCCGGTGCGCGGCAGCGGGCTGCGCGTGCGCACGACGGACGCCATCAGTGGGCGCGCGCGCTACCTGCGCCTGTCAGCGGCGGGTGGCGATGGCGCGTACAGCGTCGCCGAGCTCCAGGTCTGGAGCGCCGTGCCGGCCAGCTGGCCGGAGCCGCCGGGCGGACGGGGCAACGCGGAGACCTCGCCGCTGACCCAGTGGATCCTGCTGTTCGGCATCGCGTGCGGCTTCTTCCTGCTGGTCGGCTGCCACGGTTCCGCGCGGCGCGGAGCGCTGGCGGCGATCGTGCCGGTGGCGGCCTTGGCGACGCTGGCGTCGATGCTGCGCGGGCCGCCGCCGTTCACCGACCAGGACGTCTCGCTCTTGCGCGCGACCCTGGCCGTCGTGGGCGCGCTGGCGGTGATGCGGCCGTTCCTGTGGAAGCGGTCGGACCGCATCGTCGACGGCCGCCGGATCACGGCATTGCTCGGCGGGTTGGCGTTCGTGTCGATGGCTTGCTTCTTCAACCTGGGCCGCGCGCAGTTCTGGGACGCGAAGCAGCGCCAGCCGAGCTTCATCCACAACTACGACATGCGGGTCTACTTTCCGGTCGCGAAGTACTTCCACGAGCTCAAGTACGACGGGCTGTACCTGGCCAGCGTCGAGGCGTACATCGAGAACACGCCGGGCTCGTCGGTGCAGACGCTGGCCAACATCGAGCTGCGCGACCTGCGCACGCACGAGATGCGGCGCGTGCGCGACGTCGCCGATCAGATCCAGTCCATCAGCCAGCGCTTCTCACCGGAGCGATGGACCGAGTTCAAGCAGGACATGCGCTACTTCCACGAGACGATGGGGCGCGACTACTTCACGACGCTCACGGACCACGGCGGCAACGCCACGCCGGTCTGGCTCACCGTCGGGCATTTCATGTTCGCGCACGCGTCGGCCAGCAACGGGCTGCTGTTCGTGACCGGCCTGCTCGATCCGCTGCTGATCCTGCTGTTCGCTTACTTCGCGGGACGGACCTTCGGCTGGCGCACGGCGTTCGTGTGCGTGATCGTCTTTGGCGCGACCGATCTCTACATGTTCGGCACCGACTGGGCCGGCTCGACGCTGCGCAACGACTGGATGGCGGCGCTCGGGCTCGGGGTCTGCGCGCTCAAGGTGCGGCGCTGGTATCTGGGCGGCGCGCTCCTCGCCTACGCCGGCATGATCCGCGCGTTCCCCGGCATCGCGGTCATGGGCCTGGCGGTGCCACCGCTGTGGTGGCTCTACGATCGGCGGAAGAAGCCGAGGCTGCGCGACTTCGCGCGCACCCACGAGGGGGCGCTGCGCGCGATCGGCGCCGCCGCCATCACCGTGCTGGTTCTGGTCACGCTGTCGTCGGTCGTGCTGGGACCGAGCGCGTGGGTGGGCTGGGCCAAGAAGGCGGCGGTGCTGACCAGCGGCTACCACGTCAATCACGTCAGCTACCACAGCATCATCTCGACCGACTACGAGAGCTGGGAGATGATGGACGGCTGGACGCACAGCTTCCCGCGCATCGTGCTCTACGGGCTCGGGATCGTCGGGTTTGGCGTGCTCACGGTGCGGGCGGCGCGCAACCGCGCTCCCCACCACGCGGCGCTGACGGCGTTGTTCCTGATCCCGGTCGCGTTCTACGCCGCCAACTACTACTACCACTACGTCTTCTTGTTGCCGCTGCTCGCGATCGCCGACGGCGCCGAGCGCCGCGACGCGCGCCTCTGGGCGCTGCTGATGGGCATGTGCGCCGCGGAGTACCTGGCGACGGTCGCGTCCTCGCTGTCGCAACACTTCGTCACCGAGTCGATCTGCCTGATGACGACTTACCTGGTGATGCTGGTCCTGCTGAATCGCGAGGACGAGGCGCGCGGCTCGGTGGCCGCTACTGACAGCGAGCTGGCTGCTGGCGCTGAAGCCGAAGCCTGAGGGACGAGATCAATTAACGGGCGCGCCGTTAGCGAGCCAGAGGTCGACGATGTCGAGTTGGTCGCTCGTCAGCCGCGGCGCGGGCGCGGGCGGCATGGGCGCGCCCGCGGTGTCGTGAATGAAGTTCGTCAGGACCGTCACGGCCGGGGCCGTCGTGTAGTGACCGAGGCCATGGCATCTCGTCGGCATCGCGTCGGAGCAATCGTCCTCGAACCGATCGAAGTGTCCGTCGTTGGGCGGGATCCGGTAAAGGGGATTGGTGGACGTCGGATCGCCGTTCAACCCTCCGCCGGCGCCGTGGCAGCGCACGCAGCGGGACAGCATGATCGGCCTGATGTCGGCGTCGAAGGTCGGCGCGTGCGGCGTGTTCTGGATGCTGCACGCACCCAGCGACGGGCCGGCGAGCGTACCGAGCAGGGCGATGAGTAGGCCGTTCTGGCTCATGACCGTCCTCATAGATAGTAATGCAGCTGGAGCATCACCAGCGACCCGCGCGTCGTGTCGTTGGGGGCCGCCGTGGCCCGGGTCTCATACCGCCCGAGCAAGTTGAGCTCGAAGTGCGCCCAGGGAAAGATGCTGACCTCGAGGTCGCCGGCGTTGCGCCCGGTGGCGCTGACCGCCAGATCCTCCTGAAAACGCTCGTAGGCCAGACCGAGCATGTAGCCGCGGATGAAATAGGTGACACCGGTGTACGAGACGAACTGGTTCTGGGCGAAGTTCCCGGCTTGCGGGAACTGCTGGCGGATGAAGTCAGCCTCGCCCAGGAACAGCAACCGCGCCTTTTCGATCCAGAGCTTGCCGACCGCGCCACCCTGGTAGCGCGACTCTTCCTTTCCGATTCCGATTCGAGTTTGCAGCCCGATCGCCGCCATCTTCGCGAACCGCTTTTCGCCGTAGGCCACGCCGCCGTTTTCGGCCGCGCCAGACGCGCCGAGGAAGTCGGGGAGGCTGTTGGGGATGTGCGTGAACGCGGTGGCGTGAACTTCCCAGTCCTCGTCGACGTAGCCGCCCGACGCGTTGTACGTCTCTTCGTAGAGGTTGTAGCCGGTGTTGGCACGGACGAAGAAGATGTGTTCGACGAACCGGAGCCCGTAGGGCGCCTGGAAGCGGCCGATGCGGACGTACGGGCCGGTGGCGCTCGGCCGCCACATCAAATAGTGCTCGCGCGACATCATGCGCGACCCGATGTCCGACGTCCGCCCCCCGAGCGACGGATCGGGCGGGCGCACCACGCCACGCGCGCCCACGGTGACGTTCAACGAGAACGCGTCGTAGGCCAGGCGCGTGTAGAGATCGGCCTGCATCGGGAAGAAGGCCACTTCGGGCGAATCGGCGCCGCCCACGTCATTGCGGAGGGCCGCGAGGCGGACATCCACCCCGAGCGCCAGCCACGACGGCGGCGACCACAGGCCGTGCAGGAACGAACCGTCGCCGCCCAGGCTGATGGTATCGCCCGCTTCATCGCGCCCCCACGACGAGATCAACGTGCCGCCCGACGGTGAATAGTGGCACTGGCCACAGCGGGTCGTCCCGGAGCTGAACTGGAACTGCGGGTAGGCGCGCGCCTCGCGCGCTGACGCGAGCAGCAGGCCTCCCGAAACGAGCGCGACGAGAATTGATGCCCGGCGAAGAAACGGAGAAATCAATTGTTCTGCGCTCCGTTGGCGATCCAGGTCTGGATCAATTGAATGTCCACTTCGGGCAACGCTTGATCCGGCGGCATGCGCTGCGAGCCCTGGCCGCGCAGGAGCACGAGGATCTCGGACGTGTCCGCCGCCGTGCTCCTGCACGTCGCGCCAGCGTCGGAACTGTCCGGGCAGGTCACGACGAAGTGGCGGCCGGTCAGCGTGGTGTACGCGGTCTGAGTCGTATCCAGAATGACGCCCGCGCGCTGGGCGACCGCCGAGTGGCAGCTCACGGTGGCGCAGTTCGGCTCGATGATCGCCGGCGCTATGTAAGACCACCGAGCCGGGCGATTGTCGCCGCCGCCACAACCTGCGAGCGAGCCCAAGAGCAAGCCAAAGGCGGTGAGGACACCAAAGCTCGACCGAAGGGTCAACTGTCGACCTGACATCCGCGGAGGATTATGCACGAGAGGTCTTGCCACTCAATCACTAAATCTGCCGCGATTCGCGGTTTTCTCCGTCGATCTCGAGAACGCGCGCGAGAACGAGAAACGACGTTCAGCGCTCGGCAAAAAAAACGCGAGGGACCCGGTTTGAATCCCTCGCGCAACGAATCAAAACCAGGCCGCGGCGCAGCCAGAAAACCCGCCGCGGTCGGAGTCGCTCGTCAGTTGCAGACGGCCTGCTTGTTGCCCTGCGCGTCCATCGTGATGTTGCTGCCGCAATCCTCGAGGACGAAGTTCGAGATCACGTGGCTGACGTTGAGCAAGCCGGGATTGAGCAGGTTCGCCGCGTTCGTCTGCCGCTTCGTGGGAACGCCGTTGGCGTTGATCGCCTCGGTGTTGTGGCAGGTGAAGCAGTTGTTGAAGTTACCCGGCGCCTGCGTGAACGACTCCATCGCAGTGCTCGACATGCGATCCTCGCCGGCGAGGATCGAGTAGGGGCTGTCGGAGCCATCGGCCAAGATGGCCGTTTTGAACGCCGAGACGCCCACGCCGACGGGCAAATGGCCCGGCGGGAGTCCGGTGGTGTCGCCGGGGTTCAGCGCGTACGGGCTGCTCTCGTCGTTCTGGATCGGGAAGTCGACGTGGAAGTATTCGGGCTTGTCCATCCACTGCGCGCCGAGCAGGCGGTAGAATCCGCGCTTGTCGTAGGCCGGCAGTTGGCCCATGTTGGTCGCCTTGATGAACACCGCCTCGACGTTGTGGTTCAACGAGGTGACGGCGTCGTCCGGGGTGGTGGTGTTCGACTTCGAGGCAGGGAACATGCGGTAGATCGACGTCTGCTGCGGCATGCCCGTGTTCGGGTCCATGAACTTCTGCCCCATCAGGTTCAGAGTGTTCTCGGAGATCGAAGCGTTCGACTGGTTGACCGCCGTGCTGTCTTTGTAGAGCAGGTAGGATCCAGCCGTCACCACAGGGGCGGTCACCGAATGGTTGGTCGGGTCCTTGTCGGTCGGGTTGGCCCCGTCGAAGGTCGGTGCCAGGTCGCGATGCCCGTCAGCGGCGCCGGCGTCGGGCGGGCCGGTCGTGTGCTCGAAGCTGGCCCAGATGAACTCGGGGTGACCGGGCAATGTGAACACGACGTGGATGGCGAGCAGCCGCACGGTTGCGTTGATGGGCACCGTGCGATCCTCGATCAGCACCTTGTTGCCGTTGTTGTCGGTGCTCTGGCGGATCGTCGGAATCGTGGTCTGCATGCTGATGTAGTTCTGGGTCGCGGCGTCGATCGTAGCCTGATCGCCCTCGACCAGCTGCCAGGCAGCCTTGAACTCGGCCACGCCGGCCGGGAAAAACAGGTTCGGATTCGTGGTCGGGTAGGCCTGGATCGCCTTCGACGTCGTCAGACCGTTTTGCTTGATGAAGTCGGCGAACGCCGGGTTCACCTCGATGCTGTAGTAGAGCGTGTTGCCGTTCTGATCGATCAACGTCTCGCGCAGCCCGGCCTGCTTGATGTCACCCAGGTACGACAGCTTGCTGGTCGGCGCGACCTTCGGCGTGAAGACGTCGTCGGCGGTCGGGAACGCCGAGGTCACCAGCGCCGGCTTGCCAGTCGAATCGGGCTGGGTCGCAATGAGGAAGTTCTGCCAGCCGCCGCGGTAGAACGGGCACTCCGTGGTCGGGTGGGGCAGCGGCTTGAACATCTCCACTGCCGGCGTCTGCGTGTAACTACCGCCCGAATCGAGAAGCCACTCGTCACTGGCGGCACAGTCCTCGAGGCTGTGGTCGGTCGTGTCGGGCTTGAACGGATCGTTGCACCCGAGGAAAGCGGTCAGAGCAAATGCCCAGGCCGAGAGACCGATCAGGGTGTGTCGTGATGTCGTCATTGCGTCAATTCCTCGCCATCGATGGAAGCAGTTCCTGGAAGCAATCCCTGCCCGCCGCCCGACCCCTGGTTGTCTTGACCTGATACCTAATATGTCGTTGCAAACGGCGCTGGTCGTCACGCCGATTCGGTTTGGCGTGCTCGATTACTTCGCTCCGCCGTCCGCCGAGGCCGCGGTGCCAGCGTCAGCCGCCGGCGCTGCGCCCATGCACATGATCCATTGTTGCAGCACGGACATGTCACTGATGGTCGGGTGCATGATGGGGGCGTCGACGGTGCTGGGCGGCGGCATGTCTTGAACGACCGCCACGCGGTGGAAGATGAGCGACTTGTCCGGGTCCCCCGCGACGAGATACTTCCAGCCTGGGTACGCGCTGGACGCGCCCTTGTCGATCAGGCTCGCAGCCGCCGTGTCGATCCCGACGAGATTGCCGATCGCGCCGGCCTGGTGGCAGCCATCGCAGTAGTTCGACAGGATGGCCTGGCCGTCGTCAGCGGTCTTCTTGCACGGGTCCGTCGTCGTCGAGGTCGGGTCGCCATTGTCCGCCGGATTTTCGCCGATTTCCGGCGTATCGGTGTTCACCGGAAACTTCGCGCCGATTCCGCCCTTCGGATCGACGTTGATCGAAGTGGTATCGATCGCGGCGTTCTCGTCGAGCTTCTGCCAGCAGCCGTACATCGCAAAGGTCCCGAGCAGCAAGACCAGCGGAGCGCGATACTTCGTCATCGTGTTGTTCTCCATCTTCTGATTCCCGGCAATACGGCGCATTGTTAGAACGTCCCCGAAACGGCTGCGAATCCACCCGAGCTGGTCGGCATGACGTTGACGCGCAGCGCTTCTTCGGTCGCCTTCTCTTCGGCGTGGCGGTTCATGATGTGCGTCCAGTACGCGGCGGCCAGCGCAGCGACACCGACGCCGAGCGCCACGTCCGACGCGAGATAGAGCTGCTTCACGTGAGTTACGGTGGCCGGTGCGCAGTTGGGCGAGCAGTCGTTCATCATTCGCTGATTGTCCTTGATGCCCCAGTAGGTGAGCGCCGCGCCCGCGCCGAGGCTGACGATGCCGAGGCCGGTGAAGACGTACGGCAGCACCGAGCCGCTCTTCTTCGGCGCCTCCTCCGTCTTCGTCTCTCCCTCGTCATCGGACTTACCGTCGGCCGCCGCGGCCACGGTCTTCGACGAAGACTTCGTCGCCGGCGCCGCCTCGGTCTCCTCGTCGTCGGCCTTCGCGACCTTCTTCCCCGACTTCTCGGCCGGCGACTCGGCGACCATGCGCTTTTGCTTGCCGCCGCCCGAGCGGATCAGCGCGGTGATGAAGCGATTGCGCTGGCCCTGAACGATCATGATCTTCTGGGTCGCGAACACCACGCCGTCGGCGGCGAAGGTGAACTCATGCACGCCGGGGTCGATCGACAACGCGCGCCCGTCGAGCTGCTGAGCGAACGGCTCGCCGTCCATGCGCACCTGAACGTCGCCGCGCGGCGAGCCACTCGCGTCCGTGACGATCAAGACGACTGACGGCGTGTCGGACTCGAGCTGGTTATACTTGCTCGAGCACTGCTGCCGGATGAAGCCGCTGCACGGCGCCTGCGCGCACGACATCAGGAGATCTTTCGACTCCTGCAGCTTTCCCGACTGTTCATGTTCCCTGGCCTTTTTGAAGGCCGTGACGCAGGCGCGTTCGTCGCCGAGCCGCTCGGCTCGGGCGGGCGCCGCCGACAGGACCAAGATCGCAAACACGATCGCCCCGAAGGCGCCGATCAAGATTCCTCGGCCGGTCAGTTGCTTCTGGAACATGTTCCTCATGCCTCCCTCTGTTTGACGGGCTGCGCGTACACCTTGCGCCCCGAGTCGCCAGCTCTGGTGCATGACCTGTGCCCACATACGGCCATGTGGGTGCCTCGGCGCCATCCACCCGTAATCGCACTTTTTCCTGTCTCAGTGGGTCGTACGAGAGGCGTCATTTCGTGTGGGGCCGAACAAACAATTGTTGAGTGACTCCCGTTGGGGCGATCCATCAGCCGGTCCCAAAAGCGTCCGATTCGTACCGAAGGCGTCGGCGCAAATCAACAAAGATTTCAGGGACTCTTGACAACGGCACGTGCGGTTAGCGGGGCTGCGCGTCGCGCTATTTTCCTGCTCGAGAAGACCGTATTGTTCCGACGCGCTCACGCGCGGCGTTCACCATCAAGAGGAGTGCCGTAACCCACGGATCACCCCGGGGTAACGGGCATTGCGCTCGCCCAGTGGTTTGCTAGCCTGGCGGCTGTGCTGGCTCCGCCCGACCGTCGCAAATATCTGCTGTTCGCCCTGTTTGGCCTCGCGAGTGCGATCGCGGACCAGGCCAGCAAGGGCTGGGTGCTGCACCGCCTGCCCGCGCTGGGACGCGGTGGCCTGTCGGTCATCGGCCGCCGGTTGACGCTGATCTACGCGCAGAATCCCGGTATCGCCTTCAGCCAATTTCAGGATTTGAACGGCGGCCGCGTCGTGCTGAGCCTGGTCTCGCTGGCGGCGCTGGCGCTGATCATCGGCTACCTGCGCAAAGTGCCGCCGTCGAGCTCCTGGACGATCGCGGCGCTCGGTCTCATCTGGGGCGGCGCGCTCGGCAACGTGATCGATCGCGTCGCCCACGGATCGGTCACCGACTTCGTGCTGGTGAACCTGGGCGTGTGGCCGTTCAACCCCTGGCCGGTTTTCAACGTCGCCGATGCCGTGCTCGTCGCTGGTGTCGCGATGTTGATCCTGACGCGCTTCAAACGAGCCGCGCCGGTGGGCTCGTAACCTGGGTTAGTACCGGATATCGACCAGCGTCTTCTTGCGCAGCTCGGCCAGGTACGACTTCGTCTGGCGCTCCATCTCTTTCTGGCGCAGCTGCATGCGGACGTCGTCCTTGACGTCGTCGAGCGGCTTCGGGTCCTTGACCTTGCGATCGACCAGCTTGATCACATGGAAGCCACGGTCGGCGCGCACGGGGCCGCGCACCTCGCCGACCTTCATCGCGAAGACCATCTCTTCGATGGCCTTCGGCAGCATGTCCTTGCCGAAGTAACCCAGGTCGCCGCCCTCGGCGCGCGTCGCTGGATCGTCGGACGCCTCGCGCGCGAGCTTGGCGAAGTCCTCGCCCGCGAGCGCGCGGTCCAGCAACTTCTTGGCCTGCGCCTGCTTCTCCGCGACCACGGTCGCGTCGGCGTTCTCGGGGATCGAGATGAAGATGTGGCTCGCGCGAACCTGCACGTTCGTTCCGCTCTTCATGTGGCGGTCGTAGTACGTCTTGACGTCGTCGTCGGAGATCGTGACGCGCGAGCCGACGGCGATGTTGATCACGCGAAAGCGCAGCAGCTGCTTTTTCAGATCCGCGCGGTAGGCCGCCATGCTCATGCCCTGCGCGCGCAGCGCCTCTCGCAGCTGATCGTCGTCGATGTTGTTCTGGCGCTTGATCTCCTCGATCGACGCGTCGACCTGTTCGCTGGTGACGGACAGCTTCAGCTCGGTCGCCTGCTGCAGGATCAGCTCGTCGTCGATCAGCCGCTCCAGCACTTCGCGCCGCAACGCCGCCGCGCGCGCCACGCGCTTCGGCGCCTCGGGCATGCGTGCGACCTCGGCGAGCAGCGGCGCAGCCTTCTCCTCGATCTCGCTGCCGAGGATCACGCTGTCACCGACGACCGCCGCGATCTTCTCGACCACGCGCGCCTGCGCGGCGCCGCCTGTCACCGTGAGCGCGACGGCGCCAGCGAGGCCTGCGGCCAGCGCCGCGACGGAGGTGATGCGGGTGGAGCTTTGTTTCACGGCTTGGTCTGGACCGCCGTCGTTCCGGGGGCTGCCGCTCTTCCGACCGGTGGGACCGGCGGCCGCACGCCCGGCGGCGGCATCGCGCCCGGCATCGACATTCCCGGCGGCAGGGCGCCCGGAGGGCCGACGTGGTGGCCGAGCGAGCCCGGAGCCATGCCCGGCATCCCCGGCATCCCCGCCATCGGTCCGGCCGCGCCTTCGCCGCCGTTCATGCCGGTGTCGATGAGCACCTTGTTGAGCTTGTCCTCGTAGATGTCGATCTTTGCCTTCTGGCGCAGGTCGGCGATGAACGCGTCCATCGACTTCGTGCGCAGATCGCGGAACAGCCGCTGCTGGATCTGGCGCTTCACCTCGGCGAGCGGGCGCGTGAAGCCCGGCTTCTTCTGCGTGAGCTTGATGATGTGGTAGCCCTTGTCGCTCTTGATCGGCCCGGCGACGTCGCCGACCTCGGCCAGCTTGAACGCCGCGTCGTCCAGC
>Ga0265338_10003559_pt1 | contig 21779 bp, 17 predicted proteins | sample 42126metaG_FD_193579 | JGI IMG/M metagenome (GOLD analysis project Ga0265338, IMG submission 193579) | Rhizosphere microbial communities from Carex aquatilis grown in University of Washington, Seatle, WA, United States - 4-21-26 metaG | ecosystem: Host-associated > Plants > Roots > Rhizosphere... | reverse complement strand
GCGCCGCGGCCACCGCGACCGCCACCGCGAGGTGGCTGGGCTTCGCCAGCGGGCTTGTTCGTGTCAGTTTGGGCACGGACAGTGGGGCTTACTGCCAGGACAGCCGTCGCGGCAAGGATCGCCATTGAGATTTTGCTTATTTTCATGAACTCAGTCTTATTAATAACGTTTGTTGTTGGTTTTTACCCGTTGGTTCAGCTCTTCTTCTACAGACGATGATTTTGACGACTGGTTACATGAAATTATTCGCCAACCCCTGAAATGGCGTGCCCCTTGGAACAAAACCCTCGAAATACGAAACCGTTTCGCATTCTCCACAAAATCCTGATCTATAACCGTTTAATCAACATTCTATCTTCCCGCCATTTCCCCCGAAAACCTTACCGTAAGTTTTTAAGCACCCCGCATTTCTGGTTCAATCGGTGAATGAAAAAGTGGGATCCAGCCCAAGCCGGAAAGCGGTACCAGCACAAATTCCTTCCTTGGCGGACACGACCATCCGCTCGTAAATCGTATATCGCAAATCGAAAATCCCACACGGAGAGCCTTCTCCAGTTTTTTGCAGTTTTTTGCGCTTTTTTGCGTCCACACTGTATTGCGTTCTACCCGATTGCCTTATCGCTCGACAGAACGGCACGCGGCATTCACGAATCCATTTATCCAACAATCCCTCAACCCTTTCTGCCCCGGCGCAATTTGAGGCACAGCCCCGGAGCGCCGAGCACCTGCTCGGCAAGTACCGAGCACCCCGGAGAAATACGCCGGATTGGATACCGGCGCTCCGAATGCGGCAAAAATCGGTGGCAGTGCCACGTCGCGCCATTTTCAGACAGTCTCTTAATTCTTCGCGTGACAATCCCCGGCGTTCATGCCAACTCTGGAGGATGAAATCATCAATTTGGATATGTGCGGTTGGTGCGCTCCTCCTCTCTGGATTGGCGAGCGTAGCCCAGGAAAAAACGGAACCCAAAGCCGACGAAAAGAAGGCTCCCGCTGCCGAGAAAGCTTCCGCTGCGGATTTGACTCAGCCATCTAAGCTTGCGGAAAAAGCCCCCGATACCTTCAAGGTTAAATTCGACACGACGAAAGGCGCTATTACCATTGAAGTGACGCGATCCCTCGCGCCCAACGGGGCGGATCGTTTCTACAATCTCGTGAAAGCCGGTTATTTCAAAGACATCGCGTTTTTCCGCGTGGTTCCCGGTTTCATGGCGCAGTTCGGAATTCATGGCGATCCGAAGATCTCCGCGGCGTGGCGCGATGCCAACATCACTGATGACCCGGTGAAGGGCAGCAACACGCGTGGCACCATCACGTTTGCCACGGCCGGTCCCAACACGCGTTCGACCCAATTCTTTATCAATTTCGGCAACAACGCCCGGCTCGACGGCGCCGGCTTTGCCCCCTTCGGGAAAATCGTCGAAGGCATGGATGTCGTGGACAAGATTAACGGTGAATACGGCGACATGCCGCAACAAGGCGGTCAGGGACCGGATCCGGGGCACATCGCCGCGGAAGGCAACGCCTATTTGAAACAAAAATTTCCCAACCTCGATTACATCAAATCCGCAACCATCTTGCCCTGAACTCACCTGCAACTGACACTATGAGCACTAATAACGAAGTCGCCGTCATCACTACCACCGAAGGCGAAATGGTCCTCGAATTCTGGCCGGACGTCGCGCCCGGCCACGTCGAAAATTTCAAGAAGCTCGCCAAACAGGGCTTTTATGACGGCACCTGCTTTCATCGCGTCATCAAGGAATTCATGATTCAGGGCGGCGATCCGCTCACCAAAGATCCGAAGATGGAAGCCCGCTGGGGCACCGGCGATCCCGGTTACAAAATCAAAGCCGAATTCAACGATCGCCATCACGATCGTGGCGTTATCTCGATGGCCCGCTCCCAAGACCCGAATTCCGCCGGCAGCCAGTTCTTTATTTGCCACGGAAATCCGCATTTCCTCGATAAGCAATACACCGCCTTCGGCAAATTGATCAAAGGCGATGACGTGCTCGAAAAAATTGGGACCACCCAGACGCGTCCGCAAGACCGTCCGGTGAAGCGCATGGGCGTTGAGAGCATCAAGATCGTCCCCGCCGATTCCGTAAAATAGGTTTTGAATTCACCGTCTGCGATTTGCGGCTGGCGCGCAGCCTCGTGTGGGCACGCGTCAGTCGCTTTCGCTCGTAAATCGTATATCGAAAATAGGTGATGGAAGTTTCTGACCTCGCCGCGGTTTTAGTCGCTTTGGGCTGTCCGCAAGAGAAGTCCGCCGAGATGGCCGCGCAGCTCGACAAACGCGCCCGGCAATTGGCGGGGGAGAAAAAGCGCACCTACGACGAAGCCCTCGAACATCTCTTGAAACTCATGGCCCAAGGCTGGGCCGCCCAACAAAAAGGGCTGTGAATTTACGATAGGCGATTTACGATTGACGCGTTCTTTCGAGAAAGGTGCGCCCTGAGTCAGTTAACGCGTAAATCGTATATCCTAAATCGTAAATCAAAATGATACAGCCCTGGCAAAAAGTCCGTTCGCGCCCGTTGGGTGACTTTCGAATTTTCACCGTTCGCGCCGACACGAAAATTTCTCCCCGCACCAAAAAAGAGCACGACTTCTACATCATTGATTCCGTCGATTGGGTCAATGTGATCGCCGTGACGCCCGAAAAGCAACTCGTGATGGCGGAACAATACCGGCACGGCTCGAACACGGTGGAACTCGAAATCCCCGGCGGCATGATGGATGCGAAAGATGCCTCGCCGGTCGCGTGCGGCCAGCGTGAGTTGCGCGAGGAAACCGGCTACGAAGGCGCCGATGCCCGGCTCATTGGGGATGTCTGGGCGAATCCAGCCATCATGGGCAACCAATGTTACACCGTGCTGGTGCAGGACTGCCGCTGCGTGCACCCGCTCGAATGGGATCACGCTGAGGAACTAGTCACTAAATTGGTGCCGGTCGCCGAACTGCCCGCCCTGGTCGCCTCCGGAAAAATCCGCCACCCCCTGGTAATCGTCGCCTTGTATCATTTCGATCTGTTGCAGCGCGGGATGAAGAGTTAGTGCGATCCGGAGTCCCACGGCCGTCGACTCGCGGAGCTTGCGCATTTAAACTTCCACCAAACACCATCAGCATTTCGTTCTCGTCGTCGTCCTCGCCCTCGAATTTTTTCAGTTGGCCGGAGGACAAGAAAGAGGGGCGGACTCGGAAGCGACACTGCGTTAACCTTTGCGGCCCGGCGACCAGAACGGGAAGTTCAATCTGCCGCCGTCTCGTTCTTTCAACTCTTTTTCGCTCCCTGCCGCACGCGTTCCTTTTTCTCCTCCAACTCGTTTTGCAATTTCTTCCGATCATCGACAAGCTGGCGCTGCGCCAGCTCGATCTGTTCATTCTCCCCGGCGTTGGCAAATTTATTCATTTCGTCTTTGAGCGCGATTTCCCGCTCCGCGATCTTCGCCGCGTATTTGGAATCCAATTCCGCCATTTCCTTCTTCTGCGCGGCGGTCAATTTGACGGTGGGGGACGCCTTGTTCAATCGCTCCATCGCGAGTTCGTATGAGCTTTTCATAAAATTTTATTTTAAATAGCCGGCGATCACAGGCCGCCGCCACAAAGTCAGGGTTTTTTCTTCCACGGCATGTCCGGAAATTTCTCCGGGGCCTTGATCGTTTGCGGCGGCGGTTTGGCCATTTCCAATTCCGGATCGCCCTTCGGCGTCTCGCCGGGTTTGCTCTTGTCCGATTTCCACGACGAAATTCGCGCCTGCATCCCGTGGTGCTCCGCCACGTCCTTCTGGCCGGCCTTCATGTAAAACAGTGACAGGTTCGTGTGCACGAGCTGCTCGCCCGGTTTCAATTTCTCCGCCTTGTGCCCCTCGGCAATCGCCGTGGCATAATCGCCTTTGCGATAGTAAGCCATGCCCAGCGAAAGTTGCGCGTCAAAATGATTCGGGTCCTCCGCGAGAATGGCCTTCAGCTTTTCAATCGCCCGATCATAATCGGCCGTGGTGAAATCGAACATCGCATCGTCGTATTGTTCCTGCGGGGACATCGCGGTTTAACCCAACGTAAGCACTTCGCGCGGGTGAAGCAAGCTGTTGCACGGGTTGTGGCACGTGTTGCGTGTTGCGTGTTACGTGAATAGAGTAGTCGTGTGCGGTGGAATATTTCCGTCGCGCAACACGTAATACGCACCACGTAACTCGATAAATGCCCTCGCCCATCAAACTGATCTCCACCGACTTCGACGGAACCATCTTCGCCGAATTCGAACCGACGCCCATTCCCGAAAAGCTGCAGCAACTCATCGGCGACCTGCAATCGCGCGGCGCCAAATGGGTCATCAACACCGGGCGCGAAATGTCCAGCCTCATGGAATCGCTCGCTCGCGCCAAAATTTCCGTCGAACCCGATTTTCTCGTGCTCGTCGAGCGCGAGATTCATTGTCACGACGGTGTCCGGTTTGTTGGCCTGGAACAGTGGAACGCCGAATGCACGCGGTCGCACAAACAACTGTTCACCCGCATCATTCCCGATTTGCCGCGTATTACGGAATGGATCAACGCCCGTTTTCACGCCACCGTTTATGAAGATCCTTTTTCCCCCTTCTGCCTGATCGCCAGCAACAAGACCGATGCCGAAACCATTCATCAATATCTCGACGAATATTGCCGCGGCATCCCGGATTTAACCGTGGTGCGCAATGATGTTTACGCCCGCTTCAGCCATGCCGCCTACAATAAAGGCGCCGCGCTGGCCGAACTCACCCGCCGTCTCGGAATCAATCCCTCGCAGGTTTTCGCTGCGGGTGATCACTGGAACGACTTGCCAATGCTCTCGCGCAAATACGCGCACTGGCTCGCGAGCCCGGCCAACGCGATTGATCCCGTGAAAACCGTCGTCCGGGAGCAGGGTGGCCACATCAGCGAGCTTTCCTGCGGATACGGAGTCGCAGAAGGACTGCAAATATGCCTGCAAAAAGCCGCCGGGTGAGAATGCGGGGTGATACTGCCCCTGAACGAAATAATTTCATCTAATGAACGGATTTTGTTCAAGCTAAGACAACGCCAAAAATAGTCGTAAATACCTAGTGGTCAACTAGATATAATTACATATTAGAAATTGACACACTAGGTAGTGGTGATAATGTGTCAAGGCGATGGTGTTCTTGCCGATAGTTCCTCAGCGGCATTTTCCCCTTTGCGCTAAATTAAACGACACAGGCAATTTTTCATGAGCGATACAACCACGGCGGCCCCGTCTACGGGCGGCACCCCTAAAATCTCTAAAATATCCGAAGCGGTTATCCGCATTGCAGGTAATTCCCAGGACGGTATTCAGGCAATCGGCGGTTTCCTGGCACGCCTCGCCGGGCGCAGCGAGCAGGAGGTCATGACTTTCATGACCATTCCCGCCACCATTTCCGGCGGCCCTTCGATTTTCCAGGTCCGCATCGGCTCCGGCGAAGTCCTGAGCGCCGGTGATGAAGCCGACGTGTTGCTGGCGTTCTACCAGCACTCGTACGAGGGCCATATTGGCTCGCTGAAAAAGCACGGCATCGTGCTCTACGATTCAGACCACGTCGAACCGAAGCAGGAATGGAAGGATGATTACCATCACGTCGGCATCCCGATTTCGACGCTCACGGTGGAAGCCATCGGTGGCACCGCTAAGGACAAAGGCAAAAATATTTTCACGTTGGGCCTCGTCGCCCGCATGTTCGACCTGAACGTCACCAAGCTCGAACGGTTGATCAACGAACGTTTCGGCGGCAAAGACGAAAGCATCGCGAAAAATGCGCTCCTCGCTTTCCATGCCGGCTACGGTTATTCGCTCGGCAGCATCATTGATACTTTCCGATTCGTTGATAGCGAAAAGAAAGATCGCCACCAGGTCGTCATGAACGGCAACGAAGCCATGGCTTACGGCCTGATCGCCGCCGGCGTCCGCTTTGGCGCGGGGTATCCTATTACGCCCTGGTCCGACATCATGGAATTGCTGCGCCGCGAATTGCCCAAATACGGCGGCACCTTCATGCAAACCGAGGACGAAATCGCCGCGATTTCCATGGCTATCGGCGCCAGCTACGCCGGACGCGTCGCGGTCACTGGTTCCAGCGGTCCGGGCATCGCCCTCAAATCCGAAGCCGCCGGTTGGGCGGGCATGGCGGAAATTCCGCTCGTCGTCATCGATATTCAACGCGGCGGTCCTTCGACTGGCATGCCCACGAGCGTTGAGCAATCGGATTTGAACATCGCCTGCTACGGCAGCCATGGTGATTCCCCGCGCGTCGTGCTCGCGCCCGCGAACGTCGAGGATTGCTTCTACACCGCCATCGAAGCCGTGAACATCGCGCGCAAATACAACGTGCCCGTTTACATTTTGAGCGACCAGGCCATCGCCACCCGCATCGAGGCCTTCTCCGAACCGGATTTGGAAAAAGTCTGCCAGGACATTTCGCCCGACCTCACGCCCGTCGCCGATTACAAACCTTACGATTTATCCACGCCCGACAGCACCGTGAAGCGCGTCGTTCCCGGCACCCGCATTCTGAGCGGCAGATATCCGATTGCCACCGGCCTGGAGCACGATGAATTAGGTCACCCGTCCGGCTCCCCGAAAGTGCACATGCAAATGTCTGCCAAACGCCGCAAGAAATTGCAGGTGCTCGGCGCAACCTTGCCGCTGCCGAAAATTCACGGCCCGAGCGAAGGCAACGTCCTGCTGGTCGGCTGGGGCTCGACCGAAGGCCCAATCCGCGAAGCCGTGGAACGCGCCCGTGCCGCTGGCGACAGCGTCTCCTCCCTGCACCTTCGCCACATCAGCCCGTTGCCGAACGGACTGGAAAATATTTTCTCCGGTTTCAATCATGTCCTGGTGGTGGAGATCAACGACGAAGGCCTGTATGGCTTCGGCCAGCTCGCGGCCATGCTGCGCGCGCGCTACTGCAACCCGAACATTCGCGGCATCAACAAGACCGACGGCCTCACCTACAAGGTGAAGGAAATTCTCGCCGCGATCAAAGGCAAGCTCGCCGCCAGCACCAACGGCAATGGCGAAGCCAAGAGCAATTAACAATTTAACGACAACATTTAACCATTCTCAAAATGAGTTCTCCGATTACTGAAATTCCCGCTCGCGGCGGCAACATTGTGGCTGTCAACGCTCCCGCGGAAACCGACCGCAAAGGGCTTACCAAAAAAGAAATCGCGGCCGATCACCCCACATGGTGCCCCGGTTGCGGCGATTTCTCCGTACTCGCGCTGTATTTTAAGCTGATTGAAAAGCGCAAACTTTGGCACGAGAAAATCACCACTGTCGCCGGCATCGGCTGCTCCAGCCGCTTCCCGTATTTCGTGCAGGCCCATGGCGTGCATTACATCCACGGCCGCGCCTTGCCCTTTGCCAGCGGCATTTCACTCTCGCGTCCCGACCTGCACCTGTTCGTGTTCGGCGGCGATGGCGACGCATTCTCCATCGGCGGAAATCATTTCAATCACACCGCGCGCAAAAACGTCAAGATGACCTACGTGGTCATGGATAACTGGGTGTACGGCCTGACCAAGAAGCAGACTTCGCCCACGTCACCGCTCGGTTTCAAGAGTAAGACCGATCAATGGGGCGCCGTGGATTATCCGATCAACCCCATGAAGCAGGCCATTGCCGCCGGCGCTTCGTTCGTGGCGCGCACCACGCATACCAACCCGAATCACGTGTTGCAAATGATGGAAGCCGCCATGGACCATGACGGTTTCAGCTTCATCGAATGCCTCAGCGAATGTGTGGAGTTTTACGAAGGCGCCTTTGACGCCTCGAACCCGCGCAAAGGCGGCGTGTTCAACGAAGTGCCCAAGGACCACGACGTCACCGACGAAATGGCCGCTTACAAGCTCGCGAATGAACCGTTCCCCGGCTACTTCGGCATTTTCTACAAGAACTCCAAGGCGACCAAGAACGCCAAGGAAGCGAACATCATTAAGACCTCCCAGGAAAAAGTGAAGGGCCTGAAAGACTGGGAAATTTTGCAAAAGAGCTTCGAACGCCTCAAGTAATTTACGATTTGCGATATACGATTTACGAGCCCGTGGAGAAATCCCGGGCTCGTATTTTTTGTCTTGGGACCGCCGGCGTCCCGCCGGCCAGTTCCTGAGTTCTTCGTTGTGATTTGCCAACGCCGCTTTATCCTGGATCCGTTGTAAATGTGCGCACGAACGTTATGTCTTGTTTTGCTGCTTCTCTTGAGCGGATGTGCTTCTGGGCCAAAACCGGCGCTGGTTGACAATGCTCCCCTGACACCGGGCGACTGTGTCGCCATAATCTTCGATCTCGATTCCGCAGACCTGGCGGATCTTAGATTGAAGTTTTACATGCTGGATTCTTCAGGAGATGTTTCCTTTCCGGTTATTTCCAAGATTCATTTGGCAGGTTTGACGCTGGAGCAGGCGCGGCAGCGAATTAAGGATGCATGCGTTCCGAAGTATTTCCGTGAGGTGGACGTATCGGTGAGAAGATGCCGGTGAACCCGTGCCGTCCCGCTAGAATTTTTGCGGCGCGTAAATCGTAAATCGAAAATTTTCCGGTGGCGCTTAAATCATAAATCGTGAATCGTAAATCAAGATGCCGATTTACGAATTTGCCTGTCCGAAATGCCGGAAGATATTCAGCTTTCTTTCGAAGCGGATGAATCCCGATCGCCTGCCCGTCTGCCCGAAGTGCGGCAATAAGAAGCTCACGAAGGAACTCAGCCGTTTCGCCATGACCCGCGGCCTCTCCGAACCCGCCGGCGGCGATGCCGGCGATGAAGGCCCGATGCCCAACCTGGACGACCCCCGCGTGGCCCGAGCCATGGCCGAGATGGAACGCGATATGGGCCACCTCGACGAAAATAATCCCAAGCACATGGCCCATATGATGCGCAAGATGAAGGACATCATGCCCGCTGGCACAATGCCGAAGGAATTTGAGATCGCCATCAAACGCCTCGAAGCCGGTGAAGATCCGGAAAAAATCGAAGCCGACATGGGCGACATCCTCGGCGATCTGATGGGCGGCGAAGGCGGCGCCGGTGGAACCGGCGGGTATACCAAGGATTCGGGGCTGTATGACTACTAAGGAAGTTAAATGGGTGAACCGTTAAATCAGTTAAATCAGTTGATTCGCCGACGCGCTCGCTTACTTATTTAACCAGTTACAATTTAACTGATTTAACCAACCGCCATGGCCCACATACACGAAAAAATTGATTTCACCGTCGCCATCTTCGTCGTTCACGGCGGGAAGATTTTGCTGATTCACCATCGCAAGCTGAACGCCTGGCTCCCGCTCGGCGGACACATCGAACTCGACGAAGATCCCGAGCAGGCCGCGTTGCGCGAGGCCAAAGAAGAGAGCGGGCTCGACGTCATTCTCCTCGGCGAACGCCCGCCCACCACCGGTCCGGGCACACGCGCGCTTATTGCGCCGCGGTTTCTGGACATCCATCGCATCTCCGACACGCACGAACACATCGGCCTGATTTACTGGGCGCGTCCCACGGACTCCGCCGACGTTCGATGCGCCACCGAAGAACATCACGACATCCGCTGGTGTTCCGCGCCGGAATTGGACACACTGCAACCGCCGATGTCCGCGGCGGTGAAATGGTATTGCCGGAAAGCCTTGGAGGAAATTCCAGGCTGACGGGTCGGAGACCGAAGGGCAATGAGTTTGCCAATTCGAGCAATACCGCCGTCTCGATTCCATGCGAACCTCAAAGAATTGGTTTTTTGTCCTGGCCGCGTTGAACACGCTGGCCGCCACCTGGTTTTCCAGCTACCTCTTTTTTTACCTGCGCGATAAATTCGGCTTTGGCAACCGCGAGAACCTCTGGGTTTCGGCGCTGTATGGCTTTGTCTATATCTTTGCCGCCTGGCAATGCGGAAAATTCGCCCAGCGACACGGCTACATCACCAGCCTCAAAGTCGGCTATGGTGGGCTGACCGTGGCGACGATTTTTGGCGGATTGATGACCTCGGTGGCGGGGATTTTGTGCGCTCTGGTTGTTTACACGGTCGTGCTTTTGTTCATCTGGCCGGCCCTGGAAGCGCTGGTTAGTCAAAATGAAACACGTGCCGGCGTGCAGCATAACGTGGGCATTTACAATTGCACCTGGGCCTCGGCAGCGGCGGTCGCCTATTTCGCGGGTGGCAAATTATACGATTCGCTCGGGCACGCGGCGGTGTTCTGGGTGCCGGCGGGAATTTTCGCCCTGCAATTCTGCATCGCCATGTGGCTCGGCAAAACAAATCCCGCGAATGCGCACCCGACCGACGCAAAAGGTGCAAACCCAGAATCCATATCATCTCCCTCGGCAACCGCAGAAGAGGACTTTCGTCAGTCGGTGTCCCCCAAAACGTTTTTGAACATGGCGTGGCTGGCGAATCCATTTGCTTACGTCGGCATCAATACCGTCATCGCGGTGATGCCCGGCATTGCGAGTAAACTGGCGCTGTCACCCACGCGCGTGGGATTGTTTTGTTCAGTGTGGTGGTTTGCGCGGTTGGGCACCTTCGCGTGGCTGTGGCAATGGCGCGGCTGGCATTATCGCTTTCGCTGGCTGCTGGCGGCGTTCATCATGCTCATCGCGGGTTTCATGATGCTGTTGCTCGCCAATCAACTGTGGCTCGTAGTGCTCGCCCAATTATTCTTCGGCGTCGCCGCGGGATTGATTTATTATTCCTCGTTATTCTATTCAATGGATGTTGGCGGGGAATCGCAAGCGGAGCACGGCGGCCTGCACGAAGCCGCCATTGGCGCAGGCGTGTTTGCCGGCCCCGCTGTGGGCGCCGCCGCGTTGCAATGGCTCCCCGCACACGCCAGCAACGGCGTTTACGCCGTCAGTGTCCTGCTGCTCTGCGGTTTGGGCGGATTGATCGCGCTTAGACTGAAGAAATGAATCGCGCGAACCGCGCTGAATTAGGTAGGGCCGGTGCGCTTGCGCCGGACGCGCCGCGTTCAGCGGCGCAATGTATTCGCTCCGGTTGATGCATGTGCGGCTAGCGCTCAGCCCTATTCTGCTCTCCATCGCAGAAAACTTGATAAACCGCCCGGTTACCGTCATCTTTCCGCCGGTTCACGATTTAACCATTTAACGATTTAACCAACACAATGGCCTTACTTTCCGGAAAACTCGGAGTCGTCTTCGGCGTCGCCAACAAACGGTCCATCGCCTGGGCGATTGCCCAGACGTGGGCGCGCGAAGGCGCCAAACTCGCCTTCACCTACCAGGGCGAACGTCTCAAGGACAACGTCGAGGAACTCGCCGGCACGTTTGGCCCCGACACGCTCATCCTTCCTTGCGATGTCACCCGGGATGAAGACATTGCTTCGGTTTTCAAAATCGTGGGTGAAAAATTTGGCAAACTGGACCTTGTGTTGCACTCCGTTGCCTTTGCGCCGAGGGACGCGTTGGAAGGTCATTTCGTGAACACCAGTCGCGAGGCATTTCGCATCGCGCATGATATCAGCGCCTATTCGCTGATTGGCGTTTCGCGCGCCGCCGCTCCGCTCATGACCGATGGCGGCAGCATTATCGCCATGAGCTATTACGGCGCGGAGAAGGTCGTGCCGCATTACAACGTCATGGGCGTTGCGAAAGCTTCGCTCGAAGCCAGCACCCGTTACTTGGCCTACGATCTCGGTCCAAAAAAGATCCGGGTCAACTGCATCAGCGCCGGACCCGTGAACACGCTCGCTGCTCGCGGAATCAGTGGCTTCAACGAAATGCTCAAGCACTACGAAGTCCATTCGCCCTTGAAACGCAACGTCGTTCCCGACGAACTCGGCGCCACCGGAGCGTTCCTCGCCAGCGACGGCGCGGCAGCCATCACCGGCCAGGTGCTCTACGTGGATTGCGGCTATCAAATCATGGGCATGTAGGTAGTGGTTGTTTGGCTACGACAAGGTGGGGCGAGCGTCCTCGCGAGCCGTCCCGTGCAGACCTTCGCGAGCCGAGGGTAGGGGGTGTGCGGACAAAAACACAGCCAGCTTTCGCTCTTGATCGTTGAACGTCCACAGCGCGAGGCGTAAACTCGCGGTAGATGAGAGCAATCCCCCTAATTGCGCGTCATCTCAGCAGCGCGAAGCCGGTTTACCGTGTAAATTGAATTTAACGCCCCCCTGAAACCGTAACCCGGCTCTCGCGCTGCTGCGTTTTCTTCCCGAAAAAATTTCGACCTTGAGTTTATGTGGTTCTCACAACCGTGAGGCGCCCAAAATCTTTACGCGTTCTTCCTGAGCCTCGCCACGTAAGCGCCATCCGTTTCGTTGGCGAACGGAACCAGTTCGCGTTGGCCTTCCAATTCGAACGCCGGCTCACTGCCGAGGAATTCCCGGACGACGCTCTTGTTTTCCTCCGGCTCCAGGCTGCACGTGCTATAAACGAGCGTGCCACCGGGTTTCAAGAGCGCCGCCGCCTCGCGAATCAGCCCAAATTGCGCGGCGCGAAGGCGCTCAATCTCCTCCGGCCGAATTCTCCAGCGCAAATCCACGCGCCGGCGCATGACGCCGGTATTCGAGCAGGGCGCGTCCAAAAGAACCCGGTCAAAAGTCGCCGTTCCACGATCAAGAGCCGGCGGAAGCGCAGTTTCGGCAATCGTGACACCCAGGCGCGCGCAGTTTTCCTCGATCAACTTCAATCGGTCCGGATACGTGTCATGCGCAACCAACCGACCCTGATTGCCCATCCGCTGGGCGATGTACGTCAGTTTACCTCCGGGGGCCGCGCACAGGTCGAGGATGGTTTCGCAGGGTTGCGGGTTGAGTTCCTGCACAGCCAATAGCGTGCTCGGGTCCTGGATGTAAAAGAAACCCTGCTGAAAACTCGCGAGCTTGGAAAGGGGCGGATGCGATTTCAGTTCGAAGACCAGATTTTCGTCGAACCAATCGCGCCGCACGAAATCATAATCCACATCTTCCTCGCGCCATACGGTGAGAAGATCTCCAGCGCCTTTCAAGGTAGGGCGCGTCACTCCGTGCTCGCCGTTCTGGGCAGCGAACCCTTCGGCGCGCACGGAGTGACCCGCCCCACCTCCGCCGCCGATTTCGTTCCCCGGAAACCTCAATTCATTCACGCGCGCAAAAGCCTTCGGCGCGGTATTATTCCATTCCATCAACTGGGCGGCCTTTTCCGTACCCCAACGTTTTTGCCACCGGTCCACCAGCCATTCGGGATGGGAATAACCAATATGCGGTTGGCTGGTCTTGAGGTCCGCCAGCAAAGCTTTGGTCGCGTCGAACTCCCGCAAATAACCGCGCAGAACGGCGTTGATAAAGCCGGCTTGCGGGCCGAAACCGCTTTGTTTCGCCTGCTCGACCGTTTCATTCACAGCCGCATGATTCGGAATGCGATCCAACCAAAAAATTTGATACAACCCAAGTCGCAGAAGATTCTGCAAGGTAATCTTTTGAGTGCGGCCCGGCGTCTTGCGCGCAATCAGGAAATCCAATGCCGCCTGCCAACGCACGGCGCCGTAAACCAGCTCCTGGCAAAGGCCCCGGTCCGGGGTCGAAAGCGAAGCGCGAGCCAGGGCAGATTCAAGAAGATCCTCCACGAAATCCGCCCCCGTGGCGCGGCGCTGCAAAATCTGGGCTGCAATTTGTCTTGGTTTTTGGTCGGTCAATTCGTTTAATAATGGCAGTTCATTCAAAAGACGCGAGTTTTAAGGTAAATTATGCGAGAGGAATTTGAGAAATTGGCGGCGGCCGGAAAAATTGAAGGCCGCCATATTGAGCCACTGGTGCTGCTCACCACGAGCGGCTTTTGCATGCACCGAAGCTGGGGCTTTGGCCGAATCAAAACCGTGGATACCGTCTTCGCCCGGTTCACCATCGACTTTCCCAACAAGCCCGCCCACACCATGGATCTCGCGTTCGCGGCGGATTCGCTCAAACCAATTGCCAAGGACCACATTCTCGCCCGGAAAGCTGCGGACATCGAAGGCCTCCGCCAATTGGCCGCCACCAACCACCTCGAGTTGGTCAAAGTCGTCCTCAACAGCTTCGGCGGACACGCCACCGTCGACCAAATCCAGCAAGCCCTTGTGCCGGATGTGATTCGCGATGATTGGAAGAAATGGTGGGAAGCCGCCAAACGGGAATTGAAAAAGGACGGCCATTTCCAGGTGCCCCTTAAGAAGACCGAACCGGTCATTTATCAGGTCAAAGAAGTATCTCTGCAGGAACGGCTCATTGGCGAATTCCGCTCCGCCAAAGGCTTGAAAGCGCACGTCGCCGTGGCCACCGAAATTTTAAAGAACGCCCACGACCTTACCGACAAACAGGTTGCCGCGAAGGAAATCATCACCACCTTGAATGGCGAAATCGCCACCTATCAGCGCACCCAAACCTCCGTCGCCCTGGAGGGAATTTTTATCCGCGACGACATTCGCGAAATCGCGGCCATGCCCCCCGGCGAAAATGAGGTGACTGCCAAATCGATCTGGGCCCAGGACACCAAACTCGGCCCCCTCATGGAGGCCCTTCCGGCCATCAAACATCGCCGCGCCGTGGAATCCTTCAAGGAAGCCAACCCCGATCGCTGGAGCGACGTCCTGCGAACAACCTTGAATTTCGTCAATGCCAAGCTGTGCAAGGAATTCGTCGGGCTGCTCGTTGAACAGGGAAAAATCACCGAGCTGAAGGAAACGCTCGCCCGCCTGATTTCCCAGCACCTGGCCAGCAGCGAATTGTTGCTATGGCTCGCCAAGGAACGCAACGACACCTTCGCGGACATTCTCGGGCCGGAAGTTTTTCGCGCCATGCTCACCTCGATGGAACGCGATCAGTTCAACGAAAAACGCTCGAACCGTTTGCGGGAATACATCCTCGACGACCAGGACTTGCTGCCGGAATTAACGGCCGCCGCCGAACTGGAAGTCATCAAGGATTTGACGCGCGCTCTGCAACTCTCGCCGGTCTTTGACGACATGGACAAACGCTCGCTCCTGGCGCGCATCGTCAAGAGCCATCCCGCCGTGCAATCCCTCATCAGCGGCGGCGAGACCAAGCAGGACACCAATTTGGTCGTCTCCTGGGACAGCCTGGAACGGCGCCGCGAGGAATATGCCGAACTCGTGCATAAGAAAATGCCCGCGAACCGCGAGGAAATCGCCATCGCCCGCAGCTACGGTGATTTGCGCGAAAACCACGAATACAAAGCCGCCAAGGAAATGCAAAAGCAATTGGTGCGCACCAAGGACGACATGGAAAATCAACTCGTGCGCGCGCGCGGCACCGATTTTTCAAACGCCCGCACGGACATTGTTAGCATCGGCACCATCGTCAAGACCACGGACATCGCTTCCAGCCAGCGCGAAACATTTATGATTTTGGGGGCGTGGGATTCCGACCCCGATAAGGGAGTGGTAAGCTACCTGTCGCCCATCGCCCAGGCATTGCTGAACCGCAAGATCGGCGATGAAGTGGAATTCGAAATTCACGGCGCGCGGCATCGTCATCGCATCGAAAGCATCGAAGCCTTCAAGCCCGCCGTCGCGCCCGCCCCGGCCGAACCGGCGGCCACCTCGCCGCAATCGTAAAAAAACGGCGAATCCAAACCATTGGATTCGCCGGTTGAATTCGTTTAGTTGCGTCAGGCTTTCCCGCCGTAGCTCACAAAATCGTCCACATCCAGGAGATCGAACCAGCTCGAAATGTCCTCGCGTTTCGGCGCGATTTTGGCATGGATTCCGTTGAGGTATTCGCGTCCTTCCACATCCGAAGGCGCGCGTTGATCCTGATAGGCTGACCAGGCGACAATTTCCGCGCCGGTGCGTTTATTTTTCGCGTTCGCCTGGATCCATTCGAGGATTTCCCCATCGCCTTTGCCCGCCGCGAGTTCCTTCTTCATCGCCTCGGCATCCACGCCGGCGAACTCCAGGAAATGTTGATCGAGCGGACAGGCAAAATGGTAATCCCCGTTTTTGCCATTGATGCTTGCCCGGCCTTTGTCCAGGCAGCGAGCCAATATTGCGTAACCGCCGAGGCGCACCCGCGGGCTGCGCGGAGGTTGTTTCGTCAGATCAAGTGATTGAATAGCCATAATGTAGTTGGGTTTGATTATACCGCATCGCCCACCGGGTCCGCGGCCCCACAAAGTGCCCCCGGCTGAGAAAATTGCAAGCTGGCGCAACAACAGATCCTTCGGATGGGCACGCTTCGACACTACCACCAAGCGGTGTCGGAGCGCGAGTCGTTGCGCAGAGTTGCACTCTGCTCGGCGCAATCGACAATACGCCATGTAATGAAATTCTTACAATAATATAACTTATACTCCAGTTAACTCTGCTACTAAATTAGAAACATTTATTAAAAAACTTGAGGCGAATTACTTTCAAGCGTAGAAACGTCGCCGACGAGGTGATCTCCCTCTCAGTTGTTGCAGTGGATGGGTTGGTTTGCATTAGGAACAGTGGTTTGGGTGGAATATGAGAAACGGAAGGCAACGAATTGAGCGAAAACGGTCAGGAAGTGTCCGTGGCTGTGTTTTCTTCAACAATGGTTATTCGGTGGCGCTTCGATTTCTCTTATCACGTGCAGATGACTTCAACTTTCAATTTCTATGAAGAATACACTCGTTGTAATAATTCTATATGTGCTTGCCGTTCGAATTCCGGCGCAGACTAGTGCCCCGACCTTGCCGTTCTCTGTAGTCCATCGGGATGCAAACAGCCGAGTGTGGGCGCGTACGAATTATGAGACTGGTGCGTCTGGACAGACAATTAAGAAGGTACATCAATACACAGAACTGGCGACGGGAATGCACTATCAAAAGAATGGCCAGTGGATCGAATCGAAGGAAGAGATTGAGGTATTACCCCAAGGTGGCGCAGCGGCAGAGCAAGGGCAGCATAAGGCATATTTCCCATCTGATATTTATGAAGGTCTGATCGAAGTTGTAACGCCCGACGGCAACCACTTGAAAAGTAGGCCCTTGGGCATCAATTACTACGACGGTGAGAAGAACGTTTTAATTGCGGAATTAAAGCATTCCGTCGGGCAAATTCTTCCTTCTGGTAATCAGGTAATTTATACCAATGCGTTTACGGATTTTGCTGCGGACATAATTTTGACGTATCGAAAAAGTGGCTTTGAGAGCGACTTGGTTTTTCACGAAAAACCTCCCGTTCCTGAGGTGTTCGGTTTGAATTCGGCAGGATGTGAATTGGAGTTACTCACGGAGTTTTTTGACACTCCTGAGCCCGATCAAATTACTCCAATATCTAAAGGCGTCCCCTCGAGTCGAATCAATAACGTTTTGTCAAAAAATCACGTTAAAAGAACAAACTCCTTAGAGACAATCGACACAAGCCTGAAATTTGGCAATATGGTGATGACGCATGGGCAGGCGTTTCAAGCAAACAGTATAGATAAAAGCAGAAGTTCAAAGCACGGAATTTCAGTTAGCAAAACGTGGGCAAAAATACAGCAACGCTCGTTACTGATAGAATCGATACCGATAAAAAAAATCGGTCCCGAGTTTCAAGCGCTACCAAACTCGTCTGCTAATGGGCCAAAAGTTGCAGCCGCTGGCTCCACTCTCCATAAAGTATCGGATTCGCGATTGTTACCCGAGAGACGCTTTGCTCGCACTAGTACAAGTTGTATCGAGATAGCCAATGCCAACCTCAGCCAGAATCCTGGAGTTGTCTTGGATTACAACCTGATTATAGAAGATGCCTCTGATTTTACGTTCCAGAGCGGTAACACCTACCTTGTCATGGGCCAATTCAATTTGTCAGGAACGACGACGATCGAAGGCGGAACTATGGTCGAATTTGATAGCTACAATCAGTACGGCGGCGGCAACTGGTGGACTGACGGAGCGATGATTAATATCATGGGAACCTTGGTTTGCAACACAGACCCTTACAATTTAGGAGTTTTCACCTTGGACATCGATGCGGCCATTAGAGAGAATTCGGGCCAGCCGGGAGTGACGCCATACACGGGTGACGCGACTTTTTTAAATCTCGATTCTGCAACCGTATTTGAAATTCACGGCCTGCGCTTTTGTGGCGGTGCTGCTGCGGTAACGAGGCCTTGCGAGACTTGGGATGACTTTTCAATTAGCCATTGCCAATTCCTCTACTGTGGAGATGCGATTGTTGATCGATTCGACGATTACAACAGTTACAATATCAATTTATTTAATGATCTTTTTGCGGGGTGTGATGATGTTATTGCAGTTGTTCCCGAATCAAGTCAATCCGTGGTTTGGGCGAGCTTCGTGACGGTTGATGCAGTCGATTTTTTCAATACGCTTTACAATCTGATACCCGCCAGCCTGCAATATTCGGTTGTCAGGGTAGACCCGGGCAATAGCGGAGACATCTGGTGTGACCAATGTTCGGTGAACCCCTCAGGTCAAATTTTTGCGACTTCTGGCGGAAACAAAAATTACCTAACAGCAGCAAGCTTAGCGATCAATGCCGGTCCTGGCCCGGCTCAACAGTTTGGTTTGTTTCATTTTACCACTCAAGCTGATCAGGCATTAGAGGGAAATTCGGTCGTAGACTATGGTTATCACTACGTGGCTCTGAACGCAAACGGAACTCCGATCGATACGGACGGAGACGGTGTGCCAGATTACGCCGAGGACGCAAACGGAAACGGCATTTTCGATTTCGGCGATTTGAGCAACTGGAATGCGGTGAATCCCTCGCCATGTTGCATCGGCTCTGGGCTTCTAAGGTCTGCTCATATTTTACGTCCGTAATAGATTTTCAATACTTTTGAAGAAGGCAACCCGATTTTAATATGAAACCTCACATTGCTTCGATTTCCCGAAAAGCTATTTCGTTTTGGATTTGCTTCCTTCTACTAATATTTGCCACCTCACCGGCGTTGCAAGTCCTAGGAGTCGGTGATTCCGGCGACGGGGATGGTGGCCCCGAAAACTCGGGTAGCTTGACCGCTAAGGTCGATCCCCAATCGGGGAAATATTTGTATCAAGTGCCAATTGTGGTTCCGCCAGGGCGCCAAGGCGCGCAACCAAATTTAAGCCTTTCGTATAGTTCTGACGGCGCCAACGGCTGGTGCGGGATTGGATGGGCGCTTGAAGTCGGTTTTATCCAACGTGATATCGCCAAAGGCGTACCCGTTAAGTGGTCCGGAGGCTCGCCGTTACATGAGTACGATGATTCCAAGGGTTTCGTCGCTGCGCTAGGAGGCGCAAGCGGGCGCATCGTGATGATAAGTTCAATCGGCGCGAATCCACAGGAATACCGCCAAGAAACGGAAACAGCGTTTTTAACTTATCGATATTATACCAACAACAACCATTGGGAAATCATCGATAAAAACGGCACCACATATTTCTTTGGTCAGACCACCGCGACCAGAATGGAAAATACCAAATCCGGTTGGACCCCGGCGGCAGGAAAAAGCACTTTTCGTTGGTCGCTTGATCGTGTAGTGGATTTCAACGGAAACCAGACGTTTCTGAATTATACAAACGCCGGGAATGCTCTGTATCTGACCAACATTAGCTACAATGGGAATGTCAGTGACGGATCGCCGTGTACCCATAACGTAGACTTTATCCTCGCTGATCGCCCGGACTCTACCATCTCATTTAGTACCGGTTACAGGGTGACTGTCGCTAAAAGACTTTCTGAAATTCGAATGAGGGTTGGGAATTCAAACGTCCGAAAGTATGCGCTTGCGTATCTGCAGTCCCCTTCGACAACGCGGTCTCTCTTAAAATCGGTGACTCAATTTGGCTCTGACTTTACGAGTGCGTTACCAACAACGACGTTTACATATCAAGTAAAACCATTCGAGTTTGAGGGGACGAATTATTGGACGGGGCTCAACAGTCAGGGCCATGGCACAAAGGAGTGGAATAGTATAAATGCAGTTGATTCAAGTAGCGATTATTACGTCAAAGTTTTGGATATTGACGGAGACGGATTGCCAGATCGGGTTATGCATAATGTTACGTCGTCTTATCCTTGTTTTTACGTTGAGCGCAATACTGGCTCTAATTTCGTGTCGGCGGACCCATCTGGAAAACGTTACCTATGGACCACCCTCGATAGTCAAGGTCAGTCCGGAGATGATTGGGCTGGGCCGGTATCGGTAAGTCCCAGCAGTATGACTGCAATCGATATGATCGATCTTAATGGAGATGGCTACCTTGATAGAGTGATGCAAAATGTTACGAACAAGGGGTGGTATCCGGTAACCAATGATTCTCCCCCGCATGCGGTCACGTATTACACGAATCTCATTTACACAAACTTTTACGTTCAATTTAATTTAGGTTATTCCTCAAATGCGATGACACCAGCGAGCCTGTCATCGACGGCAATCTGGCCGGGCGTTACTAATGAAGAAACGGGACCTTTCGATAAGCAATGGGGTTCCTTGCGATTTAAGACATTGGTGGAACTGATGGATATGAATGGAGATGGACTGGTTGATCGTGTCTCCCGCAAACGGTATGGCCCCTTCGACCGTTTCAAGGTTCAGTTGAACACAGGTTCTGGTTTTGACAGGCCTGCGGATTGGGGCCCCCTGCAAAGTCAGGGGAACACAAGTTCTGATTGGAATTCTTTGCAAAGGAAAAATAATGGAGACTCGTCCGTGATTTTGGTTGATATCAATGGAGATGGGCTGCCGGACCGGGTAATGCGGCCCATTGACCTACCGCCTACAAATTTTGTTGTGGAGTTCAACAATGGCGCTGGGTTTGAACCCGACGAAAACTGGGGGCCCGTCACCGGACAAGGGGCTGACAATGATGACCCTGATTGGAGGTCTCCAATTGGCGGCGACAGCTACACCGGAGGAACAGTTTGGGCAAATTTTCTGGACATTAATGGAGATGGACTCGCGGATAGAGTAATGAGGGTAAGAGTGGGAAATCCTTTTGCTTACTATACCAACGCGGTTACGCATTTGATCTACACGAACTATCTTTACACCAATTGGGTGGTCCAGATTAATACGGGATCAGGCTTTGGTCCGGAGACTAGCTGGGGGCCAATTCATAGTCAAATCAATACCAATGTGGATTGGAGCAGCATTTTCTATCAAACGGGAGGTGCGGAGACCGTCGTCGATTGTTTCGACATCAATGGGGACGGTTTGCCCGACCGAGTCATGCGGCACTATTGGTCTCCGTACGATCGTTACGTGGTTCAACTCAATAAGGGACCATTTCCAGATCTGATGTGCGCTGTCAGCAACGGAATAGGTGGGTCAGTGCAGGTTTCATATAAGTCCTCTACGACTCTGGATAATCGAAACGCGAATTGGGTCAGTGACCCTTGGGCCGAAGGAACAAAATCCCTTTTGCCTCAAATTCGATGGGTCGTGTCAGCAACTGCCACATTTGACGGGTTTGGAAACGGAGCGACGAATACCTACGACTATCAAGGTGGATACTTTAATACAAGCAAACGGGAATTCCGAGGGTTCCATCGCGTGACTGTTCGCAATCCTTACGGTCTCAAAACAGTTACGTATTTTCATCAGGGAGGTGGTTTCAATGGCACAGCAAATGGAGAATTCCAAGACCAGGAAGGCAAGCAGGGTTTTCCTTATTTGGTGGAGAACTACGATACGAACGGCGTGTTATTGCACCGCACCCTCTCAAAAGTTGAAATCGCCAGTTTAAATACTGGTGTTTCCTTCCCCTATATTTCCCAGGTGGTGAGGATGGATTATGCAAACGGAGGGGTGAACTACCGAGCCACCGCCGAAAAGATTATTTATGATTTAGCTACCGGCAATGTC
>Ga0265338_10003558_pt1 | contig 21782 bp, 22 predicted proteins | sample 42126metaG_FD_193579 | JGI IMG/M metagenome (GOLD analysis project Ga0265338, IMG submission 193579) | Rhizosphere microbial communities from Carex aquatilis grown in University of Washington, Seatle, WA, United States - 4-21-26 metaG | ecosystem: Host-associated > Plants > Roots > Rhizosphere... | reverse complement strand
ATAAAGGCACGGTCGAGTTTAAAGCTCACTATCGCATGGAAGGGAAAGAGCACATCCACCACGAGCTCTCGAAATTCCGTAAACACTCGGGCGTTTGGTATTTCCGTGACGCACGTCTGATGTCTATCCCCAAGGCCGAATAAGGGGGCGAGCCTCGCTCCTCGGCGCTTCGCACCTGCGGGGCGCTCATCCCCCTTCCCACGAAACTTTTTGACGGCCTTTTTTAACTTCGCCCCGGCGGGATTTTTTCTCGAGCTTACGAATTTTGCTCGCACGCGTGGGTTTGGTCGCCCGGCGCGCCTTCGGCCTGTGCAGAGCCTTGAGCAAGAACATTTCCAACTTTTCGAGCACGCGGGACTTGTTGCGCTCGAGATCGCGGTACTCGTCGGCGCGCAAATACACTTGGCGCTCCGAATTGATCAAGTTCGCGAGCTTTTCGGCGACGAGTTGCTTCTCGTGAAAGGAAAGCCCCTCAGACGTCTCGTAATTCCAAAACAATTGAGCGGCCGACGATACTTTATTGACGTTTTGACCGCCCGGACCGCGGCTGCGCACGGCGACGATTTGCGTTTCGGTAATGATTCGCGAGAAGTCCATGAGCCCATTGTGGATGAGCCGATGAACGGGCGATATATGCGGCGCTTCAAAAAGGTAAGGCCGGCATTTCAAGTCGGCCCTACCAGTTCAAACAAACAAACAGTAGGGGAGCGGTGCCCGCCCTACTTCTTCTCGTCCATATGTTCAATTTTATTGCCAGCGTCGTAAATCGCTTTGCCGGTTTTCGGAGCACCCGAATTCGAGATTTTTTCACCAAAGCGCTCGACCTTGTCACCCGTTTTGTGAGTGAAACTTTCCTTGTTTGGTTTCTCATTGCTGGGTTTGTTCGTGTCCATCGTTTTTGACTCCTTTTAACGTGGAATTAAAGTACGCGTGCCGATTCTATTCCCCGCTTAGTGCAGGAGCGCTTTAGCTCTCGGCTTTGCTAACCAAGCGCCGAGTGCGCCAACGGCCAATACGCTGATTGCCATACGAATTGGGTGCCTGCGCGAATAGTCGACTGTCGTGCGAAACGCCTTAAGGCTGAAGTCGCCGATCGGGGCTAGGAACGCGAGAGCCGTATCGACGTTTTCTTTTCCGACACTGTCCTCGATCATTTCGCGAGCGCTGCCTACGGCTTGCTCGGCCTTTCTACTTGTGTTCTGGATTGTGCTTTGTGGCGATGCCATGAAACCTCCTGAAGTTGATTCCTGCCAATCAAGTTCAGCAAGAGTCAGGCCAAAAATCCTCTCGCCAGCACGCCTTCAGCGTGGCAGCATAATCGACTACATGAAGGAGAACAAAAATGAAGATTCTAATTTTGGCGCTGATTTCCTATTGCGCAGCGACGGTCGCTTTTGCATCCACGACGAAAGAAGTGACGTTGAAGAACGGCAAAGGTGAAACGGTCGGAACGGCAACGCTCACTTCGCTTGCGAAGGGCGTGAAGGTCGATGCGGACGTGCACGGATTGACTCCCGGCGAGCACGCGATTCACTTTCACGAGAAAGGTTCCTGCGTCGGGCCGAAATTTGATTCGGCGGGCGGTCACTTTCACCTCGGCAAAGAAGAACACGGATTTGACAGCGGCAAAGGCCCACACAACGGCGATATGGCGAACTTTTTTGCCGACAAAGACGGCCACGCCAAGATTGAACTCGTGAATACCGAAGTTTCGTTGGGTTCGGAAAAGAACTCGCTCCTAAAATCGGGCGGCACGGCGCTCGTGATTCACGAAAAAGCCGACGACTATAAAACTCAGCCGTCGGGCGATGCCGGCGGCCGTTTTGCTTGCGGCGAAATTAAATAGCTAAAAGAGTGCCGGTTAGACCTTTTTGGTCTTACCGGTTTTTTTCTGAGTCTGAATCCAGCGATCCACAATTTTCTCGAGCACTTCCATTGGAACCGACCCCTGCCCCAACACCACATCATGGAATGTGCGCACGTCGAATTTATCGCCGAGCGCTTTGGTGGCACGGTCGCGCAATTCGCGGAACTTCAGCTGACCCACTTTGTAGGCCAACGCCTGTCCAGGCCAGGTGATATAGCGGTCAATTTCAATTTGTGAATCGACATCCGTCGACGGCATTTTGCTGCGGTAATAGTCGAGCGCTTGCTGACGCGTCCAACCTTTCGCATGCATGCCTGTGTCTACGACCAAGCGGACCGCGCGCAACATTTCATCCGAGTAGTGGCCATAGAGCGAGTATGGATCCTTGTAGAAACCCATCTCTTGGCCGAGCGACTCGGCGTAAAGCGCCCAGCCTTCGCCGAAGGCCGTATTGCCGCCAAAGCGGCGGAATTCGGGCATGTTCTCGAGCTCTTGCGCGATGGAGATTTGCAAGTGGTGGCCCGGGACACCCTCGTGGAAGGCCAGCGTTTCCATCTCCCACTTCGGACGCGATTTTAAATCGTAAGTGTTGGCCTGAAACCAACCGCCCCGGCCGGCCTCGAGGCTTCCACTCTGATATTCGGCGCCGGAGCTCGCGGCCGCGCGGAATGCGGGAATTTCGCGCACGCCATATGTCAGACGCGGCAAGGTTTTGAACATACGTGTGAGCTCGGGGTCGATGCGCTTCGTGATGTCGCGGTAGGCGACGATCAAATCGTCGGCATTCGTGAAATAGAAGCGCTTGTCGGTGAGAAGCATCTTATTGAATTCTTTGAGGTCGCCCTTGAATTTGACCTCGTCTTTGATGCGGGTCATTTCCTTGGTAATGCGGTCGACCTCTCTCAGTCCCAGCTCGTGCAGCTCCTCGGGCGTTGCCCGCGTCGTCGTGTGATACTTCACCAAGTACGCGTACCACGCTTTGCCGTTTGGCAATTGCGACCAGCTGATGGTTTCCACGGCAAAAGGCATGTAGTCTTTCAACACGAACTCTTTGAATTTTTTGAACGCCGGAAAGACTTTTTCCGCCAGCACTTGCTTGGCTTGCTTTTGCAGCTCGGCCGCCTCTTCTTTGGTTATGCCGGTGCCCATATCGGTGAACGGCTTATAGAGCGGGCTGTCTTCGACCTTGGCAGTCGTGAGCGAGTCGATCTCTTCGCCGATCTTCGGAATAAACATCTTTGTCGGTGTGGCCTTGAGCTCGAGACCTTTACGCATGAGAGCTGTGGTTTGGCCGAGTACCGTCGGCATTTTGTCGAGACGGGCGAGGATGTTCTCGAAATCCTTCTTGTTCGCCGTCGGCATGCTCGCAAAAAGATCCACGCAGTCCGTCTGAATGCCGTTCATGTGGCTGACCGGCATGTACTCGTCGGGAAATTGAAAGCCTTCGATGCTCATATTCAATTCACGCTCGGCGAGATCGAAGTTGACCTTGTCGTTTTCGGAGAGCGGCTTGCGTGGAATTTTCTTGAGCGCCGTGAGTTGGCACTTTGTTTCTTTCTGATGCCTTTCCCATGCGGGAATCGAGTAGTCGGTCCATTTGTCGTTCAATCCCGGGTAGCCGTCGTAAGTCGCCGCTTCCGGAGATTCATTCATTTCCCATTTCCATTGCGCATCGAGAAACGTTTTTAGTTTTTGCGCAGGCGTCCCCTTGCTGACTGCTTTCGCGAAGACGGCGCAGTTGTCGGCGTCAGCCGCGAAAACGAGCGTGGACGTCACGATAAGGCTTAAAAGTAAAACGGCTTTCATGATTACACCCGGTCCTTGAGTTGTTTCTTCTCTTTTTTCTGCAAATCGATCCATTCGGTTACCGATTTCTCAAGCACGTCCATCGGCAACGAACCATGCTTTAAGAGCTGATCGTGAAATTCGCGGATATCGAATTTCTCGCCCAATTCCGCTTTCGCCTTATCCCGCAACTCGAGGAATTTCAGTTGGCCGACTTTGTACGCGAGCGCCTGACCCGGCATCACGATATAGCGGTCCACTTCGTTTTCAGTTTCTTGTTGCGACTTCGGCATGTTAGCCGCGAAATAATCGAGTGCCTGTTGGCGCGTCCAACCTTTCGCGTGCATACCGGTATCGACGACGAGGCGGATCGCGCGCCACATCTCGTAGCTGAGTTGTCCGTAGCGGGAGTAGGGATCCTTGTAAAGGCCGATGTCGGTGCCCAAGCCTTCGGCATAGAGGCCCCAGCCTTCGGTAAAGGCCGTGTAGCGTTCGTGTTTGCGGAATTCCGGAAGTCCTTTCAATTCGCCCGCAATTGCAATTTGCAAATGGTGCCCCGGAACGGCTTCGTGTGACGTCAAGGCTTCCATGGCCCATTTCGGCCGGCCAGCGAGATCGGTGGTGTTGGCCATAAAAAATCCGGGGCGGCCGGCTTCGAGGTTACCCGGTTCATAGTAAGCGGCCGGAGCTTCGGCGGCTTGGTAGGAGGGCATCTCTTTCACGCCATACGTGAGCCGCGGCAAGGTTTTGAATAGACGCGGCAGTTCGGGATCAATGCGCTTGGCGATATCGCGATAGCCGACCAGCAACTTGTCTTTGTCGTCGTAGAAAAAACGTTTGTCCTTCAACAGGAACTTATTGAACTCTTTGGCATCGCCCTTAAATTTCACTTCCTCGCGGATCTTGGCCATCTCTCCCGTGATGCGGGCGACTTCTTTCAATCCCAACTCATGAAGCTGATCCGGAGTCAGGTCCGTCGTGGTGTGCTCCTTGACGTCGAAGGCATACCACGCCTTGCCGTTCGGAAGGTCGCTCGCCGCGATGGTCTCACGGCAACCTGGAATGTAGTCCGTGACCACAAAGCCCTTCAGCTTCTGGAGGGCGGGATAGGTCTTGTTTTTGATCACGTCGAGGGCCTTGGCGCGCAAGGAAATGCGGTCAGCTTCGTTGACATTCATGTTGATTTCTTTAAACGGACCGAACAGGGGACTCTCTTCGATCTTCGGCGTCAACACCCGGTCAAATTGATTCGGTACGCGGCTCATAAACATCTTAACGGTCGTGACATGCTGTTTGAGGCCTTCGCGCATCAGCGCTTCCGTTTGCGCGGCGAGCGTCGGCACCTTTTCGAGACGCGCGATCATATTTTCGTAATCTTTTTTGTTCGCGGCCGGCATTGTCTCGAGCGTTGCAGGCACTTCCAGCTGTAAGCCGTCCAGCTGATTCATAACCAGCAATTCGCGCGGGAATTGATCTCCTTCGACGCGGCTCTCGGCATTGCGTTTAGCCAAATCGTAAGTGACGCGCTCTTCGCCCTTCAAACCTTTGGCAGGAATTTTCTTTAGGATGGCTAGCTCGCAGGCATGTTCTTTTTTATGGCGCTGAATAGCCGCTAGCGAACGATCTGACCAACGGTCATTTTGTCCTGGATAACCGGCATCCGTCGCATACTCCGGAAATTCGGTCATCGTGTATTTCCACTCGGTAGATAAATATTTGCTTAACTTTTGGGTGGCGGTTCCCTGTACAATGGCCTTGTTCAATTGGGCGCAAATGCCCTTTTTAATAGCGGGCTCGGCCACGGCTTGGACACTCAAAAGTGCCACAAATAAATTCAAAATTTTCGTCATTTTTCCACCCCTTGCGAAGGAAGCACTTTGCCCTGCGGTCAGTGGAAATACAAGGCGGGGTCGACAGAAAGACTTTGCTTTTTACTTAGCGCTTCGCTAACTATTTTTTATGCTTAGATGGTGGAAGGATCTTTCAGTATCCAAAAAGCTCTATTCCGTCGTCGGCGTGATGGCACTGCTGATCGCAACCGAGCTTTTCACCCTGCTTTTCGCGATGGACATTCTCTCAGCTGTGCGCACGTTTGTCGGCGGCGAGGGGCTCTGGTCAAAGGCGCAGAAGAACGCCATCTACGATGTGAATCGCTATCTCGACACTCAAGACGTACAGTACTGGGATAAATTCCAACAAGATCTCGAAATTCCCCACGGCGATCACCAAGCGCGGCTCGAACTCGAAAAGCCGGTATACAATTACGATATTGTCAAAGCGGGGTTCGTTCGCGGCGGCAACCATCCCGACGACATCAAAGGCATGGTGAAGTTGATCCGCCGGTTTCACTGGGTCAGCTACATCGGCGAAGCGCTCCAAGTGTGGCGGAATGCAGACATCAAAATCGAGAAAATGGAGGAGCTGGCCGACCAAATTCACATCGTGATGCAGTCGCGCCGAATCAATCGCGCGGAAATCAACCACGCTTTGAACGAAATCGAATCGATTAACGTGGAATTGACGACTCTCGAAAGCCGCTTCTCGTTCGTACTGGGTCAGGGCTCGCGTTGGCTCGAGAGCGTGTTGATGGCGCTTTTGATTCTGGCGGTATTAACCGTCGAGAGCACGGGCCTGTTTCTGACGATTACTTTTAGCCGCACGTTGAATCGCTCGCTCCAGGAATTAATGTCTAGCGCCCAAGAAGTCGGCCGCGGCAACTTCTTGAACAAAGTGCCGGTGCGCTCAAAAGACGAGCTCGGACAACTCGCCATGGCCATCAACAAAATGAACGATGACCTCGAGAACAACATCGGCGCCCGCCGCCAAGCCGAAAGCGCGAGTCAGATCAAGAGCATGTTTCTCGCTAACATGAGCCATGAGATCCGTACGCCTCTCGGTGTAATGGTCGGTCTCGCCGAGATTTTGAAAGACCGCGGCTTGAGTTGGCAGGATCACCTGCGCTACGTCGAAACGATTGAGCGGACGGGAAAGAGCCTCACGCGCATCATCAACGACATTCTCGATTTGTCTAAGGTCGAAGCAGGTCACCTCGATATTGAGAAGTCGCGCTTTTTACTGAGCGATTTCTTAAACGAACTTCAATCGATGCTGAGCGTGCAGGCGGCGAAGACCGAGAATCAGCTGATCTTTATGCCGATGGGAGCCCAGCCGGAATTCATCATGACGGACCGGACCCGCTTACGCCAGATTCTGGTGAATCTAGTCAACAATGCTTTGAAGTTTACGCACAACGGAACCGTCACGCTCAAGTACAGTCACAATGGCCGCGAATTGATATTCGATGTGATCGACACGGGGGCAGGCATCTCGGATCAAGGCCGCCAACGTTTGTTCCAGCCGTTCTCGCGTGGCGAAGCGCCGGGACTGGTGCACTCGCGGGAGGGCACGGGTTTAGGTTTGGTGCTTTCGCAGCGTTTGGCGCGCGCCATGGGCGGCGATGTGCAACTGCTACGCACCGAAGTGGGCAAGGGCACGACGTTCCGGGCGCGGGTTGAATCCGGTGACGTCTCCGCTCCCGCAGCTGACCCGCGGGTGATGCCCGTTCAACAGGTCGGCGAGAAGTCGAAGTTGGCAGGTTACCATGTTCTAGTGGTCGAAGATTCCGAAGACAACCAGATGCTGGTCCGCCTCTATCTCACGCGTATGGGCATGTACGTGGACTTCGCGGAGAATGGCCGCGAAGGCGTTAAGCAAGCGACTGAGCGCAATTACGACCTCGTGCTAATGGATATGCAGATGCCGGTTATGGACGGCTACCGTGCGACCCAAATGTTGCGCGAAAGCGGTTACATCAAACCCATCATTGCCCTGACAGCTCACGCCATGAAAGAGGACCGCGACCGCTGCATGAAAGTCGGTTGCGACGATTACCTTACGAAGCCGATTGACTCGACACTGCTCTACAGTACGCTGTTGGAACACATAACACTCTAGGTGTTTAATGGCGCGTCCCCAAAATTTCAGCCAGATTTCCGCCGCAGCGGATTTCGTCTTGCGCGAACTGAGCGGCGAGATTGTCATGGCGACTCCGCTCGGCCTCGGCAAGCCGATTCCCATGGTCAACGCGATCTACGAAAAGGTGAAGAGCGATTCGTCGCGCAAGCTGCGCATCTTTACGGCGTTGTCGTTGGCTGTGCCGAAACCGGGGAGCGATATTGAGCGGCGGTTCTTAGGGCCGTTTAGTGAACGCCAGTGGGGCGCCGACTATCCCGAGCTCGCATATTTGCGCGATTTGGAAGCGCGCTGTTTGCCGTCCAACATCCGCGTGCACGAATTTTATTTGCAGGCCGGTAAATCGCTGCATCGGCCGGAAGTGCAGCGCGATTACATCAGTTTGAATTACACCCACGTCGCGCAGGGAATTCTCGATCAGGACATCAATGTGCTGGTGCAAATGGTCGCTCGCAAAGGCGAGCGCTATTCGCTGAGCTGCAATCCCGACCTCACGCTGGATGTCGTGGACCTCTACAAGAAGGTTGGCCGCAAATTGATGGTCGTCGGCGTGGTTCATCCTGACCTGCCGTTTTGTGCAGAAGATGCCGAGGTCGGTGCCGACTTTTTCGATGTTCTTGTCGAAAGCCCTTCCGAAATGAAGCACAAACTCTTCGCTCTGCCGCGGCAGCCGATCGGCGACGCCGATTTTATGATTGGCCTGCACGCGAGCCTGATCATTGAAGACGGGGGCACTTTACAAATAGGTATCGGCTCGCTGAGCGATGCTTTGGTTTACTGTACTTTGCTCAGGCACAAAAACAATGAGGCGTATCGCGCGATTGTCGAAAAATTACTGCGCGCGCGGCCCGTGCCTAAACATCACGAACGCTTTTTTCTTGAGCCGTTCAAGACCGGATTATACGGCACGAGTGAGATGGTTACCGACGGCTTCATGCATCTCCGCCGCGGCGGCATATTGAAGCGCGAGATTTTTGATCAAGACGATAAGAAGCGGCGCTATCTCCACGGCGCCTTTTACCTCGGTTCGAATGAGTTTTACGAATGGCTGCGCGAGCGCGACCGGGAGGGCGACACGGGCTTTGCGATGACCCGCGTGTCGAAGGTCAATGACCTCTATGATCCGAACGAGCTGGCGATCCGGCGCCAGCGCGTGAAGGCACGCTTTTTCAACACGTGTATGAATGTCACCCTTTTAGGCGGAGCCGCTAGCGACACGACGGAAGACGGCCAGGTCGTGAGTGGCGTGGGCGGACAATATAATTTCGTGGCGATGTCGCACGAGCTGCCGGATTCGTATTCGGCGCTGATGTTAAGGAGCACGCGTCACGCAGAGGAAGGCTTGGTCTCCAATTTTGTCTGGGGACAAGGGCAGCAGACGATTCCGCGCCATTTACGCGACGTCGTGATCAGCGAATTCGGTGTGGCGTTCCTGAAAAACCGCAGCGACGAAGACGTCGTGAAGGCGTTGTTATGCGTGGCGGGCGAGCCGTTTCAGGAAGGCCTGCGTAACCACGCCACTCGCAATTCTAAATTGTCGGCGAAATGGGTGATGCCGGAGTGGTGTGGCGAAAACAGCGAACACTGGCCGTCTGAGTTCTTGCGGGAGTTCAAAGTGCAGGGATTGTTTCCGTCGTTTCCGTTTGGCAGTGACTTTACGACGGAAGAAGAGCGGCTGGCGATCGCGCTGCTGCGCTTGAAAGCGGCTTCGCGCTCGGCGGGGGGCATCGCTACCACAATGTGGCGCGGACTCATGCACAAGTCGAGCGCCACGGATCGGACAGCTCTTACGCGAATGGGTTACGATAAGAATTTGTCGGTGAAGGATCGGTTTTATCGGCGGTTGTTGTTGGGCGTGCTTTAGCGCCTAGCTTGGCCCGAGCCTTGGTGAACAACGCTCTTATCGGCCACTGTGGTCTTATTGTCATCATCGGGTTTGCCAAGACCGTTTTTCATTGACCAATTCTGGGATTTGTCGTCGGGATTTATTTTGCCAAGAGTACAGACATGCGGCTGGCTTCCGCCGGCTCCGTTAGCACCTTCGTTAAAATTGAGAGTATGAGTCTTGGATTTTCCGCCAGGATCATCTTCAGTGGGAATACTGCTGATTTTAACAGCTAGATTCGGAGTTTTTTTATTTCCTGGAAGATCATTGCCCTTAGAGTCTTTCGCCGAGCCCAAAGATGGTTCAATGATGACATAAGGATTCGACGGGCGGCCGTTTACATAAGGAGTAATAACGAGATATCCCGTATCGTTGCCGTCTGAATCTTTGCCTGTCGACACCCATTTATATTGATAGTCTTTATTGTCTTGCTGACCGGTACCGTCTTTGTAATCCGTCTTCGGCGGGCCAGTAATCGCACCGTTGCATTTCGGCGCCATCGGCTGATTTGTTGTGCGGTCAGCGGCATTGCCGGCTTTCAGCGCGGTGCCCGTCGATTCGCAAAGTTGGCCCTTGCTGTTAACGGTTAGAATTTCACCGGCATGGGTGTCGACGTACCAACCCCCGTTATCATTGTGAAGATCGCGAGCCACGGTGTAATCGGCTTCGCCGGCGGTGAACGCATAATAGTTTCCTGTCGAGCCGCATTCGCCACCGACGGCCGCTTCTTGTGCGTGAACAGAAAGCGAAACCATCGCCAGAGCCGCGACTGCAAAAATCCGAAGATGTTTAGCCAACTGTCTCACTTTGATACACCTATAGCCCGAGGGCTTACCTGAGAGATAAGCAAGCTAGGGACCGGCGGGAAGCAATTGGTGGCCACCGAGGCGTCAATAGGTTGGGCACCTATGAGCCAATCTACACGTCTAATTCAAATTCTGTATGGAGCGCGCGGGCGGCGGCTTCCAAATGGTGGCGGTCGATAATCGCGCTGATTTTGATCTCCGACGTGGTCACTAAATGCACTTGGATTCCATGTGATGCCAGCACGGAGAAGAAGCGTGCTGCGACTCCGGGATGATTGCGCATTCCTACGCCGACCGTTGAGATTTTCGCGACATTTTCCAGCGCTTGAACTTCGATTCCTGAGGGTAAGAAAGACTTCAGAACTCCACGCACCAACGGTTCGTCTTCGGCCGTGACCGAAAACGCGAGGCGATAGCCTTTTTCTAATTCCGACTGCGAAATAATGTCGATCGAAACGCCTTTGTTCGAGAGCTCGGAGAAAAGTTTGGCCATAAATTCCGTCTCTGCCGGAATCGGCATCAACTTGAATACGACCGTCGCACTGTCGTGCGTGACGGCCGAGACGACTGGATTTTCCATAACTTCTCCCTCTGGCACGATCCACGTGCCTTCGCGGTCCTGAAACGTGTGCCGTACATGAATGCGCACGCCGTGCTTGGCGCCGATTTCGACGCTGCGGACATGCAGCACTTTGCTGCCCAATGAGGCCATTTCCATCATTTCCTCGAATGACAATCGTGAGATTTCGCGGGCGCGCGGCACGATGCGCGGATCCGCGGTAAACACCGCGGGTACGTCGGTGTAAATCTCGCAGGCTTCGAGCTTTAACGCGGCAGCGATGGCGACGGCGGTCGTATCGCTGCCGCCGCGGCCGAGGGTCGTGATATTGCGATCTTCATCAATGCCCTGAAATCCCGCGATGACCGGCACGATATTTTGTGCGAGCAAATTTTCGAGCTCCGACGTGCGGATATTTAAAATGCGCGCCTTCGAATAAACACTGTCGGTTTCAATTCCCAGCTGATACGCGAGCAAGGGTTTCGCCGGCACGCCGAGCTTGCCGAGGGCGATCACAACTAACGAAATTGCAACTTGCTCACCGCTCGCGACAAGCATGTCGTACGCCGGGCCCCGGTAAGAATTGTCGATTTGATTGCCGAGGCCGACGAGCCGATTGGTCTCACCGGCCATTGCCGATGCCACCACGAGCGGAAGTTTGCCCGCGGCGCGCTCGCGCGCGACCAATTGCGCAACAAATTCGATCCGTTCAATCGAACCTACGCTGGTGCCGCCGAATTTTTTAACGATCGCTCGTTCTCTGAGGTGCGCGTAATCCAAGGCTCGCTCCTTAAAAAGCGGCAGATCTTACTTTGAGGTTGCCCCCCAGATCAAGTCACATCTAAGGTAGAGGGGATGAGTACTTGGAAGAAACAGGACATCTTCAAAGCCGCGCTAACGACTATCCTCTTGCTGGCGATGTTCACCCTGTTTGCCCCGTTCTACTCCGAGATCTTGTTGGCGGGCGTATTTGCCTTGGCCATCGAACCGGCCCTCGGTCATTTTCTGCAAAAGAAGCACTTGCGCTGGAAAGTCTCGGTGGCGGGAATCCTGGCGGCCATGTTTGTCATTGTCGCCGCGCCTATCAGTATGGTCGCCTACAAATCGTATATTTTCATTTCGGGAATTTCGCAGACCGGATTCCAGAACACTGAGATCTTCAAAAAATTGGTCTTTTTCCGAACGGCGTTGCTGAAAGACGCAAATCAACTGTTGCACACGTTCCACTTGGACAATCAAGTCGATCTCGCCGGCGTCTCCGAAGAAGCGCTCAACAAAATCGGCACCTTTGTGGTCGGACTGAGCACGGCTTCGCTCTATCGCGTGCCTGAAATTTTGCTCTCCGTCTTCGTGTTCAACGTTGCACTTTACTTTTTCCTGGCCGAAGCGCGATTGATTAAAACCGCGTTTCTCCGCTTGCAGTTTTTGACGCTGGTTGAAAGTGAGAAAGTCGTTTCGGCTCTGCAGAAGAGCAGCTACAACACCGTGGTGACCTCGATCTCACTAGGTGCGATGGCGGCGACGATCGTGAGCGTCGGCGCGCTTTTCCTACACGCGGGAGATTTCGCCGTCGTTTGGGTCGTCACGTTTTTCTGTTCTTTTATTCCAGTGATCGGGGCAGGACCCGTGGCGCTATCCCTGGGTCTTTACAAATTGGTGCTCGAAGCTTACGGCGAAGCCGCGGGCTTTCTCGTCGTCGCGGTTATCGTCGGTATTGTCGACAATTTCGTGCGGCCTTATTTGATTAGCTCCAATGAAGCCGATTTGCATCCGGCTGTCAGCTTGCTATCGTTGCTCGGAGCCTTGATGATTTTCGGGATGCCGGGAATTTTCTTGGGACCCGTGATTGCGGCCATGGCGTTGGCCATCGTGCCGATTTTCTATCCGCCAGCCGCCGGAGCGTCGCGCGCAGCTTCTAAAAAATCGTAATTTTCTTCGCCAAGTTCACATTGCAATGGGTGGTGGTGCCCATGATCGCATTCAGGCGCTCTGCGGCCGCGCGGTGATCTAAAAGGCGGAAGTGAACTCCGGTCGCGGGATCCGTATCCATTTCGGCAAGTGGCGGGCCTGTCACGCGGAATTCCGCGCGCGCCGGATGAAACATTCGCGCGGCCATATTCGTCGAGCCGTGCAGAGACTCCGCCACGTCGGCTTCAAATGCAATCACGCGGTCCGAGGTCACAGTGTCCAGCGGAGCCCGGACTTGAATCTCATAATAACGTCCGACCCGCTGACCCGTAACAGTCATTGCTGTCGATAATTTCAACTCGGAAACGAGTTGCTCAAGTGGGAGGTCCGAACCGCGATAGTCAGTGAGGTCGGCTGTGAGCCGAACGGAGGCTTCCCACTGTTGAGCTTCGACATAGAGTAAATGATCTCCTGTCACATCGGCCCCAGCCACGGCTCCGGCCACGCTGAGCGAAATTAAGATTAATCGCAATTTCATATGCATGAGTAAATCTGGAGTAGCAGTCACAAGGGACCGTTTCAATTGGCATATTTTCATCGCCTTTTGCTCAAAATTGGAGTTTATTAACATTCAAGAGGAATTCCGATGTTACAGACCCGTAAATCCAATGAGAGAGGTCACGCCCAACACGGCTGGCTCGAGTCGTATCACACGTTTTCATTCGCCGAATATTACGATCCCGGTTTTATGGGCTTTCGCGTTTTGCGCGTAATCAACGAAGATTTGATCGCTGGCGGAAAGGGCTTTCCCACACATCCGCACCAAGACATGGAAATCATTACGTACATAGTCGAAGGCGCGCTCGAACATAAAGATTCGATGGGCACTTCGAGTGTGATCAAGCCGGGCGAAGTGCAGCACATGAGCGCCGGAACCGGCGTGCAACATTCCGAATTCAATCACTTCAAAGACAAGGCCGCACATCTTCTCCAGATCTGGCTTTTGCCTGACACCCGTGCGGTCAAACCGCAATATGGGCAAAAGTCGTTCGCTGCGGACCTGGCCCAAAAGGACCTGGTTCTGGCCGTGTCGAAGGACGGGCGGGACGGATCGATTGCGGTTCACCAGGATGTCGATTTGTACGTCGCAAAGTGGGAAAATGGCCGCGAAATAGAGTTCGGTTTTCGTGAAAAAAGCCGATACGGATGGATACAGTTAGTGGCCGGCCACTTGGAAGTGAATGACGCCAAACTTGCTCCAGGTGACGGTTTGGCGGTTGCCGGTGAAGATAAATTGTGGATAAAGTCGAAGGGTGCCACAGAATTTTTGCTCTTTGACCTGCCTTAAAATGAGACGTTGGTCTCCAGACAGGTATGGGTTGGAATCTTTGGAGTATCCGCGGGAAAGAATCTTAGCTACTATGGTGTCTATGCGTCTCATGTATGTGTTTTTAGCCCTGATTATGGTCGCCGGCGAGGTGGCTACAGCTCAAGATTTTCCCATCGAATACATCATGGAAAATGAGGCCCAAGACGTTGAGGTCTGCCACGATTATTTGTGCGACCGCCTGCGTGAAGAGATTTTGGTCGAGGCCACGAAATGTATTCCATTGGCCAGTTTTAAGCGCCGCCGGATGCACGTGCGCCGAACCCGCGCCGCGAACTCCTGCAAACTGTTTCACGAAGACAATATGCTGATGAGCAAAGGCAAATGCGCCGCCGCCGTCCGCGCCGCCTGCGAACGCGCAGGTGTCGACGCAAAATTGTTGGTCGACAACGCCTACAATCTACAGAAAAAAGGCGAGCTAGAAAAAGCCGGCTTTGTAAACATGATCTGGAAATACGACGAGCGCAGCGCACCCCTCGGATCAATTTTGACGTATGTAGGTGGCGTAGGTCACGGGTACGGACATATCGAAGTGCGAGTCAATCCGCACCTGTACTGCAGCGACCATTGCAACGATCACCCAGTCAGCGGTCAAAGCGCAGCAACCAACCGCCGGTATAAACTAGTCGGCGTGTATCTACCATTCGCATCGTCGATCCAAATCACGTCCCGCACTCCGAGCACCGAAAAGGTGCCCACCACAACGGGCGGCGAAGCCGCAGCAGGCGGCGGCGGGTAGATTCCACTCGCAGCGGCTAGAATCCGCGCAACAGCGAGAGTTCCCACAGCCACTAAACCCGCGCGCGCTGCCAACCAACCTTGAAGTAGCCATCCAAAACTCCATGCCACTTGCGGCCGAGCAACTCACGCCTAAGCTTAAACGTACAGGCCGATGAGAAGCCCTCTCAAGGACGGACACACCACGCGCCACCCCAATCCGCCACGTAAGCCGCGCTACCTCTGCGCAAACTCATCCACAAGCGCCTTATACAAAAGCCCAAGATCCTGATTCATATTCTTCAACCGATGCATAATAGCCTTAGCCACACGTTTCAAAATAGGCAAAGCCCACTCCGGATTCGCATTACAATAGGACTCAAAATCAGCCTTAGTCAGAACCAAACACCGGCACTCCGTCTCCGCACGAATGGTAGCCGTGCGAGTATCCGACTCCAACAATCCACTCTCACCAAAAAACGCGCCCATGTGACCAGCCAGAATGGCGACCTTGTATAAATCCCCGTCCTGCGTTTTCTTAAAAACAGAAGCCGAACCATCCGCTAAAATAAAAAAGTCCGTGCCCGGCTCACCCTCTTGAATAATCGTGTCACCGGCGTCATACACGCGCAGGTTCATCAACTTGTACAATGCTTGAAACGCCAAAGGATTGTCTTTAATATCGGCAAATAATGACACCTTAGACAAAATTTCCTGAGTATCAATCGCAACGGCCAACTGAGTGTTAGGCTGTTTTTTCGCGGCGCTCATCGGCGGCCTCCTCGACACGATTATCCAACACGATGGCCAAACTGCCTTCCGTCACGACATAGTCATTCGGCGGCGCAAAGACCGGATGATTGAATTTCAACGACTTCACGCGCTTCAAGTTGCCGACTAACTCGCCCATGTTCGCGGTCTTCTGCGCATTCCGCAAAGCACGGTTGCGGACGCTGTCGCTGTTGCCTGTGTTCTCGAGAATTCCGAGAATCAAGCTGCTGCCGAAGTAGCCCGTCCACGCGCGTTTGATTTCGCCGTAGGTTTTGCCCACCAAGGGCTCGGGCACGTGTGTGGTGATGATTTTGACTGACGTTTGCGGCGACAGGATCTCATACAGTACGTTCGCGATTCCCGTTCCGGCCGTGGCGTTGCCAAGAATCAAACGGCTGTATTCGCGGGTGTAAATCACTTCGGACACGTTCGCGATTTTCAGATAGGTGTCCATCTTAGGATCATAGATTTCCGCGGCGACCAATGTGCCGCGCGCGATCTGCGATAATGTCATTGCGGCCATAATTGTACGCGCGTCCACTTCGCTCTCGGAAGGAAGTTTACCGTCATGAGTGGGCGTTTGATCGGCCACGATCAAAATACGGCGCGCGCGCTCGGGCGCTGCACGGCGGAGAGTCGATTCGTGAATGTAATCGGCGACGACCATTTGCACTTCGTTTAGCGTCGGGTGTTGCTTGAGGGTATCGACCATTAAGTCGGAGAGGGGAGCGACGAGCACGATGTCGTGAGCTTCCATGTCGGGATTGCAGGTGAGAATATGCAGGAGAAGTTCCTCCATATCTTCCTTCCACCCGCAAATCACAAAGTGATTTTTGAGTTTACTCGTATCCACCGTTTTCCTCCCTTTCGCTAACGCTTGTTCGAGAAAGTAGGTTGAAATTTTAGCGGTCACGATACTCATCGTGACCACGCCCACGACCATCAAAAAACTCGCGAATAATCTGCCCTGGCCGGTGACGGGATATTTATCGCCGTAACCGACGGTGAGAAATGTCACGATGCCCCACCACAGTCCGTCTTGCAGACTGTGGATATTCGACTCCTTGACTGCGTCTTCCGCCCAATACACGAAGGTCGAAATGCTGACCCAGGTCAGGGTCAGCGTACAGATCACGGTCCACATCAAATGCACTTTGACGAAGTGCTTGAGCCGAGTCCAAGGGCTCTGTTTGATGTGAATTTGGAGCTTGCTCATGCCCCTCTCATCGGAAAATTTGCCAATGAAAACGAGCCGAAATGAGCTGGTCGAGGTCTGGGAATTGCACTAAACTACGAAACTCAACATGGAGGACTCTTGGTTTTATCTCTCAAACTATTCGTAGCGAGTTTGATCATACTGCCGGCCATTGACTACATTTGGTTATCTAACATGGCGAATTTCTACGTCGCACGTTATGGCGATTTGGCGCGCCTTGAGAATGGCCAACTTAAAGTGCTCTATTTCCCGGCCATAGTCGTGTACTTCCTCTTGGCCTTGGGCCTGGTTTTTTTCGTTGTGCCCCGTAGCGAAAGGCTAGGGCAAGCGGTGCTATCTGGAGCTCTGCTCGGATTCGTAATTTATGGAGTTTACGACATGACCAATATGGCAACGCTCAGAAATTATACGTGGACGCTAAGCTTGGTCGATATGACCTGGGGAACCGTCCTCAACGCTATTGCGGCGATAGCGATTTATCTATTGAGAGATAAAATTGCATAGAGGTTATCTATTATACGATTTAGTAAAATGATTTGAAGAAGCAAGTTCGGAAGCACAGAATGATCTCTAAATAAGGAGCGTAAAATGGATACCAAAATAAACATCGGAATCGGCGAAAGTCAGCGTGCGGAAATTGCCAAAGGCCTATCGAAGTTCATGGCTGACACTTACACTCTCTATCTCAAGACCCATGGCTTTCACTGGAACGTGACCGGAGCCATGTTCAACACTTTGCACTTGATGTTTGAACAGCAGTATACGGAACTGTGGGCCGCCGTTGACGTGATCGCCGAACGCATTCGTGCCCTTGATGCATTCGCGCCGGGAAGCTACGCCGAGCTCGGAAAATTGACTTCGCTTAAAGAAAGCAGCGGAGTTCCACACGCCAAAGACATGATCGCGCAATTGCTCGAAGGCCATGAACAGGTGATCCGCACGGCCCGCGAGTTGGCGCCAGTCGCCGACAAAGGCAATGACGAAGCGACACTCGACCTTTTAACTCAACGTCTGCAAATTCATGAGAAAACTGCGTGGATGCTCCGTTCACTCTTACGGGATTAATCGAGGAGTTGACCGGACTTCTAGAAGAGAAAGACTACGAGGGCGGCGAAGAGCTGCTCTCGCAGGCTTTTGGCAGTCTGCCGGCGAAGCACGAGGGGTTTATCCATTATCAATTCGGAAAGATGTACGTCCGCTGGAACAAAATGTCTTCGGCGCTTGTCCATTTGGGAAAGGCGGCGGAGTTGTCGAAGATGAATGGCGACGAAATGCTAATGGTGCAAGTCATTGAAGAGATCCGTCACGCCCGGAAGCTCCAATCCGAGCAGGATCCCGGCCGCTAATCTAATTTTTCTACGGTCTGAAATTGTGTAACATCTTGAAGTATGCCGACCGCTCCGAGTATCGTCCCGTCTTTGCCCCGAATGGGGTAAGCGGAATTCAAGATCGTTTTGTTCGTTCCGTCAGAAGCTTCGATATTGACCCGTTCTTCTTTGGTCGATTTGCCGTCACTCAATGCGCGGGCCATGGCCCATTTATTAGAGGACATGTCGACTGCGGGCACCCCTCCCCAAATCTTTCGCGTCTCTTCATTGCTCTCGTAAACTTGCCCGTCGACGTCGGCGACGATCACGCCAACGGGAATAGTCTCTAGAAGAGCGAGCCGCTTAGTTTTCAAATATAAATCCGCATAAATGCCGACTTTAGCTTTTAAGATTTCGGGATCGAAGGGTTTGCCCAGATAGTCGATCGCGCCCACCTCGAAGCCTCTGCGCACGGAAGGGTCTTCACGAAATGTCGCCGTCACAAATATAATGGGAGCGTTCTTATTCTTGGCAGTAGCTTTTATCCGCTTCGCGGTCTCGAAGCCGTCGAGGCCTGGCATGTGCACGTCGAGAATGATCAGTGCAAATTCGTGCTCAATGCATATTCTCAGAGCCTCGACTCCGGATTGGGCTTCCATCAACTCGTACTTTGGAGAATCGAGGACGGCGCGAAGGGCGATAATGTTGGCATTTTTGTCATCGACGAGAAGAATACGTGATTGTGACATGAAAACTCTTAACTACAATTACTGGGCCAGCTGAGATTGTTAGCGCGCGTCAGTTGACGTACTGAGCCGAGGCGGTCTGACAGGTGGAAGCAATGGCTTCAATTCAGTTTCTGAGATCATTTGTTGAAATGCGGGTGAATCGGTCGGAATTAGGCTTGTGGTGAAAGAAGCGACATCAAAAGGCCCAGAATTACCCGCATAAAACGTATGGATTGAATTTGACGGAATAAACACGGTTGATCCTCTGTGCACGGGAATAGGCAAGAGCTTAGTTCCATTCGTGGTGGGGACTTCAATATAAAACAAACCTTGGCCGCGCGTGACGATTGAAATGTGGTCCGCGCCAATATGTCGATGGGGTGGCCCTAAGAAGTGACCGAAATCGAGCTCGCCGCAGGATTCTCCGGGCGTGTAAATGTAAACCCCACCCGCAGCTCCCGGAGTGCCGGCGAGTTTGTAGGCGAAAATTGGGCGGTCCTCTTGGCCATATCTTTTGAAATGTTGCGGATCGAAACTTTGCTGTTGGTCGGGGCGCTCGGGAACTTTGATCAGCGACAGAAGCGACTCGGGGGCGTCGAGTGTATACAGATGCTGCCTTCGGGTTTGCTTTACTAGCTCCGCCATCCGCGTGGACAGAGTGCTATCTGGTGTGGGCGTCTTGAGAAGCGTCTCGAGAATTTGCACGAGCTCGGTGCGGGCTTCAGTCTCGAAGGAAATGGCCGCTGTTTTAACGCTCGCTTTAGTTAGCCCTGGATCGCAAATAACGGCTGGCTGAGCGAAAGCCCCTAAAGGGTACATGGCTGTCAAAAAGATGAGCAGCCGCCACCAACCGATGGAGTTTTTAAGCGTCGAAGCCTTCATGCTTGCTTATCAATGCAAGCACGGAGCCCGACTTTAGAAATTCCACTTCTCTTTCATATTGCGGTCCAAGAGATCCAGGAAATCTTCAGTATTCAGATACTGATTCTCTTTCACATTGTTGCCGAAGGCGAGCATCGCGAGATCCTTCGTCATCTTTCCACTCTCCACCGTCTCGACGCAAACTTGTTCGAGAGTTTTGGAGAAGCGGATCAAGTCTTGATTGCCGTCGAGCTTTCCGCGGAAGGCGAGGCCCTGCGTCCAGGCGTAAATCGACGCGATCGGGTTTGTCGAAGTCTTTTTGCCTTGCTGGTGCTGGCGATAGTGACGGGTGACCGTGCCGTGCGCGGCTTCGGCCTCCATAACCTTACCGTCGGGCGTGATCAGCGTCGAAGTCATCAACCCGAGCGAGCCGAAACCTTGCGCGACGGTATCCGACTGCACGTCGCCGTCATAGTTCTTACATGCCCACACGAAAGCGCCACTCCACTTCAATGCCGAAGCGACCATGTCGTCGATCAAGCGGTGTTCGTACGTGATGCCGGCTTCCGCGTACTTCGTCTTAAACTCTTTCTCGTAAATATCTTGGAAGATATCTTTGAAGCGGCCGTCGTACTTTTTCAAGATCGTGTTTTTCGTCGACAAGTAAAGCGGCCATTTTTTATTCAGAGCCACATTAAAGCAGCTGCGCGCGAAACCGGAAATCGATTCGTCGGTGTTGTACATCGCGAGAGCCACGCCATCACCTTTGAAGTTGTAGACTTCGTGTGTTTGCGCGGCGCCGCCGCCTTCCGGCTGGAACGTGATCGTGAGTTTACCTTTGCCCTTGGTTACGAAATCGGTCGCGCGATACTGATCTCCGAAGGCGTGACGACCAATGCAGATCGGCTGTGTCCAACCGGGAACCAAGCGCGGAATATTTTTGCAGAGAATCGGCTCGCGGAAGACCGTCCCGTCAAGGATGTTACGGATCGTACCATTCGGCGATTTCCACATCTGTTTCAGTTTGAACTCTTTTACGCGGTCTTCATCGGGTGTAATCGTGGCGCACTTCACGCCGACGCCATATTTCTTGATAGCTTCGGCCGATTCGACCGTGACTTTGTCTTCGGTCTTGTCGCGGTTCTCAATCCCCAAATCGTAGTACTTTAGATCAATCTCGAGGTAGGGCAGGATCAGTTTCTTTTTGATAAAGTCCCAGATAATGCGGGTCATTTCGTCGCCATCGAGTTCAACGACCGGATTTTTTACGACCACCTTTTTCATGTTTTCTCCTCGGAAATTGCAGGTCTGATTGTGCAATTTTGGCGTTGACGAGGCAAGAGTTTCCTTGCGACAACTATGCATGTCGATCGTCATCGAAACCCGTGATTTGAGCCGCGTTTACAAGACGTACCGCCGCCAAGAAGGCGGTTGGAATGCCGTTAAGGGTTTCTTCAATCGCCAAACTGAGTACAAAACGGCGCTTAAACCCACGACGCTCACCATTGAAAACGGCCAAATCGTCGGTTTGGTCGGCGCCAATGGGGCGGGCAAGACGACTCTGCTGAAAATTCTTTCGGGATTGATTTATCCCAGCTCGGGCGAAGTGTCGGTTCTCGGATATAAACCGTTTGAGCGCAAGTCGGAGTTCCTGCGGCAAATTTCGATTCTTCTCGGCCAAAAGGCCCAGCTTTGGTGGGATCTGCCGGCGGCTGACAGTTTCAATCTGCTCGCGAGCATTTACAGTTTGGATGCCGCGCAAGCGAAAGCCGATTGGTTGCGCCTCGCGGACCGTCTGCGCTGCACCGACCAACTGCACGTGCAGTTGCGCCGCCTTTCTTTAGGTGAGCGCATGAAGATGGAAATTATCGGCAGCTTGCTCCATCGCCCGAAGATTTTATTCCTCGACGAGCCCACCATCGGCCTCGACGTGCTCGCACAAAATACGATCCGAACGTTCTTGGGTGAATACGTGCAAGAGCATCAGCCGACAATTATTCTGACTAGCCACTA
>Ga0265338_10003557_pt1 | contig 21782 bp, 21 predicted proteins | sample 42126metaG_FD_193579 | JGI IMG/M metagenome (GOLD analysis project Ga0265338, IMG submission 193579) | Rhizosphere microbial communities from Carex aquatilis grown in University of Washington, Seatle, WA, United States - 4-21-26 metaG | ecosystem: Host-associated > Plants > Roots > Rhizosphere... | reverse complement strand
CGGGCGGCGGGATCCTGCTTGACTTCGGCACTCACCTGGTGGATCAGGCGCTGCTGCTGTTCGGGCCGGCCCGTGGCGTCTACGCGGAGATGCACATCAGCGATAACGGGTCGGGCGCCGATGACGACTTTTTCGTGGTGCTCCAGCACGACGGTGATGTCCTGTCACACCTGTGGGGCAGCTGGATCCAGGGGGCCCCAGGACCCCGCCTCCGGATCATCGGCAGCGCGGGCACTTTCGTTGTCGCGGAGGTGGATGGGCAGGAAGCCGCGCTGGTGGCGGGCCGGTCGCCGGCCACCGAGGGCGCCCAGTGGGGCGCTGAGCCGCAGGAGCAGTGGGGGTGGCTGCGGCGCGGTGAGATAAGCGAGCAGGTGCCGGCGCGGCCGGGCCGCTGGGACACCTTCTACCCGGCGTTCGCCGCGGCGGTCCGCGGCGAGGGTGAGGTCCCGGTCAGCCCGTGGGACGCCGTGGCCGCGCTGGAGGTCATCGACGCGGCCCGGAGCAGCGCCGCCACCCGGCGCGTGGTCGAAGTCAGGGGTGCGCGTGTCGGATAGGCAGTACTTCGACGACTTCGTGGCCGGGTCGGTACACGACTACGGGCCGACCGGCCCGGTCACTGCGGCCGAGATGATCGACTTCGCCCGGAAGTACGACCCTCAGCCGATCCACGTGGATCCCGACTGGGCGCGCACCGGCCCATTCGGGGGGCTGATCGCCAGCGGCTGGCACACGGCTGCGCTCACGATGCGGTTGCTCGTGGACAGCTACCTGCCGGCGGCGGCGAGCCTGGCTTCGCCCGGCATCGACGAGCTGCGCTGGGTCCGCCCGGTGCGCCCAGGTGATGTGCTCAGCGTCCGGGTCACCGTGCTGGAGGCACGCCCCTCCCGGTCCAAGCCCGACCGGGGCCTGATCCGGTCCCGGATCGAGGTGCTCGACGGCGAGGGCCTGGTGGTGATGACCCTGGTCGCGCTCAACATGGTGCGCCGCCGTCCTGGTGGCCTGCCGTCCTAGTGGCCGGTCAGGGGAGTCCGCTGAGCGCCGTGCAGCCGGGGAAGACGCCCGATACAGGTCACTAGTGGTCCTCCTCCTTGACCAGGATGCCCAGCAGCCAGCCCACCAGGCCGACGATGATGGCGCCCCAGAATGCCGGCCAGAACCCGGTGATGTGGAACGGCAGCGACAGCTTGCCCGCGGCCCAGCTGGTGAGCCAGAGCAGCAGCCCGTTGACGACCAGCCCGATCAGGCCGAGGGTCAGCACGTAGAACAGGCAGCCCACCGTCTTGACGATGGGCTTGAGGATCGCGTTGATCACGCCGAAGATCACGGCGACGACCACCAGGGTCCCCACCTTCTTGGCGGTGCTGCCCGGTCCCAGCTCGATGCCCGGGAGCAGGGCTGTCGCCACGGCGAGGGCGGCGGCCGTGATGACCGCCCGTATCACAACGTGCATGGGGTAATCCTGGCACGGCGGATGGCTGGCCGTGCTGCGACGCCCGGATCATCCTGGCCCGGGAAACCTGTGCCGGATCGCGAGCAATTCGGTAGCAAGGTCATTCCTAAGCCATTTAGTAATTTGAATTGCGTTCCCATTCACGCTTTGACTGGACATCTGTATCTCGCCCATGCCATGATGACAAAGGCGCGAGTTAGTTGCCGTGGCTGAGGCCCGGCAAGCTGCTCGCTGGCCTGTGGGGGGGAGCGCGGGGGCGTTTAACGCCCCCTTCCCAAGGGGAGTGTCAACTGTGGGATCTGCCTGGAGTCTATGGCTCTGGGCTGATGCGCCGTGGCCAGGATTGGACCTTGCCCGGGCAGCGGTGGCAAGGGGGGAGTGCCCGTGGGCTGTGTATGGCAATCAGCGGATGCTCCTGACCGCCGGTTCGCAGATGCCAGGGTGCATCAGCGATTCTCGCCGCGGCACCGTCGGCCGCCCAAGCTGGTCAGGCTGGTCCGTGCCGCGCCCCCTGCGGTGACCCGGATGCGAGACTGGCTATTTCCACCTGAAATGCACGAAGAGCCTGCCGAAGTTCTTTGAGTCTTTCTCGACGCGGTGATAGAGCATCTTGATTTCCTTCTGCTCAAGAAACCGCAGCACGTGCTTCTTGAGCTGCCCCGATCCCTTGCCTGGAATGATCTCCACAACTGGGGCTTTCTTCTGCACAGCCTCGTTGATGATCGCGCGCAAGGCCTGGTCGATGTCCTGGCCCCGGTTGTAGATGTCGTGCAGGTCAAGTTTTAGCTTCATGGAGCCCGTCTCCGATCCGCGGCTGGCTCCACGGTACGCGCTCGGAGGTACCTGAAGACGGGCCGGGCCATTCCGCCTGTGCTGCTCGACGGCCTGTGCTGCTCGACGGCGCGGGCTAGTGCGTCTCCGCTGAGCAGCCGAGCCGGTCGATGATCTGCTGGGTTACCTGCTCAGGCGGGCCGATGGCAGGCAGCACCAGGATCCGTGCTGCTGGCTGCGGGGTTTCCAGGGTGGCCAGCTGGCTGTCCAGCAGGTCGGCGCGGAAGAAATGGCCGGGCCGCGAGGCGAGCCGGGCGGCCAGCAGATCGCGGCCGACGTCCAGGAAGACCAGGCGCGCCGGGGGCCGGCCAGTCAGCAGCAGGTCCCGGTAGCTGCGCTTGAGGGCTGAGCAGGCGATCACCGCCGGCTGGCCGGCGGCGATGCGGGCGTCCATCACCTTCGCCACCGCATCCAGCCACGGCCAGCGGTCGTCATCGGTGAGCGGCACCCCGTCCCGCATCTTGGCGATGTTGGCCGCCGGGTGCAGCGAGTCGGCGTCGATGAACGGCCAGCCCAGCCTGCTGGCCAGGAGTTCGCCGACCGTCGATTTGCCAGACCCGGAGACGCCCGCCAAGACCACGATCATGCCTGGCGAGGCTACTCGAGCTATCGCTTGCCCAGGAATGCGCTGTTAGTGTCGGTGGCGCGCCTGCGGGCGGACCGCTAGCCGGTCCTCGTTCACCTGGGAGATGCCATGCGCCTGCGCCGACCTCTGGCACTCTCTGTGGGCATCTGCGTGCTGGCCGCGGGCGCCAGCGGCCTCGGCGCACCCGCAGCGATCGTGGCCGCCGCGGTGGCTACGCCCGACGTGCTGATCAGCCCGGGCATGGTGCATGCCCGCGGCGTGGCGCAGGCGCCCCCGACCACCGCGTACTGCGAGAAGCACTACAAAATCGCCTGCTATCAGCCGACCCAGCTGCAGCGGGCCTACAACCTGCCCGCCCTGCTCCGGCACGGGATCAACGGAGCTGGCCAGACCATCGTCATCGTCGACTCCTTCGGCTCGCCGACAGTGGCGCATGACCTGGCCGTTTTCGACAAGACCTTTGGCCTGCCCGCGCCGCCGTCGCTGAAGGTGATCCAGCCCGCCGGGAAGGTCGCGCGGTACCAGGCGACCGACACCCGTGAGGGCTGGGCCGGTGAGACCGACCTGGACGTCGAGTACGCCCACACGATGGCCCCGGGCGCGAACATCCTCCTGGTCGAGACCCCGACCTCAGAAGAGGAAGGCACCACGGGCTTTCCGCAGATCGTCAAGGCCGAGGAGTACGTGATCGACCACCACCTCGGCGGGGTAATCAGCCAGAGCTTCAGCGCGACCGAGCAGACCTTCCCGTCTGCCGCGTCGCTGCTGGCGCTGCGCGGCGCCTATATAGACGCGGCGCGCAAAGGTGTCACGGTGCTGGCCGCCTCGGGTGACAGCGGCGCGGCCGACGTCCACTTCAATGAGGTGGACTACTACCTCCGCCCGGTGACTTCGTGGCCCGACAGCGACCCGCTGGTCACCGGTATCGGCGGGACCCAGCTTCACCTGGACGCCGCGGGCCGCCACCTCGCGCCGGACAGCCTGTGGAACGACACCTACAACAAGCCCACCAACGAGTTCATCATCGGGGCGGCCCCGCCGAATCCGCTCGCCGGTGGCGGCGGCAAGTCGATCATCTTCTCCCGGCCGTGGTACCAGAACGGGGTGGCCGGGGTGGTGGGTGCCCGCCGCGGTGTGCCCGACATCTCGATGAGCGGTGCCTGCAATGGCGCGGTGGACATGTACCAGAGCTTCCCGGGCCAGCCCGCCGGCTGGTACCCGACCTGCGGCACCAGCGAGGCGACCCCGCTCTTCGCCGGCGTCGTGGCGCTGGCCGACCAGGTCGCCGGCCACCCGCTCGGGCTGATCAACCCCGCGCTGTACGCGCTCTCCGCGGCGCACGCCCGTGGCGTCGCGGACGTGCTCCGGGGCAACAACACGGTCTCCTTCGAGCAGGGCGGCAAGCTCGACACCGTCAAGGGATTCAGCGCGGCCCGAGGTTATGACCTGGCATCAGGCGTCGGCACCGTGAACGCGCCGCTGTTCGTCTTCGAACTCGCGCAGCGGGCCGGCCGCTGACGGCCCGGACGTCGCAGGGCCCGGGCCAGTTCGCTGGCGCGGGCCCTGCGGCGTTACCCAGGTGATCAGGACTTGGGCATCAGGACCGTGTCGATGATGTACACGGTCGCGTTGGCGGTGTGCACGTTGCCGCACACCACATGCGCGGCGTTGACCTCGTACGTCGAGCCCATCTTGGCGAGTGTCGCAGGCGCGCCCTCCAGGGTGGTGGGCGTGGCCGCTGAGGCGAACTGGCTGGGGGCGATCGGGCTGCCCACCACGTGGTAGGTCAGGATCTTGGTGAGCTCGGCCTTGTTAGCCAGCACCTTCTTCAGGGTCGCGGCCGGGATCTTCGCGAATGCCGCGTTGTCCGGTGCGAACACGGTGATGTTCTTCGCCGAGTTCAGCGTGTCCACGAGGCCGGCTGCCTTGACGGCACTGACCAGCGTGGACAGCACCGGGTTGGCGGACGCCGCGGTGGCGACCGGCGCGGTGGCCATGCCCGTGAAACTGCCCGCCCCGGAGGAGGGGACGGACGAGCACGCGGACCCGAAGGGGGTCGCCCCGGCCGCCTGCCCGCTCCCGGCCGCCGGGGTCGAGGCCATCGGTGATGACGGCGCGGCAGCGGCGGACGAGGATCCCGCCGCTGAACTGCTGGTGCCGGTTGAGCCACACGCGGCTGCGCCGAACGCGATGCTGGCGGTGAGTGCGGTCATGGCGGCGATCTTGTACTTCACTGGAACTCCTCTGTGTTGGCGGATCTGTGTTGGGTTGGTGGGCCTGTGTTGGGTTGGTGGGCCTGTGGGGGCGCGGGTCTGGGCGGACGGCCCGGTTGTGATGGGTTAGGTGACAGTGACGGTGGTGCTGTCCCAGCCGGTCGCGCCGTTGGGGAAGATCGGCACGCGCCGCGACGACTGAGTGGCGCCGGTGCCATCGGTGGCCCTGACCTCAAGCTGGTGCAGCCCGGGGGTGGCATCCCAGGGCCACACCCACTGCCGCCAGGTATCTAGGCCAGGGACCGCGGCGAGCTTCGCGTCGTGCCACGCCCCGTTGTCGGCGCGGACCTCGACGCGGTCGATGCCGCGGTGCGGCGCCCAGGCCACCCCGGCGACCGCGGTGCGGCCGGCCTTGACCTGCTGGAGAGGCCGGGGTACGTCGATCCGGGATTCGGTCTTGATTCGCCCCCGGACTGCGTAGCCGCGCTGAGCCCAGTAGGAGCGCTGGGCGGCGAATGTGGTGATTTCGAGGTCGACCACCCACTTGGTGGCCGACGCGTAGCCATACAGGCCGGGCACCAGCATGCGGGCCGGGAAGCCGTGCGCGATCGGCAGCGGCTGCCCATTCATGCCCACCGCGAGCAGCGCGTTCCTGCCATCCAGCACTGTCTCGACGGGGGTGCCGCAGGTCCAGCCGTCCGCCGACGTGCTGAGGATCTGGTCGGCTCCGCGCCGCACGCCAGCCTCGCGCAGCAGGGCGGCAAGGCTAGCGCCCAGCCACCGGGCATTGCCGACATAAGGCCCGCCGACCTGGTTGGAGACACAGCTGATCGTGATGTCGGCCTCAGTGAGCGGCCGCTTCAGCAGTTCCTCGAAGGTGATGTCCAGTTCCCGGGCGACCATGCCGTGCACGCGGAGCCGCCACTGGTCCGGCGAGACCTGAGGCAGCACCAGGGCGGTGTCCACCCGGTAGAAGCTTGCGTTCGGGGTGACGAAGCTGCTGATCCCCGGCACCGGCAACTGCGCGGCGGCAGGGGTGGCCGGGCCGCTGATCGCAGGGGCGGGCAGGGCGAGCTTGGCCCGTGCCGAAGAGACATTGAAGCGGCGCAGCAGCAGTTCCCCGAAGCCGGCCCCGGCCGCCGCGACGGCGGCGGTCCCGGCCGCCGCGAGGAGAAACCCACGGCGGCCCGGCCTGGCCACGGTCTGCGTGGCCGGCTGGGCAACTGGTGCTTCTCCGCGTTCGGGTGCCGTAGCCGTGCGTCCCGGGACGGTGCGTCCTAGGGCGGTGCGTCCCAGCGCGGTGCGTCCCACGAGCAGCATCAACGCCAGCGCTCCGGCCGCCACCCCGACGAGGGTCGGCGCGATGTCGACCGGCCGGGCGACCGGCCTGGTGAGGACCGCAGCCGCCCCGATGGCCGCGAACACGGCCAGTCCCGCGAGCCCGTACGTCCGGCGGCGGGTCGCCATGACTCCGGTGACAGCCGCGAACACCGCGAGGACCACGACGATGCCGCTGAGCAGGACCAGCTTGTCGTGGGTGCCGAAGTGCTGGATCGCGAAATCCTTGACCGGCACAGGGGTCAGGTCGATGGCCGCGCTGCCGACCGCGATCACCGGCTCGCCGCCGGCCCCGGTGATGCCGGCCATGAACTGGGCGACCCCCAGGGCGACGGCCGCGGCCAGCAACCCGGCCAGCGCACCGGTCAGCAGCCCGGCCATCGACCTGACCGGGTTGCGCAGGGTGCGCGGTGTGCTTCTCTGCGTTATCACGATGGGTCTTCGGACCGCAGGTGGTGTCGGCTTGGTCGGTTCCGGCGTAATCGCCGCTTGTGACGAAGATCACAAGCGATGACTATGTGTAGTTAGACTGACACTCAATGCGCCGATCAGATATTGCCGGCGGTCCGGACCGATCCGCGCCCCGGAGGGCACCGAATAGGGAACATGAGCCGACGTGACCTGCGCGTATCGGAGCCTGGCCCTCGTCCGCCCCAGGGGCGGGACGAGGACCTGGACTGGCTGGTCCGTCATGTCGCCCGAGGCGACGAGAGCGCCTTCGAGGCCGTCTACGACCAGCTGTGCCGGCCGGTATATGGCCTGATCCGCAAAGTGCTGCGGGACCCGGCCCAGTCCGAAGAGGTCACCCAGGAGGTCCTGCTGGAGGTCTGGCGGACCGCGTCCCGGTTCGATCCGGCCAAGGGCAGCGCGATCACCTGGGTAATGACGATCGCCCATCGCCGGGCCATCGACCGGGTGCGTTCGGCAAGTGCCCAGACGCTGCGGGAGCAGAAGTCGGGCAGCGTGCTGGCTGGCTCCACCGAGGAAGTCGCGGAAGTGGTGGAGGCCCGGTTGGACGCTGAGCGGGTGCGGCGCTGCCTGGACTCACTCACCGAGCTGCAACGCGAGTCAATCGGGCTGGCCTACTACGGCGGCTACACCTACCAGCAGGTCGCCGGGCTGCTGGACTCGGCTCTCGGCACGGTGAAGACCCGGATCCGGGACGGCTTGATCCGGATGCGCGACTGCATGGGAGTGACCTGGTGAGATTCTTCCGCGAAGACCTGCATGCGCTCACCGGTGCCTATGCGCTCGACGCCCTGGACGGCGCCGAACGGGACCGGTTCTCCCGCCACCTGCGGCGCTGCCAGTCCTGCGCCAACGAGGTCCGCGGGCTCCGGGAGACCGCCACCCGGCTGGCCATGGCGGTTGCCCTCGTCCCGCCCCCCGAGTTGCGGGAAAAGGTGCTGGCCGCGGTCGCATGGACCCGGCAGCTGCCACCCGAGACCGAGGACGCTGCGGCGCGCCGGTCCCGCGCGGCGCACGGGTCCCCGGGGCGCCCGCCCAGCCGGTTCGGCACGCCCCGGCTCGCCTGGTTCCCGCGCCCGGCCTCGCTGCTGGCGGCGGCGGCCCTGGCGGTGGTGGTCGTGCTGAGCGTCACACAGGCCATGACGCAGCGCGAGCTCAACCACTCCCGGGCACAGAACCAGGCGGTCGAGGCGGTCCTGAGCGCCCCGGACGCCCGGCTGCTGACCCACCGGATCGTGGCAGGCGGCCGGGCCATCGTGGTGCTGTCGCAGGCCAGGCACGCGCTGGTGCTCACCACCTCGGGGCTGCCGCCGCTGCCCGCGGCCAAGGTCTACGAGGTGTGGTTCATGGCCCCGGGGCGCAGTAAGCCCGCCGGGCTGCTGTCGCCGCCCACCGCTGGCCGGACCGCACCGCTGCTCGCGGCTGGCCTCACCGCGGGAGACCGCATCGGCCTTACCGTGGAGCCGGCCGGCGGGACCAGCAAGCCCACCACCCCGCCGATCCTGGTCATGTCCCTGCCCGCCTGAGCAACGGCCCGGCCCGCCTGAGCAACGGCCCGGCCCGCCTGAGTGCCCTTCGGCCTGCTGGAACGTCCGCGGTCGCGGCTCCGACTGCCTGATCACCATTCACCGCCTAACGTTGTCCCATGACCGTTTCCCCGGGCCAGGCGCCGCCCCGAGGCCGAGTAGGCTCCAGCGTGCTGGTGGTGGAGGATGACCGCAGCCTCGCCACGCAATTGATGCGCGGGCTGCGGCGCGGCGGCTACATCGTTGATCATGTGCTGACAGGCCGTGAAGCGCTGGCGCGGCCGGAACCGGACGTCGTGCTGCTGGACCTGGGACTGCCCGATCTGGACGGCGTAGCGGTGTGCCGCCGACTGCGCGAGCGGTCCGATGTGGCGATAATCGTGGTGACGGCCAGAGGCGAGGAACCGGAACGGGTCTTGGCGCTCGACGCGGGCGCGGACGACTATCTGGTCAAGCCGTTCGGCCTCGCGGAATTGCAGGCCCGTATCCGTGCTGTGCTCCGCCGCCGGAGCCGGGCCGACGGGGAGGTGCTCCGGAAGGGTCCCCTCCTGGTGGATGTGCGTACTCGCAAGGTGACTGTGTCTGGGCGTGAGGTGGCACTGACGCCGAAGGAATTCGACATCCTGGAGTGCCTGGCCAGTGACCCCGGCCGGGTCATGAGCCGCCAGGAGATAATGGACAACGCGTGGGGTGCGCACTGGTACGGGCCAACCAAGGTGCTTGACGTGCACGTCGCGGCGCTGCGGCGCAAACTGGACCTGCCGGGGCTGATCGAGACGGTCTACGGCCGGGGGTTCCGGCTCGGCGAAGTCTGATGGCCCGCCGCATTGTGCTCACCATGCTCGCGCTGATCGGTGCGCTGCTGGTCAGCACCGTGGTGCCGCTCGGTCTCATCACCACCGGACATGAGCGCGCGTCGTTCAAAGAGGACACCGTTTTCTCCGCGGGCGGGGTGGCCAGCTTCGCCGAGGGCACTCTCGCCGACCATGGGTCAGGCTCCAGCCTGGCCCGGGCGCTGGCCCGGGCCCGGCGGGCCGGTGAGCAGGTCCGGGTGTATGACATCAGGGGTCGCGTGGCGGCCGGGAACGGCGGGGACGGCATGGCGGTGCCCACTGCAACGCTCGGCCGGGTACTGGGCGGCGGGGACACCGTGGCGACCGGGATCGGCGACCGGTTGCGTGTTGTCGTGCCAGTCCGCAACGACGACGGCGTCGGGATCGTGGGTGCCGTGGTGCTGGCCCGCCCGACCACCCGGCTCGATCAGCGGCTCAGGACGCTCTGGCTGTGGCTGGCCGCGGTGGCCATCACGGGACTCCTGGCCGCGACGGTGACCGCGATCGCGCTGGCCCGCTGGGTGGGACAGCCGCTGAACGCACTCGACGGCACGGCACAGCGGCTGGGTGGTGGCGCCCTGGATGCCCGGTCGGTGACTGGGCACGGGCCTCCGGAGGTGCGCCGCCTGGCGCGTCACTTCAACGCGATGGCCGGCCGCCTGGAGACGCTGGTTCATGGCAACCGGGCGGCCATGGCTGATGTGTCCCATCAACTGCGCACCCCGCTCACCGCCTTGCGGCTCCGGCTGGACCTGCTGGCCCAGGATGCCGACCCGGCGACCGCGGATGAGCTGACCGGCGCTCAGGAGGAGGTATCCCGGCTGTCCCGCCTCGTCGATGGACTGCTGGCCGTCGCGCGCGCGGAGAACGTGCTGGTCAAGCCGGTCCCGATTGCGGTCGACGCCGTTATCCGGGATAGGGCCACGGCCTGGCGGCCGGTGGCGGAGGAGCGCGCGGTCGTGCTGAAACAGGACTGCCCGGGGCCGATCCGGGCGATGGTCGGCGCCGATCATCTGGAGCAGATCCTGGACAACCTGCTGGCCAATGCGCTCGACGCGGTCCCCTCTGGTGGCCATGTCGAGGTCAGCGCGTCGTCTAATGGCGACGGGATCCAGGTCGTGGTGGCTGACGACGGTCCGGGCATGAGCGCGATGCAGCAGGCGCAGGCGTTCCGCAGGTTCGGCACGACTGCGCCGGGCGGAGCCGGGCTCGGCCTGGCCATCGTGCACCGCCTGGCCACCTCCAACGGGGGCTGTGCGGCACTGTCGGACACCCCGGGCGGCGGCCTGACCGTGACCCTGGATCTACCAGCCGCCCCAGGTCCGGGGGGCAGCTGACGGATTCTCTTACCAGTTCTGAACGTTTCCTTTGCCGGTTTGCAGAGGCAGGTATCGCAAGCTGGGCAGCCAGGGGATCTGTGCCGGGTGATCGGATGACAAGGAGCACTGCGTCATGCCTGCAAGGCACGCGCCTCCCGCCGGAGGTGGCGCGGAAGGAAACGAGCGGCTCACCGCGGCGACGGGCGCTGTTCTCCTGGTGCTGCTGGCCGCGGAGGGTCTGACCGTCCTGGCGATACATCGTTTGCTCACGGCGCACTTCTTCATTGGCATGCTGCTCGTCGGGCCGGTCGCGCTCAAAGCCGTGTCGACCTGCTGGAGGTTCGCCCGCTACTACACCGGCGCCGCTGACTACCGGCGCAAGGGACCGCCAGGGCCGTTGCTGCGCGTGCTGGGACCGTTCGTCCTGGCCACGTCTCTCGGGGTGCTCGGCACAGGGGTCGCCCTGGCCTTCGTCGGGCCGGGCCGCGGACCGTGGCTCTTCCTGCACAAGGCCCTGTTCGTGCTGTGGTTCGGCGTCATGTCGGTGCATGTCCTGGCCTACGCCTGGCGGCTGCCCCGGCTCATCGGGCCGGACCTGGGATTGCTGGCTGGCCAGGGCCGGACCCGTAGGGCCCTGGCCGGGCGCCCGGCCCGCTGGCTGCTGCTGGCCGCGTCCATTGTCGGCGGCCTGATCGTCGCTGTGCTCACCCTGCACCTGGCCACCCCCTGGGCCGGAGCACGGTCCTTCGGCTGAGGGCTCGCGGCAACTGACGATGCGTGTGCTAGGCCTCGTAGTCGAAGATCAGGGCCAGGGCATCAGCCAGTTTGCGCATCGTCTTGTCGGCTAGCTGCCCGATGCTGTCGCCGGACAGGCGGTCCCGGCGCACCCGCACCGCCGAGTAGGACTCAAGGTGCCCGGCAATGGGATCGTCCGGGCTGAGAGCGACGACATAGGGCGTCTCGGTGAGGTCCGGTCGATCGCTGATCTTGACTACCAGCGGGTGACCCGTGATCGCGTTGAATCCGTCATTGCTGATGATGGCGACGTAGCCGGCCCGGCCGAGCCCTTTGTGGGCGAAGACATCACCACGGTTCACGCTGCGCCCTTACCGGCGCCGGGTGGGAAGTCGCCCGCATTGGCCTCGGCCCATTCAGCCCAGGCATGCCCGGTCTCACGGTCGGCCTCAGCGATGGCGGTAGCCGCGTCACGCTGCATCTTCTCGCGGGCGGCCCGGGTCATCCAGGCTGACATGGACAAGCCTGCCCGGTCAGCCTCAGCCCTGGCCTGACGGAACGCTCGCTCACCCATGCTGATGCTGAAAGTCTTCACAGCCATATTCGTAAAACTATCAACAACATTCCTACGAAGGTGGTCATTTAGCCCGGTATCTGGGCTAAATGTCGGGTAGCAGGGGCGCTGTCTCGGCCGGGTCGGCAGGCGTAGCCAGCACCCAGTCTTGGCCGTCCAGGCTGATCCACGGCGCGTCCCGGTGGTGGGCCCGGCGCCGGGCCAGCCGGGCGCTGACGAATTCGCCGTCCCCCGGTGCGGGCAGGGCGAGTGCCCGCGCCGCGGCACTGTGACTGGCGTAGCCCCCGAAAATCACGATTCCCTCGGCCTGGAGCTGATCACGGGCTCCGCCGTTGTACCGGACGCGCTTCATGGGATCACCTGGCATGGTCACCACGGTGAGCACGGCGGTCCGGCTCACCTTTCGGCCCTGGGCGCGGCGGAACAACTCGTTCACCCGCTGCTGGCCCGACTTCCCGGCCATGATCGCGGCGACGTCGCCGGGCCGCAGCCGCAGCAGCGCGTTCTCGGGCAGCAGGGCATCGCGGAACAGCCACCGGATGGCGGCCTTGCCTGCCGGGCTCAGGGTGCGCTTGCGGTCCCGGTTGGCGGCATCGCGCAGGCACGCCGGTGTAGCCCGGACCAGCCCCGCGCACCAGGCGCCGGCCTCGTCATTGGCCCACACCAGCAGGCAGAGCCCCCCTTCGGCCTCGGGCGGGATCATCCAGGCGCCCATCGTCTGGGAGAACTTGCAGTCAACATCCAGGCCGCAGATCCGGTAGTCGAGCTTGTCCCCATCCGCGAAACCGAACTCACGCTGCAAGTTGATCTCGACCAGGGTCCCGGCGTGGGTTTTCTCGGTCTTGTGCAGTTCCTCCCAGCGGCACCTGCCGGTGTGCTGGCCGTCGAGCAGCATGTCGATGGTGCGCCGCAGCGCGGCGGCGAACCTGCGGCCCTCGGGGTCCTGCGCCAGCAGATGCGCCGCGACCAGTTCGATGTCGCCGTCGTCACTGCGGCGCGCCGGGACGGTGAGCCCGGGCAGCGGCACCGCCCGTCCCGGCCAGGCCTGGCCGGTCACGCCGTGCCGCCGATGCCCGTGCCGCCGATGCCCGTGCCGCTGATAACCGTGCCGCTGATAACCGCGGACTCCTCAGCGAGCCGGGCCGGTCACGTGGTGGCGGGCGCCAGCGCGACCGCGGCCTCACTGGTGGGCATCAGGAACGTCATGGTCTCCTGCAGATACAACTGGACCGTCTCGGCGTCGTGGGCGAGATACCCGATCGAGGTGTCCTGGCCAAGGTGCAGGGCGAAGTCGCCGCCGCGCGTGGTCAGCACGAAGGCGCCGTCGATAGCGGGCGCCCAGATGATCTCGCCGCTGATCAGCCGCTCAATATGGCTGGACACCGGGTAGCCGTGGTCGCTGGTCTCGCTGACGGCCGTGTACGCGTCGGCGCTGAGCACGACCGAGTACGGCCCGTCCACGCCGGCGCTGCGCAGGTGCCGCAGCGCCTCGGCGACCGCTGCCGGGTAGTCACGCGGGTCGGCCGGCAGAGTCATGGCCGGGTTGGACGATTCGTGCCGGATGCCGGTGATCCCCGCCGCCGGGTAACCCTCGAAGATGGACCGGTCCTCCGCGAAGGCGATCTGCCGCGACGCGTCCTTGACCGGCTGCCAGTCCGAGTCCTCGGCGCCGCGCTCGACGTCGTCGATCGCCGCGCGATCCACCGTGAACGGGACCCGCAACTCGACCAGCGCCCTGACTTGCCGCTGCTGGGCCAGCACCCCGTCTTGCAGCGCATCGATGGCAGCGACGTGACCGGTACCCACGGCGGACAACACGTCACCTGCTGGCCCGTGCACGTCCACCACCCGCCGCCCGGCCAGGTGGCGCTTGATCGTGCGCGTCGCTTCCTCCCCGATCTGCGACCAGGCGGCGCTGGAGATCGGGGCGAGCTCGCGATGGAGGTTATTCATGCTGAGCGACTCCTCTGAGACTGCCTATGCCAAGAGATTCGTCGGCTGATGGCACGGACTGCGGTGCGGGATCGTCCGGCCGCTGGCCTTCCCGCGCGGGCTCGGCGGCCAGGCCTTCCAGCACTGGCACCGACGGGACGAAGAACAGGGTGCCAGTTACCGCCGTGCTGAAGTCCAGCAGCCGGTCATAGTTGCCCGGCGGCCGGCCGATGAACATGTTCTCCAGCATCTGCTCGATAGGCCGTGGCGAGCGTGCGTAGCCGATGAAGTAGGTGCCGAAATCTCCCCGGGAGACCGTGCCGAAGGGCATGTTGTCGCGGATGATCTGGATTTCCGCGCCGTTCTCGGTGATCGTCGTCAGCGCGTTGTGCGCTGAGCTGGGCTTGACCGCGTCGTCGAGTTCGATGTCCGCGAGCTTCGTCCGGCCGATGATGCGCTCCTGCTCCTCAACCGGCAGGCGGTTCCAGCCGGTCATGTCGTGCAGGTACTTCTGCACGATCACGTAGCTGCCGCCGGCGAAATCGGGGTCTTCCGGTCCGATGATGGTGGCCGCGGCCGCGTCCGGGCCGGTCGGGTTCTCTGTCCCGTCAACGAAGCCGATGAGATCACGGTCGTCGAAGTAGCGGAAGCCGTGCACTTCGTCCACGGGCGACACCGCCGTGCCGAGCCGGGCCGTGAGGTGGGTGGCCAGCTCGAAGCAGAGATCAAAACGCGCGGCGCGGATGTGGAACAGGATGTCGCCCGGCGTGGCCACCGCGTGCCGCGATCCGGCCTGGATTTCCGGGAACTCGTGCAGCCCCGCCGGGCGGCGGCCCGGCCCGGCGAGCCGGTCCCACGCCTGCGACCCGATCCCGACCACGCAGGACAGCTTTCCGTCGAGGTCACGAAAGCCGACTGCGCGCAGCAGCCCAGCCAGATCGCTGAACAGATCGCGCACCACAGCGCAGTTGTCCGCCCCTGGCTGGACGTTCATCACCAGGAAGATCGCGGAGATGGTCAGCGCGGCCCCCACCGCCTGCGGTTGCTGCAGAGCTTGCGGCTGCGGCCCCGGCGCGACCTCTGCGGTCATCTTCTGACACTCACCTATCAGGTCTCCCCGGCGCCTCGTCACGTCCGGTGTGGCTACCTGCGACACGCTAGCAAAGGGTTCGACGAGCAAAGCTCCGGGGCAGATGGCGCTCCGTCCGGGACCGCCATCAGGTCCTTCAGGGTCTGAGTGAGCAGCGGCGGAATAGTCAGCCGCGTCGCGGCGGCTACTACCGGGGCAGGCCCGCGACCGCCGCCTGCCAGCTGCCCCCCGGAGGACCCCGTGAACGACCCCCGCGCGGACCTGCCCCGGCGAATCAACCGCACCCACGGCGTCACGCCCCTCGGCCCGGACGCCCAGGTCGACAACAAGGCGCTGGTCATCCCGCCAGGCAACTTCGCCCTGGCTGACCCCTTCCTGCTGCTGTCCGAGGACTGGTTCTCGGAGCCCGGCTTCGAGTGGCATCCGCACCGCGGGCTGGAGACGGTGACCATCGTGCTCGACGGCGCCCTTGAGCACGGCGACAATCTCGGCAGCGCCGGTGTGCTCGGCCCGGGTGACGTGCAGTGGATGACCGCGGGCCGCGGCATCATCCACCGTGAGCTGGCCTTCCGCAACGAGCACGCGCACACCCTGCAGTTGTGGGTGAACCTGCCCCGCAGCCAGAAGATGGCCACGACCCGCTATCAGGACCTGCGGGCCGGTACCCAGGGGGTCCTCGCCGCGCCCGGCGCACAGGTGTCAGTGATTTCCGGCACCGCTGGCGCCCCCGCCGAGGGCACAGTCGCCGGACGCACAGTCGCCGGACGCACAGTCACCGGGCCGGCCAAGAACCACTGGCCGATCACCGGGCTGCGGATCACCATCGAGCCAGGCAGTGCGTTCACCCAGCGGCTGCCCGCGCATGACCGTGCGTTCCTCTATGTCCTGTCCGGCCAGCTGCGGGCCGGCGGCCGGTCGCTCACCGCGGGTGACGTGGCCTGGTCCGACCCGGTCGGCCGCTCTGGCCGCAGCACGCTGGAGTTGCGCGCCCCGGACGGTGACGAGGTCGCCACCCTCATCCTGTTCGCCGGCCAGCCGATCGGTGACCCGGTCTCGGTCGGCGGCCCGTTCGTGATGAACACCCGCGCCGAGATCACCCAGGCCTTCAACGACTTCCAGGCCGGCAAGTTCGGCCAGATCCCCCGCCAGGCCCGGCTCAAGGTCCGCTAGCCCCGGCCCCTTCCGGGACGCCCCCCGCCGCCGCATGGGCGTAGTGACCGGCGAGCTGGTGGCGCAGCTTGTACTTGAGCACCTTGCCGCCGACGGTCTCCGGCAGCGCGTCAGCGAACAGGATCGCCTTCGGCGACTCGAACCCGGCCAGCCGTTCCCGGCAGAACGCGATCAGCTCGTCCGTGCCTGGCTGGCGGCCGGGCTCGGGGACCACGATCGCGGTGACCGCCTCCCCCCACCGGTCGTGCGGCAGCCCCACGACGGCGGCTTTGACGACATCCGGGTGCTGGTGCAGCACCGCCTCCACCCGCAGGCTGGATACGTTCTCCCCGCCGGACTTGATGATGTCCTTGTAGCGGTCGACCATGATCCGCAGCCCGTCGTCGTCCACCATGCAGCTGTCCCCGGAGTGGAACCAGCCGTGCCGGAAGGCCTCCTCGGTCGCCGCCTGGTCCTGGTAGTAACCCGACGTCACCGCGGGCGACCGGTAAACCGCCTCACCTGCGACGCCCGGCTCATCCAGCAGGTGCTTGCCGTCGGTGTCCATCACGGTCGAGGCGAGCAGCGGGTTCGGGATGCCCACGTAGTTCACCGCGGGCGCGGTGGCCAGGTACTTGTCCGGCCAGACGTCCGGCCAGAACCGGTGGCAGGAGATGGCCTCGGTCTGGCCGAAGATGCCGACCAGCAGGAACTGCCCGGCACAGCGCTGCTTCAGGCGGTCAAGCACCGGGGGCTCGACCGCGCCCCAGCCGTACACGAGCACCGCCAGCGAACTGGCATCGAGCCCGGGATCGGCATCCAGCACCGCCGCGAAGGCCTTGACCAGTTGCGGTGAGCCACCCCACAGCGCCGTGACCTTCTCCCTGGCGACCGCGGCGGCCATCTCGCCGGGCACCGGCTTGCGCCCGATCACCAGCGAGCCGCCGGCCAGGAAAGCCGGCAGGGACAGCGCCTGGTCGGCGACGTGGTAAATGACCGGCAGGAATGAGCACAGCCGCAGGTCAGCCTCGACGCGCACGCCGCGGGTGAGCGAGAGCGCGAAGGCGTAGCCGCCCATGTGCGCGTAGGAGTGGGACAGCATCACGCCCTTGGGCAGCGCTGTGGTGCCGGAAGTGAACAGGATCTCCCAGATGTCATCCCCGTGCACGACCGTGTCCGGTTCCGTGGCCGGCTGGCCGGCGATGAATTGGCCAAACGAAATGCTGCCCTCGATCACCTCGGCACCGATCGGGATGCTCACATCAGGCCGCAGACCTGCCGCAGTGAGCGCACCGGAGACATGTGGCCACAATTCGGCGTCAACCACCACCAAGCTGGGCTCAGCCAGCCCGACCAGGTGCGCGAGCACGTCAGCGGCGAGCGAGGGGTTGACGGGCACGGCGACCATCCCGGCCTTGGCCGTGGCCAGCTTGGTGAGGTACGCCTCGACGGAGTTCTCGCAGACCAGCAGGATCCGGTCACCGCGCCGCAGGCCCCGGGCGAGCAGGCCGTTGGCGAAGCGGTTGACCATGTCGTTGGCCTGCCGGTAGGTCAGCCGCTCACACTCCGGGTCGGCGAACGCCCCGGGCCAGCCGACGATGGCGACCTGATCCGGCCGGCTCCACGTCACTCGCTCTAGGATGTCCCCGACACAGACCCGGTCCCAGCGGTTGTCCGCACGCCGGTCATACAGGCTCGTGACATCGATCGGCACGGCGGGCTCTCCCTCGCTCGCGGCAGTGCAAGCTCCATCGCTTCGCGACGCTGTAACCTTCTTCGCTTCGCGACGGTCTAATCCTCTTCGGTGTAAATCCTCTTCGCTTCGCGACGGTGGGCTCTCTCGCTCGCGGCAGCGTTTGTGAATGATGAACCACAATGAGCAGGTCCGTCAAGGTTCCGGGCAGCCCCCTTCCGACACCGGAGGATCGTGTGTTTTCATCGGAGGATCCAAGCGTCTAGAGTCGCGACTAGTGAATTATTGATCACTAATGAACTGATCAGTCATGTGGAGACGACATGGACTTCGCGGAGACCGTTGAGCATCAGGCTCTGCGAAAGACCGTCGCGGAGATTGCCGGGCGCTTCGGCGGCGCGTACTACGCGGCCCGGGCCCAGGCGCGGGAACCGTGCACGGAACTGTGGCAGGCCCTCGGTGAGGCCGGCTTCATCGGGGTCAACCTGCCGGAAGAGTACGGCGGTGGCGGCGGCGGCCTGACCGAGCTGGCCATCGTCTGTGAAGAGGCCGCCGCGCAAGGCTGCCCGCTCACCCTGCTGCTGGTGTCCAGCGGGGTCTCCGCGGAGGTCCTCGCGCGCTACGGCAGCCCCGGGCAGAAGCAGCGCTGGCTGCCCGGGATCGCGGCCGGGACCGCCAAGATGGTCTTCGCGATCACGGAACCGGACGCCGGCTCGAATACCCACAAGCTGTCCACGACCGCGAGCCGGGACGGCGACGACTGGGTGCTCCGCGGGACCAAGTACTACATCTCCGGGGTCAACGAGGCCGAGGCGATCCTGGTCGTGGCCCGGACCGGGCCGGACAATGCGACCGGGGAGGGAGCGAAAGGCAACAGAGCGGCCGGGCACGGGCGGCTGAGCCTGTTCGTGGTGCCGACCGACGCACCGGGCCTGGTGGCCAGCCCGTTGCCGGTCGACGTGATGCTCCCCGAGCGGCAGTTCACCCTGCACTTCGACGATGTCCGGCTCGGCCCGGACGCCATCGTGGGTGCCGAGGGCGACGGGCTGCGCCAGGTCTTCCACGGCCTGAACCCGGAACGGATCACCGGGGCGGCGGCCGGCGTGGGCATCGCCCGGTACGCGCTGCGCCGCGCGGCCGAGTACGCGCGGACCCGCACCGTCTGGGACGAGCCGATCGGCAGCCATCAAGGCGTCTCGCACCCGCTGGCCAAGGCGGCGATCGAGACAGAACTGGCCGCGCTGATCACCCGCAAGGCCGCCTGGCTGCACGATCACGGGATGTCCGCGGGCGAGGCGTCGAACATGGCCAAGTACGCGGCCGCCGAGGCCGCGATCGCCGCGGTCGACCAGGCCATTCAGACGCACGGCGGCAACGGCGTTTCCACCGAGTACGGGCTCATTCCGCTCTGGGGCCTGGCCCGGCTGCTGCGGATCGCGCCGGTCAACCGGGAGATGGTGCTCAACTACGTGGCGCAGCACACCCTTGACCTGCCGAGGTCCTATTGAGCGGGCCCTGGTGAGCGGCGTCCTGGGGCCCGGGGCCGTGGCGGCACGGGTCACCGAGGGAACCGTGCTGCGCTCGTCCCTGGACACGAACTCGCCGGAGTACCGCGCCAACCGGGACGCCCAGCTGGCCCTGCTCGGTGAGCTCGCCGCGGAACTGGACAAGGCGCGGGCCGGCGGCGGTCCCCGGTATCAGCAGCGGCACCACGACCGGGGCCGGCTGCTGGCCCGGGAGCGGATCGAGCTGCTGCTGGACCGGGACGCGCCCTTCCTTGAACTGTCCGCGCTCGCCGCGTGGGGCACCGAGTTCACGGTGGGAGCCAGCCTGATCACCGGCATCGGGGTGGTCAGCGGGGTCGAGTGCGTCCTGATCGCGCATGACCCGACGGTCCGCGGTGGCGCGATGAATCCCTACTCGCTGCGCAAGTCACTGCGCGCCCTGGAGATCGCCCGGCGCAACCGGCTGCCGGTGATCAACCTCGTCGAGTCAGGCGGCGCGGACCTGCCGACCCAGTCCGAGCTGTTCGTCCCGGCCGGCAAGATCTTCCACGACCTGACCGAGCTGTCCGCGATGGGCGTGCCCACCATCGCCCTGGTCTTCGGCAACTCCACCGCGGGCGGCGCGTACGTGCCGGGCATGTGCGACTACTCAGTCCTCGTCGACGGGCAGGCCAAGGTGTTCCTCGGCGGCCCGCCCCTGGTCAAGATGGCCATCGGGGAGGACGCCGACGACGAGGAACTCGGCGGTGCGCAGATGCACTCCCGGGTGTCCGGGCTGGCTGACTACTTCGCCACCGACGAGCGGGACGCGATCCGGCTCGGCCGCCGGATCGTCTCCGAGCTCAACTGGCGCAAGCTGGGCCCGGGCCCGGCGCTGCCCGCCGATGAGCCGGTGCATGACCCGGACGAACTGCTCGGCATCGCGCCTGCCGACATCAGGGTGCCGTTCGACCCGCGCGAGGTGCTGGCCCGCGTGGTGGACGGTTCCCGATTCGGTGAGTACAAGGAGTCCTACGGGACCAGCCTGGTAACCGGCTGGGCGTCGGTGCACGGTTACCCGGTGGGCGTGCTGGCCAATGCCCGGGGGGTGCTGTTCAGCGAGGAGGCCAAGAAGGCCGCGGAGTTCATCCTGCTGGCCAACCAGACCGACACGCCGCTCATCTTCCTGCAGAACACCACCGGCTACATGGTGGGCACCAGCTACGAGCAGGGCGGGATCATCAAGGACGGGGCCAAGATGATCAACGCGGTCACCAACAGCACGGTGCCGCACATCACCGTTAACCTGGCCGCCTCGTTCGGGGCCGGCAATTACGGGATGTCCGGCCGCGCTTATGACCCCCGGCTGTTGTTCGGCTGGCCGGGCGCCAAGCTCGCGGTGATGGGAGCAACCCAGCTGGCGGGCGTGATGTCCATGGTCGGGCGGGCCGCCGCGGCCTCGGCCGGGCGGCCGTTCGACGAGACCGCTGACGAGCAGCGCCGTGGGATCATCGAGGCGCAGATCGAACGGGAGTCGCACGCCTTCTTCGTGACCGCCCGGCTGTACGACGACGGCCTCATCGATCCGCGCGACACCCGCACCGCGGCGGGCATCGCGCTGTCGGCCGCCTGCTCCGCGCCCGTTGAGGGACGCCGGGGTTTCGGCGTCTTCCGGATGTGACGGCCGTGGCCGCCATCAGCAAGCTGCTCGTCGCGAACCGCGGCGAGATCGCGCTGCGGATCATGCGGACCGCGCGGGAGATGGACATCGCGACCGTGGCGGTGTTCAGCGACCCCGACGCGGCCGCGCCGTTCGTGGCCGCGGCCGACGAGGCGGTCCGGCTGCCCGGGTCCGCGCCCGCGGACACGTACCTGCGCGGTGACCTGATCATCGAGGCCGCGCGGGCGACCGGGGCCGGGGCGGTCCACCCCGGCTACGGGTTCCTCTCCGAGAACGCCGGGTTCGCCCGGGACTGCGCGGCGGCCGGCCTGATCTTCGTCGGGCCCGCGCCGGACGTGATCGAGGTGATGGGCTCCAAGATCGCGGCCAAGGAACTGCTCGCGGCGGCCGGGGTACCCGTGCTGCCCGGGGTGACGGTCGACCCGGTTGGCCAGCCCGACCTGGCCAAGCTGGCCGCCGCAGCGGCCGAGATCGGGTACCCGGTCCTGGTCAAGGCCGCGTTCGGCGGCGGCGGCCGGGGCATGCGGATCGTGCCGGACCCGGATGGCCTGGCCGAGGCGGTGGCCAGCGCCCGGCGCGAGGCCGCCTCCGCGTTCGGCGACCCCGCGGTGTTCCTGGAGCGGTTCGTGGACCGGCCCCGGCATATCGAGGTCCAGATCGTCGGGGACAGCCAGGGCACCGTGGCCCATCTGTTCGAGCGGGAGTGCTCGATCCAGCGGCGGTACCAGAAGATCATCGAGGAGGCGCCGTCCCCGGCGGTCGGTGAGCGGCTGCGCGCCGAGCTGGGTGCGGCGGCCGTCGCGGCCGCGACGGCCATCGGCTACGTGGGCGCGGGCACGGTCGAGTTCGTGCTGGACCGCGGCGGCGTGTTCTATTTCCT
>Ga0265338_10003556_pt1 | contig 21783 bp, 22 predicted proteins | sample 42126metaG_FD_193579 | JGI IMG/M metagenome (GOLD analysis project Ga0265338, IMG submission 193579) | Rhizosphere microbial communities from Carex aquatilis grown in University of Washington, Seatle, WA, United States - 4-21-26 metaG | ecosystem: Host-associated > Plants > Roots > Rhizosphere... | reverse complement strand
CATTCACGAATTTCGGTGCGCCGGCAACCAGCGGCGGCAGCAAGGGGCCGGTGCCATTCGCGCGGTTGGGTACCGGCACCTCGTGCAGATGTTCCAGCGTGTTGTCCACGGCCTTGAGGTTCATGGCGACGACTTCCTCGCCTTTCTTGCCGTAGGTCTTCTTGATGGAATACTTGATGGATTCGATGGCCTTGTCGCGCGGCAACACGCCGGACAAGGCGAAGAAACAGACCTGCATGATGGTGTTGATGCGCCCGCCCATGCCGCTGTCGCGCGCCACCTTCGTCGCATCAATCACATAAAATTTCGCCTTCCGGGCAATGAGCGTCTCCTGCACCGGGGTCGGCAGTTTGGACCAGGCTTCTTCCTTCGGGTGCGGAGTATTGAGCAGGAACGTGCCGCCGGTCACCAGTGGTTTGACCATGTCGCAGCGCTCCAGGAATGTCGGCAGATGGCAGGCGATGAAATTGGCGCGGCTGATGAGATAAGTGGAACGGATCGGCTCCGGCCCGAACCGCAGGTGTGATACGGTCATGCTGCCGGACTTCTTGGAATCATAGACGAAATAGCCCTGCGCGTAATTGTCCGTGCCTTCGCCGATGATTTTGATCGAATTCTTGTTCGCGCCCACTGTACCATCGGCGCCCAGGCCATAAAACATCGCCCGGATCACGTTGTCGGGTTCGGTCGAAAACTCGTTGTCCACCGTCAGGCTGGTGTGGGAAACGTCGTCGTTGATGCCGACGGTGAAATGGTTCTTCGGTTGTTTCGCGCTGAGGTTATCAAACACCGCCTTGACCATCGCCGGGGTGAATTCCTTTGATGACAAGCCGTAACGTCCACAGATGACCTTCGGCATCGCCTTCAATTTGGAGGTCCCGGCGGCCAGCACTTCCGTCAGCGCGGTGATGACGTCCTGATAAAGCGGTTCGCCCGTTGCGCCCGGTTCCTTGGTGCGATCCAGCACGGCGATGGATTTCACAGTTGCCGGCAAAGCTTCTACAAACCGGCTCATATCAAAGGGCCGGTACAATCGGACCTTCAGCACGCCGACTTTCTCGCCTTTTTTGACGAGATGATCCACGGTTTCGTGCGCGGCCTCACAGCCCGAACCCATCAGCACGACGACGCGGTCGGCATCCGGAGCGCCGATATAATCGAAAAGATGGTACGAACGGCCGATGACCTTGGCGAACTGGTCCATGACGTCCTGCACAATTTGCGGGCAGGCGGCATAAAACGGATTGCAGCCTTCGCGATTCTGGAAAAAGGCATCAGGATTCTGGGCCGTACCGCGCAACACCGGATGCTCAGGCGACATGCCCCGCGCCCGATGCGCGGCGACCAGCTGGTCATCAATCAACGCGCGCAGGTCGGCGTCGGTCAGGGTCTCAATTTTCTGCACCTCGTGCGAAGTGCGAAAGCCGTCAAAGAAATGCACAAAGGGAATCCGCGACCGTAACGTGACCGCCTGTGAAATCAGGGCGAAATCCGTCGCTTCCTGCACGCTGTTCGAACCCAGCATGCCCCAGCCGGTGGTGCGGCAGGCCATGATGTCGCTGTGATCGCCAAAAATGGAAAGCGCATGGGTGGCCACCGCGCGGGCGGTGACGTGGAAGACCGCCGGCAGCAACTCGCCCGCAATCTTGAACATGTTGGGAACCATCAGCAGCAGGCCCTGCGACGCGGTGAACGTGGTGGCCAGCGAACCGGTCTGCAGCATGCCGTGGACGGCGCCGACCGCCCCGCCTTCGCTCTGCAATTCCACGATGGACGGAAGGGTGCCCCAAAGGTTTTTGCGGTTTTCCGACGCCCATTGGTCGCAAAATTCAGCCATCGGCGAGGAGGGGGTGATGGGATAAATGGCCATCACTTCGTTGAGGCGATACGCCACATGGGCGACGCCTTCGTTGGCATCAACTGTCAGTTTGGGTCTGGTACTCATATTGGTAAATTATAAATTCAGCTTCTCCGGGCCGTTGAAACGGTGGTTGCGCCGGTCAGATTCATAAGGACTTTTCGGCGGTCGACGACCCTGAATCACATTAAATTACCAACGCCCGGAAACCCTCACTTTTTTTGCTAAAGAAGCAACATCCGTTGCGTCAGCGCGTCACCGGAGGGTCTCTCCATGGGATGGGGAATCGATTTTTACCTTGCGATTCGGGCCGAATTGGTACCAGTCTCCCATAACGTCAAGTCGTCCGGCTAAAACAAAACATGGGTGGGGCGCGTCACTCCGTGCGCGCCGTAATCATCGTGCGGACGAGCGGCGGGCAGAGGACTGCCCGTCATGCCGAGCGTCATTTTGGTTGTTGCTGAAAATGGCACCAGTCCGCGAAAGGCAAAAAAAATGAAAGACATCATAGCGGGAGCGATTCTCATCGGCATCGGCTTCGCCTTCGGCGGTTCGATCTTCCTGGGTGATTTCAGCATCAGCAGCTGGATCTTTGACGGGTTGGGGATCTTTTGGATCGGCAAGGGCCTTTATGGGTTCTACAAGAACCGGGCCAACTAAGCCTCCGGCCAAAACGAAGCAGTGAAGCGCACGCAGCCTCAGACGCCATGGAAATTCCCGTAACGCACAACACCAGCCGGAACCGGTTTGAGATGGAGATCGATGGCGCGGCCGCGTACCTGGAATACCTGGACCACGGTTCGACCGTGGTGTTGACGCATACGTTTGTTCCGCCGGCGCTGCGTGGGCAAGGCCTGGCGGGAAAACTGACCCGGGCTGCCCTGGACTTTGCCCGGGAAAAAGGAAAAATAGTTGATCCGCAGTGCAGTTACGCCGCCTCGTTCATGGACCAACACCCGGAATATGCCGACCTGCGGGAAGCGGGATCCTGACAACCGTTGAACCATTCTTCAGCCCCAACCCCCTCAAGATTATGGATAACAGCCTCCTGGTTCATATTTTCGTCTCCATGTTCGTGATAAATCTGCCGACGCTGATTGTCTGTGCCATCGCTGGCATCGTGCTCCTGGCCCGGCGGGAACCGGCTGACCTCGGTTCGCTCTGGGGGCTCCTGGGATTCGGCCTGGCACTGGTACTTTGCGTGGTTATCCCGCTCGTACAGGCGCTGGTTCAGAATTGGGTCATTCAAGCCGGCGATCATGTCCAACGGGCCTGGGTATTTACCGCCACCTCGGGTCTCTGGTCGGTGTTGCACGCCGTCGTTTACGTCTTTTTGCTGATGGCGATCATAGCCAAACGGCCGACATCGCCGACACCGGAAGAACATTAAACAGAAGCAAACAGGGGAAACGAAGAGACGAAAGCTGTTTCCAGCCTTTGTTCCCTCCGTTTCCCCCGATAGAACTGTGCCTTCTCCAGGGTGATCAACGGGCGGTCAGCCGTTATTTTTCGCCGGCGACCGGATCAACAGCGTGAGTGCCGCGCCGACGATGAGCAACACCGCGGCGGTGACGAAGGAAGACTGGTAGCTCCCGCTTTTTGCGGTAAGCATCTGTTGCAGGCGGGGCAGGACGAGCCCGCCCATGCCCCACGCCGTGAATAGCACGCCATAGTTCATCCCGAACGTCTTCAATCCCCAGAGGTCCTTGGTGAAGGACGGGAACAACGACAGGTTCGCGCCGTAGTTAAATCCGATCAGCGTGGCCACCAGGACGATCACCGCCGGGGCCAGGTCCTTCGCGGCCGTGACCGGGATGGCCACAAACATCAACACCGCTTGGAACAACAAGACCAGCATGAGCGTCCAGCGCCGGCCAATCTTGTCCGACAATAACCCGGCGCCGATGCGTCCGCAGGCATTGCCAATGGCCATCACCGCCACGGCGATGTACGCCGCCTCGCCCATGCTCTTCTTCGCCATGCCACTGACGCTGCCGATGACCATCAGGCCCGCGCCCGCGCCGATGAAATAAATCACCCACAGCAGGTAGAAACCGGGCGTCCTCAGGATTGCGCTCGGGGTGCTGCCGGCGACGGCGGGTTGCGGTGCAGAACCGGTGGTAACCGGTTGCGCGCCCACGACGTAGCCGGCCGGCGGGTTGCGCAGCAATTGCGCGAGGCCGCAGACAATCAACGTGAAGGCGATGCCGAGCATCAGCATCGTGGTTTTAACCTGGTAGTGGCCCAGCAGGTATTGCGAGACCGGCGAGAGATACACGGGCGCCAGTCCAAACCCCGCCACAACCAGGCCGGCAATGAGGCCGGTTTTCGCCGGGGGAAACCATTTCAGCGCAGGTGGCGTGGCCGATGAATAGCCGAAACCGATGCCCATGCCCGTCAGCACGCCAAAGCCGAGCAACCATACGCCGTAGCCGTTCGTGGTCGAGCACAACACAAACCCTGCGCCCACGAGCAGACCCCCGATGGACGCGGTCAGGCGCGGCCCGAATTTGTCCTGGCAACGCCCGGCAAGAATCATGGCGAAGGCAAACACCAGGCAACAAAGGGCGTAGGGATCATTGAGTTGCGAGCCTTGCCACCCGAATTCCTTCTCGATGGCGCCCTTGAACATGCTCCAGGTATAAAGGATGCCGAGGGCGAGGTTGATGCCCGTGCCGGAAAAGGTGACGACCCAGCCCCGGGAGGCCGTCGGAGGCCGCGAAACGATTGCCGTATCACTCATTCTTTGGATTCCTTTCCGGTTCAACGTTCAGTCATCAGTCATCCGTGATCAGTATTCGGTCTTCAGCCTTCGGGCCACTGACCACCGATTACTAATCTCGCCACTCGTCTTTTACTGCTTCCCCTTCACCAGCGCCTCGACCACTTGCGAATCGGCCAGCGTCGAGACGTCGCCGATCTGGTCGGTCTGGTTTTCGGCAATCTTGCGCAGGATGCGGCGCATGATCTTGCCCGAGCGCGTCTTCGGCAGGCCGGGCGCGAACTGGATCTTGTCCGGCACCGCGATCGCCCCGATTTCCTTGCGGACGTGCGCCGCCAACTCCTTTTTCAGGTCCTCGCTTTCATGGATGCCGTCCTTGAGGGTGACAAAGGCGTAGAGGGCCTGGCCCTTGATGTCGTGCGGCATGGGGGCGACGGCGGCTTCGGCCACTTTCGGATGGCTCACCAGCGCGCTCTCGACCTCCGCCGTGCCGATGCGATGGCCGGAGACATTCACCACATCGTCCACCCGCCCGAGCAGCCAGTAATCGCCGTCGGCATCCACCCGGCAGCCGTCACCGGTGAAATACATGTTCTTGAACGTGCTGAAATAAGTGTTCACAAAACGGTCATGGTCGCCCCAGGTGGTGCGCATGATGCCGGGCCAGGGTTTCTTGATGCACAATTTGCCGCCCTCGTTCGGACCGCATTCCGTGTTGTCATCGCGCAACACCGCCGGTTCCACGCCGAAAAATGGACGGCTCGCGCTGCCGGGTTTGAGGGTGTTGACGCCCGGCAACGGCGTGATCATGAAGCCGCCGGTTTCGGTCTGCCACCAGGTGTCGCAGATCGGGCAACGATTGAGGCCAATATTCCGGTGATACCACATCCAGGCCTCGGGATTGATGGGTTCGCCCACCGAACCAAGCACCCGCAGCGTGCTGAGGTCGTGTTTGGCCGGCCATTCCTCGCCCAGCCGGATGAGCGCGCGGATGGCCGTCGGCGCGGTGTAAAACGCGGTGACCTTGAACTTCGCGACGATTTTCCAGAAACGCCCGGCATCGGGATACGTCGGGATGCCCTCGAACATCAGCGTCGTACCGCCATTGCACAGCGGGCCATAAACCACATAGCTGTGGCCGGTCACCCAGCCGATGTCCGCGGTGCAGAAATAAACGTCGTCGTCATGGAGGTCGAAAACGTACTTGTGAGTGAGCGACGTCCACAAGAGATAGCCGCCCGTGCTGTGGACAACGCCCTTGGGTTTTCCGGTGGAACCGGACGTATACAGGATGAACAGGAAATCCTCGGCCTTCATCGGTTCGGGCGGGCAAACCGGCGAGGCCTTCGCCATCAGGTCATGATACCAGACATCGCGGCCGGCGACGATGTTGCAGGGTTCACCGTTGCGTCGGACAACGACGACCTTCTCGATACTCGGGGTTTTCTGCAACGCCTCGTCGGCGATGCTCTTGAGTTGAATGCTTTTGCCGCCACGCAACGAAACGTTTGCGGTGATGAGCAGCTTGCAGGTGGAATCGTTGATACGGTCGCTGAGCGAATCCGCGCTGAACCCGCCGAACACGACGGAATGGATGGCGCCGATACGCGCGCAAGCGAGCAAGGCAACGGCGGCCTCGGGAATCATCGGCATATAGATCGCCACCCGGTCGCCCTTTTTGACGCCGAGTGATTTCAACCCGTTGGCGAACCGGCAAACCTCTGTATGCAATTCCGCATAGGTGATATGTTTCACGTCCTCCTCCGGCTCGCCCTGCCAGATGATGGCAACTTTGTCGCGGGTCGCAGTCTTGAGATGCCGATCGAGGCAATTGGCCGCGACATTAAGCTGGCCATCCTCGAACCAGGTATGCTGGATTTTGCGAGCGTCGGTGTCCCAAGCATGTTTGCCGGCGACGGTCGGCTTTTTGAACCAGTCGAGCGTCGCGGCCTGTTCCAGCCAGAACTTTTCCGGCTCGCGGAGGGAACGCTGGTAGAGCGCGGTGAATTGGGCGGCATTGAGGTGCGCGCGTTTCAGGATTTCGGGCGAAGGTGGGAAGGTACGATTCTCCTGCAGCAGTGAATCCGTCGAAATGGCTTTGTCGGGCGTGGTCATGGTGAAATTGGATTCACGCATTTGTGCAAAATTAATGCGGCATGTCAATTGCGCTGATGCGGCAGTTCGAATTTTGCTCCCCGACGGGAATCCATGGTCGAAAACCGGGAACCGGGACTCCAGACCTGCTTTCGGGTCGCAGAAAAACACGCAAACAACCAAGCCCAAGCGTTTTACCTCTTCGTTCCCTCGGTTATCTTCGGTTGGCCATGCCTTGGTCTTCCGGGGAGCGTCGGCACCCCGATGAAGCTGCGCCTTTCAGGCGGTCCTGAACCACCAACCCTCAAGTCGCTTTCGCCTTGCCGCGCGGCACCAGCCATTCAAGAAATCCGCCGATCCATTGGTCCTCCCGCAGATAGCACGAATAACGGACGCACACGTCTGCCACGCACGCCATGACGATCAGGATATCGAACAGGTAGACGGGGAAGCTGATCGGACCGAGATGCAGGGAAACCGGACCCATCATGGCCCCGATGATCCCGCCAATGATTATCTTCCCGAGGCGCATGCTGGCATTGATGGTCACGACGACGAACACCCCCTGCATCAGCACCATGGCAAAGCTGGTGAAGATGGATAGGCCGGTGATCGTCCGGGGCACGAAACCAAACCGGTGTATCCGCTGCTGGGCGCCGGACCAGAGTAATCCCAGAAAAGGATATAAAGGCAGCAGGCAGACCCACATCACGTCGTTGATGGCCTCGCCACGCCGGGACGAATCCCGCTCCGCCACGGAGTCTTCGCCGTAGGTGAGGATCATTTTTGGGTTCGGGGTCTTGCCAGCCGGCCAGGGCCGAAGTATGTAACGGACTCGATATGGCGTCTGGGCCTCGCCCCGCTCCGCGAGGATATACTTTCTATCCCGGAAATAAATGGCCGGTGCGTTGTAAGTACGGACTTCCCAGTCGACGGTTTCATGTTTGGCCTCAATGACCACCTCGTTGTCGGAAATGGTCACCTGGTCCGATCCAATACGGATGACGCGCCGTTGGGCTTCTGATTGTTCTGGCATAATAATATCCGCAAGGCTACTGCATTTTCCATGCCCTCCGGCCCGTGCCTCCAAGCCTCAATACCAACCACTTGCTGCGAAAAGCGGCAGCGGCGCAATTTCAAGTGAAGATGATTTGCTGGCCACCCCATTGTCAAACCCGCTTGATTCTGCCATCCGTAAGACCAAGCCTATTCCAGGGACGCTCCCGAGCAAAATAATCTGGCCATCCGTACAATTTCACAAGAGGTTGTACCGATGGCAAGTATCGCAATTGTCGGGGTCGGGGCGATAGGGAGCGTGGTCGCGGCGCTGCTGGAACAGGCCGGGCGGCATGAAGTGTTCCTCTGTGTGCGCCGGCCACTGACCGGGTTGATGGTCGAGTCGCCGGATGGACCGGTCCGCGTCCGCGCAGCCATCGTGACCGATCCTGGCACGGCGCCGGCGGTGGATTGGGTCATTGTGGCCACCAAGGCATACGATGTCCCCGGTGCGGCGAAGTGGCTCGACCGGCTGCGCGCGAATAACGCGCCGGTGGCCGTCCTCCAGAACGGCGTGGAACATCGCGATCGGTTCGCCCCGTTTGTGCCCCTGCCGTCCATCCTGCCCGTCATCGTCGATTGTCCCGTGGAACGTCCGGCTCCGGACCTTGTCCGTCAGCGCGGGGCCATGAGCCTGAAAGCGCCGACAAGTGCAACGGGCCAGGCCTTCGTTGAATTGTTCACCGGCACGAAAGCGGAGGCTGTGGTGGTGGACGATTTCCTGTGCGCTGCCTGGACCAAGCTTTGCTTCAATTCCGCGGGCGTGCTGCCCGCGCTGCTGTTGCAACCGGCCGGCGTGCTCCGCGGCCAGGCTGTCGGCGAAGTGGCGTCGCAGATTATCCGCGAATGCATCGCTGTGGGCCGCGCGGAAGGGGCCCGGCTGGAAGACGCGCTGGCCGAGACGGTGCTGCAGCGGTATCGCTCGTCGCCGGCGGATTCCATCAATTCCCTGCACGCCGACCGGTTGGCGGGCCGGCCGATGGAACTGGACGCGCGAAATGGCGTGATTGTGCGCCTGGGCCGGAAGCACGGCATCCCGACCCCGGCCAATGGCATGGCGGTGGCGCTGCTGGAGGAGATGACGAAGAAACCGTTGACGGTCCCATAATCTTCCCTATCCGTCATCCTTCCGGCCGGAAACGCACTTCACGGGGCTGGGATGATTAAAAAAACGCGTAACCCGGAGGGATTTCCACCGTCTGTACCCATGCAGTCCAAACCAACAAATCGAACATATTATTACGATACGAACATGAAAAAACTTGTAGTTGCAGCCCTCGGGCTCCTGTGTGCCACCGCCATCCTAGTCCAAGCCCAGGACGCAAAACCTCCCAAAAAGGATTTGACCCCGGACCAGCAGGCGGTCATGACGGAAATGCTGGGGAAATACGACACCAACAAGGACGGCAAGCTCGACAAAACCGAGCGGGCGGCCATGACCAAGGAAGACAAGGACAAGATGGCCAAAGTGGGCCTGACCAAGCCCAAGAAGCCGGCATCTCCGGCTGACGCCTCAACCAACGCTCCGGCCACCGGAGGCAAATAATCCGTTTTCCCGTTTAAACCATGACGCCCCACTGAATCCAGTGGGGCGTTTTGTTCCTCGGCAGGCGTTCCGATGGCGCGGCTCTTTCCGCCTGCTTCCGGGATATAGCTTCACCGCAGATCAGTCCCAGACCTTGAAGGCGGTCAGTTCCCGGGTCACCGCTTGTGCCCAGCCGCGATTTGCCGCCGGGCTGGCCGGGCTGGGATGCAGGATTTGCCCGACGCGGATTTTCGTGTTCTCGCAAGCCAAACGTCCACGTTCCGCCGCAAAGCCGCCGATTCCCACCAGCCATTCGGGTTCCAAAATCTCCATCACCCGGAGCAAATGCGCATCGCAGGCGGCAAACAGGCGGTCACGGACGGCCCGAGGCAATTTATCCGGAGTAAAATTGCGACCGCTCGTCTCGCAGAAAGCCAGCGGACAATAATTTGCCACGAAATGACCGGCAAAGAACCGTTCCGGCGAACCGAATCGTTCCGTAAAAAGTCCCCAGAGCCGCCGGCCGCTGACTTCCGAGCGCGGACAATCAAGGCCGAGCACCGGCCGTTTGGGGTGCTCTGTCCCCGGCCGGCTAATCGGCGCGTGGATTTTCAGCCAGTCACGCACAGCGGTGATCTCGCCGAAGGGCACGCCAGTCTGCGTCATGCCGAACGGTCCGGGATTCATGCCCAGAAATACGACGCGTTTCCGGCTGCGACCGAACCGGCGCAAATATTCTTCATGCGCCTTCCACGCATACGCCAGCGGATTATAAACGTGCGAGACCGGGAGACGGAATTTCAAACGCCCAACCTGCGCTGACAGCCTGCGCGCGGCGGCAATAAGTTGTTGGCTGACAGCATTTGGTTTCAAGCCGCGTCACGATATTTGAACCGGCTCCAAACGCAAAGCGGTTTGATGGTGACGCAGAGGGACGGGCGCGTCCGCTTTTTTGACGGACACCCATGGTTGCTTGCCTGCCGGTTCGCTGCGTTGACCGCGTCAATTCCAACTACTGTTTCTGGTAACCTTGGCTTTCCAATGACCGGGTCAGGGCATTGACCAGGTCGGCCAGGTTCTGGCCGGTGTTATTGGCAGTCTGGGTGATTTGCGGCGCGAAGGTATAAACCGACGTGGATTCGCTCAGGATCGGGTTGCCGGTTTGTGAATCCGGGCGAACGCGGGTCGCGTCGCAGAACAGATTGTTGGGAAAGGAAAAATATTTATGGGTGCCAATGGTCAACTGGGTATTCTGCCCCTTATGCAGGTTTGACCAGATTTGGGGGTAGCCATTGGTATCAATTTCCTGCCCGGCCTGGCCCAGAATGGTAAACGTATGGTTGGTGGGACCAGGAATGGTGATCCACAAATAATCCGACAAGGGATTCACCCAGTATTGTTTCTTCCCCTTGATCGTGCCCCAACCGACGAATGTGCCGTTGGTGGTGTCAGGAATGAAAAACAACTGCCCGGAATAAGCGAAGGCAAAAGCCTGGCCGGCCGTGGTGACCTTCTCAACGCCGACATATTTATAAACGAGCATCTTCTGGGCGGTCACCGTGACGATGGCGCCGGAACTGGTGGTGGTCCCGTAGGGCGTGGTAACGGTCACAGCATAGGTGCCCGACTGGTTCGGATGCAGGTCCATCAGGTTCAACGTGGCGTTCGTGGCGCCAAGAATATTTGTCCCGTTGAAAGTCCACTGATAGCTGATAGGCCCGCCCCCGGACACGGTCACGGACAGGACAACGTTGGAACCCTGCACCGTCGTTAGACTGGTTGGCTGCGACGTAATGACCGGCGGGCCATTGAACGGCGATTGGTTCTGATAGATTGAAAGCGTGGACCCATAGGTAACAACGAAAGCGATATCGGGCAGGCCATCACCATCCAAATCGCCAATGGCGACGCCATTGGGATTCCAGCCCGCCGGATAATCAACGCGCGGCGCGAGTGAACCGGCGGTGAAACTGCCCGGGGTGCCGATATTCTGGAAAACGGAAAGATGATCGGGCAATTGCGTCACCACGGCCAGGTCCGGCTTCCCATCGCCGTCCAGATCCCCGAGGGCCAGAGCATTGCCCCAACCGCCGGCATCGAAATCCACGTTTGCCGCAAACGAGCTGGTGGTGATGCCGCCCGGCGTGCTGGTGTTGCGATACACCGACACCGCCTGTCCAGCGTCGAATGAAGAAACGGCCAGGTCTGGCTTCCCATCGCCATCCAGATCGCCTATGACCACGGCAAAACTGGTCGGCCGGCCCGCGAGGTCAACGTGCGGGGCGAATGAAATGCTTCCGCGCGAACTCGTGTTACGCAGGATGGAGACTGAATTATCCGTGCTGTAATTGTTATTGGCGGTGACGATATCCGGTTGACCATCGCCGTCCAGGTCGGCAACGGCCAACGCTTGCGGGTTGGCTCCCGTGCCAAAGATGACCGCCGGCGCGAAGGAGTTGGTGTCGATGATGCCCGGCTGGCCAATGTTCGGGAATACGGAGACGGTGCTGTCGCCAAAATTCCCCACGATGAGTTCCGGTTTGCCATCGCCGTCCAAATCCCGCACCGCCAGGCCGCGCGGATCGGGGCCGGTGGGAAACGCCACCGGCACGGCGAAAGAACCGCTCGTGATCGTTCCCGATGAGGAAATATTTTTCAGGACCAAAGCCTGCTGTAAGAGGTTGTTTAATACAACGATATCCAATTTGCCATCGCCGTCCACGTCGGCAACGGCCACCATGTCCAATCCGGTTGTCATCGGTAAATCCACTTCCGGCGCGAACGAGGCGGCAGTCACCGTGCCGGTGGTGCCGAGGTTCTGATAAAGGGAAATAGCGCTGTAGCTGCAAACCAACAAGTCCGGCTTGCCATCACCATTAAAATCAGCGAAGACCGTGAAACCGGGTCCATCGCTGGTCGGCAAATCCAGCCGTGGAGCCAGTGGCAGCGGACCACCTGCACTGCTGCCATTGAACGTGGGCAGGAAGGGAACACCGGAGTAAGCCGTCAGCCCGTTCACCGTCACCGTCACCGGCGCATAAGTCGCCCCGGCGGGGACTCGCACCATGAGACTCGTCGGGCTGGCCGATAACACGGCCGCCCGCACCGCGCCGAAATAAACGATGTCCGCGGCGGCCGTCGCACTAAAGTTGGTTCCGCTGATGGTCACCACCGTTCCGTTGGTGCCCGCTGTGGGGGTGAAGCTGGAAATGACCGGCACAGGAAGCGGAGACGCGGCGCATTTGCCAGCGCTGCCCGCGTTGTAGACGGAGGCGATTTCATTTGAAGACAGGACGCGATTATAAATGCTCCATTCGTCCAGCATCCCTTGAAAACGGGCGCCGGCAAGTGTACCGGCCGCCCTCAATCCCATGTAAAAATTATAGCCGGTCTGCGGTGTGAAAATCCCCAGATTTGCCGTCGCCGCGACCGCACCATTTCGATACAGGACGGCCACGCCGGTGGTTTTGTCATAAGTCAGTGCCACATGCTGGAAGCTGTTAGCGACCAGGGCTCCGTTCGCCGAAGAAATAGAATGAGCCACCAAGGCTGTGTCCTCAAGATTGGCGAAGAGCGTGCCGGGCCCGCCACCGGAAATCCACATGTGTACACCCGTGACCGCTTCGGGGTTGCCAGCAGGAACTCCGGTGTTCCATTCAAATATCGGCTGAAGGTTCAGGTTGGCAGGATTTATCCACCCTTCAACGGTGAAGCCGTTGCCCTGTCCCACATCCAGACTCGAACTGGCAGGAACGTTTACGGACGAGCTGGAACCATTAAAGACAAAAGCCTGACCCACCTCTCCGCCGGCAAAAGCCACGTTTTGCAACTGGCCATTGTTCGCACCGATGGCATCACTGGCATTGCCTTCCGCCGGCCACCAACTGACCAGGCCCGAAGGCGGAGGCACGCACGCAGGTGGGATCGGGATCGCAGGTGCCACAATTCGCCCTCCATGGTGACTATCCGCCCGGCTGGTGTTCATGCCTTGAGCTGACGCACTGGCCATCAGGCCGAAGGTCAACATACCCAACACGGTAAAGTATTTGAGAATGGATGATGATCGTTTCATATTTTTCCTTTGGAACCTTGAAAAGGTAGTGGGTGACATTGTAAATCATTCAATTCCATTATGTCAAACCAATTCTATGATTAGCGTTTGACACCAGAATGTCACCAATTCGAAGCAAAAAGCGGTGAAATACACCGGTCAGGGGAGGCGGGATTACGCAGAAACGCCACCGATTTCGGACAATTGCCACGGGCAATAAAGATTCGATTTCTCACGGGCCGGAGCGAGCGGACCGTTGCCAGTCGTAATCCATCTGGCGCGCGGTTCTCACGGCCAGTTCCTCGCCTTCCAGCCGCGCTACCAGATGAAGGCTCATGTCCAGACCGGCCGAGATGCCCGCGGAAGTAACAATCGTTCCGGCATCCACCCAACGCCGGTCGTCCCGGACCGGGATGTCAGGAAACATCGAACGGAAGTCGCCGATATCCTCCCAGTGCGTGGTGATGGTTTTGCGGTGCAGCAATCCGGTTCGGGCCAGGAGGAAGGCGCCGGTGCAGACTGAGGCCGTAAGCATTGCCTTGGACGCGGTACGCGCGATCCATTCGACGATGGGGTCGCGCTTCAACTCAGCCGTCACCACGCCGCCGGGAACGATGAAAACGTCAATCGCCGGATGGTTGGTGATGTCAAAAGCAGGCTGCAGCATCAACCCGCCGCGCGCCCGGACGGCCCGCCGCGTGTCGGCAATCGTAAACACCTCAAACGGTTTGGCCGCACCAGGCTGCAGGCGCAACTTCATGCGCGAGGCCGTGGAGAACACTTCGAACGGCCCGCCCAGATCGAGCACCTCGATTTCATCAAAAATATAGATGCCAACGTTGCGGGTCATGCGGTCAGGCTGGTTGCCAGTCGGCAAACCGTTTCCGGCGTTCCGCCCGGTAATTGGTGACTTCGAGCCGGATACCGTCCGGATCCGTAAAGTAGATCGCGTAGTAATCCGGGGCGTACTCCGGGTAAAGCTGCGGGGCCGAACAGTCAACCCCGCCTTTTTCAAATTGAATGGCGATGGCATCCACACCCGCACAATCTTCGACGCGAAAACAGAAGTGATGCAACCCGGCGGCCAGCGGATCCGGTTTGGCCCGGGCATCGCGGGCGGGCCGGAGGACAAATCCAAAATGACGATTGTAATACTGGAGGTGACGGTCACCGTCGTTCGTGAAGGTGTTCTTGCGAAAACCGAGGATGCCCATCAGGCGATCATAGAATTTCTCCGAACGGTCGAGGTCGGAAACCGCGACATAGATGTGGTCGATGCCGATCACCTCGATGCTCATGGCGGCAGAATATCAAGCCGGGCGGGTGGTTGTCCACCGGCAGACGAAGGAGAACTGAATTTGAACCTCACCGTCCAATCTGATATCAGAAGCGCAAGGAGTACGGAGTACCCGTCCCCGTCCTCAGATCGCGCTGCAGCGCTACGCCAAACCGGATGAGATTGCGAGCTTCGTCGCTTATCTGGCCAGCCCGGAAGCCAGCTTCATCACCGGCGCGAGCCTGCTCGCCGACGGCGGTTACGCGGCGTGAACGCGGAAACAAAGCAAGTTCTCAATCACAGCTGAAGACAGATCAAATGTGACCGCGTTGAGTTTCGAGTTGAAACGACGCATTAGATTATGCTATAATAAGGCGACTTATTATTGAGCGCAATTCAACGACCACGCCGTTAGAGCCGGGGAATTTTTATGAAAAAAATCAAACTTCTGGCCGCCTTGGCCATCCTGGGACTGGCCTTTGCCGCCCGCGCGCAAACTCCTGTCTACAGCCCGCTGAACATCGCCCTGGTCGGCCAGGTGCAACAACCACAGATAATCGTGGGCACACCGGGAGGCGGTCATATATCCCTGATATCGGCGACCACAACCAATCTGACGATCAACACCAAATCGTTGTTGAAATTGATTGCGGCCGACCAGGGCTTGACCCTCCCGCCCAAAGCCAGGTTGTGGCTGGCAGACGACAGATTTGTTATTGTTAATCCGGATAACACCATCTTTACCAATGTGGATACTGAACTGCTCAGCATCACCTACGTCACAAATGTTGTGGTTTTAAAAACGGTGTACCCGACCAATGGCTACGTAAACACCCTGACGGAAACGCTGGTAACCAGCCTTGATTACAACGGGTCGTCCATCTCGTTCACGTTGAATTGTTATGGGAAATTTCATTGCCAGGATCGGGACAATCACATCAACGAAGTCGTAGCCCGTTCGTATTCCTGCCAGGGCTTGGGTTCCGGAACCTGTGGCGACCGGAGCATGGTTATCAAGGGATCCCTGAGCGGCCAGTGCACAACGCAATATTCTCCGGGCGACGAAGGGGGTCATCCGGGAACAGTCCCGCACCCGTTCCCCCCCCGTCCGCCCAAACCTCCCGGCATAAGATGAACGGGAACGTTCCCGCTCCCGCCTAGCAGTCCGATTCCCTCACCGGCACGTCCTGGACAAGGCCCTGCGCGAACCGTCAAAAATTCGTCCACCGGGAACAGCGATGGTGAACGCATCACCCCGCCGCGCCGAAGGCCGTCGAAAGCGGCAGGCCAAATAAATACCGGACGGCGTGGGATTCTGTCCCACTCTAAGTACCATTCACCCCTAAAATCCCCCAATATGTCCCTAAGTCCTTAAGCTTTAGCCCGTTTCTGTTAGTGTGTCTGGTAAACAATATTTTAATACTATGACTCAGTATATTATGTATCGCACGGGCAAGCTGCTGTTCCCGCGCCTTGCGCGCGACCAGCGCAAACATAGAATGTCCATCATCGGGCTGGTCATGATAACCAGCCTTTTCACGACCTACATGCTGGTGTCGTGGATGAAATCCGGCCGGCATTGAACGGCTTTAACGCAAAGGCGCCAAGGCACAAAGACAGCGGAAATAATCCCGAATGGATTGTGCCTTTCAGCCCGGCATTGGCCGATGAAACCGGGCTACGCCGGGTGGTGAATTATGAATCAAAATTCAACCCTGAAGGGGTTGGATCGGTCGGTTTAGACAGGCGGTTTTCACTTTCTCTTCCTCCTTCAGCAAGCAGATAATCCCGATTCGCCATTCACGGCAAGGTCGTCGAAAGCCGTTGTCAACCCGCAGGATAGCCGTTGGGAGATTCAATCAGTTTGACATTTTTTGTAACTTTCCCGGCCGGATTCCTATGTACCAGGTAAAGAAAGATGCGAATTATGAAACACTGGTCAAACATCCTGCTGGTTACCCTGGTCGCGGCCGCACTGATGCAATTGTACCGCGCCAACGTGGAGTTGGAGTGCACATGCGACGTGCTGGCCTTTCAGGTCAGAAGCCAAACCGATATGTTCAGGGGAATCACCCACCGCTTCAGTGACCGGACACGACAGGACGCCCAGAAAATAGCTGAATTGGAAGCAAAATTAAAGGCAATGAACGCCGGGAAAACCCAGTCAATTGACACCGGGTCGGCTCCGCCAGCGTCGTTCTGAAACCCCGGAAGTTCGGATTCCCAAACACACTGACTAAACCAACGATGACAACCTTATGAAAATAATGATCCGTTACCCCCTGGCTATCGCCATCCTCGCCGCCGGTGTCAGCATCAACGTTCTGGCCGGCCCGCCGCCGGGCCAGGTGGATTTTGGCAAACTGGCGCCCGCTGATAACGGCGAATTCGTGGAAGTCCAGATCAAGAGCAACTTGCTGTCGCTCGCCGCCCAGTTGGTGGAAAAACAGGAGCCCGCGGCGGCCAAACTCCTGCGCAATGTGGAACTCATCCGCGTCAACGTCATCGGCCTCACCGATGCCAACCGCGCCGACATGGTGAAACGTGTCCGGCAAATCCGTCATGACCTCGAATCCGATGGCTGGGACCGGAATGTGACAGTTCAGGAAAAAAAAGGCGGGGACGTTGGCATTTACACCAAAACTCGCGGCGGCGAGGCATTGGCCGGACTCGTCATCACGGTGATCGATCCAAAGGATCAAGTCGTGCTGGTCAATATTGTCGGGGACATCCAGCCGGAACAGGTTGCCATCTTAGCTGACAAACTGAACATCGAACCGCTGAAAGATATTGGCGCCGCGCTGAAAGACGTCGCTCCAAAAGACGCGGCATCGAAGAATTGAGCGGTAATTCAAGGGGCCGCGCCGGTTTTGGAACCGACCGGCGCCGCCCTGCTCAAAAATTTTTCCGACCTTCCATGAATCTGCCTTCCGACATACCGGCAACCCGCCGACCGGCCCGGCGGCTCTGGCTCTGGGGTCTTCTGGCCGCTCCTTTGTTGGTGCTCATCGCGCTGGCCGTCATGGTGGCGGATTGCTTCCGCCTGGCGCCCGAAGCCCGGACCTTGCGCGATGAATTGATGCTGTCCAGTGGCGCTGAGTGGCAGCGAGCGATCGTCTTGAACGCGAACGCTCTCACGGTCGGCGTCATCCGCGCCGGTCTGTCCTGCGTCAGGCTTGACCCCGAGGCGCGCGCCGCCGTTCAGTCCGTCGGGAACGCCGGGGTGGGCGTTTATAAATTGGCATCAGACGGGCCGCCGCCGGATCGCGCCGTCATGCTCGCCGCCGCCGACTCGGCCATGGCCGCGCGCGGCTGGGCGCGCGCGGTGGGAGTGATAGACGGCCATGACCTGGTTGCTGTGTATCTGCCGGAAAAAGACATTTCCGCCCGCCGCCTGAAATGCTGCGTGCTGGTTTTTGACCGGAAGGAAATGGTCCTGGTATCCGCCCGGGGCAACCTGGAACCTCTGCTCAAATTGGCGCTCGCTCAACCCGGTTTTAGCGCACAACTGCAAAACCTGGCAAAGCGCTAAGCCGGAACCTGCTCCTGGAAACGCCGCGTCGTTCGCCGCTGAAAGACATAAATAGCGCCGGCCACCGCGAGCGGGATTGCCCCCCTGAGCCATTGCAGATGCAAATGGCTGTCCGCTGTGAAACCTACGAAAAAAGAATGCGGCTCAATTTTGCCCCACGTGAACAGCGCCAGGAACGAGCACACGGCGCAGGCGGTCACCATCCAATTGAGGCTCACCGCCGCTCGCCGGGCCAGCCAGCAGAAGAGGAACGCCACCAGCGCAACCGCGACATAATCTATGAATTGAAATGCCATGAGGACGTATTGGAAGGTCATCGGGTCGTTGACAGCAACATCGAGTTTCTTTTCATCCCAGCCATAGCCCAGCGCGAACGCCAATACCATCTGGAGAAGGAGGAGCAGGAGCCACAATACTGGAAAGGCCAGCACCGGCAGCAGGCCAAAAGCGACCACGTAATGCCGGCCCCACCAGGAAGACCGGCGCTGCGCCGCCATCAGCCGCTCCGCCAGGTACAGCGGATCTCCAAGTTGCACGTCCGTCCGGGCTTCAGCCCCGGGCCCGGACAAACCTTCCGCCAGGGCGGCTTGCTTCAAGTCCTCACGATGGTCGGCTACTTCCCGGACCAACCGCCGCACCTGCGCCAGGGGGCAACCCAGCTCCACCAATCGCCGGCACAACCTTTCAATGAAATCGGGGTTACGCATATTGTTCCCCCATGAGCAGCGCGACGCCGCTTGTCACGCGCTTCCATTCGGAACTCAAGGCTTCCAGCCGTTTCCGTCCCCGGGCGGTAAGTTTGTAATAATTGCGGCTCCGGCCCGCCACTTCCCGCCGCTGGCTGCTCACCTGCTTTTGCGCCTCCAGGTAATGCAGGTAGGGGTAGATGCAACCTTCACCGAAAGACAAAGATTCTCCGGTCCGGGTCCGGATTTCCTCCACGATCTGGTAACCGTACATTTCCCGCGCAGTCAGCAGCCGCAACACCAGCAGCTCCGGAATGCCATTCAAAAAACTGGGGTTGGTTTTCTTCATCGACGCGATGTTACCTCTAACCATGATGCATGTCAACCTCAAACTGTGATGTCTCGCTTGCCGGGGGCGTGGTCGTCGGCTGGTGTGGTCGGGATCTTATAACAACATCTCAAAGTATGCCAACGGACATCCCCGATACGAGGCCCGCCCCAAATCCCGAAAACCGCATTTGCGGTAAAACCCGCCCGCGCCGGCCGGGGCAGCATACGCATCGAGCCGGATGGCGTCAGCCGGCCATTGCCGGCAGATCTTTTTTACTTCCTCCAGGCACAACCGGCCGATACCGGTGCGCTGCCGGTCCGGCGCTACGGCCATGGAAAGCAGGTAGAGCGGCCGCTGACAGACGCTGAAATACTTGAGATCGATGGCCCACGGTTTCTTCGTGACCAGGCGCAGGGTCGCAATCAACCTGCCTCTTTGGCGGGCCACAAAGACTTTCGAGGTTCTCATGTCGAAGCGCACCCCCTTTTCCGTTGAGACCGCCGACCAGGGGCCCTGGCCGTATTGCGCGGTCAACTTCCCGGCCACCGCCGCACGGAGGGCGACGATGTCCGACACATCAACCGCCGTTGCCAATTCCATTTTGATACGCATTTTTGCCGGAACACCTTGTAACCGGTGAAATTATCTTTCACAACCATTTCTCGTCCTGCCAGATCCACGGCAGGCTTCCCGGATTGCACCGGTCGTGCATTGCCCGGTGCAGAAAATGCGCAAAGCATGATTCAAGCGGTCCGGCCAGGGCCAGTTCGAGAATGCAAATTGTTTATAATATATTGATTTTAAGTATGTTATGAGTCATCTCCAGACCATGGCAATCACCTTGCTAAAGTACCGCCAGGCACGTGATGTGGCGTGTCCGGACAAACAGCAGAACAAAGAAATTTATATTATGGCAAATCCATTCGGCTTACCGAGAGTGATTCTGGCGGAAAGAGAAGCCCGGCGCCGCCGACAATTCCGGGCTTGCGTTTACACCTTGTTGATCACCGCGACCATTTTGATCATGGGCACGCTGATTCAAGGTTGCCGGACTCAAAAACCACCGGCATCGGGAGAGGTCGCTCAAACACCGATGGTGCGGACCAATTGCCTAATACCGCGCCAGGCGACAAACCCTTTGCCGACGCCGATGGCACAGTCGGATTCAGCGGCTGACACAAATTGGATAACCCCTCAATCCGCCAGCCTGCCCGAAAACGTCACCTTGCCGGCGCCGACCTCCGAACCGATGCCAATGCCAGGAGTTCACAAGGCGCCTGCCCATCACGCCGCCGGCATCTATGTGGTCAAACACGGCGACACGCTGGCCCGCATTGCTCGGGCCCATGGCACGACCGTGAAAGCCCTGAAAAATGCAAATCAACTGGCCAACGACCATATCTTCGTGGGCGAAAAATTGAAATTGTCCCAGACTAAACCATGACGGCCACCGCCGTTCATAACTAAACGGTCTCCATCGGATGCCCGGTTCAAAAACTGCCATCCGGCAACTGCTTTTTTCGATACTCGTCAATGTAGATGGTCATCGGCTCGGGCATCACATCGCGATAGAGGCCCATTTTGAAATAAAAATAACTGGGGCTCGGATAACCGGTCACTGCGTTTTCAGGATCGGCCGTAACGCCTTTGTAATCCACAATTTGTTTGCCACCGAGCCAGGCCTTGATTCGTCCGTTCTCGCCCGGCGAAAACCGGACCTGGAATTTGAAATCGAGCCAGCGGCCACGAAACTCTGCCTTTTCCTGGTAAAGAACCGTTTCGTGGTTGCTGTTGATGTTCTGCGTGATCTTGAGCGTGCCGGAAAGATAGCGAATCGCCAGCACCGGACTGTCGTCCGAGCAATTGCCGCCGTCGGCGCAATACTGTTTCCATTGCGCGACGACCAGACGCACCGGCACGATGGGAAAATTCGTCGGGAAGAAAATGCTGAAGGATTGCTCGTAATTGACGTTTTCTTTCGCGACCAGTTGTTTTGTGCCCTCTCTCAACTCCGCTCGCTCGCTGTCTTGGTTGCCGTTGATTCCGGCTTCAAATTTCTCGCCGGGGCGGACGGTGATTTGCGCGGCGCCGTGGCCGGCCCGGACAATGTTCGTCTGCATCGTCACCGCGCCGGGTTCGAATCTGTCCGTGCTCCAAAGCTTGCCCAGGCCAGCCGTTTCAAAACCGTCGTAAGCATCAATGCCTGAAACGTTCGTGGATTGGGCGCGGCCAACGCCGGCGAAAAAAAGCAAAAAGCCGGCGACCAGATTGGAAATTAAATTAAACTTTGACATGGTTTGGTTTCGTTTCAAGCCGCTGAAAACTCCTTGAATCAACCAGAACACAGCGGCGGGCGGTTCCCGGTTCAGCAACCTTATTGTTTTCACACGAACATAGAATAGATACGCAAACGATTGAAGCATTGTTACATCCGATTTTAGGCACGCCGGACATTCACCGCTTGACACTCTCCACCAAACCCGGAAACGTCTGCCCGGACACACCCACAACGCCATGACGGTCAACCGTTTTCAAAAACTGAATGCTGGTTTGATTTTGGGACTGGCAGCAGGTTTGCTGGCCCCGGCAATCGGGCAGGCGGATGGATGTTTCGTGGCGCCCAAGTTCGTCTGGAACAAGCACAAGGACATC
>Ga0265338_10003555_pt1 | contig 21788 bp, 21 predicted proteins | sample 42126metaG_FD_193579 | JGI IMG/M metagenome (GOLD analysis project Ga0265338, IMG submission 193579) | Rhizosphere microbial communities from Carex aquatilis grown in University of Washington, Seatle, WA, United States - 4-21-26 metaG | ecosystem: Host-associated > Plants > Roots > Rhizosphere... | reverse complement strand
AAACTGGTCGAGAGTCGAAGGCCGAGAGTCGAGAGCTTTTCTCCAGTCTCTCGACTCTCGACACCATGGCGCGCTGAAGCGAAGCGAAAGCGGCTCGACACTCGTCCCTCGACGTTTTAATCTCGCCTCATGATAACGCGTTACTCCCGACCCGAAATGCGGGCCATCTGGACCGACGAAAACAAGCTCCGACTCTGGCTGCAAATCGAATTGCTCGCCAGCGAGGCACTCGTTCGGGAAGGTATCGTACCGCGCACGGATTTCGCCAAAATAAAACGCGGCGCAAACAAATGGTCCGCCAACTTGTCCGGCCTGGTCGCGCGTCAGAAGGAACTGGAAAAGACGCTCAACCACGACGTCATCGGGTTTACCACCGCGGTCGCTGAAAAAATCCACGACCGCGCCAGCCGCTGGTTCCACTTCGGCCTCACCAGCAGCGATGTGATAGATACCACTTTCGCCGTTCAGATGGTACAAAGCGCGGATATTCTCATTGCTGACGTGCGGACGTTGCGAAAGTCCATCGCGAAGCGCGCGCGCCAATACAAATTCACACCCTGCATCGGCCGCAGTCACGGCATCCACGCCGAACCAACCACCTTTGGCCTCAAGCTTGCCCTGATGTACGACGAATTTGGCCGCGCCCTCGAACGTCTCGAACGCGTCCGCGAAACCGCCGCCGTCGGCAAACTCAGCGGCGCCGTCGGCACCAGCGCTCACTTGTCTCCCAAGGTTGAAGCCGCTGTTTGTAAACAACTCGGTCTGCGTCCCGCGCCCATCGCCACACAAGTCGTCCAGCGCGATATCCACGCCGAGTTCATGACCGCGCTGGCGCTCGTCGGTGCGAGTATCGAACGCTGGGCCGTCGAGTTCCGGCACCTGCAACGCACCGAAGTGCTCGAAGCCGAGGAACCGTTCACCAAGGGCCAGAAAGGCAGCAGTGCCATGCCGCACAAGCGCAATCCCATCACCTGGGAACGCCTCACCGGCCTGGCTCGCGTGCTCCGCGGCAACGCCATCGCGGCGTTGGAAAACGTCGCCCTCTGGCACGAACGCGACATCAGCCACAGCAGCGTCGAGCGCATCATCTTCCCCGATTCCTGCACCTTGCTCGATTACATGTTCGGCCTGCTCACGCGCCTGATGGACGGCCTGGCGGTCTATCCGGAGAACATGAAGAAAAACCTTGGCCTGAGCCTCGGCATGTGGAATTCACAGACCGTGCTGCTGGCCTTGATTAAAAAAGGCCTGACGCGTGAAGCTGCCTACAAGCTGGTCCAGGACGCGGCGATGAAAACGTGGGAAGTGAAGCACGCCGGCCGTGACGACGCGGATTTTGTCGAACAATTGAAAGCCGACCCCGCCGTCGCCAAACATTTCAAGCCCGGCGAACTGGAAAAACTCTGCTCGCTCGATTTCCATTTCAAGGAAGTAAAGAACCGGTTTAAGAAATTGGGGCTTTAACCACGGATGGACGCGGATTAACACGGATTCAACCCAGCTGCGAGCGGTTTCTAACGCAAAGACGCCAAGGCGCAAAGGCTAAACCTCGTCAGCCGTTGCCACCCAATTATATTCTTCGTCTTTGAATCCAATTGCCTTGAAATGGGCTTTGCCGCACTGAATTTTCTTTCGCTGAATTTCGGGAACTTTCAGCCAGACGTTGGTGCCTTTGGTTTCGCGGACGAGGTAAACCTTGTTTTGACCATTTTCGTCCTCCTTCACAATTGCCCAATCAGGATTGTAAGTGCCCAGCGGCGTTTCAATCTTGAACCAGTCCGGCAGCTTGAAAAAAAGTTTGATGTCCGGCCGGGTGTTCAACGCCCGGGCAAAGTCCTCCTCTACTTTCGATTCAAATTCGATCACGTCGTACAGGCTGTTTCGAACTTCCAGCAGCCGCGAAACATAACTGTCCAGTTCTTCGCTTTCGAGCCGGTGCATTTCCCATTCGGCATCGGCAATGCGTTCGTATTCAATGCCATCGACCGTCAGGTCGTTCAGGCTTTTTTGGATGGCGGCCCGTGCGCCATCCAAAAATTGCTGCGGATTGCGCGTGACTTCCGGGAGCCGCCCGGACTGTTCCAAAATCTCCGCCAGCGTTGAGCGCGTCAATTCCGTCTCGCGTTGCAGGTAGCCGAGCAAATCAGGAATTGGCGAGCTATACTCTGGCGCGCGGATGGTTTGCGCCGCCCGCGCCTCGCCAAAAACCCCTTCGCGGTGGGTCATTTTAACCTCGTGCTTTTCCAAACGGGTGAAGGGCGCCCTGATTTCCGGCATGGCGCGCAGTTCGCGGGCTGACTGGGAAACCAGATCTGCCGTGGAAAACTTTACGGCATAACGGGTCTTGTGCTTGATTTTGTCCCAAAGAACCTTGAACTCCGGGTCCAGCCACACCCGCTTGTTCAAAACTCCCTTGCGCCGCTCGCGTTTATTCAAGATGCGGCCCTCGAAATTCACGCCGCATTCCTTGTGCATCTCGTCCTGTAATTTCTTTGCGAATTCCTTGAAACTCTCGCTGGCCACAACCGTCAGCCGGTTGATTAGCGGATCGAAACAGCGCTCGCCATTTTCGCGCACCGGCAGGCGCAGGCCCCGGCCAATGGTCTGCCGCCGTTCGCGCTCGGTACTGATTTCCCGCAACGTGCAAATCTGGAAAACATTCGGATTGTCCCAACCTTCACGCAGCGCCGAATGGCTGAAAATAAATCGCAGCGGTTCGCTCATCGTGAGCAATCGCTCCTTGTCCTTCATGATCAAATTGTAGGCTTCGTCATCCGCCTTGGTGGAACGTCCTTCGCTGCTGTCCTTCGGCCGGCCCTTGTCCTCGGCGAAATAGCCATTGTGAACCTTTTCCACCGGCAACGGCTTCAACGCGGCATACCGGGGTTGATTCGAAAATTCGCGGTAAAACTCCACAAACCACTGGCGGAATTTTCCGTCCGCCTCTGCGTAATGCGCCACCCGATCCACGAAAAACAGCGACAACACCTTCATGCGCTCGTCGGCGGGGAGCTGGGAGATGCGCAGCTCCTTCTCGAAATGCTCCCGGATGGTCTCGCGCATCTGGATCTTCAACACCTCGTCGGTGCGCCCGCCGTGGGTTGCGCCGACGGAAAGGTTCACGCCATTTTTGAACTGGAGGTATTGGTTGCCGGCGTCAATCAAATCCACCTGGTAGCCGCGATAATTTTCCCGCTGGCCGGACAGTTCAAACAGGTCGTCGTCCTCCTGCTTGACCGTGATGGTCTTTCGTTTGCAGCCGTTCGCGCCTTCCACGTCAATCTCCAGCTTTGCCGCAATGCGCGTTTTCGTGGCGGTGATGGACTTCACGGAAATATAAGGCTGGTTGAAGTCGCCGCCATCCACGACGGAATCCACCTCGATGCGTTTGACCAGTCGCAGGTCGTAGGCTTTCACCGGATCAAGCCGATAAACCAGGTTGAAATAATCCTTATGCGTTGCGGAATACCGCAGCGTGCAGAGCGGATTCAGGCTTTCAACGGCCTTGGTCCGAAGTTCAGTCGCCAGATTCTGCGGCTCGTCCAGCACCACCACCGGCCGGGCGTGCTGGATGAACTCGATCGGCTTGCGGCTGCTCATCTGGTCCCGCTTGCTTTGCATGATGGCGGTGCTCTTGTCGAACGCCTGGATGTTTACCACCATCAATTGCATCTGATTGCTCGCGGAAAACTGCCGCAACTTCGACACTTGCGCCGAGTCATAGACCCAGTAATCCAACGGCACGCCGCCATAGAGCGATTGAAAATGTTCCTTCGTCAGCTCAATCGCGTTCAACACGCCTTCGCGAATAGCGACGCTGGGAACGACGATGATGAACTTTTTCCAGCCGTACCGCGCGTTCAGCTCGAACAGCGTCCGCAGATAGACGTAGGTTTTGCCCGTGCCGGTCTCCATCTCCACCGAGAAATTCAATCCCTGCAACTCTGTCACCGGTTCCAGCTCGTTTTCCGCTTGGACCTTTTGGACGTTTTTCAGAACGGCCTCGTCGCCCAGCACGAGCGAGTTGCCCACCCCCATTTCCGTGAGCAGTTCGCCGCCAAGCGCATCCGACTGCCAGGCCAGCGACGCGCGCGTGAGCGGCTGCCCGGCAAACACGTCCACCACGGCGCGGATGGCGTCCAACTGGAAATCCTGGTTGCCGTCGAATTTGATTTTCATCTTAATTTCGTAGCAGCCGATGTAAATCGGCTCTGACTTTCCCGATGAAATGGAGCGGACTCACGTCCGCTGCTACAGGAATGGTTTTCATGCCGTGTGGAATTCAATTCCGTGCGATTTCATCTCCAGCACGATGTTCGTTTTCAACTGGTCGTTGCCGGCAAAGGCGATATCCAGGCAGATTACGCCCCGGGGTTTGCGGGCGATGATGCCGCGCAAGGTCTCCTGCGTCAGTTTGCGCTCCAGACAAATCACCAGGGTGCCGTCCGCCACGTCGTAAAACGACTGGTTGCCGATTTTATCGCTCTGGATTTTGCTGGTGAGCGGCAGGTTGCTTTTTAGGATCAATTCGTAAAGCAATGCGTCATCGGCGCGGTTCTCGACGACATTATGTGCCATGAGTTTCAACTGTTCGGCCAGCCCGGCGGCATCCTTGGGCGTTGCGGCGGCGTCCCACACCTTGAAATTGCTGCTGCCCAACCGGAACACCTTGAACCCCAGGTCCAGCTCGCGCGCGGACGGGGCATCGCCCAGTTTCAACTGCGCCTTTTCCTCCCGGCGCTTCTGCATCTCGGCAGCGGACAATTTTTTGATGACGCGGCGGACACGCTCTTTCGTGATTTCAGCGATGGTGGGATAATCTTTGCGGTCGGTCGGTTCGGGTAATTGGACGAGGATGAATTTGCGGTTGCCGTCGTCTTGCTGGTTTTGCTCCAAAACCGCCTGTGCTGTCGTGCCGGAGCCGGCGAAAAAGTCAAGAATGAGGTCGTTTTCACTTTTCTGTGTTGAAAGGCTTAGAATCTTTTGAAGCAACGAAACTGGCTTCGGAGTTTCGAAGATATTCGAAGCATCAGGAAACATTTTGACCACCTCTTTCTTTGCCCCATCTGTATGTCCAACTTCATTCCAAAGCCATACAGTTTGTGCGACAACCCCTTCAACTTCGGAAAGAAACCGTTTGTAAGCTGGAGTTTGATTCTTCCCATCGGCTCCCCACCAAAGTCGGTTATCTGGAATATGTTTTTGATGTAGTTCCTTGCTGTAAGCCCAAACGCGAGATTTTTTTGGCCATATTTCTTCGCCCGTGTTTGGCTGTAGAATTGAATAATATAAATTCGGGCGTTCTTCAGAAGATTTGTTACAGGTGTAATCTCCCGCCTTCCAAGGTCCACGCGGGTCATTGTCAGGATTAGCGTAAGCTTGGTTCATTTCACCCGTTCTCTGCTCGCGTGTAAGAATTGGCTTAGTGCTTTCGCCAAAGCCCCCGAAACGATTTCTGGCAAAGACGATAATGTAATCGTGCGAAGCAGATAGGTCGTCAGTGTCATTGGCGGGGGAATATTTTTTTTGCCACGTAATACACCCCAAAAAATTCTCCTCCCCGAAAATTTCATTCATAACTAGCCGGAGGTTGTGAACTTCGTGGTCGTCAATGCTCACGAAGATCACGCCATCCTCGCGCAGGAGGTTCCGCGCCAAGAACAATCTGGGATACATCATCGTCAGCCATTTGCTGTGGTACCGCCCGTCGGTCTCGGTGTTGGTGGTGAGCTTGATGCCTTCGCCGCTGACCTGTCCGGAAAATTTCAGGTAATCGGCCAGCCCTTCCTTGTAGTTGTCCGGGTAGATGAATTCGTTGCCGGTGTTGTAGGGCGGATCAATGTAAATCATCTTCACCCGCCCGTGATAGCCACCCTGCAACAGCTTGAGCGTTTCCAGGTTGTCGCCCTCGATGATAAGATTTTCCGTTGTGTCGAAGTTCACGGATTCCCCGCGCGCGGGCAGGAGCGTGCCGGTGGTGAGGGTTTGAATGGCCTTGATGGCGTCGGATTTTCCCGTCCAGGACAAGCCGTAACGCTCCGCCGGGACATCGGCGGTCACATCATCGCCGAGAAGCTGGCGGAGTTTTTCAAAATCAACCTTCCCTTGGGTGTAGGCAGCGGGAAATAGCCGGCGGAGCTCCACATTAGCTTCAGCCAGATTATCGCGCGAGGCGAGATTGAAGTTTTCGGGGTTGGCGGTTGGTTCAGTCATGAGTTGCCTTTCATTGGTCAAAGCACCGGTTTGCCTTCACAAAGATTGATGAGTTCGGCCAGGGCCAGTATCTGGGCACGGCTGCCAGCGCCTTCACGGACGACTTTAAGCACACCAGCCTTTTTCAAGCTGTTCAACATACTCAACACCATGGGAACGCTCGGCATGTCTTTGCGCGAGGTCAGGTCACTGCTGCGGAACACCGGGCGCTCAAAAATCCGGTCCAGGAGCGGGACGGCGTATTGCGACCGGGTCAACTGGATCACCTGCGTTTTCAGGTTATCGTAAAGGTCCTGGATGTTTTTGGCTTTGGTGGAATTGGATTGTGCCTGGACCGCCACCGCCGTCAGAAAGAATTTTATCCAACGGTCCCAACTGCCCGGCTGACCCAACTCACGCAAATGCAGGACGTATTCATCGCGATGTCCTTCCAAATATTCAGACAGGTAGAATCGCGGACGGTCCAACAATTTTTTCTCGAAGAGAAACAACGGAATGAGCATTCGGCCAATACGTCCATTCCCGTCCAGAAACGGGTGGATGATTTCAAACTGCGCGTGGATGATAGCGAGCTGTACCAAAGGATCGCGGTCTTCGAAATGGTAGTATTTTTCCCAATCGCCGAGGTATTCCATCAAATGCAATGGATCGGGAGGGACAAATTCCGCCTGCTCAACCGGAGTGCCCGGTTTGCCCACCCAGTTTTGCACGGTCCGAAATTTTCCGCGACCCTTGTTAAAACCGCGCACGCTGTCCAGCAGAACCGTGTGCAACTCCAGAAGCGTATTCAGACAGAACGGCTTTGTTTTCAGCATCTCCTCCGCTTGGCGAAGCGATTTGCGATAGTTGATGATTTCCTGAATGTCTTCCCTTCGCGAATCCTCGCCGATGACTTCGCCGGCTTCAAATTTGAGCACCTCTTCGAGGTTCGCCTGTGTGCCTTCGATCCTGGACGACAGAACGGCTTCCTGTGTCGTCAGCGGTGCAAGAAGGACTTCGGAATTTGGAACCCCATACAGAACGCCGTCATAGAAAGTCAGGCAGCGGTTGGCTTTGCCGATAAAAGGAATCAGCGAGGCCCAATCCACTGCCGAGATCGGAAGCGCTTCTGGAATATAGGGCTTCATTTTTGACTTAATTCAATTATAGCCAATTTAGTTTGTTTAAACTAAATTTTAAGTTACTTAACACAATATAGTTTGTCAATTTTTAATTTAACTCAAATTGTCATGGTTTCACGCATTTACCCACAATTTTAAACAAAATGGTTCTACATCGTAGGCAAATCAGTGGTCGAGGCAACGAATTCATGGCAGATGGCAGTTGGGTATTTGCGTTTTTTGAACTTCTTTGCGGTAAACAAATCCGTGCCCATCCGCGTATAGCGGCGTGGCCCCCACGCGGCTCTACGCCGTGTCATCCGTGGTTACCGTCTCCGCTTCCGTTTTCCGAAGCCGATCAAGGAGTTTCTCCCAGTGGAAGGGTCGGCTTTATGACAGGACCGATTGCCGGAGGCCGGGTGGTTCCCGAATATTTTCCGTGGTAGGCCGTCAGGAAGTAGATTTGCACAAGCACAATCAGCAGCGCCAGACCGCCCCAGAACAACTGCCATTGCGTACCCTTGGGTTGCGTGCAGACGTTGAACCACCAGCCGGTGCCCAGATAACCAATGAGGTTGCCGATGCCGTTGGTCATCAGCGCCATCAGGGCCTGCGCCCGCGCGCGCCATTCGGGTCCCACCCGTTCGTTGATGTAGATCTGAGCGGAAATGAAATACAGGGTGAAGGACAAACCGTGCAAACTGGTGCCCGCCAGCAGCCACATCTTGCCGTTCATCGCACACAGGGCGAAACGCAACAGGCCGAAGCCAAGTCCCGCGGCAAAGATCCATTTCAGCCGCCACCTTAAGAACAATCCCGCCAGCGAGAACATGGCCACCAGCTCCGTGGTTTGGGCCAGGGTCATCCAGGCGGACGTGTGGCGAAATCCGAGTTGTTGCAGGTGAAGCGGCGTAAACGGATAAAACGCCGCCAGCGGAATGCTGAACAACGCCGCGGTGATAAAGACCGCGCGATGATCGCGGTTTTTCAACAGCACGAGCGCGTCCCAGCCAAGCCGCTCCAACACGGTCGCGTGCCCGGCGGACTTCGGCAGGGGCGCACCGGGCAACAGGAAGGTGAAAGCCGCCAGCACCAGCCACGTCGCCGCGCAGGTGTATTCCGAGAGCGTGGAGGTGTCGGCATTCAACGCGCTGACCAGCCAGCAGCCGGCCATCCAGCCCACCGTCGCTCCGGCGCGAATCGGCCCGAACTGACGCTGGGAATCGTGCAAGCGCGAGAAGATGATGGCGCTGACGATGCTGCCCGTGGGCGCGGCACAAAGTGCGTAAATTTGAACCAGCAGCAACACCAATCCCGGCGACCAGCCCTGGTTGATGCTCCAGGCGACGAGCGACATGGTGGCGGCGCTCGCCACGGCCAACCCGCGTAATACTTTGACGGGTGAAACGTGGCGATCCGCCATCGCACCGAATATCAGCGGTGAAACGAGGGCGGCGAGGGCGGAGGTGGCAAAGGCGTAGGGCGCGATGCTCTGCAAACCATGAGCCTTGAACACCACGCTCAAGGGCACCATCCAAATGCCGTTGGCCATGGATTGAAGCAGGAACAACGCCGTCAATTCACCGTATTCCGTCCACTGGATTCTTCTCACGCGTAAAACTCCTTTGCCAACAAGCCCGTCAACCGGTGCACCGCAAGTTGCAGGTCGGCCAGTTGGTCGAGTTGCGACTCCGCCAGCCGGCCGGCTTCGGCGGCGCGCTGACAGCGTTGGAAACGGCGGCTCAACGGCAGCCGTACGTCGTTGAAACCCAATTCAGCCAGCAGTTTCCCGACTTCATCGGCCAGTTCGCGCGCGGCGCGGATTTGGCCCAGGGCATGTTCTGTCGTCGTTGTTCCCGCGCGAAGGTTGAGGAGTTGGCGGCATTCAAATTTCCGGCAACGCGCCGGCCGTTCGGCATAGATGGCACAAGCACACGTCGCGGCATTGAAGGCGGGACATGGCTGAGCGACGCGCGCGCGGCTGCCGTTGAAAAGCGGTGAACGGTCACCGGGTTCGGGTCGAACGTCGGCAAACAACACCCCGTTGCAGCACATCCCGCATTGCAGGCACAGCGCGTCAATGAACTTGTCCATCATCAGATTATGGCCGCGCCATCCTACAGCCCACGGACCGGATCGGCAATAAAGTCAGTGCCTTTCTCCTGCTCCGCCCGCTCATCATTTACAGAACGCGCCTTGACATGAGGCGTTTCATTGATAATCTCGGCGCTCCGTCAAACGGAGTTTTCCCGCGCAGAAGGCGCGAATCAAAATTGATTTATGAAACGCCAGTATCAACCGTCAAAAATCCGGCGCAAACGGCAGCACGGGTTTCTCGCCCGCAAATCCACCAAGAGCGGCCGCGCCACGCTGCGCAACCGACGCCGCGTGGGGCGCAAACGTCTGACGCCCGTTTGATCCGCCCGCCCATGCCCGCCTCATCCCCAGACGCTCCCGCCCGGCGGGACCCGACGCCGGATGCCGGACATCTGCGCTTGCGCCGCCCGGCGCGGCTTCAACATCAGCGCGATTTTGCCCGCGTGCGGCAGCAGGGACAGCGGCTCGCCCTCGGTTGTCTCGTCGCCAACTGGCATCCGCTGCCGGAGGGCGCGACCCCACGATTGGGCGTCGTTACCAGCCGCAAAATCGGCGGCGCGGTGGTGCGCAGCCGCGCGCGGCGGTTGCTGCGCGAAAGTTTCCGGCAGCACCAGAAGGAGTTCGCCCAACCGGTCGAACTGGTGCTGGTCGCGCGAAATTCAATCGCCGGAAAAAAATTTGCCGAGGTCGAAAAGGATTTTCTGACAACGCTGCGGCGGGCGGGTTTGCTGAAATAAAAGTGAAAAACGTTCAACATTCAATGTCCAACGTCCAACTCTCAACCGGGAAGGGCTCGGGCTATCATTGGATGTTCAAGGTTCAATGTTGGCTGTTGAATGTTCCCAAATCCCTTTTGATCTTCACCATTCGACTGTATCGCTGGACCGTTTCACCCCTGCTCGTTTTCCTGTTCGGGCCGACCGGCGGCTGCCGTTTCACGCCGAATTGTTCGCAATACGCGATGGAGGCGGTTCGTTCGCGGGGCGCGCTGACCGGCGGTTGGCTGGCCGCCCGACGGATCTGTCGCTGCCATCCGTGGGGTGATTGCGGACACGATCCGGTTCCACCCGAAAAATTTCAACCCCTCCACGCGCGCTGAATTTCATGGACCGCACCGGCATCATCGTCGTCTCGCTCTGTGTTGTCCTTCTGGGGGTGTGGTTTGTCACGGAGCAGAAGTATTACTCGCAGTTGGCCCAGTCGCAAACGGGCACAAACGCCCCGGTCACGGTACAAACCCAAACGGCGACCCCCGCTTCCACCGCCATTCCCGCCGCGCCAACGGTCACCCCGACCCTTTCAGCCACGAATCCCGGTTTCGCCTTCGACACCAACGCGCCGGAACAACAGGTCGTGCTCACCAACGCGCACGCGCGTTACACATTCACTTCGCGCGGCGGTGGATTGAAATCGGTCGAGCTGCTGGATTACCCCGAATCCGTTTCGCTGCGCTGGAAGACCGAGATGGCGACGAATGCCGTGGCCACGTTGAACACCCGCGCGTCCGTGCCGGTGCTGGCAATTCTGGGTGAATCGAGCCTGATTGGCGACGGCAACTTCGTTTTGATTAAAACCGGCGACGGCGTCCGCGCGGAAAAGGCCTTTGCCAACGGCTTGCGCATCGTGAAGGAATTTCACATCGGCTCAAATTATCTGATGAACGTGACGGTGCGGCTGGACAACATCTCCGACAAATCGCTTCCGCTGCCGACGCAGGAATGGGTTGTCGGCACGGCGACCCCGATGGGGCCGGACGACAACAACTTTTCCATGTACGGGGGAATGATGTGGTTTAACGGGGCGAATGATCAGATTGCCACGATGTCTTATTTCAACACGAACACGACGGTCCTGTTTTTCTTTCCCAGGACGCCCAAAGCCGAATATCGCGAGGGGACGAGCAATGTGGTTTGGGCGGCGGTGTATAACCAGTTTTTCGCGCTGCTGGCGATGCCGAAAACGCCGGCCGCACAAATCATTGCGCGTCCGGTTTATTTGCCACCGTTTCCGAGCATCGAGCCGACGCCCGGCGCCCCGCCCCTGGAAGGCATGCAGACCGCCTTGATTTATCCGGCGCAAACCCTTGGCACGAACCAGGTGATCGAGCGGCAATTTGTTCTTTTTACGGGGCCAAAGGAATATCGAACGCTGGTGCACGTCGGCGCTGAATTTGAAAACCACGCCGACCTCGTGATGAATTTTGGCACCGGCTACATCAGTTTTTGGGGGGTCGGGACTTTTTTTGCGAAGGCGTTATTATTGGGGATCAACTGGCTGCATGACGTGACCAAACTGGGTTACGGCTCGGTGATCGTGTTGATCACGATCCTGCTGCGGGGAGTCTTCTGGCCTTTGACGGCCAAGGCCACGCGTTCGATGAAACGGATGCAGGCACTGGCGCCGGAGATAAAGGCGCTCCAGGAAAAATACAAGGAAGACATGTCAAAGTTCACCCAGAAGCAGTGGGAACTTTACCGCAAGCACAAGGTCAGCCCGATGAGCGGCTGCCTGCCGATGTTGATTCAAATGCCCGTGTTCCTGGGATTTTTCACCATGCTGCGCAGCGCGATTGAACTGCGCGGCGCCCATTTCCTCTGGGTGGCGGATTTGTCGAAACCGGACACACTGATGATGATTCCGGGGCTGAATTTTCCGTTCAATCTCCTGCCGTTATTGATGGTGGGCACCATGGTGTGGCAGGCGCATCTTCAGCCGCCATCGCCGGGCATGGACCCCGCGCAGGCGAAAATGATGCGCTACCTGCCGCTGATCTTTCTGGTGTTTCTTTACAATTATTCATCGGGCATGGCACTTTACATGACGGTGAGCACGCTGATGGGTGTGCTGCAAACCAAACTCACCAAAATGAATCAAGCGCCGGCGGCCATCGGGACAAATCCGGCATTGACGCCGCCGTCAAAAAAGAAAAAATAACGGCACGCGGCGATTTTCAATTTATCATTTTATGCCTGCTCAACCGAAAGAAACGCTGGAAAAGGTGCTGGAAACCCTCGGTTTCCCCGCCACCATCGAGGAACACAAACTGGAAGAAGGTCTTTTACTCGAAGTAAAGACCGAGGATGCCGGACGGCTGATTGGCCGCCAGGGACAAACACTTTCCGACCTCCAATACATCACCAACCGCCTGTTATTTCAACAGGACGCCACCGCGCCGAAGGTGATGGTGGATGTGGGCGGCTATCGCGCGCAGGCTCGCGAAGCCCTTGTGAAAAAGGCGCAGAATGCCGCGGAAAAAGTCCGGCGCTGGGGCGACACGGTGGAATTGGAGCCGATGACGGCGTTTGACCGCCGCGTGGTGCATCAAGCACTCAAGGACGATCCCGACGTGGAAACCCACAGCGTCGAAGTCGAGGGCTCGGAAAAAAAAGCCATCCTGCTCCGGCCAAGACACTGAGCGGGCCTACGGGCCAATGATGGTCAATTTATACGCCGGCGAAAGGGTGTTGGCTGGCCGGGGCGACTTGTTGAAATCGTTGTACAGATAGTCAAATTTATAACGGTAGGTGACGTCGCTCGTTCCGGGCGGCACGGGCACAAAACCTTCCCAGCGGTTGGTCATGATCGGCGTCGGACGCATGTCATAGAGCTGGCCGTTAGCGAGCACAAAGGGGTGAACGGAGTCCCACCGCAACGATTGCTGCTGCGACGTGAAGGAGACTTCGACGGGGTAGAGGTTGTTCGCGTTGCGCGGTTGTTCCAGCGGCGTCAGGTTGGTAAACGTCGCGGCACAACCCGTCAGCAACAACACAGGCAGAACCGGCAGAATTTTCTTCCACATAATGGAGCCAGCTTTACACGAGCGCCGATGATTTGTAAAGTTGGATTTAACCCTTGAGTCCCCTTTATTTTTGAGATACTTACCGTCAACTGCATGAATTCTCCAAGTCAACCCCCATCAGGCTTTAGCAATTATCGCTGGGTCATCTGTGCGTTGCTGTTTTTTTCCACCACCTTCAATTACCTGGACCGGCAGGTCATCAGCTACCTGCAACCATTTTTCTGCCGGCCAGAAACCCAGGGCGGCTTTGGCTGGACGAATTCCGATTTTTCCTATTTGACGTCGGCCTTCACCGGTGTTTATGCGGCGGCAACGGTTTTGGCCGGGTGGCTCATTGATCGAATCGGCACGAAACTGGGCCTGGCGCTTTCGCTCATCGCGTGGTCCATTTTCGGAATCCTCAATGCCTTTGTCGGGAGGTTGCTGATGATGCATATTATGGTGCGGAGCCTCTTTGCCGTCAGTGAAGCGGGTAACTTTCCCGCTTCCATTAAAACGGTAGCCGAGTGGTTTCCCAAACGTGAACGCGCGCTGGCGACTTCGATTTTCAACGCCGGGTCTAATGCCGGCGCCATGATCGCGGCGCTGATCGTTCCCACCTTCATGGTCTATTTTGGCGATCAACAGGGCTGGAAATGGGCGTTCGTCGTCACCGGCGCCCTGGGGTTCTTCTGGCTGATTTTCTGGTTCTGGCTCTATAACCCGCCCACGAAACACCCGCAGCTTTCCAAGGCTGAATTTGATTATATCCACATTGATGACGAAATCGCTGCCGACGCCCAGGCGGGTGATAAGGCGAAAGTTCCGTGGCTGCGGTTGTTTGGCTATCGCCAACTCTGGGCGTTCATCGCGGGCAAATTCATGACCGACGGTATCTGGTGGTTTTATTTGTTTTGGCTGCCGGCTTATTTGCACGATCAATTTAAGATGACACAAAGCGAAGTGCGGATGCCCACCTTTATCGTCTATGGAGTCGCCATTCTCGGCAGCATTTACGGCAGCAGCATTCCGTTCACCCTCATCAAACGCGGCATGGCCGTTTACCAGGCGCGCATGATGACGATGTTGGTCATCGCCGTCTTTCCGCTAACGGTCTTGTTGACACAGTACTTCGGAGATGTGAACCGTTTTGGCCATCTGGCCGCAACGCTCGCCGTGACCATGATTTGTATCGGCTGCACGGCGCATCAGGCCTGGTCGGCAAACCTCTTCACGACGGTTTCCGACATGTTTCCAAAGAAAACCGTGGCATCGGTCACCGGCATCGGCACCATGGCCGGCGGCATCGGCGGCGTGCTGATCCAATTGCTCCAAGGTCGGCTGCGCGACACCTTCGTCCAAACACCCCAAACCGCTTACCTCATCATGTTCATTATCTGCGCCCTGAGTTATCTGATTGCGTGGGGCATCATGAAAGCACTCGTGCCGCGACACAAACCGATTACCGACCTGTAATCGGAAGTTTTGAGTTTTGAGTGTTTGGTTTTTAGTGCTAAGGCCGGGTGGCCCGTTTTTCAACTCAAAATTCAAAACTAAAAATTTAAAACTGCTCAGATCGTCATCGCGTCAAACCCACCGTCCACCACGAGTTCGGCGCCTGTGATGAAGTTGCCCGCGTCGGACGCCAGCAACAGCGTTGCGCCAATGAGTTCATGGGCTTCACCAAACCGCGCCATGGGCGTTTTGGCCATGATCGTGGCGACCCGGTCGGGACTGAGCACTTTCCGGTTTTGTTCGGCGGGGAAAAATCCCGGCACGAGAATGTTCACGCGCACACCCTTGGTCGCCCATTCGCGCGCAAGGTTTTTCGAGAGATTGTGCACCGCCGCCTTCGAGGCTGAATAGGTGAACACCCGCGACAGCGGATTCAACCCGGACGCCGACCCGACATTGATGATGCTGCCCGAACCGCGCTCGACCATGTGCTTACCGAAAACCTGGCAGGCCAGCATGAGCCCTTTCAAATTCACAGTGATGATCTTGTTGAATTCCTCTTCGGAAATATCAAAAAACGGGGTTGGTGAATTGACACCCGCGCCATTGACCAACACGTCCGCGCGCTTGAATCTGGCAAGCACGTCGGCCAGCAGCTTTTGCAAGCCGGACTTGGAGGTGGTGTCGCATGGGAAGAATTCCGCCTGGCCACTATTTTTTGAAATTTGGTCGAGTCGTTTTTGCGCCTTGACCGCGTCACGTCCTACGAGCGCCACCGTCGCGCCCGCCGCCGCCAGCCCTTCCGCAATCGCGCCGCACAATTCGCCTGTGCCGCCGATGACGACGGCGACCTTGCCCTTGAGTGAAAATAATTCCGCAGGTGTTTTCATAAATTAGTGAGCGGCCTCACCCCGCCCCTCTCCCATCCGATGGGAGAGGGTGGCCCAAGGCCGGGTGAGGGTTCAAGCTTTATCGCTGCACACGGGCGCTGCCGCCCTTCATCAATTTTTCCACTTCGCCCTTCGAAGCCATGGAGGTGTCGCCGGGTGTCGTCATGGCCAGCGCGCCGTGCGCTGCGCCGTAATCCACCGCTTTTTGCGGGTCGCCGGTGGTGATGAGGCCGTAAATCAGGCCGCTGGCAAAGCTGTCACCGCCGCCAACGCGGTCGAGGATTTCGAGATCCGGATATTTTTTCGATTCGTAAAACTTCCCGTCCATCCAGCAAATCGCGCCCCAATCGTTACGCGTTGCCGTCTTCGCCGCGCGCAGCGTCGTGGCGGTGGCCTTGAAATTCGGGAACGCCTTCACCGCCGTTTCAATCATTTTCTTGAACGCGCCCACATCAATGTGCAGCAGGTGTTCGTCCGCGCCGGCGACTTCGAAACCGAGGCACGCGGTGAAATCCTCCTCGTTCCCAATCATCACATCCACGTATTTGGCGATTTCTTTGTTCACCTCCTGCGCGCGTTTCTGGCCGCCGATGGACTTCCAGAGCGACGGACGATAGTTCAAATCGTAGCTGACCATCGTGCCGTATTGCTTGGCCTTCTTGACCGCCTCGATGACGAGTTGCGGCGTGCTGTCGCTCAACGCGGCAAAAATGCCGCCCGTGTGCAGCCAGCGCGCGCCGACCTTGCCGAAAATGTTGTCCCAATCGAAATCACCGGGTTTGAGCTGGCTGGCGGCGGAATTGCCGCGGTCAGGAATGCCCACCGCGCCGCGCACGCCAAAACCGCGCTCGGTGAAATTCAAACCGTTGCGCACCGTGCGGCCCACTCCGTCAAACGGCACCCACTTGATGAAATCCGTGTCCACCCCGCCCTGCAAAATAAAATCCTCAATGAGCCGGCCAACGTCGTTTTCGGCGAACGCAGTGGCCACCGCGGTCTTAAGCCCGAAACAGCGGCGCAAGCCGCGCGCGACGTTGTATTCACCGCCCCCTTCCCACACCTTGAATTCACGGGCGCAGCGAATGCGGCCCTCGCCTGGATCCAGCCGCAGCATGATTTCGCCGAGCGCCAGCATGTCGTATTTGCATTGTGATTTATCGCGAAGTTGAATGGCCATAGTTTTGTCAGTTAATTGGTTATAAATTTACACTTGCACGGATTTGAAATCAGCCAAATTCCAGGCCGGTTCACCAACTTCCTTGGATAAATGGCCGAATTCCTCGATCTCGGCTTTGGTGAACAACAGTCCGCCGTGCTTCTTCGACAGTTCTCCCGCGCGCGCCTCCGGCTGGCCCGGCAACAAACATTTCTCGTTGCCATGACCGAGAATGTCGGTGATGATCGCCTTCACGTTCTGCATTTGCGTGCGGCCCTTGACATAATCGTTGCCCTTTATCGCCTCGGGATGGATGACCTGGAAAAAGAAGGTTGAACTGTGCTTCTCGCCTTCGCCACCGCGCGATGTGCCGCGGATTTCCGGCAGCGAACCGCCGATGAAGCCCGCGTAAAGTTCGTCAATCAAACCAAGGCCGTAACCTTTGTGCGCGCCGAACGGCAGCAACGCGACGGCCTTGTTGGGATCGTCGGTTTCCTTGCCGTCGGCGTCCACCGCGCAGCCGGGCGGAAGTTTCTTGCCTTCGCGTTTCATCACTTGCACGCGGCCCATCGCCACGGTCGAGGTCGCCCAGTCGATGACGATGGGAAAACCAATCGCGTCCTGGGTCGGAAACGCCCACGAATGCGGATTGGTGCCCATGGTCGGCGTCTTGCCGCCGAACGGCACGACTTCAGACGTGGCCGAGGTGCAGTTCGTGTAGGCGAGGTAACCTTTGAGCGCGGCGTCCATGACGTAACCGCCGCCCCAGAGATAATGCGTCGCGTTGTCCACACTCACCATGCCCACGCCGAATTTGTCGGCGAGCTTCATGCAGGTATCCATTGCCTCGTAGGCGACAGCCTGACCGAGCTTGAAATGCGCGTTCCAGATCTCGGCGGCGGCGAAACGCGACGGCAACTTCTCGATTTTGGCGCCCGGTTTCCAGCGGCCGACCTTGCTGCCGAACAATTCGTCGAGGTGGAGCGCTTTGATGGCGTTATGCGTGCGGATGCCGTAATACGACGCGCTGGAACAAAACCGCGCGCCAGCAGCAGCCTCGTCGGTGTTGTAACCGCGCGCCAAATACGCCTTTTTCACGAGCACGTCGTGCTTTTCCTTCGGAACAATGTAATAGGTTTCGGGCATAAAAATTAAGAAATTGGTTGAGCTTTCCAAAATTCTTCCGCTTCAGAACGAATCAACGACAACAATTTTGCAGCAACAGCTTGATAAATATCTGGCTGAAATGGTTCGTAGGAAAACCAAAAGTCAGTTTTTCCAGCCGTGCGCGAACCCAACCGAACGCGATTGTTTGGATGAAGATCGTGAGCAGAAACTTTGCTTGGCGGAATTTTTTCTCTCCAAGCTGTCGTAAAACCTTCAACGCCGCATGACGCAATCTCAACGACGAAAGAGCCGCCGTTACGATTAAATTGAAAAGTCAGCAAATCAATTTGTCTCTCTTGAATACGCCGAAAATGAGGAAATGAACCAGAAAATTTCAGTTTGCGAAGAACAGGCACAACTGAATCGCGCAAAGCCGCAATCATTTGTTCCTTTGAACCACTCATTTTAAATTTGGATTGGATTAGCCTCAAACCACTTTCTTCACCGGCACTTCGGGATTGACCTGGGCGATGGGTTTTTCGCCGTTCATCGCGAGGATGAGATTTTTCACAGAGGTCGTCGCCGGACGCACGACACTTTCAATTTTCATTTTAAGCATGAGCCGGTTGTGATTCCCATTTCCGCGCACGCTCGGCCAACGCCGCGGCATTTTCCGGCCAGTCGTGCAGTAGCGCCGGGTCAAAATCGGCGCCGTTTGGCCAGACGAGCGTGTGGACTTCAGGGTCAATTTTCACCTGGTTAAATAGCGCCAGTTCGCGCAGCGGGCGGTAAAGTTCGCCCGCCAGCACCGGACGAAAATCAATCGTCTGCTCCGTCGCATCGTCGAAACCCACGCGCAAGGTGTAGGGCGCGATGATTTGAACCGACCGGACTTTGTAAATCGGATGTTTCATCATTGCAAAGGTGCGATTGGCTGCGGCAATTGTCCAGCTTGCAGTCGCCGCCAGTCTTCAAGCAGCGCATCCTGATGCAATTCCGCCCACGCCTCGACCATGCGCTGCTGGCGGCGCGGCAATTCACCACCAATCAATTCGACCGGATTGATGGAATAAACCGCAACGGCCTCGCCATAGTAAGCGTGAAAGTGCGGCGTGTGATGTTGCGCGCCAGCTTCCATGAACATTCGGATGATGATACCGAAAAATCGGCTTAATTCGGGCATAAACGATCAAACCACTTTCTTCAACGGCACTTCGGGATTCACCTGCGCGATGGGCTTTTCGCCGTTCATCGCGAGGATGAGATTTTTCACGGAGGTGGTTGCCTGGCGCACCACGCTTTCGAAAGTACGCGACGCGATGTGCGGAGTGCATACGACATTCGGCAGCTTCAACAGCGGATGGTCGGGCGGCGGCGGTTCCTTGTCCAGCACGTCCGTGCCGTAGCCGCCCACCTGCCCGGACTTCAACGCGTCCACCATGTCCGACGTGTGAACGATTTCGCCGCGCGCGCAATTCAAAATCAGAACGCCCTTTTTCATTTTGGCAATCGTCTTGGCATTGATCATATCGCGCGTTTCCGGCGTAAGGTTCGTATGCAATGAAATGTAATCGCTCGCGGCAAAAATTTCGTCGAGTGTGGCGGCCCGTTTCACGTTGTGTTCCTTCGCAAATTTTTCATCCCAATAAATGTCGAAGCCGATAATTTTCATGCCGAACGCCTTCGCGCGAATGGCGACTTCCTTGCCAATGCGACCCAAGCCAACAATGCCAATGGTCTTGTCCAGCACTTCGTGGCCGGTCTTGCGTTTCCATTCGCCCCGGCGGCTGGCGTCCACGCCGTAGAGAAAATTTTGCTCCAGCGCCAGCAGCAGGAGAAACGTATGCTCGGCGACCGTGGTGTGGTTGACGCCCGGCGTGAAGAGGACCGGAATTCCGAATTCAGTACAGGACTTTACGTCAATCTTGTCCACGCCGATGCCGTATTTGCTGATGACCTTGAGCTTCGGGCGCGCCTTTTCCAGCACCTTGCGCGTAATGGCATCGTCACCGCAAATATAGCCTTCCGCGTCGCCGACGAGCGCGAGCGTGTCGCCTTCATTGAGCGGGCCGCGGGCGCGGATGATTTCCCAGCCGGTCCGGGCGAGCAAATCGTGATGCGCGCCGGGGGTGTCCTGGAATGAAGTCGTGGTCAGTAAAATTTTCATAAGAATCAGGGTAAAAAAAATTAGCCTCCGTATCAATCACGGAGGCTAATGAAAAAGTGCCGTTGGTTTTGAAAATTCGGCACTCAACCCACACCCAAATCCGAATAAGCCATTGAATTCAAACGCGATTGCGCGTTTTTGGACATGCCCGTAAAAAGGAGCGAAACGTGGTAACCGGTGTGCTTGTTGCCGGAACAGGCGATGACCACCCCGCTGCACTGGATGGGGCTTTCATCGCGCGGTGATTGCAGCGCGACCGTCATCTCCGTCCACAGATTGAACGGCACCGGGCTGCGGAATTCAACGCCGCTTTTGTGGATGACGACCGAATCCGTGGAAAGTTCAAGGCGGGTTTGCCGCGCTTCAACCGTTATTTGTTGCTGAAGTGAACCAACGTTTCCGACTTTTCTTGCACTCATAAGAACAGTCTTAAAATAGCACGTGAAATCCAAACGTCAAATTAGTGCCTGCAATCAAACAAATTAGGTTTTACCACTCAATCACCGCCGCGCCCCACGTCAGGCCGGCGCCAAAAACAATCAATAAAACCAGGTCGCCGCGCTGGACTTTTCCCGAGGCCACGGCTTCGTCCAGGGCAATCGCCACCGACGCCGCCGACGTGTTGCCGTAGCGGTTCAAATTGATGAACAGTTGCTGCGGTGTCGCGCCGAGGCGTTCACCCACCGCGTCAATGATGCGGCGGTTGGCCTGATGGGGGATGATGCATTTGATTTTGGAAATATCGAGTTCACACCGGCGCAAGGCCTCCTGCGCCGCCGTGCACATCGCCTGAACGGCGCTTTTGAACGTCTCGCGCCCTTCCATTTGCAGGTAATGACGTTTCGCCGCCACCGTTTCCATGGTAGCAGGACAACGGCTGCCGCCGCCGGGCATGTAGAGCAAATTCGCTTTTTCCCCATTGGCACCCATCACCGCAGTCAACAAACCGTGGGCGTTAAGACGGTTTTGCAGGACCGCCGCACCCGCGCCGTCGCCGAACAAAACGCACGTGTTGCGGTCCGTCCAATCCACAATCGAAGAAAGTTTTTCCGCACCAATGACGAGCACCGTGTCATAGGTGCGCGACATGATGAATTGCTGTCCGATTTCCAAACCGTAAATGAAACCCGAGCAGGCCGCCTCCAGGTCGAAGGCCGCCGCGCGCCGCGCGCCGATTTTCTGCTGCACCAGACAGGCCGTGGCGGGAAACGGCATGTCCGGCGTGATGGTCGCCACGATGATAAGATCGAGCTGCTCGGCAGTGACGCCGGCCATCTTCATCGCCCGTTGCGCCGCTTTGACCGCCATGTCCGAGGTAAATTCATTCTTCGCCGCCACCCGCCGTTCCTTGATGCCGGTGCGCGAGGTGATCCACTCGTCCGAGGTGTCCACCATTTTTTCCAAATCCGCGTTGGTCAGAATTTTAGCCGGCACGTACGAGCCGACGCCGGTGATGGAACAGGTGCGCCCCTGAAAATTGAACCGGGCGCGCGGATTTTTGAATTTTAGGTTCATGCGGAAACCGGATTGGAAATTTCTGCGACTTACAATTTTTCATTCGCCCGCGCGATTTCGCGGGCGATGATTTCATTGACGTGATGCTGCAACGCCCCGGTGGTGACCTGCAACGCGCTGGCCACGGCGCGTTCGCGCGCTGAAGCGTGCGCCTTGAAAACCATGCCGTTGAATCCGAGCAGTGGCGCGCCCCCGTAAACCTCCGGGTCCATGCGCCGGCGGATCGCTTGAAAGGCGTTTTGCGCGAGCAGCGCGCCAAGTTTGCGTTTGGGGTTCTTCGTCAATTCACGTTTGAGCATCGAAAACATGG
>Ga0265338_10003554_pt1 | contig 21790 bp, 16 predicted proteins | sample 42126metaG_FD_193579 | JGI IMG/M metagenome (GOLD analysis project Ga0265338, IMG submission 193579) | Rhizosphere microbial communities from Carex aquatilis grown in University of Washington, Seatle, WA, United States - 4-21-26 metaG | ecosystem: Host-associated > Plants > Roots > Rhizosphere... | reverse complement strand
TCGTCTTTGAGACCTATGACGCTGACGCTCCCAAGACTGTCCAGAATTTCATCTCGCTCACCGACAAGGGCTTCTATAACGGCCTCATATTCCATCGCGTCATCAAGGGCTTCATGATCCAGGGCGGAGATCCGACAGGCACGGGTACCGGCGGTCCGGGTTACCAGTTCGCTGATGAGCTTGATCCGAATACCATTTCAGCCAAGGCTGGCTATGTGCGCGGCACCGTCGCCATGGCCAACTCCGGTCCGGATACCAACGGCAGCCAGTTCTTCATCATGCAGAAGGACACGCCGCTCCCGCACAGCTATACCATCTTCGGCAAGGTCATCTCAGGCATGGACGTCGTAGATGCCATCGCCGCGACCCAAGTCGACGGCCAGGACAAGCCGCAGACGCCGATCACGATGACCAAGGTCACGGTGGCGGACACGAAGTAATCTTTTGAGACAATAAAAATCCCCGATCATGGACCGGGGTTGAGATGAGCCGCGCGAGCGGCTTATTTTTCGTTTTCGATCTTGCCTTTGATGCCGATTTGCTTGAAAAGGCCGTAGCGCAGGCTCTCTGTTTGCCTCTCGAGCTTCTTCAGCTTTTCGAGCAATGCGGGCGAACAGACAAAGAGTCTGCGCCGTACGCCGTCACTGCAGAGGACGTCCTTGCGTTCGTCTTCGCGACGGCAATGAGTGTTGATCAGCTTGGCAACGAATGGATCGCTTTGATGTTCAATGTACCAGGTTACAGTTTCAGGTCTGGTCACCTCGACTTCGCGGGGATTGCTTTTGGTAGTGTTCATGCTGCCCATACGATACTGATTCTATTAGAAATCACAAGTCGGATGGCTTTCCGTCTAGTATTTAGAGCCTAGTCTTTAGAGTTTATTCTGTTAAAATGACCCTATGTCTTCATTCTATAACCCGCGCCGCACCAGCCGCATGTTCAGTCCGACCAGCGAAGACTCGTTCAAGGTCAGCCGCTCCAAGATCGACTTGTTCATGAACTGTCCGCTGTGCTTCTACCTCGACTGCAGGCTCGGCGTGGCCCGCCCGCCCGGCTTTCCTTTCGCGCTCAACTCAGCGGTGGATGCGCTTCTCAAGAAAGAATTCGACGGCCATCGCGCCAAGAAGCGCCCGCATCCTCTCATGCACGCGTACGGGCTCAAAGACGTCATCCCGTACATGCACGAGAACCTCGACATCTGGCGCAGCAACTTCAAGGGCATCACATTCCTTCATGAGCCGACCAATCTGCTGGTGACCGGCGCCATCGACGATGTCTGGATCGACCCTGAAGGCCAGCTCCATATCGTCGACTACAAATCCACCAGCAAGGAAGAGAAAGTCAGTCTCGACAAGGAGTGGCAGATCGGGTACAAGCGCCAGATGGAGGTATACCAGTGGCTCTTCCGCCAGAATGGATTCAAGGTCAGTCCGGTCGGCTATTTTGTCTACTGCAACGGCAAGCTCGACAGGGAAGCCTTCGATGCCAAGCTCGAGTTCGACATCGATCTCATCCCATACAAAGGAGATGATGCATGGGTCGAGAAAGCTCTTATTAATATCAAAGAATGCCTGATGGCCGAGAAGCCGCCCAAGCCTGCGACTGAGTGCGATTATTGTGCGTATAGAAAGGCGGCGAGAGATGTCCAGAATGAGGGCAAGAAGACGACCAAGAGCCTTTTGTAACTGTTCATATACGCAAACAGCCGTCAACAATGATGTTGGAACGGCTGCTTTGCCTCTTCGTATGCCTGCCGGGCTCTGGAAAGAGGCTTTTCTCGAATTGTTGTTTAGAATCTAAAACGTAGCCGCTCGCGGAACCGGGATGTCGGGATCCCAGGGGGAAGACCACTCGGCCCTCTTGATCGCCAAATAGATTCGTAAGGGTTATGTCGACGCATAACCATCATTCAGGTTACTCCTACGAGATAAAATCCGTCTCAAAAAAGGTTAAAATCCGGATAAAGAAAAGTTAAATTCCGGATAAAATCGCTCAAATAGCCTTATTTCTCTTCAGAATATTCTCTGGCGTATCCAGCATATAGCCTCGGCCGGGCACATTGATGATCATATCATCGCCTTTCTCGGCGCTGATCTTTTTGCGCAGATTGCGGATGTGGGCTTCCACGGTGTTGGAGAAAGGGTCGCTGTCGGCCGTCCAGACATGCTCCATGATGAGGTTGCGGGACATGACATTGCCCGCATTGTGCATGAGGTATTCTAACAGGCCGAATTCCTTGCGGGTGAGCTGTATCGCATGGCCGCCGCGCGATAGCGTATGTTTGTCCGTGTCGAGCGACAGGTCGCCGACCCGGATGACTGGCTGTTTGAGCTCGTGCGGGCGGCGCGTGAGAGCGCGGAGGCGGGCGTTAAGCTCGGAAAGCTCGAAGGGCTTGGTCAGATAGTCGTCGGCGCCGGCTTCGAGCGCGGCGACTTTGACGGCTGTATCGGTAGTGGAAGAAAGGAATAGTATCGGAGAGGTCTTTCCCGCAGTACGGATGTCTTTACAGACGGCCAGACCATCTTTCTTTGGCAGGGAATAGTCGAGGATGATGGCGTCATAGTCATAGCTCCGTGCCAGGAATGAGCCTTCAGCTCCGTCAGTCGCGATCTCGATCGCGTGCATGTTGGCAGCCAGCCATTCGCGGAGTATTTCGGCTACCGCCTTGTCGTCTTCGATGATCAGGAATTTCATGGCCGTAGTATAAGCCTAGGTTAGGGTGATGTCTATAGGTGGCGAAACTCGTTTTGTGCCCCCGGCAGGAATTTGCTTCGCCTCTCGCCTCACCAGTTCGGCTCGGGCTAGCCACCGCCTCGCTGTCTCGCCGTGCTCGGCTCGACATGCTCCGGCGTTCAATTCCTGACGCAAGCCGCGTAGGCGGCTTGCTCCGGTCGCCCAAAGCTCGCTTCGCTCACTTTGTGCCCCCGGCAGGAATTGAACCTACATCTATCCCTTAGGACGGGACTGTTCTATCCGTTGAACTACGAGGGCGTGATGAGAGAGTACCATACTTCCGCATCAAAAATAAATCTGCTATATTCGCTGCGCTCATATATTGTGCGACCCAGTGGCGATCCTGCTGGATCGTCGGATTTTGTAAATGCGAGCATTTACAAATCTCTCTCTTGCCGTTATAGTATCGCCATGACCCCTGAGGAGAAGTCCCTTCTCGAGCGAACCTACAAGTTGGCCGAGGAGAACAATGAGATCCTGCGCACGCTGCGCCGCTCCAACCGCTACGCCCTTATCGCGCGCGTCGCCTATTGGGGCGTCATCATCCTGCTCAGCTTCGGCGCCTTCTACTTCATCCAGCCGTATATCACATCGCTCATGGGAGCTACGAATCAGGCGGGCGGTTTCCAGGGGATCATGAATGACCTGAATCAGGCGCAGGACGCAGCCAATCAGCTCAAGAGCCTATACAAGTGATACCATTTTGCCGAGGTAGCTCAGTTGGTAGAGCATTCCCCTGAAGAGGGAAGGGTCACCAGTTCGATCCTGGTCCTCGGCACCATTCCACCAGTCAGAGATTTTTTGATCACTGAAGCATGTTGTGTATCACTCCGTCGGTCAAGTCGTTATTGCTTGGGATGATAGTTTTTGCAGCCAATTTCCTGGCAATGCCGGCATATACTGATTGCCCTATGGCGAAATTGTCGGCGTAACCGGGATCTTTAGGATAGAGCTTCTTAAGCTCCTCGATAGGAGCATGCCGCAACGTATCCAGAAATGAGATATACGCATCAAGCGCGAATCTGATCGGGTGATTGGGGATATCATTCTTTTCAAACTTGAAACCAAGGCTGGGTCCCACCGCAGATATAAAATCGAGCACGCCTGTTACAAAGACATTCGGAACTTCGCCGCCGACTTCGATCTCTCGAGCAAGATATTCGTCCATCATTTTCCAGTCCATTGAGCCATCTTTAGAAAAAGATTTTCTCATGGACTTCACTCCAAAGGGAAGCTTTCTTGAATCGATCAAAGCAGTTTTGTTCCCGATCACGACCTCAGTGCTGCCACCGCCGATATTCATGGCGGCAAATTCATAATCAGCAGGGACTACAGCGATAAAGCCTTCATACAGATACTGTGCTTCCAGGTCCTGCGAAATGATCTGAACGTCGATGCCTGTCAGGTTCTTGACGGCCGAGGTAAAATCACCGGCATTCTCAGCCTTTCTCAATATCGCTGTCCCTAATAGCTGGAGTTTGGATACTTTTTGGGACCGATTGACCGATAGGCACTCATTGAGGATCTTCAGATTTCTTTCGACTGCCGCAGGACTGATCGTCTCAGCTTCTCCTAGATTTGCATCAGAATACCTTTTGTAATGGAGCAATTGTTTAGAATCGCCCACGACATCAAAGATATAATGTTTCAGGCTCTGCGTCCCGATATCAATGATTGATATTTTCATGCCAAAAGTATACCAGAAACGAATATAAGCCTTTTACGGCATTGACAGGAGCTAATCCGTGGCTAGTATTGAGATATGGCCCTATTCGGCGTTATGGCAGGATTTCAGGCAAATCACCGATGGGCTTGACTTTTTCTAATATATAGTATAGAATAATACGCATTACTCTTATAAGCCAATGACCATGCAAAACAATACCATCAAAACGTTCATCACCCTCGGTGCAGCCTTCGCCTTTGTTTTTGGCGTCGTCATGGCTACCCCGGCACAGGCCCACGCCTTCAGCCTCGGACAGATCATCGATCCCGGCTGTTTCTTCGCGTGCAGCTCTGGCGGCGGCGGGCATACGACCAAGAATGTCACCAACTACTACAACGGCAACTACCAGAGCCCGGGCGGCACGGTCGTGAACGGATCTGTCACGTACAGCAATCCGGCTCCTGCTCCGGCCTACAACAACTATAACTACACTACGTCCGCTCCGGCTCCGACCTACGCGTATAACTACAATACGGCCCCGATCTATACCTATGGATCGTCCTACTCGTACAATCAGCCGGTGTACACACAGCCTGTCTACGTACAGCAGCCTGCTCCGGTGGTCTACCAGCAGCAGCCGGTGTACACGTATCCGCTGTATGTCTCATGCAGCCCGAGCTCGACCTACGGTGTCGTAGGCTCTCCAGTCACCTGGACGGCCAATGTCTCCGGAGGCGCTGGCTTCTATACCTATGCATGGTCTGGCACCGACGGCCTTTATGGATCCAATGAGACCGCTTACTTCAGCTATAGCTATCCTGGTTTCAAGACCGCCACAGTCACTGTCTACTCCAACGGCCAGTCCATGACCCAGTCATGCTCGGACGGAGTCTCGGTTTCGGGTGCCTACTACCAGCAGGTCTCACAGCCTGTCTACGCCCAGCCGGTCTACTCGCAGCCGGTCAGCTCGAACTATAACGGTCTCGATGTCGGCTGCTATGCCGATCCTACGACTGCCGGCATCAATCAGCCGGTCACGTGGAGCGCTGAGGTCACGGGCGGAGCTGCTCCGTACACCTACTCGTGGACAGGTTCCAATGACATCTCTGGCACAGCCGCGACGGTCATCAAGTACTACCAGACCTCGGGTTCCAAGAATGCCATCGTGACGGTCACGTCTGCCGACGGCAGGACGGCCACTCACGCCTGCAGCAATACCGTGACGGTCCGCTCTAATGCCGCTCCTTCGGTCCGCCAGCCTGTACAGCAGGCCCCGGCTCCTCAGGCGAACAACGGCAATCCGCTCTCTGCAGCGTCCCTCTTCTCGCTCTCGAATATCCCGTGGGGATGGGTCACGGTCCTCATCATCCTGGTCCTCTTCGCGACGGTCATCTATCTGATGTTCAATAAGCCGAAGATGTAAAAGAAAGGACGGGCGGGTGCGAGGATCCAAATAATATATGTCTGCAAAAGCCCCAGGAATGGGGCTTTTGTGCACCTCTCATACTTGACAAATAGATATACTGCATGGTATACTATATAGCGTTAGAGGTCAGATAGAACATTAAAAAACAGACAGACGATATTTTCCTCACAGGTTTCGCGAAAACCTCAAAGTTTGCCAGAATGGGAACGTCGCGCAGCAAGCTTCGGCTGGGATAGAAGCAAAACCAAGTTAGTCGGAGGACTAAGTATGGCAAAGCAAGCAGTACAGATAACGTGGAGTTCGAATGCAAAGTGGCACAAAGCGATCGTCAAGAAGCTTCCGGTGCCCGTTGAGAAGCGTCGCGGAACATTCGTCAGCGTCCATGAGGACGATGACACGTTCGTCCCGCACGGACCTGTCTCTCCGGGAGCGGTGCTGTTCAATGAATCGGGTGTGTATGTAGGCGTAGCCCGGTCTCGAGCAGAGCTTGTCGCCGCGAATTAAATATTCAAACGCAAGCCGCCCGCACATATCGAAAGGTATGTGCGGGTAAATTGTTTCTTACTTTCTCTCCTTGATCTCTTCCTCCAGCTTTTTCAATACTTCTTCGACGCTCAATTGTCCGACCTGACCTTTATCCCTCGATTCCAACGTCACTTTATTCGCCTGGATGTCCTTCTCGCCAAGAATGATGAAGTACGGGATGTGGGCAGTCTTTGCGTTGCGGATCTTCTTGCCGAAGCTGTCGTTGGACGTGTCGATCTCGGAGCGGATCATCGAACTGCGAAGAGTCTGATTGATCTTCTGCGCCGCTTCGAAATGAGCTTCTGCCACGGGGATGACTTTCACCTGAACAGGCGAGAGCCAGAGCGGGAAGTTGCCGCCGTAGTGCTCGATGATGATGCCCATGAAGCGCTCGAGCGAGCCTGAGATGGCGCGATGGATGACGACCGGACGCTCCTTTTCGCTTTTTTCGTTGATGAATGAAAGGTCGAAGCGTTCCGGAAGATTGAAATCGCACTGGATGGTGGCCAACTGCCATTCGCGGCCGATCGCGTCCTTGAACATGAAGTCGAGCTTGGGGCCGTAGAAGGTAGCCTCGCCCTCGACGCGTTTATAGTTGAGGCCGTTGTGCGTGGCAGCCTTCTCAAGCGCTCCTTCGGCCATCGCCCACACTTCATCGGTCCCGAGATATTTGCTCTTATCGTCGCCGCGCACGGAAAGCGAGACCCAGTAGCCTTCCATCATTCCGAAAGTCGAATAAAATTTCTTTATGATATCGACGATAGTAGATACTTCCTGCTCGATCTGCGAAACGCGGCAGAACAGGTGGCCGTCGTCCTGAGTGATCGAACGGACGCGGGTGAGTCCGGCGAGCTGGCCTGATTTCTCATCGCGGTATACGGTGGCCGGCTCAAAGTAGCGCACCGGCATGTCGCGGTATGAGAACTGATTGTCAGCAAAGATCTGCATGTGATGCGGACAGTTCATGGGCTTCATGAAGAATTTTTCTTCCTTTCCTTGCACGCGGAAAAGTTCGTCGCCGAATTTGGCGGCATGCCCGGACTTGATGTACAGGTCTTCTTTGGCAATGTGCGGCGTCCAGACGCGGTCGTAGCCGAGCATCCTGTGAAGCTCCCAGAGATAGTCTTGAATTTCTGCGCGGATGACCATTCCCTTGGGCTGGATGAGCGGGAGCCCTGAACCGACGAGCGCCGAGGTCGTGAATAGCTTCAGTTCCTTGCCGAGCTTCTTGTGGTCGCGCTTCTCAGCTTCCATCATCATCTTTTCGTATGCATCCAGCTCTTCTCTTGAATTGAAAGCCAGGCCGTAGATGCGGGTCAGCTGAGTGTTCTTCTCGTCGCCGCGCCAATATGCCCCGGCTAATTTCTGGAGCTTGAATGAATCTGAGTCGATCTCCTTCGCTGGATTCTCGGAATGGCCGCCGCGGCAGAGGTCGGTGAAATTGCCGGCAGTATAGAGCGTCAGATGCTCTCCTTTAGCACTGATCTCATCGATGAGCTCGAGCTTGTATTTGTTGTCCTTGAATGCAGCCTTTGCTTCATCGGCTGAAACTTCCTTGCCCGTCATCTCTTTCCATGAAGAAAGCAGCTTGCGCATCTTCTTTTGGATCTCTTTCAGGTCTGCCTCGGCGATAGGCTTTGAGAACTCAAAATCGTAATAGAAGCCATTATCTATGGCCGGTCCGATGGTCGGCTTGGTGTCGGGGTAGAGCTCCAAAACAGCCGCAGCCAAGAGGTGGGCGAGGGTATGGCGCTTCTTCTCGATCTCGGGAATATCGTTGTGTGACATGGCTAAAATCATAGCAGGTTTTCGCTTTTGCACCAACGGACAAGGAAAACCTTTTCCTTTTTTTTATTTCACCCCATCATTGCCCATACGTGAATATTGCCCTCGCATTTCGAATCGCGTATCCTGCGTAAGTCCAATCTTTACAAGAGTTTAATCTAATAACCATGTCCAAACGTACGGCTGCCGGCCTGTTTTCTTTTATCGTTGTATTCGCCAGTTTTCTATCTTCTGCATCATCTGCACATGCCGACATCACCTCGAATCTGCTTCGCCACTTCACTCTTGACGATGCTGCGGCAAGCACCGCAGTCATAGACGCAACTGGGTCGGGTAACGGAACAGCGAATGTGAATACGAGCGTCATCCATACCTCTTCCGCAGCGATAGGGACCGGAGCATTTGTCTTAAATGGGACGACTCAGTATGCGAACACCAACTATAAATGGCCCTCAAGCTACAATGCCGTGACTATTTCGGCTTGGTTCAAGTACGCGAACTCGACAGACAACTGGAACATCGTGAACGATTACAACGGGCAGCCTGGGATCATCGGCATCAATACGAATGTCGGAGGCAGGTTAAGCTTTTCAGCTTATGACACCTCAGGTCACAGCATGACAGCTCAGACATCTGCTGCGTACAATGACGGAAACTGGCACATGGTGACCGCGGTCGTATCTGGCACTGCCGCTTACCTGTATATAGATGCAGGGGCTCCCGCTACGGCCTCGAACGCGTCATTCACAGGCGTCATGTCTGGCACAGGAACCAATACATTCCTGATAGGCTCTCAATGGAACCCTGTGAGACAAGGGCTTCCCGGCTCAATCGATGATGTGTGCATCTATAACCGCGCCCTTTCTTCATCGGATATAACCCAACTTTATAACAGTCCGACAGGCTGCTCTGTCCCGGCGGCGCCCGCCATCTCTTCGATTGCAGCAACGACCACGCAAACAACGGCTGCTATCACGTGGACCACGGACCAGAGCGCTTCTTCTACCGTTGCGTACGGATCGACTTCCGGTTACGGGTACGCTTCCACGACGAATGCGCTGGTCGCTTCGCACCAGATAATCCTAAGCGGCTTGTCACCTTCGACCACCTATCACTATCAAGTAGCTTCGGGAAATTCCTCAGGCCTCGTGGCCACTTCGAGCGACTATACATTCACAACGCTCAGCGTCGATACGACTCCGCCTGCGATTTCGGCGGTGAACTCGACTGCTTCGCTCACGGCGGCAGCCATAACCTGGATCACGGATGAATCTGCCGATTCGAAAGCTTTGTACGGGACTGTTTCAGGCGCATATACCTCAAGCACTTCTACGCCGGCATTGACGACGTCTCATTCTCTGAGCGTGTCGGGTCTGACTGCTTCGACGACCTATTATTATGTCCTTGTTTCGGCTGATACTTCAGGCAATGCAGCCACTACTTCTGAGCAGGCGTTCACGACGTCTGCGGTTCCCGATACGACCCCTCCTTCGATTCCGACAGGTCTTTCTGCTGCTGCCGTTTCTTCATCAGAGATCGACCTTTCATGGTCCGCTTCGACGGATGCAAATGGAGTCGCTGGCTACAGCATATACCGGAATGGGATGCAGATAGGCACAAGCACGTTGACTGCATATTCGGATGCTACAGGCCTTTCCGCATTCACCCAATACAGCTATACGGTCTCGGCATATGATACCGCCAATAATATGTCAGCTCAGTCTTCGTCGGCATCTACAAGCACGCTCCCGACGGGCACTCTGCGCACGCTTACGATCTATAAGTACGAGCACGCCGGACAAGGAACGGTGACGGCTACGGTCAACGGTCAGCAGATTATCAACTGCGGTGCGAGCTGCAGCGCGTCCGTTCCCGTGGGCGCCACTATCACATTCACCGCAACTCCTTCGGCGACCAGCACTCTTTCACGCTGGGAAGATTGTCCGGGCGCGACAAGCACCACGTGTACGATCGCCATGCCGGACTGGAACATGTCGATGGGCGCGGTCTTCACGAGCCCGGGCTTCACCCCGATGAGCTCGCTGTCTGACATCATCTCGTACGCGACCAGCCATGGTGGGCTGACGTGGGTATTCACCGGAGACAGCTTCTCGACCCTCCAGACATATACCGTCTACTTCGAGTCATACTTCCAGCTCCATTATCCCAACCTGCATTTCCACTTCCGCAATATGGCCAGAGGCGGATCAACGATAGGCGATCTTACAGATGATCCGACGCTCAATCCTCACAGGGATCCTGTGACCGGCAATCCGGTCAACTTCAATGTCGACAGCCGTTTCGACAGGGCGGTCTATGCGCTGTCTCCTGATATCGTCAGCGTCGAGTTCACCGATAATGGCCACCCGTCGCAGCAGCAGCTTCATGATGCCGTGGAAGGCTTCATACAGGACTATGTGATACCGAACCATTCGAATCCGGTAGTGCTCGGAGCCTGGCCGACGAATAACGTTTCGGACCTGGTCGCGACCACCTCGTACATGAAGACGCTGTACGATGCCGATGAGCAGGTCGGACAAGAGCTGGGGATTCCTGCCGGAACGGACTGGTACAGCATGGCGCCCATGATGCTTGCGAACCTGTCATCGACGACCCCGGTGAACCTGAATGGATTGCAGAATAACGACGATAAGGAACATCTCAACGAGGCCGGCGCACTGGCCGCGAGCTCATATATCCTCGCGGATCTGGGCGCCGATAGCGATGTGAGCTCGGTCGCCATCGATGCGGGAGCAGGTTCGCTTGTGTCTCAAAGCCATGCTACGACCACGGAGGTGACCAAGAATGCGTATCACGGCGTCGACTTTGTGCGCAAGGACGATCGTCTGCCGATGGCGTTCGACGATCTTTCGAGGCCGGTCCTAGAGATCGATCCGCAGGTGCTCGACATGAACAGATACATGCTCACCGTCAGCAATCTGTATCCGGGAATGTATGATGTATACATCGACGGCGTGAAGTCGGCTACAGTCGACTCCGCTACGCTCGCTTCGGGCTGGAATATGACGGCCATGACACAGGGTCCGATCTATGACCAGCTTGTCGATGTCGTCACCAAGATCCGCAACAAGGAGGGGGTCAGCCAGAATCGCCTGTACGGTCCAGAGCAGCAGAGCGATCCGACTGACTCCTGCGTTCCGGCCGGATACAACTGGTGGGGCGACGCCAACTATGCTTCAAATTCAGGATATTATGACGATCCAGGATACAGGGGAGACTTCCTGGCATCTCAACTGGCTTCAGTAAAAACGCAATTGGCCTGTCTCGATGACCGCATCCATGCTGCAGCCCAGCCGGTGGCGCGCACGTTCAGCATCCGCCTGTCGTCGAATGGCGACGCGACAGCTCCTGTGATCTCAGCTGCTGCTTCGTCGGTCACACCCGATGCGGCGACGGTCTCCTGGACAACAGATGAGAATGCAGACTCGGCTCTGTCGTACGGAACTGTTTCAGGCGCATATACCTCAAGCACTTCTACGGCAGCGCTGGCGATGTCTCATTCCCTGAATGTGTCGGGCCTGACTGCCTCTACGACGTACTATTACGTCGTGACCTCGGCTGATATCTTCGGAAACACCGCCACTTCTTCGGAACAGACGTTTGTGACGGCCCCTGCCTTGGATGTGATTCCGCCAGTCATCTCTTCGGTCGACGCGACTTCGACGGACACGACAGCTGTCATCACATGGACCACGGATGAGGATGCTTCATCGGCGATCAACTTTGGCACGGATCCGGGCTACGGCAGCGCTTCAAGCTCTGCAGGATTCGGTACGGATCATTCGATCGCGCTTGCAGGCCTGAATCCCTCGACGGCCTACCATTTCCAAGTCATCTCAACGGACCTTGCCGGGAATAGCGCGACTTCTTCGGATATGGTCTTCACCACCCCGGCTGCTCCTGACATCACAGCGCCTGTGGTCACATCCATCTCAGCTTCGACAGCCTACGCTTCTGCGACGATCTCCTGGAATACAGATGAGGGCTCGGATTCGTCGGTTCTCCTTGGAACTGCTTCGGGCTCGTATACGATCAGTACATCGTCTCCGGTATTGACGAATTCGCACCTGATCGATCTCGCTGGCCTCTCAGCTTCTACGACGTATTACTACGTTGTCTCTTCGACGGATGCTTCGGGCAATACAGCGACTTCATCCGAGCAGACGTTCGCGACGCCGATAGCTCCGGATACGACGGCTCCGGCGATCTCGCTCATCGCTTCTTCCACAGGAGAGACGACGGCCACGATCACATGGACGACCGATGAGGCGGCGAGCTCTACTGTCGAATACGGAGCAAGCGATTCATATGGAACGGCCTCGAGCTCAGACAGTTTTGGGACCTCGCACTCGATCATTCTGACCGGCTTGTCATCGGGAACCGTCTATCACTTCAGAGTCTCATCGTCTGACACATCCGGGAATCTCTCGACTTCGAGCGATAGCACCTTCACAACCTCGGCGCCAGCTGCCCCTCAAGTGATCTCTTCGATCGCGACGTCAACGACGGCAACGACTGCGACGATCGCTTGGATGACCGGAGGCGGGACAACTGGAGCTACTTCGGCCAGGCATTCGATCATGCTTACAGGTTTGTCTCCTTCGACTGCATACCAGTTCAATGTGGTCTATGATGACCAGCTTGGGAATGCGGCAACATCGACGGATGTGACATTCACGACGACTCCGTAACCAGTCGAATGTCTAGAACAAAAAAGCGCCCGATAGAGGGCGCTTTTTTAAAATCGCGCCCGAATTGACTTTACCAGAATCTGGCCGAGGCTATTGACAAAATTATTATTTAGTGTATAAATACTCTCGGCTGCACATTGGAAAGCGGCTACTTGGACGGCTATCTTACGGATTATTAATATCCAACATTAGCGCGGTCTGAGGCACCATACACAAACCAACAAAGAAAAGGACAAGCAAATGAGTCTTAAGCTCCTCAACGGCGTCGTCGACATTTTTAAAGTCGGCGGTCAGGAAACTATAATCATCCGCGGGATCGTCGATCCTGAATCGTTCGGCGACATCTTAGTCGCACCGTATCAGCGGGAAGTGCTTCCCGGTGCCAAGGTGCGGACTCTGATGGATGCTCTCAAGAACTCCACCGTGCCCGACATTGAGCTCGGCATGCGGGGAAACAAGCATCGGATCAATACAGGCGAAGGGGATACCGAGACCTTTTATCTGCAGGATGCAGTCTTCGTCATCGACGGGCTCCAGCGGATCTCTGCGGCGAAAAAGCTGGTTGCAGAGGACCCGTCGGCCACGCCCAGGATCGGTGCGGTAGTCCATCTGGACACGACCGAGGAATGGGAGACAGAGCGTTTCCGGATCCTCAATCAGGAGCGGTCCAAGTTGAATTCGAACATCCTCCTGCGTAACCTACGTCCGAAGAGCGAGGCGATCGATATGGTCTACCGGCTCTGCGAGGACGAAACATTCGTGCTGTTCAACCGCGTGCAGTGGACGCAGCGCATGGCGCGCAGCGAGATCATTCCAGCAACAGTGCTTTGCCAGACGACTGGATATCTCCATTCTCGGTTCGGTCCCGGCCGCGGAAGTATTAGTCCGATTGAGACCTCGACCTCCTTGGACAAGACGATGAAGGTCGTCGGCAGGACGACTATGCGTGATAACGTTAAGACGTATTTTGAGGTCCTTGATGAGTGTTTCGGCGTCCGCAAGGTCGTGTATCATCATGGGGCGGCCTTTATCCGTCGGAACTTCTTGATCTGTCTGGCCGATCTTTTCACCCGTCACGTCAACTTCTGGCGCGGGCACCGGCTGTTCGTGGAGAAGGATTTGCGCATGAAGATCGCCAAGTTCGCGATCAACGATCCCGAAGTAACGCGCCTCGCGTCCTCTGGCGGGAAAGCCAAGGAGATCCTCTATTCTCTCTTGCTTCAGCATGTGAATAGCGGCAAGCGCACGCGCCGGCTCCAGCTCGTGGACGGAATGGAACCGAACGGTCTCGAAGCCGAGCTCGAAGCTGACGAAACTCAGCGGTTGACGCCCGCGGCTGTGTAGCGCGTCTCAGTAGTAGTCTCAACCGAGCACCAGAAATGGTGCTCGTTTTTCTTTACAACTCCTTCACTCTCTCTATCGCAAAACCCTTTTCTCCGTTCCTCGTATTCACCGTCGCCTTGATAGCAAGACATTTATCCATGACGATCTGATTTTTGAATTCTTTATAGGTTCTCGGAAAAACCACGGCTTCAGAAGAACCCGAAAAGTCGGCGATAGTGATGAACGCCATAGCTTCGTTATTCTTTGTCTGGACGACCCGCACTTCGTTGATTATTGCCGCCAGGATCACAGCTGAACCGTCCTTGGCGGTCTCGAGGGCTTTCTTGATATTCATGTCCTTCTTTTCGATCACTGCGCGGAACTTCTCGAGCGGATGACCGGAGACATACAGGCCGAGGAGCTCTTTTTCCCAGGCCAGCTTGTCTCTCATATCGATGGGCGGCACCTCCCTGAGGCGCAGAGTCGGAACGCTCGAGCTGTCGGCCATCATGCCGAAGAGCGAATCCTGGTCTTTATGCCCGCTGGCGCTTTCCTTGTTGTAGTCGAGGAGAAGGTCGAGATTGCCGAGGAGCTTGCCGCGCTCGACTCCGAAACAGTCCATGGCGCCCGCTTTGATGAGGGACTCGAGCGATTTCTTGTTGAGGTTGCGGTCGCGCACGCGGTCCAGGAAGTCGGCGAGCGATTTGAATTTGCCGTTCTTCTTGCGATCGTCGATGATCGCCGTCGAGATCCCTTGCCCAAAATTTTTTATTGTTACCAAACCAAAACGGATGCGATAAGTTACAGATGTCGGTGAAGGCGGAGGGGGAGGAACTACTTCACGGGAAGTCTTCGGACTGAGCGAAGGCGAGGGAGAAACAGGTGCCGGCTCAGCAGAGCCGGACACCGGTTCCCGTGAAGGAGATTCCAGACCCTCCGCCCTTACTACCGTAAACTGACTGAAACTCTCGTTAACGTCAGGAGGAAGAACAGGAATACCCATGCGCTTACATTCCTCGATAGTCTCGGCGATCTTCTCAGTATCGCCCGACTCTGACGAGAGCACGGCGGAAAGATAGATTGCAGGGAAGTGCGCTTTTAGATACGCAGTCAGATATGCCACGCGTCCATATGAAACAGAGTGCGCTTTATTAAAGCCGTATGCAGCGAAAGGCTCGATCCATTTCCAGATCTCCTTGGCTTTCTTCTCCGACCACTTGCTGTGCTTCATACAGCCCTTGATGAACTTTTCCTTCTGCTCAGCCATCTCTGCTGGGATCTTCTTGCCCACGGCTTTGCGGAACTTGTCGACTTCGGCCCAGCTGTAGCCGGCGAGCTCGTGCGCCATCATGAGGAGGTCGTCCTGATACACGAGAATGCCGTACGTTTTCTTGAGGATCTTCTCGAGGCCCGGGTCCTGATACGTGATCAGTGCCGGGTTGTGCTTGCGCTCGATGTACTGCGGGATGAACTGCATCGGGCCAGGGCGATAGAGCGCCACCATGGCGTTGATGTCATGGATGGTCGACGGCTTGAGATCTTTGAGGAAGCGCGTCATGCCGTCGCCGTTCAACTGGAAAAGATCGGCTGTCTCGCCGCGCGCCAGCATCTCGAAGGTTGTCTTGTCGTCGACGGGGATAGTGTCGACGTCTAGCTTCACGCCGGCGATCTTGTCGATGCGGGTCACAGCGTCAGCGATGATCGTCAGGTTCTTCAAGCCAAGGAAGTCGAATTTGAGCAGACCGGCCTCCTCGATCGAATACATGTCGTATTGGGTGATGATCTTACCTTCGCCTTTGGGATCGAACTGGAGCGCGGTGAAGTCAGTGAGGGCAGTGGGTGCGATGACCACTCCGGCAGCGTGCACGCCGATGTGGCGGGCACAGCCTTCGATCTTCTTGGCCATCTCCATGATGCGGCGGACATTCGGATCTTCCTGGATGAGCGCGCGCAACTCGGCGACTTCTTCGAGGGCGCGTTCGAGCGTCATGGGGAAGCCCTGTGAGCCCATAGGGATGAGCTTGGATATCCGATCGCCCATCTCGACCGGGAAGCCCATGGCGCGAGCCACGTCGCGCACGGAGCCGCGGGCGGCCATGGTGCCGAAGGTGCCGATCTGAGCCACCTTGTCGTTGCCGTACTTGCCGCGCACGTATTCGATCATCTCGTCGCGGCGGTCGTCGGCGTAGTCCATATCGATATCCGGTGGCGAGGGACGGTCCGGATTGAGGAAGCGTTCGAAGGGGATCTCGTACTCGACCGGATTGATCTTGGTGATGCCGGCGAGGTATGTCACGAGCGATCCGGAGACCGAGCCCCTGATATTGGAGAGGATCCCGTGCGCGCTCGCGTAGCGCAGAAGGTCAGCTACTACGAGGAAGTATGGAGCATAGCCTTTTTTGTTGATGACCCCGAGCTCATATTCGGCGCGGGCAAGGAGCTCTGGAGTCTTCTCGAGACCGCGGAGCGCGAAGCCTTCCATAGCCAACCGTTCCAATTCTTTTCCTGGTTCGAGGCCGCTCTCGACTGTGAATGCAGGGAAGACCCAGTTGCCGAGCTTGAGGTCGAGGTTGCAGGCATCTGTTATCTTCTGGGTATTTTCGAGCGCCTCAGGCATTTCTCTGAAGAGTTCCTCTGCGCGCTCAGAACTGATGAATGAAAAATCATCCTCGTCGCTCTCGGATGAACGATCGCCGCCATCGCTGTGAGAATTCACACGTACGAGCGTCTCGCGGGCCATACGGTCATCGGGGTTCAGATAGTAGACATCGTGCGCGGCCATGATGGGGATATCCTGCGCGCGTGCAAAATCGGCCAGCGTCTTCATGTTGGCTTCGTGCCCGTCGATCTCGGGGTGGCGGGTGATCTCGATGAAGAGGCGTGGTGTTGCCGACTGACGTCCAAGTTCCTTCTTGGGAACCGGCGTCCGGCTCTGCTGAGCCGGCGCCTGTTTCTCGGCCTCAACGGCCTCCGAAGACTTCCCGCGAAGGACTTGTCCGTCTGTCGGCTTGAATACCTCCTTGTAGAATTCCGCAACTTCTTTGGCTTTATCTTGGTTCCGGCTCTTCAATGATTGAGTGATCTCTCCAGAGAATGAAGGGATGATGGCAATGAGTCCCTCGTTATACTTCTCAAGAAGCTCGCGGTCGACGCGGGGCTTATAGTAGAAGCCCTCCAAGTTTGAAAGCGTGACGAGCTGGATCAAATTCCTGTAACCGGTCTCATTCATGGCCAGAAGCACCAGGCGCGCGCGGCGGTTGTCGACACCGGCCTGCATGTCTTTGCGGGAGCGCACTGCCATATAAAAATCGACCCCGATAATCGGCTTTATCTCGGCCTTCTTGCAGGCCTTGAAGAACTCGATGGCGCCGTAGAGGTTACCGTTGTCGGTGAGCGCAAGTGCCTTCATGCCATGCTTCTTGGCCGCGCCGACGAGCTCGTCGATCTTGGGGAGGGCGTTGAGGAGAGAGTAGTGGGAGTGGACGTGGAGGTGGGTGAAGCGGAACATGAGCGAAGTATAGCAAATGAGGGCCATTTCAAATCATTGACGGGATTTGCGGTCGGTGGTATCACTAGGGGCAGAAAAGCCAACCCAAGGATCATATATATGAAAGAAATCACGAGGAATGAAGCGATGGAAGGTACCTGGAAAGAGATGTCCGTTGCTCAACGTTTGCAACTTTTGAAGCGTTTGCGGACCAATGAAGATCGCTTCAATCAGCGCACTGACATTGAGGCTGCGGCGAAGACAAGCGGATGGTGGAAGCTCCCGATCCCTTTGCGAACCTTTCTCCAAAGTCATTTTGCCGATGGCCGCTTCACCCGCGCGACGCTGAAGGCGAATCTGCGCTCTCTCGGCTGGCGCATGAAAGGCATGGATAAGGCTGATAGGGAATATGAAAATTTGTGATGGGTCGTCTGTTTCTCTGTCATATCACGCTGCCCGCCGCACAATGTGTCGGGCTTTTTTATTTCTGCTACAATTCCCTTATGAAGAAGCCGTTCCTCATCGGCATAGACGAAGTCGGGCGCGGGCCGATCGCCGGGCCCGTAGCTGTCGGCGCTTTTGTCTTTCTCACGCCTGAATCTAAGAGACTATTCAAGGGCGTGAAAGAGTCGAAACAATTAAATGAACAGAAAAGAGAAGAATGGTTTGCGGTCATTCAGGATGCACGAAAAAATGGCCACGTCGATTTTTGCGTGACATTCCAGAGCGAAAAAATAATTGATACTAAGGGATTATCATTTGCCATTAAGAAGGCGTTGGCGACTTCGCTCTCAGCTCTTCAAATTGAAGCTGAAAAAGCCCGAGTGCTTCTCGATGGCGGATTGAAGGCGCCTTTAATGTACAAGAATCAGAAGACGATCATCAAGGGCGACGAGAAAGAAAAAGTCATTGCCCTCGCTTCTATTTGTGCGAAAGTTCTAAGAGACAGGAAGATGAATCTGCTCGCAAAGAAATATTCAAAGTACGGGTTCGAAGCTCATAAAGGATACGGGACGAAAAGTCATTATTTGGCCATAAAGAAATTCGGCCTTCTTGATACTCATAGAAGGAGCTTCCTCAAAAGCTTTAAATAGTGCGCCGTCTGGGACAATGTTGGAACCTTTTTGGCATTGAATAGCTTAGCCTGAAATTGAGTAAAAGAAAACGCCGACCCGAAGGTCATGCGTTTTTTGAAGTGACATGTGTCAAGATTTAAAGGTACTTTTTCATCCATTTCCTAAATCCTGCAATGGTTGTTACGCCATTGATCAGGACTGCTTCGTACACTTTCTGTCCTGACACCTTGATGTCAGCGTCATTCCGATATTGTTTGAGGCACAATATCGTGATCCTCTGGGCGTGACTGAGTTGAATGTTGCAAATATTCAACCGTTCCTCTTGCCGCTGTTGTTCCGCGCTGCTCACGAACCACAGGTCTATCTTCCACTCCCTGTCGCGGTACATCGTCTTAAGCCCGATGTAATAGCCACGAGGCAGGTTCGGGTTCTTGCCGCTGTTGAGCCAATGGCAATGGTAGTAGCCAGACTGAGTGAAGGGCGTTCTAGCGACGATGTGGGCCAGTATCTTGAGAACCTCGGACTTGTTGAACTTTTTATTCCTAACGACATGCAGATCGATGTCGCCATGTACCATGAGCCCTGCCGGGTATGAGCCGACGAGCTTGGGCTCGCCATGATGGCTGAGCATCGAAAGGAGGTCCGACGAATCAAGTAACTGATCGGCATCGCCTTTCAATCTCTTACTCATCGCGATGAGCTGCTCTTCTGAGAGCTTGTTTGAATCATGTGATTTTTTCGTCATAGCGGAGAATTGCCCAAAAATGAGCAGCTTTCTGCTATGACGAATATCATTTGATTTACAAAGAACTTTCCCTCAGGATTCGCCACCTTTCGGTCGTGAATCCAGTTGAGAGGTGAACCTTTCGATTCACCTTGAGTAGCGTTTGTTGTGGTAGCTACCTCCTTACCACTTCTTCACGGCAATTATTCTCATGCGATCCTTGTCTCCATCTTTGAACACTGCGACATCCTGATACCCCGAATGGGAATACAGTATGATTGCCGGTGTATTTTTGGAATGATAACCAAGGCATGCGCCTGATTTTCCTTCCGATTGGAGCCAATGTTCTGCCTGATTGAGAAGCTGTTTGCCGATCCCTCTGCCACGATATTCCTTTCGGACGCCAATTCTGGCGACGTAGCCGATGTTTTCCAACCCTTTGATTGCTGGAGTCCCTGCTGGCAGATCATCATCGAGCTTGCACTCGACATATCCGACCACAGTATCTCCTTCACAAACGACATATGCAGCTCGATTCTCTCCGGCAGCATATTTTTTCACCTCTTTGCGAACCTTTTCAAGATCCGCTGGGCAATCGATTGCAACGCGTGCTTCGAAGAGCAGATTTGCGTTTGCTTCAGTGGTAAGTTTCATATTTCAAAGTTCCTGCCACCATTATAGCAAATTACAATACAAAAGTCAAGCTCTGTCTAGTGTCCAACGTGGCTCTGCATAGTCACATATAACTTTTTTGTCTGTTCACGACAGGCGGGATGAAGAAAAACGGAATATCGTCTCTGAACTACTTTGGAACCTTTCGGTGAAAGACAGAAATATCGCGGAAGTGAGCTACAGAAGTCCTTATGACATACTGGCAAAAGCTCCAAAAAATGGGGATATTTTTACTCTGTGCCCGGGGTGGGACTCGAACCCACATGACCTTGCGGTCGGCAAATTTTAAGTCTGCTGCGTAAACCAATTCCGCCACCCGGGCGTGCACTAAGTGTAGTAGAAAAAACGTTTTGAGGCCACGGCGAGAATCGAACTCGCGCATAGCGCTTTTGCAGAGCGCCGAATTACCACTTTTCTACGTGGCCGTGGCTTGATTCTATATAGTTTTTTCGATTTCGTCTATGCGCTGGCGGTTCTTCTCGCCGACATCGAGCGCGACCTCGAAGAAAGGTACATGGCCGATCCGCGAATGTTCCATGACATGCTGCTTGAAGTCGCTTAATTGCCTGTGGGCAAAATCGAGCGCGGCGTTCTCCTGATTCTCGGGCAATACCGTGAGAAGTATGCGAGCCTTGCTGCCGCGGTTCAAGATCTCCACTCCGGTCACCGTGATGAGGGAAGTCCTGTTGGATTCGCGCGAAAAGAACTCGGCGGCGAGCTCGCGGATCATCTCCTGGAGTTTCTGGTCTTTCTGATTCATAAAATTAGATCTTCTCTATCGTTCGTACAGCTTCGATCCGATCTCCCGGTGCGATCTCCATCTTGGCTTCGACCATCATGCCGAACTCATGGCCTTCGGCCACTTCACGGACGCGGAGCTTCTTTTCCTGGAGCTCGCGGATCCTGCCGCGGCCGATCTCCGAGTCGCGACGCATGATGCGCACATCATTGCCGCTCTCGATCGTGCCCGTCTCGACTTTTCCGCCGATGACCTGCTTATCTTTTTCTTTGCTGAAGAGGGCCATTATCTTGGCGCGGCCGGTGACTTCCTCGATATATTCCTTCGGGACCTTGAGCATGAGCTGTTCCTTCACGTACTCGACAAGCTCGTAGATGATCTTGAATGAGGCGACATTGAGGGGGATAGCCGAGCGCTCGATCATGGCCGCCGCTTTCTTTTCGGGCGGAGCGTTGAAGCTGATAAGATGGATGGTCGGATCGCCGATGGCGGTCTTCACATCATTCTCATTGATCTCGCCGATGCCTTCGGAGACGATCTTGATCTGCACCTTGTCATGAGTGATCTTGGCGAGCTCATGCTTCACGCCTTCGAGGCTGCCGATGACGTCGGCTTTGAGGATGACCGGCAGGCTGATGACCTGGGTTTCAACAGAATCGCTTGGCTTCATCTTGTCTGCAGCTATTGTCGGTGCCGTAGCAGGCATCGGCTTTGAAGCCGCCTGACGCTGCTTGCTCATGAATGCGTCCACGAGCTTCTCGGCTTCTTTCTTGCTCACTACCGTATGAAATGCTGCTCCGGACGCTGGTATCTCGCTCCAGCCGAAGATGCGAATCGGCATTGAGGCAGACGCCATCTCGATCTTCTTGCCCATGAAATCTTCGATGAAACGGACGGGCGCGAACGAATTGTCTGCGACGAC
>Ga0265338_10003553_pt1 | contig 21794 bp, 14 predicted proteins | sample 42126metaG_FD_193579 | JGI IMG/M metagenome (GOLD analysis project Ga0265338, IMG submission 193579) | Rhizosphere microbial communities from Carex aquatilis grown in University of Washington, Seatle, WA, United States - 4-21-26 metaG | ecosystem: Host-associated > Plants > Roots > Rhizosphere... | reverse complement strand
GAAATGGCTGTCGCAGTGGTGGCTGGAACGGATCAACGAGCGCCACGTCCAGGCGCATCGCAATGAGATTCCCGAGGCGCTTCGGGGCGCGACGACGCCCGAGGCCTACGCGAAGTCTGTCAATTACACGCTGGCCAAGGGGCGGTTCGAGAAACTCGAATTGACGTGGCAAACGGCGGCGCTGCTGGCGGCGCTGTTCACGGGCGCCCTGCCGTGGTTTTACCGGTTCTTCGATGTGCAGTCCGTTTGGGCGGGCGCGGCGTATGTTTTTTGCGTCAGCGCCTTGCTGTCGCTGGTCGATTTGCCGCTGGAGTGGCATGAGCAATTTCATTTGGAGGAGCGCTTTGGATTCAACACCACGACGGCGAGGCTGTGGTGGATGGACCGGTTGAAGGGCCTGCTTTTGGGCGCGGCGATTGGCCTGCCGCTGCTGGCGTTTTTGTTCAAGTTGGTGGATTGGCTTGGCGCGTGGTGGTGGTTCTGGGGGTGGGTGTGCTTCACGGTGTTCCAGCTTGTGATGATGGTCGTGGCGCCGATTTTGATTCTGCCGCTGTTCAACAAATTCACCGCGCTGCCGGCCGGTCCGTTGCGCGAACGCCTGCTGGCGCTGGGCGAACGCGCCGGATTTCGCGCCAAGGACATCCAGGTGATGGACGGCAGCAAACGGTCGCGCCATTCGAATGCGTTTTTCACGGGCTTTGGGCGTTTCCGCAAGATCGTGATATTTGACACGCTGGCGGAGCAATTGGAGGCGTCGGAATTGGAGGCCGTGCTCGCGCACGAAATCGGACATTACAAGAAGCGGCACATCCCGAAAATGCTCGCGGCGTCATCGGCGGCGACGCTTGTGGGATTTTACGCGATCTCGGTTTTGGCGCGCCAGGAGTGGTTCTATCGCGCTTTCGGATTTCATCCCGGCAGCGTCGTTCCGGCGTTCACGCTCTTCGCCTTGCTGGCCGGCACGGCGACGTTTTGGTTTTCGCCGCTGGCGCATTATTTTTCGCGGCGGTACGAGTACGAAGCGGACGCCTACGCGGCGGAACTTGTAAAGGCGGCGCAACCGCTGGTCGCCGCGCTGCGCAAGCTCAACGAGAAAAACCTGAGCAACCTCACGCCGCACCCGTTTTACAGCGGGTTTTATTACTCGCATCCAACGCTGCTGGAACGCGAGGCGGCGCTTGGCGAGTTTGAGGTTTAAAGTTTTAAGTTTAAAGTTGGACGGCGAAAAAGCGGATGATCGAATCGCCGTGCTTAAGAAGCTTGGTTTCAACCCACGACGGCGGGACGGACAGGGTATCGCGCTTGGTATAGCCGAGGAGGAAAAGGCCCCCGGGCCGAAGGAGCCTGGGAAGATCGCCGTTGTCAAGCAATTGCTGGGCGAATGACGTGGAGCGGCGTCCGACGTTCTTTTCGCCAAAAGGGGGATCGGCCAGGACGAGATCGAATTGCTGGCCGGCGGCGGCGAGTTGCGCAACGACGGCAAACGCATCCTGGACGCGCACGGAAAACTGCGAACCCGGCAGGCGCGTCAATTCGAGGTTTTCGCGGATGAACTGCGCGTGGCGGCTGGATTTTTCGACGCAGACGGCGCTCGCGGCGCCGCGGCTCAGGCACTCCAGGCTCAGCGCGCCGGTGCCTCCAAACAACTCCAAAACCCCGGCGCCGATGACTCGTTCGCCGAGGCTGTTAAAGAGGGCCTGCCGGACAAGGTCCGGCGTCGGCCGCACATCAAAACCCTTCGGGACCTTGAGAATGGTCCCGGCGGCGGAGCCGCCGATGATTCTCATGGGATGAAAGGCCGCCTTTGCGAGGCGGCCCTGCCTGTCAACTAGATGCCCTTGCTGATGATGAATTTCACCAGGTCGGCCACGCGGCAGCTATAGCCCCATTCGTTGTCGTACCAGCTCACCAGCTTGAAGAAGCGTTTGTTCAGCTCGATGCCGGAGCCCTGGTCAAAGATGGACGAATAGGCCGAATGAATGAAGTCCGTGCTGACGACTTCGTCCTCGGTGTAATCCAAAATGCCTTTGAGATACGTCTCGCTGGCCTTCTTCATCGCGGCGGAGATTTCGGCATAGCTGGTTTCCTTGACGGTGCGAACTGTCAAGTCAACGACGGACACGGTCGGCGTCGGCACGCGGAAGGACATGCCGGTCAGCTTGCCTTTGACTTCCGGGCAAACCAGCGCGACGGCCTTGGCGGCGCCCGTGGTCGAGGGAATCGTGTTGATCGCGGCGCTGCGCCCGCCCTTCCAATCCTTCTTGCTTGGGCCGTCGACGGTCTTCTGCGTGGCGGTGTAGGAATGGATGGTCGTCATCAACCCTTCCTCGATGCCGAAGCCTTCCTTCAACAGGACATGGACGACGGGGGCCAGGCAGTTGGTCGTGCAGGAGGCGTTGGAAATGATGCTGTGCTTGGCGGGGTCGTATTTATTCTCGTTGACGCCCATGACGATGGTCACGTGCTCATTCTTGGCGGGGGCGGAAATGATGACCTTCTTCGCGCCGGCGGCCAAATGGCCCTTGGCCTTCTCGCCGTCGGTGAACAGGCCGGTCGATTCGATCACCAATTCGACGCCATGCTGTTTCCAAGGCAGGCCGGAAGGGTCCTTGGCGCTGACCACGTGGATGTCCTTGCCGTTGACGACCAGGATGTCGTCTTCAGGTTTGTCGGGGGCGGATTTCTTTGAGGAAACCTCCCCTTTGAAGCGCCCCTGGGTGGAATCGTACTTGAGGAGATAGGCGAGATTATCGGCCGGAACGATATCGCCCACGGCAACAACCTCGACGTCTTTTCCAATGAGTCCCTGTTCCGAAATCGCGCGGAAGACCAAGCGTCCAATCCGCCCAAAACCGTTGATCGCAATTTTAAGAGCCATAATATTTTCTTTCTCAACTCAATCCGAGTAGAAGCGAGATGTTACTGGCATGGCCCGCCTCGTCAACGGAATTCAAATTAGTTTTACGGATGATCGCTTCTCCCTTTTTGGCGTCCACTCAACCAAATTTGGCCCTCCGAGGGAGGACAGCCCTCAGCTATTGGTCGGGCCGATGGCTTTGCGGGGCGCGGCGGGAGGAAGGGGCGATGATTCGATGTGGGGCCAGAAATTGACGTCGATGTCCATCCGGCTGAAAACGAAACTGCGCAGGGTGTTGCACGCTTCCGGATCGTAGTTCAAGGCGGAGACGGCCGGGAATGTGGAACGATCTTCCAAGTCTCCCGCGCGATGGCCGGAGCCTTTGACGGCGACGAGAAGCGTCAGCGCGCAGGCGGCTGCTGGCGCGAGCCAGTTCCAAACGTGGCTTGGCGCTGCCGCGACGGCGCGTTCGCCAAAGAGCCGCTTTTGGATCTTAGGCGACGGGCGACGCGGAATCCATGATTGCAACCGCTCTTCCAATGGATCGTTCTCGTTCATAATGGGGTCCTTTCACCAGGCATCGGAGCTTATTGAGGCCGTACCGGTAACGCCCGGCGGCGGTGTTCGGAGAGAGGTCAAGCAACCGGCCAATTTCCTCAAAGGTCATGTCGTGCCAGATTTTGAGCACGATGACTTCGCGCTGTTCGGCGGGCAACGCCGCCAGGCCGCGCATGGCTTCCGCTTCGCCCTCCGTGTTGTCATCCGCGGGATCGCCGCTCTCGAACCACGCCTTGGATTCCCATTCGCGGGCCAGGCGGCGCCAGAGGCTGCGATGGTAATTGAGGGCGCGGTTGCGAAAGGCGCGCACGCAATAGCGTTCGGGCTGCTCGGGCGCGGATTCCATCCGAAGCAACGCCACGAAAGTCTCCTGCAGCGCGTCCTCAGCCTCGCTGTGGCTCAGGCCCAGGGCGCGTCCGTACAGAATCAAGGAGCTGGCTTTTTCCTGGTAAAGCGCTTCGGGCCAGTTCTGTCCGGGATAGTTCAAAGTTTAAGGTTGAACAGTCAGCTCATTTATTTGGGAACACGGCCTTGAAGTCCGGAGTTTGGCGCAGGAAGGCCATGTTCTGGTCGCTGAAAAGATGGTCGCGCAAATTGGGCGCGCCGGAATTGGTCTTGCGCTCGGCTTCATTCAACGCAACGGCTTTCTGCAAGTCATGGACGGCGTCGGGCGTTTTGCCGCGAGCGCCCTGGATAATGGCCAGATTATACCACGCCTCGGCGGAATCGGGAGCGATTTCTGTCAACTTCTGCACGGCCTCCTCGCTGTGCGCCATGTCGCCCAGCCTCAGGTACAAATTGGCGATCTGCACCAGTGTCCCGGCGTCGAGCTGCGGCAAATGCAGCAATTGATCGAGCATGCGGACGGCTGTATTGGTGTCGTGGGCGGCCAGGCGCTGCTGCAACTGCTCCAGGTATTGCTGCACGGTGACGTTGCTTGAGGAGGAGCCTTTGGAATGTTCCAGGTTGCTGATCCAATCGGTGATCTGCCCGTTGAAAGGATCCAGGCTGTGGCAGGTCTTCAGGACGGCAAGCGCGTCGTCAATACGATTTCGCGTCAGCAGCAACTGCATGAGATGGAACACCGCTTCGGGGCTGTACGGACAATAGGCGAACGCTTGTTTGAGCGCGAATTCCGACTCTTTAAACGTCCGGTCGCCTTCGGCGGCGTTGGCCGGATGCGTCGCGCACCACCAGTAAACGCTCGATCCGATGGAGCTGCGCAGCTTGGAGAACGCTTTCTGCCCGTCGTCGTCGCGGATGAACCGGCGGTCGCCCGTAAAGCCGGCGAAATTGTGCTGGAGGTAGACCTTCTCGGCCCAGTTGCAGATGTTGGTGATGGGCGTGTCGTAGGTGATCCAATTGCCGATCGTGCGCGTGGAAAACTCGCTCCAGAAAGCGTGGTCTTTGTCAATGATCGGCTGGGTCATTTCCGCAAGCGGCTCACGGTTGATCTTCATGATCACGCCAAACGGAGTCAGATACGGATACATCCAATCCAGCGGGAAACTTTCCTCCACGTAGAATTCGTGGTCGGGATTGTGATCAAAAATCACTTTGGTGAGCAGGCCGTTGATGCTCATGACGGCCACCTGCCCGGCCACCTGCACGCCCATGCCGCCCGGAGCGGGGCGGACGTCCTCGCCGGGCTTCATCTGGCGCGGCTCGTTGGGGTATTGCGCGTCATGCTCGTAGCGGCGCTTGGCGTCGTCGAGATACAGGTTGAAGCACTCCTGCGAATCCATCGGGCTGGGCGTGTAAATCTCCGTGTCCGGATAAACGCCGCCGATGCTTTCGGCGATGATGCCAGGGTAGGCGATTTCAAGCATGCGCCGGTTCAGGCGCAGGCGTTCGGCGGGCAATTGCTCGGAATGCAGCGCCTGGTCGACCAATTTCGGCAGCCGGACGCTCTTGAAGCGTTCGGCGTCGTAAATGGAGGGGCCCTTCAAAAGCTCGTTGAGATCGCGCGAGAGGCGGCGACGCAGCGTTTCATCGTCGCCGCCGTTGTCCACCAATTTTTGAGTCTCAGGGCTGAGCTTGCTGTAGACGAATTTCGAAACCGGATCCTGTCCCCCATGCTGCAATTTCGCAACGAACGCCTTCAGCCCGGTGAAATCCTCGGCCTTGAACATGGAGCTTTCCGTGCGGCGCCGCCATTCGATGCGGGCGCCCAGCGGCTCGAAAATATCATCCAGCCAGGCGAGCGCCTTGACGGGGCCCTTGAACCATTTGGGAATGGCGGTCGCGAGGAGATTTTGGAAGAAAGGCGGGTCCTGCTGCGCGCTGCGGAAGAATTGGGCGCGGATGTAATCCAGGTACGTGTTATCCGCGAGGGCGTTTTGCGTGATGATATAAACATCGCGCCTGTCGAAATGCTGGTCCTGCTCGGGCTGATCTTTATGCGGAATGAAACTTTCGCAAAAGATCATATACGTCGGGCAAAAGCGTCCGGGATCGGTGCCGCCGAACAGCACCGCGTCGCGCGCCATTTCGGGATAGACCATCGCGGCGTGCGGCCCTTTCATAGCCGCTTCCCGCCCGTTGGGATCGTAGGTCAATTTTCCTGAAGCATCGGCATACGGCGGCGTGAACATGTCATGGCCGAACCAATAGCCAAACCAGTGATTGTGCTGCTCGCTGTGAAACCAGTGTGAAAACCCCGAGTAAAGCGGCATCAACAGGAACAGGCCCAGCGTAATGGCCAGCGGCGCGCGCGTGCGGTAGACCGCGATCGCGATCACAAACACAATCGTGATGCCAAGGAGGATCAAAGCGCCGAAGACCGGCAGGCCGAATTGACCCGGCGCGAACGCCTGCGCGATCCAATGCAGTCGTTCACCGATTCCCGTTCCGTCCGGCCAACCCAGCAGGCCGAAGTAATGCTTGCCGGTGTTTTCGAGCACCGTGTAGAGCGCCAGGGCGACCGCGACGCCGCCGAAGATCAAGCCCCACATCCGGAACTTCTGGTAATGCGTGGCCATGTAGGCGGCGATCAACGCTGTCCCGTAGCCGATCATGATGGCGATCTCGGCGTGCGACGCAGTAAAAAACACTTTGACCAAGTCGGCGCTTTGGCGGTCCTGCGTCGGATCAAGGAAGATGGTCAACAGCACGCCAAGGAATGGGTACAGCGCATAGGTAAAGGCCATCCAGGCGCGTTCGCGATTCTTCATCTTCAGCACGAAGAGAAGCGGCAGCGCCGCCACGAACATGTAAACCCAGCTATAGGCATCAGCCACGCCGCCGACCAACTGCTCCAGTTGCGTGACGAACTTAAGCGGATCGTGGGCAATATCGGTCGGATTGACCTTGTCGTATTGTCCGCGGGTGAGGGCGTGGAAGAACCCCTCGGGCGTCCGCGGGTAGCCCCATTCCATGGGCGGATTGGTCATGCCGGCAACCGGTTCGTAGAAATAAAAGCAGAAACCCCCAGCCCAAACCAAAGCCATCAACAGCACCGTTTTCCATTCGCCCAGCAGCCCGCCCGTCTGGATTGTCAACCAGACCGCGGCAGCGATGGAAACGATGCCGTGGAAATGGATAATCACCCGCACCATGTCGGCGGCGCTGGTAAGCCCCGGCAGCATGTCGGCCGCCATCATGCCCAGCATCACAATGTAAACCAGGCTGTTGGCCAGAAACAAATCGCGCCCCAGCTTGCGGTCGCGGATCGCGATGCTGATTTCCAACCCCAATGCGGCGACGATCAACGTCTGGTGGATGGTCGCGCAAATCCCGAAAAAGAACATGCCGATGTAAAGGTAGCGTTTCTGCTGCGGCGCGTAGACCCAGCGCATCATACAGACCAGCACCAGCATCATCCAGGGCACGCCAAACGGCGATATGCGGTTGATGACGACCGATTCCTTCCACATCGAGCTTCCCAGCGCCAGAAGCATTCCGGCGGTGAATCCGCTCACCAGGCAGACCGCCTGCTCCCATTTGCCGGCTAGCGCCTGCAATTCCTCGATGCCTTCGATGAACCAACTGCTCCCGCGCGACACCATGATCGCCACGACGCTGCACGCCATCACCGCCGCCGTCGCCTCGCCCAATTCCACCCGGAACGCCACGTTCCGAAAGGGCGCCAGCACGCACCAAAGCCACGAGTAAATCGACCAAAACGGGTAGCCAGGCGGATGGGGAATGCCCGCCCAAAACGCCCCGGTGCAAAGCTCGCCGGAATCCTCAAGAGTGACTTCCGGCGCCAGCGTCAAGAAGTAAATCACCCACACCACGGCGAACGTGATTCCGAAGGTCCACCAATCGACGGCGCGGAATAGAGGCGGCACTTTTCCACTCGGCGGCCCGGCGGGCGGGGCGGGGGTTTTGGAGGCAGGCGCCGCGGCGGGCACGGATGATTTGGAGGCAGTTGACGGCGCGTCGGCGGCTGATGGCGGTGGCGATTTCTGATTCATCAAAATAATGGCATCTTGCCCGTATCCACGAAAATAGACACCGGATGCGGCGGATTTGTATAAAGACAACCCGCCCAATGGGCAATATTTGATTTTGCCGCCCCCAAACAAAAAAAATGGCCCAACCGCGCAAAGTGGCGGTTGGGCTTGAAGATACGGACTTAGCCGATGCTGAATTTAGAAGCGCATCGAGAAACTGGCGCCCACCGAGTGCGTTCCGATGTATTTGCCTTCAGCGGGAAACGCCGCGAGGAACTTGTAGCCCACGCCGACATCGCACCTGGCGCTGACCTTAAAACGAACGCCACCGAGCGCCTGCGCCGCCGGATCGATCTCGCTGCTGCTGGTTTGAAATCCCGCAAATCCGGGCGAATGAATCCCCGCCCACGAGTAATCGCCGCCGGCGCCGGCGCCGACGTACGGAGCGCACCACGGAGTCGGATGCGCCTTGAACACAAGGTTGCCCAGCATCGGGACCTGATAGTAGTCGCCTCTAAACGTGACGGACGAGCCCGCCTTCGACACCGAGGAGAGATGATTGTAAATAAGCCCTGTCTCCAATTCGCCCCCCAGCGTGAATTTATCGGTCGCCAGAAAATTGTAGCCCGGCGCTATGTCAGTCCGCAGACCTCTGCGAGCGGAAAGCTTGCCCGGGAAACCAAATCTGGAAGTGTCAGTGTCCGGCAAAAAAGAGCTGCCGGCGTCGCCACTCAGATAGAGGCCGAGATCCTTGTTGGAGTCCGGCGCCAACGTCGTAAGCGTGTTGGTTTGCGCGGACGCCGCCAGGCCGAAGCCCAGCGCGGCGCAAGCGACGGCCGCCCACGCGAGGAGTTGTTGATAACGGGAATTGTTGAGTTTTTTCATAAGCATTCATCCTTGGTTAAATGACAAAGAGTGTTCCGGAAACGGTTCTCACCGCCAATGGCCCCCCATGCGGTGCCAGCCGTGCGGGCCGCGTTCCCAGCGCGCGCCGATCCAAATCGCGTGCGGATGAGGCGGCATGATCCATCGACCGCCAACCCACATCCATGTGCCGCCGGACCAAACCCACTCGCCATCGGTCCACACGTATTCGGGACTTGGCGCGGCAACGATGACCTCGGTTCGTGGCGCCGGAGGCTCCGCGGCCGCGACGACGTTGGCGGCCGTGTTCATCATATAGGCGAGGACTTTGTCGCTCACGCCGGCTGTCTTGAGGTCGACGATCGTATTGGCGTCCAGGGCGAAAACGGCGTGAGTGTTGTTGATTTGATTGATGATGATGTCGTCGCCAACCCCGGCCCGGGCCATCGCCTTGATGTCGGCGACGCTCATAGCCGCCGGTTGAGGCGCCGCGACCACCAGCGTCGCCGGCGGGGGCGCAGCCTGTTGCTGATCCACTGCGTGCCCGATAAGTCCGCCCGCCACCAAGCCAGCCGCGCCGCCTATCAATGCGCCCGCGCCCGGATTCCTGCGATCGGCCAAGGCGCCGATGGCTGCGCCCGAAGCGCCACCGACCAACGCCCCCGTGCCAGTGTTGTCCGGCCTGCCGTTAGGGGAGACGCATCCGGCCAGCAAGCCGGCCATTGCGGTGAGTGTAACAATTCTCGTGAGTTCTGATTTCATAGATGTGGTTGCGTAGCCTGGTAGCGGCTCCATCGTCCTGTCTATCAATGGCAGATCGCGTGCCACGACGGGCGGCGGCGGTTCTTCGGGGAGACTGCCCACGCTCGCAACTTCGCCCCTGCCAGTCAAACGACGAAGAAATGCAGAAATGCCTGCAAATAGCTACGAAATCTCGGCGTTTTGCTGTATCTTTCACCTGTCCCCCGGCGTCGACGACGTGGCACGGCAACTGATGCTTCATCCTTTCAAACCAACGTCTTTGGACAGTGTTAGGCATGAACTCATCACAAAACGGAAAAGGCGACCGACCCCGGAACAACTGGGGCCGGTCCTGGTATGCGGGCTATGACGGAATCGACTGGCTGCGCCTCCAAGCAATTAAGGCGGCGTTCCCCGGTTCAAAAGATTATGAAAACAAATGCAATCCTCCTCCTGCTGATGCTGGCCATGGCAGGGTGCAGCACAACACCGGAAAAAACCGAAAGCCGAACCGTTCCGAGGAGATCTGAGACCAACAATGTCATCGCCGAACACGCGTTCGTCCTTGGCGTGAACATCGGCATCGAATTGGGCAAGGAAAGCCGCACCAACAAGGACATCAATTACGCCGTCCGGGCCTATGAATTGAAAAATCAATTGATGAAAACGGACACCAACACCATGTTCGACGCCCTTGACTTCAAGACCAATTCGTGGACGTTCTGACAGAATGCCCCGTTTGGCATCACTGCGGTCGAATCTCGAAGAACCGCGCGCCCTCCGAAAACGCCGCCTGCGCCGTTGCGACTCCATTTGACACCGCCGTCGGCGCGACAAGCGTCCAAGCAACGGGCGGCGCAAGGCTGGCCGCGCTGTAAAGCCCGAATTCGCCCGACCAGCTTGGCCACGAAAACTGAATGCCCGCCGCCGACACGTTATAGGCCGCCACCGGCAGGGCTTCGCCGAGTATGCAGGCCAGCGGCAACGCCTGGGAATTCAAAGCGAAGGAATCGATGCGCCCCCGGAAATACGGGTCGCTGGAGTATTGGCTGCGCCCGAACCAGCAATTGGCCGGCGCGAAGTCCGAGGGAAGCAGGTTAACGCTATTATTGACCGCAACCGCCTGGCCGTTCACATACAGGATTCCCTGCCGGCCGTCGAACACGACCGCGACGTGCGTCCAGGCGTTGATCGGAAACGCGTTCGGCGCCTCGATGGTCTGCTGATAGGCCGCGCTCGCGCCAGTGATCGAGCACTCGGCTTTCCCGCTCGCGTCGAGCGGAGTCAGGAACGCCCACTGCGCCACGCCATTTCCAAAATCAAAAATCCTCTGCCACGCGTTGCCCCCGCCCCACTTGACCCAGCCCGAAAACGTCTCAAAGCCGCCGGCGCCCGCCGGAAGGCTGGCGTATTGCGAAGCGCCGCTGAGGTTGAGGACCTTGCCCCGCGTGGCGTCCGAAACCGACCCCGCGCCGTTGTTCAAAGTCCCATTGTTCACGCCGCTGCTGTCGGAGGCGTCAGAGTCAAATGAATAGAATGACCCCTCATTCCCGCCCGTCGCCGTGGATGCCGGGAACACGTCAACGTAATTGGTCGACGCCCGCCCAACCGAATCCGTCGCGACCATGTTGAATCGGTAAAATCCGCTCGACGCGCCAACCCCGGAAGCCGGGATCGTGTAGACGCCGCTGCTGACGCCGCTTTGCGCCGACACAACCGTCACGCTCGATCTCAAACGATATTCCACCGTCCACGAAAGCGACGCCGCGTCGATGGGCGCATCGTAAAAATCCGAAGCGCTCCCGGCAAACGCGATGGCGTCGCCCGGCTGATAGAGAGCGCCGAACGCGGGTTGCGATATCGCGCCGATCGGCGCGACGATCTGCGCCGCTGTCAACGCCGTCGAAAACAGCCGAAAGGAACTGAATTCCCCGTTGAAATACGGGTCCAGCGGCCAATTGCTCTTGCCGAAGAAGTTGTTTGTGCCGCCTACATCCGCGGAAATGAGGTCCATGGACAGGTTCGTGGCGGCTGGCGAGCCATTGATGTAAAGCGTCCCGCTCTGGCCGTCCGTGGCCACCGCCACGTGGGTCCACACGCCCGTCGGCAGCGCGGCGGGAGCGTCCTCAATCTCCTCGCCGCCAGTGCTGTCAATTGAAATGTTGCGCCGGCATTTCCCGTTCGCCGCCATCGGCGTCAGCATCGTGTAACCATTGGTGTCGTTCCCAAAATCAAAAACCCGCTGCCACGCCGCGCCGCCGTTCCACTTCACCCAGCCCATGAATGTCCGAAAGGCCGACGCGCCGGCGGGAAGGCTCACATATTGGCCCGCGCCCGACAGGCTCAAAACGTTTCCGCGCGTTGGATCGCTTTGAATGGTCGCCCCGCCATTCAGCGCGCCGTTGAAGCGTCCGCTGGCGTCGCTCGCGTCGGCGCGAAACGGATAATATGAGGACAGGACAGGCGGCGGATTGGCGGCGGAAACCAGCCGGCTGGCGGCTGCCTGGCGCCCCTCGCCGTCGGTCGCCGTCAAGCTAATGCAATACGTCCCGTAGTTGACAGACGCCGGAATCGAGAAAGAGCCGTTCGTGACCCCTGCAAACGGCCCTGCCACGGTGTTCGTAACGCCGTCGCGCGCCAGCGTAATTGTCCACGACAACGCTGCGTCGCCCAACGGGATCGCCATGAAATCACGCGCGCTGCCGGCGAACGAAATGGCCGTGCCGGGATAAAAGACCGCGCCCGAAGCCGGCGACGAAATCACTGGCTGCGGAGCCGTGATTTCATCCGCCGTCAACGCTTTGCCAAACGCATGAAAGCTGGCGATCTGCCCGTTGAAATACGGATCGGCGGGCCAGCGGCTGCGCCCCAGGTAATTGGTTTGCGCGTGGACGTCCACCGGCGAGGTCGTCATAGCCGAGTTCGTGGCCGCCGGAACTCCGTTGACATACAGGATGCCGTTCGTCCCATCCAGCGTCACGGCGACGTTTACCCAAACATTGGATGGAAGCGCGGACGGAGCCTCGATCGTTTGCACGTACGATTGCCGGTTGTCGGTGATGGCAAATTGCATGGCGCCGCCGTCGTTCGGCGTCAGGAACAGCCAGTGATTGGTGTCCGTGCCGAAGTCAAAAACCCGCTGCCAGGGCGCTCCGCCGTTCCACTTGACAACCGCCTCGTACGTGCGCCCGTACGCCTCGCCGACGGGCAATTGCGCATACTGGTTTGTGCCGTTCAAATTCAACACGCGGCCATGCAACGCCTCGGGCTGCGTCGCCGCGCCATTTAACAGGAGCCCGTAGTATTGGCCGTTTTCATCGCGCGCGTCGTATCGGAATTCATGCGCGGCCTCCCATGCGTTGGTCGCCACCGGCCAGTTGTCGGCCGTCCAATTCAACTCCATCAGGTCGAGCTTCGACGCGCCAAACGCGTTGAACGACGGCGACCACGCGCCCGCGTCATAATAGTGATACGTCAGCCAATCCACCCCATCCTCGCGCATGATTCCAACGTGCCCCGGCCCGGTGAATTTGCCCGAGCCCTCCAGAAACAGCGACCCGCCGTTGGCGACAAGGTTCACCCCGTTTCGGTCCAGATACGGCCCGGTGATCGACGTCGCGCGCCCCATGCGGATGTTGTAGGAGCTGTTGACGCCGGAGCAGCACGACCCCCAATTGACAAATAAATAGTAATAGCCGCCGCGCCGGAACAGATACGACGCCTCAATGGAGCTGTTGTAGGCAAGGTGATAAATCGGGGAATTTGCGGCGATCCGCAGCCCGGTTTGCGGGTTCAATTGCGTCAAGTATATCCCATTCCAATACGACCCGAACGCCATCCATAAATTCCCCGCGCCATCCCGGCAAAAACACGGGTCAATCGTGTTGTAGGCCGAACCTTTCACCGATTGGATCACCGGCCCCTGGTCGCTCCAATGATAAGCCGGGTCCGACGGATCCAGCGTCGCGTTCGTCACCAGCCCAATCGCCGAAACCTGGCTGCCAAAGGACGACACCGCATAATAAAGGTAATACCGGCCGTTCCAAAAAAACACGTCCGGCGCCCAGATCGTGCCGTCGAATCCCGGCGCGGCGTTTGTCGTCCACGCCGGCGCATGCGCGAGCACGGGCGGCCCGGGACTCCAGAACACTTTATTGGTCGAGACCTTCGAGGAAATGCCCAGACCCGTGTAGAAAACATAATAGGCGCTCTTGCATGGAATCATCGTCGACGGGTCGTGCGTGTCCAGGAAGCCGCGAATATTCAAGCCGGCCATCGCGGATGCCGAACACACCGCGGCGACAATCGTGGCCAGCCAACGCTTCATGCAGAAGCATAGCCCGGTTTTGCGGCGCCGCGCGAGTTTTATGGATTCCCGGAATGCATGGGTCCGCCAGTCCTGCTTCAGGTTTGCCCTCATGGACGCCGCGCTCTATCGTACCTACGGTCTGGCGCGGTGAAAACGTTTTTTTGCGACCGGTGCGGGGGCCTTGTGTTTTTTGAAAATACGCAATGCCTGAAATGCGGCGGCGCTCTGGGATTTTTGCCCGACGCGATGGATTTGGCCACGCTGGAAAAGGCGGATGACAAACATTGGCGCTCGTTGTCCGCCAGCGCAAAGGGCTCGATGTATCGCTCGTGCGCCAATGGCGTCCAGCACAACCTCTGCAATTGGATGGTCCCCGCCAAGGATGTCCAGGATCTCTGTCAAGCCTGCCGCCTCAACAATGTCATCCCGGACCTCGCCGTGGAGGGCAATCTGGGCCGTTGGGCCAAACTCGAAAGCGCCAAGCGCCGCGTCCTTTACACGCTCAAGCACATTGGCCTTCCGCTCGACGCGGCAGCCGAAAACCGCCCCGCCCTGCGCTTCAGTTTCATGGGCGACCCGCCCGGCGGCCCAAAGGTCATCACCGGCCACGCCAACGGCCTCATCACCATCAACATCACCGAGGCCGACGACGCCGTCCGCGAACAGCGCCGCGTCGAACTCAACGAAGCCTATCGGACTTTGCTCGGGCATCTTCGCCACGAGATCGCGCATTATTATTGGGATCGCCTGATCGCCAACACGCCGCGCCTTCAACCCTTCCGCGCGCTGTTCGGCGATGAAACGCAGGACTACGCCGCCGCGCTTCAGGCCCATTACAAAAACGGCCCGCCGCCGGATTGGCGCCAACGCTTTGTCAGCGCCTACGCCAGCTCCCATCCCTGGGAGGATTGGGCCGAAACCTTCGCCCACTACCTCCATATCCAGAACATGGTCGAAACCGCCGCCGGCTTCGGCCTCTCCCTCAAGCCCCGCCATCCCGACGCACAATCAATGACCGCCGACCTCAAAACCGTCGACGAACGCGACGCCAATTTCGACCGCGTCCTCACCGCGTGGCTGCCGCTTACCTTTGCGCTCAACGAGATGAGCCGCGGCATGGGGCTCCCGGATATTTACCCCTTCGTCTTATCCAGTGTAGCCATGGAAAAACTGCGCTTCATCCATCACTCCAGCCGCCAGCGCGCCGCCGCCTGACCGCGCACAAGATTCAGCCGGTATTTCACAAATTCGGCTAATGGATGGCGCTCAAGCTCCGCCGATGAATATGGCAGCAAATGAAAAACTGGACCGTCACAAAGCGCGTCGTCGCTGGCTTCGCCGCCATTGTCGCCCTCAGCGCGGCTATGGGCATTTTGGCCTGGAACAGCATGCGGATTATTAACGGAGACGCCGACGGCCTCGCCACCAATGAGATCCCCGCCCTAAGTTGTTCGGTCGACATCCTTCAGAATCTCAATGACGCCCATCTGGCTCTCATCCGCTCTGTTCTCACCACCAACGCGGCGGAAAGACGCGACTTCGACGCCAAAATGACCGAAATCGGCGAGAAAAACACGAAACTGATCGCAGCCGTCGAGCGCTATTGCGATGACGCAGACGAAAAACAACTTTTCCAGGAACTCAAGCAGGCCAGACAGGCCTACTTGGATGCGCGCCAGGCTCTTCGGCAAACTCGCGATTCAGATAAGATGGCCGAAGCCATTGCCCAGATGGAGGGACCGATTAAGGCCGCTTACAATAAGTACACTTCCATCGCGATGCAATTCAACGATCTTGAGACTAAAACATCCACCGCCACGTCGACCAAAATCCAGCAAAACGCCGGCTCCTCCAAGACGCTGTTCGCTTTGTTTGTCTCTCTGGAACTTATCGCCAGCGTGGTCCTCGGCATCCTGGTTGTCACCACCTTGAATCGCGCCCTCAGGAAAATCTCCGTCTCCCTCGGCGAAGGCTCGAGCCATGTCACCGCCGCCGCCTCCCAGGTTTCCGCCGCCAGCCAGGCTCTTGCCCAGGGCGCCAGCCAGCAAGCCGCCTCCCTGGAAGAAACGACCGCCTCGCTCGAAGAAATCTCCTCCATGACCCTCCGCAACGCCGACAACGCCCAGAAGGCCAGCGACCTCGCCAAGCAGGCGCGCTCCGAAGCCGACAAAGGCGCTTCCGATGTCAACGTCATGAACGCCGCGATGGATGACATCAAGACCTCCTCCGACGACATCGCCAAAATCATCAAGACCATCGACGAAATCGCCTTCCAAACCAACATCCTTGCCTTGAACGCCGCCGTGGAGGCCGCTCGCGCAGGCGATGCCGGTATGGGTTTCGCAGTCGTCGCCGATGAAGTCCGTAATCTCGCCCAACGCAGCGCCCAGGCCGCCAAGGAAACCGCCGGAAAAATCGAAGCCGCCATTTCCAAATCAGCCCAGGGCGTCGACGTCAGCAGCAAGATGGCCCAGACCCTCAATGCAATCGCCGCCAAAGTCCGCCAGGTCGATGAACTGGTCGCCGAAGTCGCCGGCGCTTCTCACGAGCAGACCCAGGGCATTACGCAAATCAACTCCGCCGTCAGTCAAATGGACAAGGTGACCCAATCCAACGCCGCCAGCGCGGAGGAAAGCTCCAGCGCCGCCGTCGAACTCAACAATCAAGCCAATCGCATGCGCCAATTGGTGCTCGACTTGTTGAAATTGGTCGATGGAACGCAGTCCGACGACGCCGCTCAACCTTCCCGAACTCCCTCCAGAAAATCCGCCCCGGCGACCCCGGTCCGGACCATTGTCGCGCGCGACACTGGCAAATATGTCATGACTCCAGCGCCTGATGGCAACGGCCACAATCGCGCCGTCGAGGACGCTTTCAAAGATTTCTGATCCAGCCTCCTTCGGATCGCTCCCATCCCTCACGCGCCGAACACCCCGGCTCCGCGGGAGCGTCGCCCTACCAAACCATTGCTCGCCAACCGGTTATCCCGGTAGGGCGAGGCTCCCGCCGAGCCGTCGGGTTCAATGACTCTTCTCACCAAATATTTGCTTGGGGCCTCCCGCCGAGCCGTTCCCTATTTGACCAGTGCCTTCCATCACACCACCAGTCGGCTCACTCCAGTCCCCTGCTTGCATCCGTCCCGCCCGAACTCTACAGTGAGCCGCCCGCAATCATGCCCGCGCGCAAGAGCCATTTTGACTACGACGTCGCCATCTTTGGCGGCGGCAGCGCCGGTTACGCGGCGGCGCGAACAGCCGCGGCGGAAGGCCTGCGGGTCGTCGTCCTCGAAGGCGGCAAGGAAGTTGGCGGGTTGTGCATCCTCCGCGGGTGCATGCCCAGCAAGGCCCTCCTCCACGCCGCCGAAGTCCTCCACACCGCGCGCCACGCCAGCCAATGGGGCTTGCGCATTCCCAAAGCCGGCTTCAACTTCAAGGCGGTCATCGCGCGCAAGGATTCTCTCATTGGCGAATTCGCCCATTACCGGCGCAAGGAGCTTGGGGCCGGGAAATTCAAATTCCTGCGCGCGCGCGCGCATTTTGCCGACGCGCACACCATTGAGTTGACTCCCGTCAACAGCGCCAAATCCATCCCGCCGCGCCTCAGCGCCGGAAGTTTTGTCATCGCCACCGGCTCGGTCATTGCGCCGCCTTCCGCCCCGAGCCTCGCGGCCATCGGTTACTTGACAAGCGATGACGCCCTGTCGTTGAAACGGCCGCCCCGCTCCCTCATCGTCCTGGGCGGCGGCGCCGTCGCCGTGGAGTTCGCGCAGTTTTTCCGCCGCTTCGACGTCGATGTCACCCTTATCCAGCGCAGCCCCCACTTGATTCGCGACTTCGACATCGACGCCGCGGAAGCGCTCGCCCGCGTGTTGCGCCGCGAAGGCGTCACCGTGTTTAGCGAAACCAAGATTATTGACACTTTTTGCAAAGGCCGACGCAAAGGCGTTGTGTTCGCTCACTCCACCCGGACTCGCCGCGTCGTTGCCGACGAAATCCTTCTCGCAATGGGCCGCGCTCCGAACACCGCCGGCCTAGGCCTGGAGGAAATCGGCGTCACGCTGGATTACGGGCGCATCATCACCAATGCCGAGATGCAATCCAGCCTGCCTCACATCTATGCCGCCGGCGATTGCACCGGCCCCTATCAGATCGTCCACATCGGCGTCGAACAGGGCGAAATCGCCGCCCACAATATCGCCCATCCCTCCGACCGCCGGCACATCGATTATCGTCTCCTCAGTTACATCGCGTTCACCTCGCCGCAGGTCGCCATGGTCGGCCTGTCGGAAAAATCCGCCTGGGAACGCAACGTCCCATTTCTCGCCGCCTCCTATCCATTCAGCGAACACGGCAAATCCCTCATCATGGAGGCCCGCGATGGATTCGTGAAATTGCTCGCCGACCCCGCCAGCGGCGAAATCCTTGGCGGCGCGTGCGTGGGTCCGATGGGTGGCGAACTCCTCCACGAAATCGTCGCCGCGATGCATAAGCGCATGACCGTCCACGAACTTGCCGCCATGCCGCACTACCATCCAACCCTCTCCGAAATTTGGACCTATCCCGCCGCCGAACTCGCCTCGCGCATTCCCAAACCGAAAGCGGCCGCCTCGATTCCAGCCGTCTAGCGTGGCGCCAGGCAAATTCGTTTCCCTTTCCCCGGTCTGGGGAGCGCGGGCGTCCTCGCCCGCATCCGCCGGCGTCCCGCCGACGGACTTATTCCAAATCAGCTTCGCCATCGCGACTGCCTTCGGTTAAACTCTTCCCATGTCGGAAACGCTGGTCGTCAACGAGATTTACCTGAGCCTTCAGGGCGAGAGCGCGTGGGCGGGCCTGCCCTGCGTCTTTGTGCGCTTGACAGCGTGCAATCTCCGTTGCTCCTATTGCGACACCGCCTACGCCTTTTCCGAAGGCCGGAAAATTTCGCTTGCCGGCGTCCTTGCGCGCGTCAACGAACTCGCGCGGCCCTTCGCGCAAAACGCTTCCCCCCGCCTGCCGCTTGTCGAGCTCACCGGCGGCGAGCCCTTGCTCCAAAAAGCCGCCCTTCCGCTCATGCGCGCGCTTTGCGACGACGGCTTCACCGTTCTTCTGGAAACCAGCGGCGCGCTGGACATCGCCCCCGTCGATCCGCGCGTCCACCGCATCATGGACCTCAAATGCCCCAGCAGCGGCGAGTCCGCGCGAAATCGCTGGGAAAACCTCGCCGCCCTCAAACCTTCCGACGAAGTCAAATTCGTCATTGGCACACGCGAGGATTACGATTGGGCCAGACAAATCCTCGCCGCGCGCGCCGTGGCGTCCCTTTGCCCTTGTCTGTTTTCGTGGGCCTCTCCTCTCCTGCCGGCGCAACAGCACGAGTCGCTTCAAAAAGTTCCGCCCGGCCACACGCCCATTTCGCGCAAGGAACTCGTCGAGAAAATCATCGCGGACGCCCTGCCGGTCCGGTTCCAGTTGCAGATGCACAAATTCATCTGGCCCCCCGATCAACGCAGTGTTTGACAACCGCGTGAAAACAAAAACCGACCGCGTCCTGGGGCTGCTGGCTCAATACGAGTCGCCCAACGTCTTGTGGATCGACCCGGCGGGCGGCTGGCCAGTCGTTTGGGAGCGCGCCAAAGGCTCCGAGGTTTGGGACGCGGAGGGCCGCAAATATATTGATTTGACAGCCGCGTTCGGCGTCGCCGCCGCGGGCCACGCCAACCCCCGCGTCGTCGCCGCGGGCCGGCGCCAGATGGGACGCTTGCTCCACGCCATGGGCGACGTCCATCCGCACGCCCTCAAAGCCGAGCTGGCGCGCGAACTCAGCCGCATCACCTTCGAGCGCTGGTCCGATGGCCGCGCCGCCGGCAAAACCATTTTCTGCAACTCCGGTTTTGAAGCCGTGGAAGCCGCCCTCAAGACCGCCCTGCTCGCCACAAAAAAGAGCCATATCATCGCGTTCACCGGCGGCTATCACGGCCTCGGTTACGGCGCCCTCAACGCGACGCATCGCGAGCATTTCCGCGGTCCGTTCCATCCCCAGCTCAGCCAGTTTGGCCGCTTCGTGCCCTTCCCCACCGCCGCGCAGCATCTGCCGTCCGTCGAACGCCAGATCAAACACATCATGAGCGTCGAATCCATCGGCGCGATCATTGCCGAACCCATCCAGGCCCGCGGCGGCATCAACGTCCCGCCTCGCGGCTTCCTTCAATTGCTCCGAAAACTGTGCGATCGCGCGGGCGCATTGTTGATTCTCGACGAGATTTACACCGGCTTTGGCCGCGCCGGCCGCTGGTTCGCGTGCGAACACGAGGCCGTCGCGCCGGACGTCCTATGCCTCGGCAAGGCGCTGGCCGGCGGCTTTCCCATCTCCGCCTGCGTCGGCCGCTCCGATGTGCTTGACAACGCATGGCCGTCTTCCTCCGGCGAGGCCATCCACACCAGCACGTTTCTCGGCCATCCCGTTGGCTGCGCCATGGCCCTCGCCCAAATTCACGAGCTCAGCCGCCGCCGCCTCCCCGAACGCAGCGCCGAACTTGGCGGATGGCTCCTGAACGAGCTGCGCGCACAATTGGACCCCCTCAACTTGAATGCGGAAATTCGCGGACGCGGCCTCATGATCGGCGTTGAATTTCGCGACGCCGAAAGCCAGCCCGCCGCAACGCTCGTTCTCAACTTGGTCAAGCGAATGCTGCGCCGCGGCTTCCTTCTTCTCCCCGAAGGCGAGGCCGCCAACGTGGTCAGTTTCACCCCGCCGCTGACCATTGCCCGCGCCCAGCTCAAGGCCGCCGTCGCCGCCTTTAAAGCCTCGCTCCTGGAGCAGCAATGAAACTCTCCGAAATGCGCCAATGGCTCGACGCCCACGGCGTTCAGTTGACAAAGTCCCTCGGCCAGAATTTCCTCCACGACCACAACCAGCTCCGCCGCATCACCGCCGCCGCCGAACTTGCCCCGCATGACAACATCCTTGAAGTCGGCCCCGGCCTCGGTCCCCTCACCGGGCTGCTCCTCGATTCCGGCGCCCGCGTCCTCGCCATCGAAACCGACGCCCGCCTCGTCGCCTTCCTTCGCGAACAATACGCCGCCAATCCGCGCCTCGAATTGCTTCACGCCGACGCCCTCGCCTACGTCCGCGCCCACCGCCAATGGCCCGATTGGAAACTCGTCGCCAATCTTCCCTATTCCATCGCCTCGCCCCTTCTCGTGGAACTGGCCCAAGCCGCGCAACCCCCCGAACGCCTTGTCGCCACGCTTCAGATCGAAGTCGCCCAGCGCATCGACGCCGCCGCTGGTTCCAAACACTACGGCGTCCTTGGGTTGCTGTTGGGCTTGCGCTACGAATCCCGCGGCTGGTTCAAGATTCCCGGCTCCTGTTTTTTCCCGTCGCCCGACATCGACTCCGCCTGCCTGGCCCTCGTCCGCCGTCCCGTCCCGCTCCTTTCAGGCGAATTGCAAACCACGTTCACCCGGATCGTCAAACGCGGCTTTTCGCAGCGCCGCAAAATGGCGCTCAAACTCCTCAAGCAGGACTGGCCCGCGCCCGCGCTTCTTTCAGCCTTCGCCCAGCTAAACCTCTCAATCCAAATCCGCGCCGAGCAAATCACCCTCGGCCAATTCGTGCAGTTGACGCAAATCCTCACAAATCCGGGTAGTGTCCTAATTTGAGTTTTCGGGAGGTATGGGAGGCCGGGGATTGGGGGACGGGACTATATGCCCTTGTGTCAGTTGAGGCTCAAAGCCGTCCCCATCTCCCGGGTTGCATATTCTGAGCGGAGGATTCCGTTAATTCCGAAAACTGGCAGGCTGCAATCGAACGTTGGAACAAGAAGCCGTCATGGCTGGTCGATTGGCTGCACAGAAATCTTCGTCATCGTTCCTCTCCCTCTCGGACGTCCTGCGCCTTTTCGCGCTCCGCCCCAGCTCTTCCTTATTTTTTCAGCATTCACCGCGACACAATCACGCCTCCAAGCCTATCGAACAATCGCCCTTGACGAGTTGGTTTTTCCAACATATCTTCACTCCGTGGTCCGGCGCTCTGCGCCGGCGCGGCGCTCTTTGACACGGGCCGCAAGGGACGATTCGACTCTTTTTTT
>Ga0265338_10003552_pt1 | contig 21794 bp, 19 predicted proteins | sample 42126metaG_FD_193579 | JGI IMG/M metagenome (GOLD analysis project Ga0265338, IMG submission 193579) | Rhizosphere microbial communities from Carex aquatilis grown in University of Washington, Seatle, WA, United States - 4-21-26 metaG | ecosystem: Host-associated > Plants > Roots > Rhizosphere... | reverse complement strand
GGGCGGGGCGGGGTGGGCGCTTGCCCGGGGGGTGGCGGTGACCGCAGACTGGTCCACACGGGGGCGGCGGGGGTGAGGGGGCGGCGATGACGGAGCCGGGCGCAGGGAATGCGCAGTGGCTGACGGTGGACGAGGGCTGGGGGCGCAAGGCGGTGGACTTCGCCACCCTCAGCGAGCCCGGCAACTGCCGTGAGTACGTCGCGCTGCACCACCGGCTTGGCGTCGACGCCGGCGACCGGCTGCTCGACGTGGCCTGCGGGTCGGGGCTGGCCATCGAGCTGGCCCGGCTGCGCGGGGCCGACTGCTGCGGCATCGACGCCGCGCCGCGGCTGGTGGCGGTGGCGCGGGACCGCAGCCCCGGGTGCGACATCCGGGTCGGCGACATGAACGCGCTGCCCTGGGCGGCGGACTCCTTCGACGTAGTCACCAGCTTCCGCGGGATCTGGGGCACCACCCCCGGCGCGGTGGCCGAGATCTACCGGGTGCTGCGGCCCGGCGGGCGGGCCGGGATCACGGTGTGGGGCCACCTGAAGGTGTCACCCGGCGCCTGGGCGCTGGCGCCGTTCCGGCTGGCCGCCCAGGAGAAGGTCGGCAACCAGGCGGCGATGGTGTCACTCGGCCGGCCGGGCGCGGGCGAGCAACTGCTCGCGGCCCACCAGTTCACCGCCGTCGAGCGGGTGGAGCTGCCGTTCGCGATGGAGTTCGCCGACCCGGAACTGTACGCGCGGGCGCTGGCCGCGACCGGGCCCGCCTACGAGGCAATCCAGCAGGTAGGCGAGGCCGAGTTCCGCCGCGCGGCGGTGGCGCTGGCGGCTGAGCGGGCGCGCGACGGCCTGCCGCTGCGGGCGGAGATCAACGTGGTGGGCTACCTGGCCCGCAAGCCGGAGGGAACGGAAAACCAATGAGCTACCTTGACGAGCCCGAGCTGTCCACCCCCGTCCAGCGGCTTTACGCCGATGACCTGGCGGACACCGGCTACGTGGGGAACGTGTCCCGGCTGTGGGCCCACCAGCCGAAGACCCAGCGGGACCTGTTCGGCCTGATGTCCCAGGCGTTCGGGCCCAGCGGGCTGAGCTTCCGGCAGCGCGGCATCCTGGTGACGGCCGCCGCCTCGGCCCTGGGCGACTCCTACTGCTCGCTGGCCTGGGGCGGGAAGCTGGCCGGGGCGTCCGATCCGGCGCTGGCGGCGGGCGTGCTGACCGGCGCCGACGCCGGCCTGACCGACCAGGAGCAGGTGCTCGCGGACTGGGCCAGGAAGGTCGCCCGAGACCCCAACGGGACGACCGAAGCCGACGTCCAGGCGCTGCGCGACGCCGGGCTCGACGACGGGCAGATCTTCGCGGTCACCGCCTTCGTCGCCCTGCGGCTGGCTTTCTCCACGGTCAACGACGCCCTCGGGGCGCTGCCGGACGCCCAGCTGGCGAAGTCGCTGCCGGCCGCGGTTCGCGAGGCGGTGTCCTACGGGCGGCCGCCCGCCCCTTCGCCGGCCGGCTGAGCGGGTCACGTCTACGCGGGACCAGCGGTCTGCGGCGCCTCACGGCGAACGGGGTCCTTCGTGAGCAAGGCAGCGGCGCAGGCGTACGGCACCGCTGGTTTAGCGATGAGATACTCAGCGTCCTTGATCCTGAACGGGAGCCCGCCACCTCGTAACGCCAGAGTGCCGGCCCCATCGACCGCGGCTTTCAGCTCGCGGAACGCGGCCGCCAGCCGGGGCGGCTGCCAGGACGCGTTGAGGCCGCTCGGGTTGGGCAGGATCCACCGCCGGGCCGGGCCCAGCGGGTCCGGCTGCGGGCCGATGGCCGCCTTGGGCCGGGCGAAGGCGATGCGGTAGGCAGTGACGCCGGCGATGGCGACGAAGCGCGGGCGGCGGTCCTCGACCAGGGCGAGCAGCCGGGCGGCACCATCCCGCAGTTCGGCCGGGGTCAGCTCGGCCGCCTGGGCGGTGGCGCGCGGGGCGATGTTGCTGATGCCGAGGCCGTGGCGGGCTAGCTCGTCCTGCTCGGCCGGCTTGAGCAGCCGGGGGGTGAAGCCGGAGGCATAGAGGGCCGGCCAGAAGCGGTTGCCCGGCCGGGCGAAGTGCCAGCCGGTCGCGGCCGAGTACAGGCCCGGGTTGATGCCGGTGAACAGCACGTGGAACGGCTGGCTGGGGGCGGGCAGCACGTCGGGGATGGTGGCGTCCCGTGCCGCCTCGAGGTCAAGTCGCATCGCGGATCTCCTGCGCGGAACTGCCCCTGGCCCGGCCCTGGCCGGTGAGCATCAGGTGAGCCTGCGTCAGTTCGCCGATGTCCATCCGCTTCTCCAGCCAGTCCAGTCACATTTCAGCAGCCCAAGGATTTATTACGGAAATAAAATGGTGCCATGACACCATTTTATTTCCATCTCGACAAAAGGTTCCATAATAATATCGCTGCCTGAGGGGGAAGGTCGATGGTTCGGCTCGTCGGCAGGCAGGGCCAGTTGTGCCCTGGGGGACGGCAGGCCGTTCTCGGGTCCGCCGGACGACTCAGTGGGCGGTGCGCTCGGCCGGCACGCGTTCGGCTTCCCGCACCGGACCGGGCGGGGTGCCGTCGCCGAACGGGCGGCCGCCGAGCTGCTCGCGGTGGTGCGGGGTGAGCCAGCCGGACAGGTCGGGGCCGTCGGGGACGATGCCGGACGGGTTGAGGTTCTTGTGCACCAGGTAGTAGTGCTGCTTGGTCTGCGTGAAGTCGATCGTGTCGCCGAAGCCCGGGGTCTGGAACAGGTCGCGGGCGTAGGCCCACAGTGCCGGGAACTCGATGAGCTTGTTCCGGTTGCACTTGAAGTGACCGTGGTAGACCGCGTCGAACCGGGCGAGGGTGGTCCATAGCCGGACGTCGGCCTCGGTGATGGTGTCACCGACCAGGAAGCGGCGGGTGGTGAGGCGCTCCTCCAGCCGGTCGAGCTCGGCGAACAGGGCGGCGAAGGCCGCGTCGTAGGCTTCCTGGCTGGTGGCGAAGCCGCAGCGGTAGACCCCGTTGTTCACCTGGCGGTAAATGGGGTCGCTCACTTCCTCGATCTCGTCGCGCCGGGCTTGCGGGTAGAGGTCGGGCGCGCCCGGGCGGTGGAACCGGGTCCACTCGCCCTCCAGGTCGAGCGTGATGTGCCCGAAGTCGGAGGTCACCACGGCCCCGCTGGGCACGTCGACGATGGCCGGGACGGTGACGCCGCGGTCATAGCCGGGCACCGCCTTCTCGTACGCCTCGCGCAGCCGGCGGATGCCGAGCACCGGGTCAAGCTCCCCCGGGTCCAGGTCGAACTGCCAGGACCGCCAGTCGTGGGTGGGCCCGCAGATGCCCATCGACAGCGCGTCTTCCAGGCCGAGCAGGCGGCGGACGATCATCGTCCGGTTCGCCCACGGGCAGCCCCGGGCCACCACGAGGCGGTAGCGGCCGGACTCGACCGGCCAGCCGTCCCGCCCGTCGGCCGTGATCCGCCCGTCCAGGTACGTGGCGTCCCGCTGGAACTCGCCGGTTTTGCTCATAGCCCCGAACTTAGGCGGTTCGCCGCCGCGGCGCGAGCCCGGGGGGCGGGGTTCGCGCGACGGCGGGCGGTGCTACTGGTGCGCGGCCGCGACCGACTCCACGTAGCCGGCCGCCTTGCCCGGGTCGAGCAGGAAGTCGTGGATGGTAGCCGGGTGGATGAAGATGTTGGCGAAGCGGTCGGCGATCTCTTGGAACTGGGACGCCGCGCCGAGCACCTGCTGCGCGTGCACCGGCATCGGCTCCAGCATCATCTGGGTGAGCGTGCAGGAGTTCTGCGCGTGCGCCCAGAACGCGTCGAACGTCTCCTGCATCCACTGCGGCGTGAACGGCGCCTCGCCGCGGTCGAGGATGGCGTTGTAGTAGAGGCTGGCCGAGATCGCGGCGTTGTTGGCGCCCTGGCCGCTGATCGGGTCGTTGACCACCACCACGTCGCCGATGCCGAAGACGTAGCTGCCCGGCGCGACCTCGGCGTACGGTCGTCGGACGGTGCCGGGGAACGCGCCCACCAGGGAGGCGCGCGCGTCGGTCGGCTCAGCGTCGGCGAACAGCTCGCCCTCCCACGGGAAGTGCTCGGCCAGCAGCGCCTTCAGCCGGCGCAGGTGCTCGGCCGGGGCCGGGCGGTCGGCGAAGATGTCGAACGGGCCGCCCGGCACCGCCTCGAGCAGCAGCACGTCGCACGGCCCGGAATGGGTGAAGGACGGCATGTGGAAGTACTCGCCGGCCCCCGGCCGCAGGTTGACCCGCATCCGCGCCTCGGTCACGCCCTCGGGGACGGCGACCCCGTTGGCGTAGATGACGGCCAGGTTCCTGGCCGGCTTGCTGTAGAACGACCGCTCGGCGTCGCGGTCGAACAGCTCCACGATCTCGCCCTTGCCCGCCGCGATGATCGTCAGGTCGTACAGCGGCGCCAGCCCGGCCAGGTCCGAGGTCATCACCGAGTGGTAGATCACCCGGCCGCCGCGCTGCTCGAACAGCTCGATCCAGGTCGGCATCTTCACCCGCTGGTCGACCGAGTTGCCGGGCCGGTCCCAGGCCCCGGAGAAGGAGAAGGCGGACACGCCGGGGGCCGGCGAAAGGTTAAAGCCGATCCCGCCGATGGGGGTGGCGGCGCCGTCCCAGAGGTTGAGCTTGACGTCGCGCTCCTTGTCGAGCGCGCGGTACATCATCACCTGGGTATAGGTGGGCCACCCGTTCCTGATCTCGTCGGCGGTACGGGCGGACATGACGGTCACATCGTAGCCCTGGCCTTGCAGGCTGAGCGCTAGCTGCAGTCCGGCCTGGCCGGCGCCAACGATGAGAATCTTGCGCACGGGAACACTCCTTGGCGTGAGGGGGTAACGCTAGGTTCTACCGCTATGCGCAGTTTCGCACCTTACGTACGATTCAGCGAGCACTCACGGTTGACGTCTTATCGAGCGTGTTGTTCAGGCTCGCGAGCAGCGCGAGGATCGACGAGCGGCGGTCACGGGCGTCCACGGTGACCAGCGGGACCGAGTCGGCGACGCCGAGCGCCTCGCGGACCGCGTCCAGCGGATGCGTCTGGCGGCCGTCGAACAGGTTCATCGCCACCACGAACGGCACGTCGGAGTCGTTCTCGAAGTAGTTCACGGCCGGGAACGAGACGTCGAGGCGGCGGGTGTCCACCAGCACCAGCGCGGCGCTGGCCCCCCGGCACAGGTCGTCCCACATCGGCCAGAACCGCGGCTGCCCGGGCGTGCCGAACAGGTACAGGATCAGGTCCCTGGCGAGGGTGATGCGGCCGAAGTCCATTGCCACGGTGGTAGTGGTCTTGTCGTCCGTGCCGTGCAACGGGTCGACCGTCTTGCTCGCCTGGGTCATCCACGCCTCGGTGTTCACCGGGGGGATCTCGGAGACGGTACCGACCAGGGTGGTCTTGCCTACGCCGAACCCGCCGGCGACGACGATCTTCGCCGACGTGACGGTCGGCGGCACCCGGTCAGGCGAACTCGCGAAGGCCATCAATGACTCTCTTCAGCAGCCGTTGGTCGTACGGGGATGAGTAACTGTCCTCGTTGATCTGCACGCGCTCGGCCGAGGCGAGGTCCTCAAGCAGCACCCGGGTGACGCCGAGCGACACCCCGCAGTGCGCGGAGAGCTCGGCCACCGACTGGGGTCCGAAGGACGCCCGCTCGTACAGCCGGCGCGCCTCCGGCGACAGCTTCAGCGCGGCCGCGGGATCGTACCGCTTGACCGAGACCAGGGTGTGCACGTACAGGTGGTGCCGGGTGCGGGTACGCCCGCCGGTCAGCACGTAGGGCCGGACCCAGGGGTTACCAGTCATCGTCCGGTCCCTCCGCTCATCGCGTTCAGCCTGCGCAGGTCGTCGCGAAGCTGCGGCGTCAGCACGTGGCCGACCGCATCGACCAGCTGGGCCATCTGGTGCGCGACCACGCCGAGGTTCGCGCCGTCACGGGCCAGCACCGCGAACCCGGCCAGGCTGCCGATGCTCATGAACAGGAAGTGCCCGGACGGGAACTTGAGCATCACCTGGTCGCAACCGGGCTCGCCGACCTTGCTGGCGATGTTGTTGCCGAGGCTGATGATCCCGCTCGTCATCGCGGCGAGCGGATCGGCCAGGTCCGGCGACATGCCGCCCGCCGTGATCAGCGGCAGCCCGTCGGCCGAGACGATCAGCGCGTGGCTGACCCCCGGCGTGGACGCCGCGAAGTTGTCGACCAGCCAGCCGAAGTCCTGCGGATCGCGCGGCGGCAAGACGGCGGGGTTCGTCATGGCTTTGCTTCCTCTTCGGTCACGAGGGGGTCGGCAGTGCTGGCCTGACCCGGGCTGGCCTGACCCGGGCTGGCCTGACCCGGGCTCGCCTGGTCAGGGCCGTCCTCGTCAAGCGCGGCGCCCTGGGTGAAAGCGCTCAGCTCCTCGGCGAAGGCCCGCCGGGCGGCCGACTGCTGCTCAGGGCTGGGCGCCGGCGGCTGCTCCCGCGGCTGGGACCGCAGGTCGTCGCCGCGCAGGCTGGCGCGCTCCCGCCGGGGCAGCTCGCCGGTCAGCCGCGGCTGGTCGCGGTCGGGCAGCTCGGGCGGCTCCCACGGCTGTGGTTGCTGCGTCGGGGGCTGCTGCGCTGGGGGCTGCTGCGTTAGGGGCTGGTGCGTTAGGGGCTGGTGGGGCCGGGTCGGCTCGCCGCGCGGCAGGTCGGGGACCGCGGCCGGCCTGACCGCCTGCGGCGGCGGCAGGGTCTGCCCCGACGGCGCGGCCGCGGCCGGTCGGCGCTGCACCTCTACTTCCGGCACCTCGCACAGCAGGTGGGGCGGGAGCGTCACCATCGCGACGGTGCCGCTGCTCGGCTGCGGGCGGGCAGCCAGCCGGACGCCGATCGAGTGCTTGCGCGCGATCCGGTGCACCACCGGGAAACCAGTGTGCCGCCCGGTCCGCTCGTCCACGTCGGGCACCGGGCCGGCCAGGGTGGTGTTCAGCGCGGCCACCTGGTCGGCGCTGAGGCCGATGCCGGTGTCCTCGATGCGGAACATCATGCTGCCGTCTCCGAGCAGGTGCCCGCTCACGCTCACCATGCCCGGCGAGTACCTGGTGGCGTTGTCGAGCAGCGCCGCCATCAGCGCGCCGACATCGTCGGCGGCGTAGCCGAGCACGGCCAGGTCGGACACCCGGCCGATGGTGACCTGGGTGTACCGCTCGATCGCGGAGGCCGCCATCCGGATGACGTCGAGCAGCGAGGTGGTGAACCCGGCCAGTTCTTCCTCGATGCGGCCGGCCAGGGTGCGCAGGTCGCGGCTGGCCCGGCGCATCCGGGTGACCGCGTGGTCGACCTGGTAGAGCCGCCGCAGCCGCTCCGGGTCGCCCTCGTCCGACTCAAGCTCGTCCAGCGACGTGCGCAACTGCTCCGCCAGCACCAGCAGGTGCAGGCCGAACTGGTCGCAGATGTCCGGCCAGGGCACCCCCGGCCGCGGCCCCGCGTCGGCCAGGCCCGCGTCGGCCCGTGGGTCCCAGGACGGCGCGGCGACGTCGGCGGGCAGCGCGGAATCGGACGACAGCCCGGTTCCCGGCGGTAGCGAACCCGGCTGGGCCAGGCCCGGCTGCGCGGCCCCGGCGGGCTGCCCGGTCTCCGGCTGGCCGGGCGACGGCGGCATTCCCGGCGGGGCAACGGCCGGGGCGGCGGCGGACGGCACCGGGGCGAGCACGGCGACGCCTGCCCCCGGGTACTGGGACCCGGCGTACTGCGACGGCGGGAGCTGACCAGCCTGGTACTGGCCGGGCTGGTACTGGTTTCCCGGGTAGGCGCCGCCCTGGTCCCCGGACGGCAGCGGGGCTGGCCGCCCCCAGCTCGGGTCGAACCAGCTGCCGGGCGGCGGCTGGCTGGCGCCCGGCTGGCCGGCCGCGTGCTGGCCGCGCCCGTGCTGACCGACCAGGGCCTGTTCCCCGGGCTGGCCGGCCGACGTCGGCTGGGTTGACGGGCGCCCAGTCACGGGCGCCGCCGCGACTGGCCGGTACTCGAGCTCAGCGGCCTTGGATTTCCCAAGGCGGCGCCTGAGGCTCCACCGAGTCATGGGCAGCAAGCTCTCCCGCGTCGCCGGAAAAACGGACGTGCCCAGATTGGCACAAGTGCGCCGCAATTACCCCGCCTTCGAAGCACGAATCCCGGTCGACTCGGGAATTTAACCGTCGCCGGCCACGAGCGCGGGCGGCGCGGGCTTCAGGCTCAGCGCGGCGGCCGCGCGGGGCCGCTGACGGGGCGGGTAACGGGCCGGCCGGGAAGCGGCGCGCGCGCAAGTGCGGCGCTCAGTGGTCGCCGACCGCCGCCGCCAGCCGCCGGATGATCTCCTCCAGGATGGGGCGCGGGGTCGCGAAATTCAGCCGCACGTGCCCCTCCCCGGCGGCGCCGCAGGCCAGGCCGTCGGTCAGCATCACCCGCGCCTCGGCCAGGAAGAACTCGGCCGGCCCGGTGGTGATGCCCCGGTCGGCGAACAGCGCCCGGCAGTCCAGCCAGGCCAGGTAGGTGCCTTCCGGCGGCTGGTAGCCGACCTCGGGCAGGTGGCCGGCCAGCAGCCGGGCCAGCAGCGCCCGGCTTCCGTCGAGGTAGCGGAGCACGTCCGCCAGCCACGGGCCGCCGCCGGTGTAGGCGGCCACCGACGCGGGCACCCCCGGGGTGGAGGTGCCGTGCTCGAACGGGTAGCCGCGCGCGGCCCAGGCGGCCGCGTCCCGGTCGTTCGACAGCAGCAGTTGCGCGCACTTCAGGCCGGGCAGGTTCCAGGCCTTGGAGGCGGCGGTCGCGGTCACCGTGTGCCCGGCGGTCAGCTCGCTCAGCGACGCGTAGGGCCGGTGCCGGGCGCCCGGGTACAGCAGCGGCGCGTGGATCTCGTCGGCGAACACCCGGCCGCCGTGCCGGTCGACCACCGCCGCCAGCGCGGCCAGCTCGGCCGCATCGTAGACCCGGCCGACCGGGTTGCCCGGGTTGCACAGCACCAGCAGGTGGCCGCCGCGGCGGAAAGCGGCATCGATGCCGTCAAGGTCGAGGACGTAGCGGCCCCCGTCCGGGTGGGCACTGTCGAGCGGCATCGGGACCTGGATGACCTCCCGGCCGAGCATCCCCGGCACGGTCAGGAACGGCATGTAGCCGGGGGTCGGCATGATCACCGGGCTGCCCGGGCGGGAGAACACCGTGATCGCGGCCATCAGCCCGGTGAGCACGTCGGGCAGCGGCCGCACCCGGGCCGGGTCCACCTGCCAGCCGTACCGGTCAAGCTGCCAGGCCGCGCAGGCGGCCGCCAGCGCGGCAACCGCCTCGTCGGTCAGGTAGCCGAAGTCGGCCCGGCCGACCACGTCGCGCAGCGCCGCCTCGACCGCCGGCGCGGCACCGAAGTCCATCTCCGCCACGAAGGCCCCGATGACCCCGGGGCCGGCCGCCGTCCACTTGTAGCTGCCCCGTGCGCGCAGCTGGTCGGCGGTGATCTGGTCGGCAAACTCAGTAAAGCTACTCATTGCCCCCGCAACCTGAAAGCCCGGGCGAAGCCGGGTGACGCGCTGCGGCTGACCAGGGTCAGCCGCACTCGTTCGGGATCATCCTAATTTTTCGTGGCCCGGGACAGCACCTCATCCTCTGTGAGCGGGCTCGGCGGGTGATGGCTGAGGCACATCGGGGTGCGGATCTGCTGGAAGCCGCCGCCCTCGGCCGCCAGGTAGAACTCGCCCGCCGCCAGCCGGCTGATGCCGGGCACGTCGCCGCCTTTGGCCCGGGCGATCTCCCGGGCCGCGTTGATCTGCGCGGGCGCGCTCAGCAGGCCGAAGAACTGGGTGGTGGCGTTGCCGGGGACCGAGTTGTGCAGCGCCTTGGGCGACTGGGTGGCGAACAGCAGCCCGAGGCCGTACTTGCGCGCCTGCGAGGCCAGCCGCCTGGTCGACTCGCTGGCGGCGGTCGTGCCCGCGGCCGGCACCAGGTCCTGTGCCTCGTCCATCACCAGCAGGGCACGCAGCGGCTCGCGGTCGGCCGGGTTGCGCTTGATCCAGGAGAACAGCGCCATCTGCAACTGGTTGACGAAACCCTGCCACTGGCCGAGGCCTGGCATGCCGACCATGCTGATCACGCTGACCCGGGCGCGCTTGCCGGGCGGCGGGGTGAGCAGCAGCCCCGGATCGGCCGCCTCGCCGGAACCGCCGAACAGCGGGTCGGTCGCCCGGGCGGCGCGCAGCCGGTCGGCCAGCTCAGCCGCGATCGCCGCCGCCCGGCTCTGCTCGGAGACGTGCCCGGGCAGCGCCGCCAGCAGCTCGATGAACGCGGCGAGGTCGTGGCCCGCACCACGCGCGAAGTACCGCATCGCCTCGGTCAGCACCGCCCGTTCCTGCGCGCCCTTGGGGCTCTGCCGGTGGGCGGCGATCCGCGGTGCCAGCGCCTCTACCGCCGCGTCCACCGCCGCGCTGAACTCGTCCACCTCGTCGAGGACGGCACCGAAGTCCGGCAACGGCTGGAAGCTGAGTGGCCGGCCGCCGGCCCGCCGCGGCGTCCACACCACCACGTCGGTCTCCGCCAGGTAGCGGCTGGCGCGGGCGGCGTCCTCGGGCAGCCACTCCCCCGGTGGCGAAGGCCACGGATCGCCTAGCCGGGCGAGGTCGTTGTTGGGGTCGAGGACGATCGAGGAGACGCCGTGGCGCGCGCACTCCTCGATCACCCGGCGCAGCAGCACCGTCTTGCCCGAGCCGGAGCCGGCGAAGACCACCAGGTGACGGCGGAGCGAGCGGAGCGGGAGGGTGGCACCGGGACGGCCTTCGGCAGGCAGGCCGACCCGGATCACCGGCGCCTCGGGCGTCGCCTTGGCCGGGCGGGCGGGACGGGCGGACGGGCGGGCCTTGGCGGGCGGCTCGGCGGCGGGCTCCAGGGCGGCGGGCTCCAGGGCGGCGGGCTCCGCGGCGGCGGGCTCCGCGGCGGCGGGTGGCGCCGCGTCTCGCAGCGCGGTCGCCAGCAGCGCGGTCGCGTGGGCCGGCTGGCGGTCGGCCAGCCAGGCATTGAGCGCGGGGTGGCGCTCGGCCGCGAGCACTGCCAGCGCGGCGAACGTGGCCAGGTCGCCCGGGGGGGCGGGCAGCACCACGCCGCCCTTGGCGGCCAGGCTGGCCGTCTCCTGGCTGGTGACCTTGCCGGTCGGCCACGCGTCGTTGCGCAGCACGAACAGGTGGCGGTCGCCGCGGCCCGCGTCCAGGCCCGCCGCCTCGGTCGCCTTGCGCAGGCGGCTCTGCACGGCGCCGGGATGGCCGGCCGCGATCGCACGGAACGCCCACCGGCGGTGCCGCTCGGTGCGGGCGTCCAGCACCAGCCGGAGCGAGGCGTGCAACCGGGGGTTCTTGCCCGGCGGCGGGTCCTGGGCGAACGGGTGGTCCGCCTGCCCGGTGAGTCCAGGCTCAGGGGCGCCAAGTTCCCGCACCCATGCTTCGAACCCGGCCGTGAGCAGCGCGGGCATGACCGCGTCCTCGGTCCCGGGTGCGAGCGCGGCCGCCACCCGGGCGGTCACCGCGGGGTCCGCCCGCAGCTCCGCGAACCTGGCGTCGAGCGCGGCCAGCTCGGCCGCCGGGCCGGCCTGGCCGCTGACCGGCACGGGGCTGGCCGGCACGGGGCTGGCCGGCACGGGGCTGGCCGGCACGGGGCTGGCGGCATCGGCGCTGCGGGCAGGCTCGGCTAGCTCCAGGCGGCTCAGCTCGGTTACCGACTGGGTCAGCAGGCAGGCACTGACGTGCGCCTCCACCCGCCGCAGGAGGCCGCGAGCGGTGTACCGGCTGGCGTCGGCGAACGCGGCCGGCTGGACGGGCCAGGTCGGGTACGGCGGCTGGAAGCCGGCCCGGGCGTAGTCGGCTGCGAACCGCTTGGTGATCATCAGCTGGCCGACGTCAGCGCTCGGGATGTTCCGCAACTGGCGCGGGGCACGGAACCGGTCGGCCACCGTGTCGGTGCCGCCGTCACGGATCGCGGCCCAGCTTTCCGGCAGGCAGGACACGATGGTGAGGGTGCGGAAGCTGCGGTCGCGCAGCGTCATCAGGCCGGTGGCCATGTCCGCCAGCGCCCGCGGCGCCCCCTCCCCTCCCGATCCCTCCCTTCCGGGCGCGCCCACCAGCTCGTCGATGAGCGCGTCGATCTGGTCAATGGCGATGACGGTGGGGCCGGTCAGCGCGAGCAGCCGGGACAGCTCGGTGATCAGTAGCCGCGGGATACTGCGGGTGGCCCCGATCCCCCAGCGGCGCCGCTCCTCTAGGTCGACCTCGTTGCCGGTCATGAAGTAGTAGCCGACGTCCTGGTCCGACTGCTCGGGCGAGGCCAGCAGCACCAGCGCCCGCGCGGTGTCCTGGCAGATCAGCCCGATGCGCGGGTCAACCCGGCGCAGCTCCCTGATGAAGACCTTCACCGTCACCGGGGTGGGTGCCGCCTGGCCGGTGACCCCGTCCCTGATCACCGGCTCAAGGCCGGTCAGCTCGGCCAGCGCGCCGAGCAGGGCGCGGAGCTGGTCGCGGCTGCCGTCGGGCAGCGGCAGCAGCTGCTCGACCACGCAGCCGAGCAGCTCCTCCCAGAAGGCCTTGGCGGACAGGTCCCCGACCAGGAAGAAGTAGCCGCCCGCGCGCTGCACCTGCTCCCTGGTCCAGCCGAGCAGGTGGGTCTTGCCGACGCCGCGCTCGCCCTGCACCACGATGCCGAGCGGGTTGCCGTGGCCGGCCTGCGCCTCGGCGATGGCGCGCCCGATGTCGGCCGCGACTTCCGCGTGCAGCCCCTCGACGTGGCAGCGGGCGGGGGCCCACACGTCGTTCAGCGTGCGGGTCCAGTTGAAGGTGAGCGCGGCCAGGCCAGTCAGCTCGTCGGTACTCATTGCTGCCTCGATGTTCTTGCCCGGTTGGCTCGCGCGGACTGCCGCTAGCCGGACGAAATTCTGCCGCTAGCCGATCGAAATGAGGTGCTTGTGCTCGCCGCCGATGCGCAGCGCGGACGCGCGGTCCGCGGCGGTCAGCGCCTGCTGCCTGGACTGCGGTATGAGGTTCACCCGCTGGGTGGTGAACAGGGCGGCCAGTGCCGCGTCGAGCGCGGGCCGCGGGATGTCCGCCAGCTGCTCGCGGAGCTCGGTCAGCCGGACGAACTCACCGGGGCGGGGGCTGATCGCCTGGTAGGCGGTGGCGACGCGCTGGGACATGTCGCCCGCCCCGGCCGCGGCGTCGCGCCGCACGTGCTTGCCCGAGGGCGCGTCGGGCACCGCGCTGGTCAGGTCGGCCAGGCTCAGCCCGGCCACCGCCATGTACCGCGCGAACAGGCCGAACAACAGGTAATGGGACCGTACGAGGCTGGTACCGCCGCCTGCCGGGCCGGCCATGAGCTCATCGCCGCACCAGCGCCAGCCCGCGTCGGAAAGCTCGTGCGCGAACGCCCGGCCCTGCTTTTCTGATTCGACAAGCTTAAGATCGTTAAGCCTGCGCCTCATTTTACCGTCGAGCCGGATACCGATCAGCGCCGCCAGCTCCGGGTTGGAAACCTTGCGCGCCTCAGCGAGCAGGGCGAACAGCACGGACCGCTCTCGCCCGGATAGCCCATCTTGATGCACGTTCAGACAACTCCTAACTACGCCAAGGAGTACCGGGAAATTGTACGGCCGACGGTCATCCCTAAGGTATGAATTCGCCGAAAGGCGCAGAATCAGGGCTTACCGGATACCGCGGCGGCCGGCGACGGCGCATCGCACCGGCGTAAGCTGGGCCAATGGCGTTTGGTGGCTGGCCCGCGGACGCGCTGGCGTTTTACGCGGGCCTTGAGGATGACAACTCGAAAGAGTACTGGACCAGCCGGAAGGCCGTGTACCAGGAGCAGGTGCTGCGGCCGACCGAGGAGCTGCTCGAGCAGCTCGCGCCGGAATTCGGCGAGCCGAAGATCTTCCGCCCGTATCGCGACATCCGGTTCAGTGCCGATAAAACACCCTATAAGACGCATATCGGGGCAACCCTCGGCGGTGACTGCTACCTGCAGCTTTCGGCCGACGGCCTGGCGGCCGGCGCCGGGCGCTGGCACCTGGAGCCCGCCGAGCTGATCAGGTACCGGGCCGGGGTGGCCGGCCCGGACGGGGCCGAGCTGGCGGTGATCGTCGACCGCCTGGCCGCGGACGGCGTCGAGGTGCACGGCCACGGCAGCCTCAAGTCGGCGCCGCGCGGCTACCCGGCCGACCACCCGCGGATCGCCCTGCTGCGGCACAAGGGGCTGACCACCTGGCGGCACTGGGCCCCCGAGCCGTGGCTAGCGTCCGCGGAGCCGGTGGCGAAGCTCAGAGAATTCTTCCGAACGAGTGCGGCTGTCTGCGGCTGGCTCAGCGCGCACGTCGGCGGGTAGGGGCCACCGGCGGCTGGGTCGCGGTTCGTCGGCGGGAAAACTGTTCGCCCTGTCCCAGGGCGGTGCGGGACCATGGAGCGATGGTCCTGGTACGCGAGGTTACGACCGATGACTGGCAGCGGTTGCGCGAGATCCGGCTGGCGGCGCTGAGGGAGGCACCGTACGCCTTCGGCTCGACCTACGCACGGGAGGCAGCGTTCACCGAGGAGCGGTGGCGCGGCCGGATCAACCAGCGGTCGGTGACCTTCTTCGCCTGTGCCGGCGACTTGGCCGGCGACTTGGCCGGCGACTTGGCCGGCACGGACGCCGGCGTCCCGGCTGGGCTGGCGGGCGTGTTCGTCGAGGACGGCCAGCCGGACCTGGTCTCGATGTGGGTACGGCCGTCCGCGCGCGGCCTCGGGGCCGCCCAGGCGCTGATCGAGGCGGCGGCCGCCTGGGCGAAGGCGCGTGATTTCCCCGCGCTGCGGCTGTGGGTGACGGAGACCAACTGGCCGGCCCGGCGGCTGTACGAGCGGTGCGGGTTCGCACTGACCGGGGAGACTCAGCCGCTCCCCTCGGACGCCACGCTGACCGAGGTCCGGATGAGCCGGGCACTCTAGCCGCCGCGCGCCATTCAGTCGCTATTTGTAAGCAGTCGCGCCGGTTTCGTATCGGTCGTAGCATTCCGGTGGGCGGGAGGTTGGCCTGGTTCCGGGTTGGCTGGCTTAGGGGTGGGGACTGTGCCGGATCGGCTGGTAGTTGACCTTGGCGCCGACGGCCGGGCGACGGTGCTGTCCTGGCCGGCCCACGGGATGCCGGAACCGTTGTCTCCGGCCGCCCCGCTGACGTGGCCGCTGGACGCCGCGGCGCTTGAGGACCTGCGCTGGTACCTGGAGGACTACCTGCTGGCCCCGTTCGGGGTGTGGGAGGACCGCGGGCCGGCCGTGGCGGGCAAGCTGGCCGGCTGGGGTGAGCAGGCGTTCGAGTCGGTATTCGGCCCCGGCCCGGCCCGCGACGCGTACCAGCGGGCGCGAGACCAGGGCCTGGAGCTGGTATTCCGGTCGGCCGACCCCGGCCTGCTGGCCCTGCCGTGGGAGCTGATGCGCGACGGGTCGGGAGCGGTGGCGCTGGGCAAGGGCGGGATCGCCCGCAGCCTGCCAGTCGCCAACGCGGCCCAGGCACTGGAGGTACCGGGCGGGAAGCTGCGGGTGCTGATGGTGATCTCCCGCCCGGACGGCACCCGGGACGTCGGCTACCAGATGGTGGCCCGGCCGCTGATGGCGCGGCTGGAAGCGGTCCGCGGCGAGGTGGACCTGACGGTGCTGCGCCCGCCGACGCTGGAGGCCCTGCGGGCGGCGGTGAAACGGGCGGCGGACGCGGGCGAGCCGTTCCACGTGGTCCACTTCGACGGGCACGGGGCGATGACCACCCGGGGCGGCGGCGGTGCCGGGGCGGGGCAGGGCCGCCCGGCGATGATGTCCGGTCCCGAAGAGGGAGTGCTGGCGTTCGAACTGCCCGGCGGTGGCAGCGACCTCATCAGCGCCGCGCAGGTCGCGCAGGTGCTGGCGGCCGGGCGGGTGCCGGTGGTGGTGCTGAACGCCTGTCAGTCGGGGGCGGTCGGCAAGGAGCTTGAGGCGTCGGTCGCGACCGCGCTGCTGCGGGCCGGGTGCTCGGCGGTGGTGGCGATGGCCTACAGCGTGTACGCGGTCGCGGCGGCGGAGTTCATGGCCGAGTTCTACGAGGCGCTGTTCGCCGGGGGCAGCGTCGGGGAGGCGGTCACGGCCGGACGGCGGCGGCTGGCGCTGCGGGACGGGCGGCCGAGCCCACGCGGTGACATGCCGCTGGCGGACTGGCTGGTGCCGGTGCACTACCTGCGGGCCGAGGTGCGGTTCCCGCAGGCCCGGGCCGCCCGCCCGGATGCGGCCCCGGCCCTCGGGGAGATGCTGGACCAGATCAGCGCTGCCCCGACCGAGGCCGCGGCTGATCCGCTGGCGCCGGTGGACGGGGTGTTCGTCGGCCGTGACGACCTGTTCTACCAGCTGGAGACGGCCACCCGGCTGCAGAAGGTGGTGGCGCTGACCGGGCCCGGCGGGACGGGGAAGACCGAGCTGGCTAAGGGGTTCGCCCGCTGGCTGCGTGATACCGGCGGGGTGTCCGACCCGCGGCTGGTGGTCTGGCACTCGTTCGAGCCCGGGGTGGCGTCCTTCGGGCTGGACGGGGTGGTTAACGGGATCGGCCTGGAAGTGTTCGGGGCGGACTTCGCCCGGCTGGAGGCGCCGCAGCGGCTGGCGGCGGTGCGCAATCTCCTTGCCCAGTACCGGGCGCTGCTGGTGTGGGACAACTTCGAGTCGGTGCGGGAGATGCCCGACCCGGACGGCGCGACCCGGCCGTTGGATGAGGCGGAGGCCGGGCGGCTGCGGGAGTTCCTGGACTGGATCCGGGACCATTCGGCCAGCACGGTGGTGATCACCAGCCGGGCGCGGGAGGACTGGCTCGGGGAGGTGCGCCGGATCGAGGTCGGCGGGCTCAACCGTACGGAAGCCGCCCAGTATGCCGGGCACCTGCTCGCCCCCTACCCGGCCGCGCAGGCACGGCGGGAGCAGCGGTCGTTCGGGGAGCTGCTGGACTGGCTGGACGGCCACCCCCTGGCGATGCGGCTGACGTTGCCGCGGCTGGGTGAAATCGGCCCGGCTGAGCTGCTGGGCGGTCTGCGAGGCACCGTCTCGTTGCCGGGTGGTGACGTTGGGGAGGGCGGGCGGCTGTCGTCTCTGGGGGCGTGCATTACCTACTCCTTCGCTCACCTGGGCGAGCGTGCGCGGCGGCTGCTGCCAGCGCTTAGCCTGCTGCACGGCACCGCCGACGCAAACCTGCTGATGATCATGTCTAGCGTCGGGGGGGCACCGGAGCGGTTCGCGGGGGCCGGCTGGCAAGAGTGGGCAGCGGTACTGGAAGACGCGGAGCGGGTGGGGTTGCTAGCTGGGATCGGGGCGGGCATGTACCGGATCCACCCGGCGCTGCCGGGCTACCTGGCAGCTAGCTGGAAGGCGGACGAACCTGACCGCTACGAGCAAGAACGGGAAGCGTGCGAGCAGAGCATGTGCTCCGCCGCCGCCCACTACAGCCGGTGGGCGATCGACCAGATCGATTCCGGGAACGCTTCCATGGCGTATGCCATCACGGGAGGGCATCGGCGGACCCTGGGCACCATGCTCAGCCGCGCCCTCAATCACCGGGCATGGAGGGACGTCGAGGGCATGGTCCGGGCCCTCAACGAGTATTGGGACACCCGCGGCTTGGACGAGGAAGCGGCCGCCTGGGCCGACCGCATCCTGTCCGCCACGGCTAGGCCCCCTCTGGGACCGGCCGAGGGCGCCCGGTCGCTATGGCTGTATGTCGTCAACCATCAGGCCAGCCGCCAGGCGGAGGCCGGGCGTCCGGACCTAGCCGAGCAGACATACCAGCAGGTACTTGCCTGGCTCCATGCCCAGCCCGCATCTGAATGGATACGGGAAAGCACCTCCGTCATTCTCCAGCATCTCGGCAATACCGCCCAGGCACGCGGGCTGCTCGACCAGGCCGACAACTGGTACCGCAGATCCCTCACCATCACCGAAGAACTCGGAAACCGCCCCGGTCTGGCGCGTATCTACCACCAGCTCGGCATCACCGCCCAGGCACGCGGGCTGCTCGACCAGGCCGACAACTGGTACCGCAAATCCCTCACCATCACCGAAGAACTCGGCAACCGCCCCTACATGGCGGCCACTTACCACCAGCTCGGCAATACCGCCCGGGCACGCGAACAACTCGACCAGGCCGACAACTGGTACCGCAAATCCCTCACCATCAGAGAGGAACTCGGCGATCGCCCACACATGTCGGCCATCTACCACCAGCTCGGCATCACCGCCCAGGCACGCGCACAACTCGACCAGGCCGACAACTGGTACCGCAAATCCCTCACCATCACCGAAGAACTCGGCAACCTCTCCTACATGACGGCCACGTACCACCAGCTCGGCACCACCGCCCAGGCACGCGGGCAATTCGACCAGGCCGACAACTGGTACCGCAAATCCCTGGCTCTTAAAGAGAAACTCGGCGACCGCCTCGGCCCGGCGCTCACCTACGCGCAGCTCGGGCTGCTGGCCGAGGAACGCAACCAGACCCAGCAGGCGCTGGAATGGAACATCCGCTGCGTGAGCCTGTTCAGCGAGTTCCCCAGCCCGCAGACCGGCACCAGTCCCGCCGCCCTGGCCAGGCTCACCCGCCAGCTCGGCCTGCCCGCCCTGGAGCAAGCCTGGCAGCAGGTCACCGGCCAGCCGCTGCCGACGTCGGTCCGCGACTACGCCGCTCGCGACGACGGCAAGGAGGCGTAGGCCGACACCCGTTGCGGTTAGTCCGGTTTGTCGGCGAACTCAGCCCGGACGCCGAGCAACCGGACCGCCCGGCCCGGGGTGAACTTAGCCAGCGCCACCTGGGCGGCCTGCTCGACGGTGTCCGCCCAGGGGTCGGCCCCGGGCGGCGGCGGTTCGGCCGGGCGGAACGGCGGCGGGCCGGCCGGCTCCGGGGCGGGGAAGGGCAGCTGGCCGTCGGCCGGGAGGGCGGCACCGTGGGTGACGGTGATGAACGGCGCGAAGCGGACCTTCACTACCACCCGGCCGACCGGGCGGTCGGTGACCTCGGTCGCGACCTGCCGGGCGAGGTGCCCTACCTGGGTCGTGATCTCCGCCCAGTCGGTGAGGTTGCGCTGGTAGGTGACCTCGCGGCCGTGCGAGCGGGGCACGTACGGGGTGGGGTCAACCTCTTTCTCGCCGCGGCCGTTGCCCAGCAGCACCAGCCACGGGCCGGTGGTCGGGCCGAACTCCTGCGCCAGGCGGCCCGGGTCGGCCGCCGCCAGCTGCCGGACGGTGGCGACGCCGAGCGCGGCGAGTTTGGCGGTGGTCTTCGCGCCGATCCCCCAGATGGCGTCCGGCGGCCGCTCGCCCAGCACGTCGAACCAGCTGGCGGTGGTCAGCCGGTATACCCCGGCGGGCTTGCCGAAGCCGGTGGCGATCTTGGCCTGCAGCTTGTTGTCGCCGATGCCGACCGAGCAGTCCAGCTCGGTGGCCGCCTTGACGTCGGCCATCAGGCCGCGGGCGAAGCCCTCCGGGTCGGCGGACTCAAGGCCCAGGAACGCCTCGTCCCAGCCGAGCACCTCGACCGGGCAGCCGGAGTCCCGCAGCACGTTCATCACCCGGGCCGACACCTCGTTGTAGGCATCCGCGTCCACCGGCAGGAACACGCAGTCCGGGCAGCGCTTGGCGGCCGTCCGCAGCGGCTGCCCGGAATGCACGCCGAACTCCCGAGCCTGGTAGGAGGCGGTGGAGACGACGCCGCGCTTGGCCGGGTCGCCGTCGCCGCCGACCACCACCGGCTTGCCGCGCAGCTCCGGATGGCGCAGCTGTTCCACCGAGGCGAGGAACTGGTCCATGTCCACGTGCAGCACCCACCAGGTCATGGCCACACTCCTACCCAGTCCTAACCGGGGAGCCGCTTCTTTGCCGCCTCGTACAGGTCCGACGGCAGCGGGCCCCGCTCGGCCAGCGCGATGTTGCTGGCGAGGTGGGCGGGATTGGCGGTGCCGACGATGGTGGTGGACAGGCCAGGATGGCTCAGCGTGAAGCGCAGGATGAACTCCTGCCCGCCGATGCCCGCCTCGGCCAGCAGCTCCTCGATCCCAGAGTTCGTCCAGTTCTGCTGGCCCAGGCCGGGCCGCTGCGTGAGCGGTCCGACCTGCCAGTTCTTCTCGGCCGCGCCCCGGGCCGCGCCGCCGCGGATCAGCGTGCCCGCGCCGTCGGCCGCCGCCTGCGCGATGAGGTCCTCGTGGTCGCGCTGCACGGCCGAGTACGGGATCTGGAAGGCGTCGAAGGCACCCATCGCCAGGTGCTCCGGCAGCTCCGGCAGGATGCCGGACATGCCGATGAAGCGGATCTTGCCCTCGTCGCGCAGCGCCCGCAGCGTCTGCACCGTCTGGTCACCCTCCAGCACCGCCCGGCTGGGCGACATGTGCACCTGAACCAGGTCAAGCCGGTCGGTGCGCAGCCGCCGCAGCGACCGCTCCACGTTGTCGCGCACGTTGGCCGGCCGGTAGTCGTGCTGGTAAGGCGGCGGCGTGTCGGCCGGCAGGTCCATCGGGCAGCCGCACTTGGAGGCGAGGAAGAACTCATCCCGGCGGTGGCCGACGTAGCGGCCGATCAGCTCCTCGCTGCGGCCGTAGTCGGGGGCGGTGTCGATCAGGTTGATGCCGCCGTCAAGGACCGTGTTGAGCAGGTCGCCCGCGTCCGCGTCGGCGATCTCCGGCCCCCGCGGCGCTCCCCGCAGCTCCATGGCGCCGAAGCCGAGAATGGTCACGTCCGCGCCGGTGCGCCCGAGCGCCCGTCTCATGATGGCCATGCCGCCTACGCTACCCGGGGCATCCGGCAAGGGTCCGCTTAGATCCCGGTCGACGCGACGTCAACCACACTGCCCGGCAGTGCAGCGCAGGAAGGCTCTCCCTCATGGCGGTTAAGTACGACGGCTACCTCAACGTCCTCTTCGTGGCAGACCTCGCCCGCGCCCGCGACTTCTACCAGAACGTCATGGGCCTGGCGTTCGCGCACGGCCAGCCTGGGGTGGACGCCTTCTTCCAGGTTGGCGCGGCCGGGCTGCTGCTGATCGCCCGCGGCACCGCCGACGACCTGCTCGGCCCGGCCGAGGTGGACCACGGCCCGGCCAGCGGCGCCCGCTGGGTGATGGCGACCGAGGTGGACGACGTGGACGCCGCGTACCGGCAGCTACGGGCGGCTGGGGCACGCTTCATCCGGGCCCCGGAAGACCGGCCCTGGGGGCTACGGTGCGCCCACTTCGCCGATCCCGACGGCAACGTCTGGGAGATCCACTCCCCCGTCCGCGAGAGCTGACGCTCGAAAAAAGATCTTGTTCTGGTCGATTGTTTCTTATCGATCGAACTGGTACTCTAGTCGCAGACCTTGGATAGTTGGCAGCCGGTTCCGGCATAGGCGCGCGGCAGCGCGGTGTCCGCTCAGCGGAAGTTGATGCACAGGACAGCTACCGCTATGCAAGGAGGCGGGCCGCGATGTGTACGTCAGGAGCCGGGCGCGCCCACGGCGATCCCTTCAGCGGGGACGCCTTTAATGGGGCGGCCGATGCGCTGCGGGTCGCCGGCGCCGCGCTGGACTACGTCAACTCCGCTGGCGCCGCCGACCTGGCGGGTGCGGCCCGCGGCGACCTGCTGATCACCATGGGCCAGGTCCAGGCGAAGCTCACCGCCGCGCACGCTCGGGTGCTGCGGCGCTTCGACGCGGCCGACGCGCACGACGCCGACGGGTACGGCTCGTCGTCGGCCTGGCTGGCCGCGAAGGCGGGCATGCCTAAGAAGGCGGCCCGGGCCGCGGTCCGGCAGATGCGCCAGCTCGGTGAGCACCCGCGGCTGGACAGCACCCTGGCGG
>Ga0265338_10003551_pt1 | contig 21796 bp, 14 predicted proteins | sample 42126metaG_FD_193579 | JGI IMG/M metagenome (GOLD analysis project Ga0265338, IMG submission 193579) | Rhizosphere microbial communities from Carex aquatilis grown in University of Washington, Seatle, WA, United States - 4-21-26 metaG | ecosystem: Host-associated > Plants > Roots > Rhizosphere... | reverse complement strand
CCCGCTTGATCATCCGAGAAGGAGCATCCGGGCTGGACACACTACGTCGCCGCTTCTCGAAACCGCTGTACGTGCTGATGACGCTGGTCGGAATGATTCTCGTCATTGCCTGCTCCAACGTCGCCAATCTGCTGCTGGCGCGTTCCGCCTCGCGAAGACGCGAGATCGCCCTGCGCATGAGCGTGGGCGCGGGCCGTTTCCGCGTGATCCGGCAACTGCTCACGGAAAGCGTTCTGCTCGCGTCGCTCGGTGGTGCGCTCGGAGTGCTGATTGCAATCTGGGGAATTCGCTTCCTCACATTCCTGCTGGCCGGCGGGCCGGACCATGTCACCATTCACGCTCAGTTGAATTGGCACGTCCTGTGCGTCGCCGCTGGCCTCTCCCTGCTAACCGGTGTCCTGTTCGGTCTGGTGCCCGCGCTGCAATCCACGCGGCTGGACCTTGCATCGGCGGTCAAGGAAACACAACTCAGCCAACCTCACGTTCGTCGAGGCTTCTCGCGCTTCGGCCTGTGGCGCATCAGCCTCGGCCGCCTCAGCGTGAGTCACGTTCTGGTGGTAGGCCAGATCGCGATATCGCTCGTGATGCTCGTTGCCGCCGGACTCTTCCTGCGCACGCTTTCAAACTTGCAGTCTGTCGAGCTTGGATTCAATCGCGACAACCTTCTTCTGTTTCAACTGAACGCCCGCCAGGCTGGGCACCGCGACCCTGAGATCGCCATGTTCTACGGCACGTTGCGGCAACGCCTCGCCGAGATTCCCGGAGTGCACAGCGCCGGTCTCGCCGGAGGCTCCCTGATTGGAGGCGAGAACGCAAGGCCCATCAGCATGCCGGGTGCGCCGCCCGACCCGGCCACCCGCTACTTGATCGTCGGACCGGCTTTTCTCTCAACGATGCAAATTCCGATCCTCAACGGACGCGACATCGAAGAGCGCGACCATCTCGGTTCACCCCCCGTCGCGGTCATTAACGAGCGCTTTGCAAAAGTTAACTTCCCCGGTCAGAACCCCATCGGGCGCCATATCGATTTGTGGAGAAGCAGTGAGGAAGAGCAACTCGACCGCGATATGGAGATCGTCGGCGTCTCCAAAGACGCGCGCTATGGCGACCTGAAGCGGGACATCCCGCCGCTGGTCTACCTGCCGTACAACCAGGGCTATCCGGAGCCGAACGAGATGCTCTACGCCCTGCGCACCGCGGGAGATCCACTCTCTTACATCAATGCCGTGCGCGAAGTCGTCCGGCAGGCGGACGGCCGCTTGGCGGTCTCCGACGTAAGAACGCAGAAGGCCGAAGTCGCGGACGACATGTATGAAGAGATCGCCCTCGCCGATCTTTGCTCTGGCTTTGCCTTCCTCGCGCTCACGATTGCCTGTGCCGGGCTCTACGGCACGGTATCGTACGCGGTCGCCCGCCGCACGGGAGAGATCGGGATCCGCATTGCCCTCGGCGCCCAACCGGCTACTGTCGTCTGGAGCGTGCTGCGCGAAGTGCTTGTGCTGACTGCGGTTGGGCTGGCCATCAGCCTGCCCGTAGCACTGGGCACATCGAAATTTGTCGAGTCGTTCCTTTTCGGAATGAAGCCCAACGATCCGCTGGCGCTGACGTTGGCCGTGACAGTTCTTCTGGGCGCCGCGCTTCTGGCAGGATGCGTGCCTGCACGAAGAGCGTCTCGAATCGACCCGATGACTGCGCTGCGGCACGAATGATTCGTGGTGCCGTGCACAGAAATCCACAGGCCTTTGTGACATGCGTCACTGATTTGTTTCTGCGTCCCCGACTACTATGACCTCGGTTTCCCAGCATCCTCCGAGCGGACATTCACATTCGAGGTCTCCCCATGTATGGGAGAAGTTGCAGGTGTCTGCTCGTAGTTTTGTGTCTGATTCTGTCGCCAGCCTGGTTGCGCGGCCAGTCGGAGCGTGGCAAAGCGGCTGAGGTCCCAGCGGACGGCGCTCCTGATTTTTCGCTCGCCTTTCCCCGCGCTCTTCAACCTGCAAAGAGTGATCCAACCTCAAGTTTGCGCAGACATCTGTCTTTAGAAACCGGCGCCTTAAGCATCGGTCAGATCACCCGCGCGGCGGGAACTATTTTTTCCGGAACGGTCACCGCCATCACACGGCGCCCCGCTACCCACGGCCAGTCGGTGGAAACCGTAGCCATTACTTTCCACGTCGACAACGCGATCCGTGGAGCCACGCCCGGCGAGAGCCTGACCATTTCGCAGTGGATTGGCCTGTGGTCGAGCGGCCAGCGCTATCGCGTTGGCGAGCGCGTGCTGCTCTTTCTCTATCCCCCCAGCAAATTGGGACTTACGAGCTGCGTCGCCGCGCCCATGGGTCGCTTCAATATCGATGCCACAGGGCGCGTCTTGCTTTCTGCACAACATCTTTCAGCGTTTCGAACGGATCCCGTCCTGGGTGGGAAGTCGCGCGTAAGTCTCAGCGACTTCGCCTTGGCGGTGCGGCAGGCCGGTGGGGAGGAATGAGATCGGCGAAAGAGGGGACCATGAAAACTCGCATGGCATTCGCCGCTCGGTCATTCCTCCTCAGGCTGGCCCCGCTGGTCGCGATCGTTCTATTATTCGCCGCGCTCTCGCGGGCCGGCGGCCCCAAATGCGTCGCTGGTTCGACTTACTTCAACTCGGGGACGGCTGGCCAGGCCTTGGTCTGGCCGCAAGGACTCATTACTTACTCCACCGATCAAGGCGATCTCAGTCCATTGCTGTCCAACGCTTCCGCCAACGCTTTCGTCGCCGATGCCTTCAGCCAATGGACGTCAGTCCCGACGGCAGCGCTCGCGGCCACCAACGGTGGCTCACTCGCCGAAGATGTGAACGGAACGAATGTCACGGTAAATTCCGACGGCACTATTTCTATCCCTGCCGACATTCAGCCGACGGCGGCCGCCAACCCGATCGGCATCGTCTACGACTACGACGGCGCCGTAACCAATGCCTTGCTGGGCGCAGGCGCCGGCGATCCCAGCCAGTGTTTCTTTAACGCTGCCTTCGGCGGCAACGACAGCTACGGCCCCTTGGCCACCTACCAACACGGACTCCTCGTAATCAACGGTCAGTGCGCCCAACAATCTGCGCAACTCGTCGACGTGGAATACCGGCTGGTTCGCGTCCTTGGCGGAGTACTCGGCATCGGGTGGTCGCAACTCAATGCGAACGTGTTCACCGGCACGCCAGCACCCATCCCCGATGACTACGCCGGCTTCCCGGTGATGCACTACCTCGACCCTACGTTCTGTGCTCCCATCACGAAGTGCCTCGCCAACCCCTATCAGCCGGCGATGGATGACGTCGCCGCCCTCTCGCGACTCTATCCAGTCACCGCGCAGAATCAATCGAGTTTCCCCGGTAAGCAGGTCTTTACTTCGGCCACGGCGCGCATTCACGGATCGGTGTGGTTCACCGACAGCTCGGGAAATCGCACGCAGCCCATGCAGGGAGTGAACATCGTGGCCCGCTGGATCGATCCCGCCACCAGGTTACCGTCACGCCGGTTTGCCGCTTCCTCAGTCTCCGGATCTCTGTTCACAGGCAACGCGGGCAATCCCATCACCGGCTTCAACGACGCATTCGGAGATCCATTCAGTGATTGGGGAGCGAGCGATCCGGCCTTCGAAGGCTTCTTCGATCTCGCGGGCCTGCAGTTGCCCAGCGGAGGATCGGCACAGTACCAGTTGAGCGTGGAGCCTCTCGATCGGATCTGGTCCGTGGGCGTGGGCCCGTATGCGCCGTGGTTGATCGCGCCTTCGGGAATTGCCCAGCCCATCCTCGTAACGGTCACGGCGGGTCAGGATGTAGAACAAGACATTCTAATGTCGACGAGCGCGCAACCGCTGCCACGGTGGTCCGCTTCGGAGACCTGGAGTGCTCCGGCTCCAATTCCCTCGAGTGGCGAATGGACTGGATCGCTCAATGGCTATGGCGAGATGCACTACTTCGTGTTGCCGGCACGAACTGGCCGCACTCTGTCGGTGGCGGTAGGGGCGCTCGATGAAGCCGGCAAGGGGAGCGAAGCCAAGGCTCAGCCTGTGATTGGGATGTGGGCTGCGTCCGATCCGGAGGGCACTCCGCCTCCCGCCTTCACTATGTCTCCGTTCAACACGGTCGCGTACGGCGTGACCCGGCTCGATGCCCAGGTCGCGGCACCCGGCAACTTTCTGATTGGCGTTTCGGATATGCGCGGCGATGGCCGCCCCGACTATCGCTACCAGGCACACGTGCTCTACGCCGACTCGGTTTCTCCTGTGCGACTTGGAGCGAACGGCGGCGTGATCACGGTCCAGGGAATGGGTTTCGCTCCGAGAGTTGCCGCCAGTGTGGGAGGCGCCGCCGCGGCACCAATCGCCGTCAACGCCGGACAAATGATCCTTGCCGTGCCAGCGCACGCTGATGGCTCGCAAGACCTCACGGTTACTGATCCTACGACGGGCTCGTCGAGCACCATCAGCAACGCGCTAACCTACGGCGCGGCGGCCAGCGACAATATCTTCCTGACAGGCGGATCGCTCAATCCCTCGACTCCGGTGGGCGCGCCAGGCGCCAGCCCGATGAGTTTGCGAGTGCTCGCCGCAGACGGCATCACGCCTGTGGGCGGCGGTACGATCGGCCTGACCGCGAGCAACGGCCTGCAGCTGTCGGCCTGCAGTGGCGCCTCCGCGTGTTCGGTCACGACCGACCAAAGTGGAAATGCCGTCACCTGGCTTACTCCTAGCGCCGTCGGAACTGCGACCATCACCGCAACGCTGGCACCCGGAGTCTATAGTCCCGCGAAATCGGTGAGCGCGACCCTCAGTTCGACCGAGTCCGCGTCTGACATTGGAATCGTGGCACCGTACGTGTATATCGCTCAGGGTGCGACCATCAGCGTGCCGCTGACGGCACGGGTGCTCAGCAACGGCTCGCCGCGGAATAACGTGCGCGTCAATTTCACCATCGTGACGGGTTCGGGCACGCTCAGCGCCGCCGGCGCACAGAGCAACTCCAGCGGCTACGCCACCGTCACGCTAAACCTTACGCAACTGGCGGCCATGGTGCAGATTAGCGCCTGTGTGGCGCCGTCGAATTCTCCCTGCCAGCCCTTTTACGCCAGCCCCGTGCCGCTATCGAGTCAGCACTTGCAGCCGGTATCAGGAGCTGGACAAGTGTCGACAGGCCAGGCGTTTCAGCCGGTTGTGGTGCGCGTCACGGATTCTTCTTCGCCGCCAAATCCGGTGGTAGCCGCAACGGTTGGCTTTCTGACAACGGTCCTGCGCCCTGGGGGAGCGCCTCCCGGTGGAGGGGATGGCGAGACCAACCCCATCAATCCAGGCATGCCCGTCATCCTGAGCGTGAGCCAAAGTAGTGCGACGACTGACTTTAGCGGTCTGGCCAGCATTGTTCCGCCCAGCGGCTTCAGCGCGCCGGTTGAGGTCGACGTCGCGGTCTCGGCAGGAACCGGCTCTCTGCTCGACTATCCGCTGGAAGTATTTCCGGCTTTCAACACCGGAAATAGCTTTGCCGGGAACAACTTACCGCCGCCGCAACCGCCGGCTGGAGTTCGCCAGCAGGAAGGAGAAGTGGAGCGCAGCCCAAAACCAGTTGTCTTTCGATAGAGTTACGCGGGATTGTACATACATTTCTATACGTATTTAATCTGCACTTACACTCCGGGAGCTGAATACGAGGTTCTGGCCGCCGCCTGGAATGCCATTTCCTGAGCCGGAAAGCCCCCTTGCAGCGATGATCGTCACGCGACCCATCCCAATCATCGTCCACGACAGATTTCGCGTTCTAGCGCGCCCCAGACGCGCTCTACGACATTTCAATCACTTGCACGAAGGCTCAACAACTTAGACTGCCCCACGGCATTGTCGTCCTGAGGCCCGCGTTCTTTGCGGGCCGAAGAGCTTTCCCTAAGCGAAGTCGAAGGGATCTATGCAGTCGCTGGCAGCGCCGATGCTGTCGGCAGGTTACATAGGTCCCTTCGACTACGCTCAGGGCAGGCTCTTCGCGGCAAAGAACGTCGCTCAGGATGACAACGCATTTAGGATTGGACCGCCGGACGCCACTACTTCGTCCACTGATCCACCCAGGCGTTGACCGTTTCGTACCAGAGCTTGCCGTTCTGCGGCTTCAGCACCCAGTGGCCTTCGTCGGGGAAATACAGCATCTTTGACGGCACGCCTTCTTCCTGCAGCGTGGTGAAAAGTTGAAAGCCCTCGCTCACGTCGAGGCGATAGTCGCGCTGGCCGTGGATGACCAGCGTCGGCGTCTTGAAATTCTTGGCGTACTGGTGCGGCGACCACTTCTGGTAGCCGGCACGATTGTCGTAGGGCGTGCCTTTGAACTCCCAGTTATTGAACCAGAGTTCTTCGGTCGTGCCCCAGGCTGACTCAGCGTTGAACATGCCGTCGTGCGACACAAGGCATTTGAAGCGGTCAGTGTGGCCGAGGATCCAGTTAATCATGTATCCGCCGTAGCTGGCGCCCAGCGCGCACTCGCGGGTCTTATCTATAAAACCGTAATGCTCTTCAGCATAGTCGAGACCCTTCATCAGATCTTCATACGGAGCGCCGCCCCAGTCGCCGTTGATGGCGTCGATGAACTTCTGCCCGTATCCGGTCGAGCCGTGGAAGTTGATCATGATGACGACGTATCCCGAGGGCTCTGCTGCAGTTGGTACCGCGAACAGCTCGGGATTCCAGCGGTACGACCAGTCGTCTCCCCAAGCGCCCTGTGGCCCGCCATGAATGAGGAACTTCACTGGATACTTTTTCGAGACGTCGAAGTTTGGTGGCTTGACCAGGAAGCCTTCGACCTTGTCGTTGTGGGCGCCGGGGAAGTCGAAGGATTCAAGGGGCGACATGGCGACGTGAGAGAGGAGAGTGTCGTTGAAGTGAGTGAGAGAGCGTGGTTTAGGCAAAGCGCAGGCGCTCGCACCCATGACGCCTTCTCCAGGGACTTTCACACCTACTTTCTTGCATTCTCCGGGCTCTGAGGGCGCGATATAGATCTCGTTCGGTGCCGCAAGCGACATGCGAGTGAACAGCAGCCACTTGCCATCAGTGGTTAACGTCAAATCGTCGTTGAATCCGCTGAGCAGCGGAGTGTTCCTGTCATTTTCTGCTGCAGGCGGCCAGTCTCGAACATCAACGGAAAAAGAAACGCCCCACGGGTCAATTCGCTCTACAAATATTGGCGATTCTCCCGACTGTTCGGCGGCGAAATAGATCTTCTTGGAATTCGGTGCCCACGTAAACGTTCCGACCCATCGATCAAGATCATAGAGATCCGAGACGCTCTTCTTCTCTCCCGTCTTGCGGTCATAGAGCATGAGGCGGAAGCGGTCGCTCTCGTATCCCGGACGCTGCTGGGCGCGGTAGGCGATATAGCGTCCATCGGGGGAATAGAGCGGCGACGAGTCGCTGGCGGGATTGTCGGCGGTGATGTTCTTCGCTTGGACAGATCCGGCCGGGCCTCCGCTGACGGGGACGATCCACAAATCGTTGTTGGTGGAAGCCGCCGGATTCTTGTCGTGATTCGACGCGTAGCAAATCTCTTTGCCATCGGGCGAGAAGGCGTAGTCGTCCTGTCCGCCGAGAGAGAAGACAGGAGCGTCGTAGCCGCCGGGGGTGAGGTCAGCCCCCAGGTAACCACCGATGACGTTAATGTCATGCAGTTCATTGCTTGCGCGAAAGTCTGGGGGTGCAGCAGTAACAAAGATGTGCGTGCGCTTGCCTTCCTTATATGCGTTCCAATGCCGATACAACAGGTGATCGAAGATTAGCGCCTTCACCTTCGACTGGTCCGCTTCCTTCAACTTCTTAGCGTTGCACTCGGCTTCTTGGTCTGGCCGACCGTCGCATTCGGGGTATACGTCTGAAGTAAACAATATACGGAAACCATCCGGGGACCAGAGTTCTCCACCAGCCTCCGTTGCGATGGCCGTCAGCTTGTCGACTTTGCTAACCGTGCCTGCTGCGCTATCAAACTCCGCAATCCAGACTTGCGAGCCGCCCACTTTCGTCGACAGAAAAGCAAAGCGCTTCCCATCCGGCGCCCAGCGTGGGCGGTCGCCGTCCTGATCGGCGATGAGTATTCGTTCTGCAGACGAAGACCCTGCCGAGCTTTGCTCGGCCGGACGGCCGGGGGCTGCCGTTCCCACATGAGCATCTAGTGGCACGATCCAGATGTGCGGCGTCTTGGTGTTGGCTTCGAGATCGACGTCGACCACGCTGAAGATCACCCACTTTCCGTCGGGCGACGCCTGCGGATCGCCGACGCGCTTCAGCTTCATCATGTCGTCGAAGGTGAAGGGATGCTTGATTTGGGCGACGGCGGGAAGGGTGAAGGCAAGAACGAGAAGGGAGAGAAGAAGACGGCGCATGAGAACCTCCTGCGGCAAACGGATGAGTGTAGCAGGCGGGAGCTTCTAGCTTCTAGCTTCTGGCTTTTGGCTCTTAGCCTCTCGTTGCTCTTAGCCTCTCGTTCGCGCCACTCAAGTTGTCACCCTGAGGCCTTGCGTTTCTTTTGTAGGCCTCAGGATGACAAGCCGTTTTGGCTCGCATCGTGTCTCGGCGCCTAGCGTGCGCGATTGTGCTCCCCGGCAACCTCTTTCCGCTTCCGGCATCCAACTGAGTGGCAGAACTGCAGCGCCCTCCCCTCCAGCCTCACTGAGCGGAGAGGGGTTGGGGGGGACGGGTCGCCGCAGTGTGTTTTTTGTGGAGACGGAGCTGGCTGCGTCTTGTCTGCGCCGGAGCGTGGGGCGCCTTCGACAGAGGAGTTGCAAGCAACGCTTCTACAACAGCCTTCACCCAGATTCGATAAACTATCAACATGACATTGGCTCCCCGTCGTTGGCTGTCTTGCCTTGCGCTGCTGACCTGTGGATTCGCAGCTGCGCAGCTTCTTGCCCAGGAAGGCCCGCTGCAGAATATCCCTCCGAAAGACAGCACGCCGGAGGAGATCATCAAGCAATTCGCGGCCAAAGAAACCGAATTCGCGAAAGCGCGCGACCAGTACACCTACCGCCAGGATGTAAAAGTGCAGACTGTCGATGGCGATACCGTGGACGGCGAATACCACGAAGTGTTCGATGTGATGTTCGACGCCAAGGGCAAGCGCATCGAGAACGTCGTGTTCGCGCCGCAGTCGAACCTGACGAAGATCTACATGTCGCAGGAGGATTTCGAGGACATCCGGCACAAGTTGCCGTTCGTGCTGACCACCGAGGACCTGCCGCAGTACAACATTCTCTACGTCGGGCAGCAGCAAGAGGACGAGCTGCTTTGTTATGTCTTCGACATCGCGCCCAAGCAGATTGAAGGCAAGAAGCGCTACTTCCAGGGACGCGTGTGGGTTGATAGCCGCGACCTGCAGATTGTGAAGACGTATGGGAAGACCGTACCCGATATTCGAAAGAAGCACGGGGACGAAGAAAACCTGTTTCCCAAGTTCACCACCTGGCGGCAGCAGATCGATGGCCAGTACTGGTTCCCCGTCTACACCAAGGCCGATGACGAACTCCACTTCAAGGCCGAAGACGTGCACATCAAGGAAATCGTAAAGTACGAAGACTACAAGCGCTTCGGCACCAACACCAAGATTCTGTTCGAAGGCAAGGAGTTGCCGAAGGAACAGAAGCCCCCGGATCCGAAGAAACCGGACGCCACCCAGCCGCCGCAGAAGTAGGGGCGGGCTCAGTTCGGCTTGGCCGCAGAGTCCGCGAAGAAAGCGCCGTTGAGTTCCGCGATGCGTCCATTCGCCAGTGCACCAGAGCGGATGATGCGCTTCAGAAATGCCGGGAACGTATCGTTGTGCGCGGGGAATCCCTGCTGCTTCATCAGGCTGTAGAGAGCCACCGCGAGCACGTGAATCCCGTCGTCTTGCTCGCGCCAGTAGCCACGCGGGTCGCCACCCACCCCAAAGCGTTCAGCGATGATCTGCTCCAACGCCTGCACGCAGTCCTCTTCTTCCAGACCTTCCAGCGAGTTGTAACCGTAGGAGCGATTGTGATGCTCGACCTTATCCATCAGAAAAGCATCGCCGCGCAGCGATTGCAGAGCGGCGCGCAGATCGGGGTCATGGGCCAGTTCGTAGGGCGGATGCATCATTTCGTGAATCGCGTTGCGCAGCACGATGCGGAACGGATACGAGTAGTGCGTGAGGAATCGCGCGCCCGTGATCTTGATGCCATGAGGTTCCGAGTAGTAGAGCAGGTAGACGGTGATCTTGTTGGAAGGGCGCGGTGCGCCGAGAACCGACTCCACCGCCGGGATGACGTTGTAGCTGGGCAGGTCTTTGCCGATCGCAGCGATGGCCTGGTCAATGGCGGGCTTGGCTTGCTTTTCCCAATCCGATTCGAAGTGGATACGTTTCAGCGCGCGGAACGCCGCCTCAAGATCGGGCCGGGCTGCGTCGTAGACCTTCCACTGATCTTCGTCGTAGTAGGTCGTTGCCTTGAGGTTGCGCTGCATGGTGGCGCTGTCTTTCACGACGCCAATCAGATCATCGAGCGATTCCGCCTCGGTCGCGGAGAAGTAGAGCGAGAGTTGAGCTGAGAGGATGCCGCCGTTCTCGTCCTTGATGCGGCGCTTCAGGTTCGCGAATGCGGTCCGCTCTTCGAGGCGCAACTGAGGCGAGAGGCGATCGTAGTCAGCTTTGTAATAGTCGAGATAGTACGGATCTCCGCTCAGGACGTTGAGTGCGCAGAGAATGTCAAACTTGAGCGAAGGCTTGAGATTCCAATCGGTGGTGGAGTGAAATGCGGACTGCTGTGCGCTGAGCTCGCCCAGGCACAAGACAAGAATGCACGCTATCGCCAGAATCGGCCAGCTTGCGGCTGCGCGAATTCGCCGGGATCGTGACATAGGCAGTTAGACGAATGGAACGGGCGAAAGTGAGGCTTACGTGTTGGCCTCTTCTTGTGAACGAAAAGATTGACTGCGAGCGGATGACGGGCAGCCCAGTTAGTAGAACAGATACTTTCTCCACTTATCATCCGAGCGACCCATCAGCCGCATGATATGGCGGCTGGTGTGAAGGTTGAAGGCGCGGGGTTCGCGCATCAGCTTCATGCCGGCTTCAATCGGAGTCTGGTTTCCCTTGCGGCGGTTGCAGGCGTGGCAGCACGCGACCAGGTTTTCCCAGGTGGACGAGCCTCCGCGAGAACGCGGGATGACGTGATCGAGCGTCAGTTCGCTCGACGGCAGCACCGTCGCGCAGTACTGGCAGGTGTTGCGATCGCGCAGCAGGATATTCTTTCGGGACAGCGCGCGGCTCTGGTGCGGGATGCGGCGGTACTCAAGCAACCGGATCACCGACGGCAGGCGCATGGCAACACGAGCGGAGTGCAGGAAGTGTCCGTTCTCTTCCTCGGTCATGGCCACGCCTTTCAATACGAGGACGAGCGCGCGGCGTGCGGCGCAGACATTGATCGGTTCGTAGGACGCATTCAGCACGAGGACAGGCGCGAGCAGGGCATGGCCGTCACCGGCGCGGTGCGCAGCTGCCGCCGGCGAGAACAAGCCGGCGGCAAGCCGGGATGTTGGTCCTGCATCGTGTTCCATCCGTGGTGACATGTTCTGTGCTCGTTCCCTACTTCGGGGGCTAAAGCCCGTGTTCCCCCTGGCCCTTTACCCGGCGCTAAAAGCGCCGCTCTTCCACGGTTGCTACACAGCCGCGCGAGTCTCCTCCACTGCTTCATCCGCGCCATCCTCGGGCGCGATCTCAGCGTACTTAGATGCCAGTTTCAGGGTGCGAGCTACCGTCGCGACCCATACTTGCGATGCTCCGGCGCGGCGCAGCACACGCGCGCATTCCGACGCCGTGGTACCCGTGGTATAGACATCATCCACGAGAAGCACTTCGCGGCCAGTGACTTCCGCGGCACGGGCTACGGTAAAGGCTCCCCGCATGTTCTCGCGGCGCTGGTGGCTGGTCAGACCGATCTGCGAATGCGTGTCGCGGGTGCGCAGCAAAACGTCGGTGGCAAGCTGCCAACGCTCGTGCGCCGGATGAAGCCTCAGCGCGGCACGGGCAATCAGTTCGGCCTGATTGAATCCGCGCTGGCGGCGCCTGGACTTAAACAGAGGCACAGGTATCACCAGGATACGGGCCTGTCCAAATTCAGGATCGAGTGCCGTGATCGCTTCGGCGAGCATCCGTCCGAGTACGCCGGCCGCCGGACGCACGCCGTTGTACTTCAGCAGATGAACCAGCTCGCGCAGTCCGCCGTCATAACTGCCATAGGCCACCGCCCGTGCGAATGTGCGCTCGACGCGCCGGCAAACCGGGCATCGCCTGAGGCCATCCGGATCGGTGAGTGCGTAGGAGGACAGCACGCGCTCGCCGCAAACCGAGCAGGTCTTTCCCGGAATCGGGCGGATCTGAGCCACGCAATCAGGGCATACCGGGAGCCGGGAGATGTTTAGCAGGGGTGTGCTGCAAATACGGCAATCGGAGGGAAACAAGACAGAGAAGAGACTCTCTGCTGCCCGGCTGGCCAAAATTCGAGCGGCCCACGATCTGCCAGCTCCGGCTTCGGCCTTCTGCGAAACAATAGAAGTCCCGACTACTGCGACACTGGCTTCGCTAGCCCGGATTCTGTCCTCACTACTGCTGAAGACGGCCTCCTCAAACTCCCGCGCGCACGCTGCCGCAGGCCCACTATTACCGCAGTATAGCGGCGATTGCCGCTCCTAGGCAACGTTACGGTTGGAGGAAGCCGGCGCTTTGCCCGGCGGGATCCTGAGAGTATCCGACAGCCGGTCGTGAACCGTGGTGAAGATCCACCAGTAGTCCCGGCGGAAGCACTCTCCACAACGCACGGGCTGTAACAGGAATAGCGGCAAAACAAAGCGTTCGGTCAGCGTACGGCGCCGCGAGCGAAAGCCTTCCTGGCTACCACAGTCGCGGCAATGGTACGGGGGAATCAAAGGCCGGTCGGGGGAGTCGCTCATCACACTGCACCTCGGAAACCAAGACTACGAAGGGCGGAAGACAGATTGGATTCATTCTACACCTTCTTCAACCGGCTGGGTGTGGGTTGGGCACCCGTCCTCTGGGGCTGGCATGTTGGACGCTCTGGGGCAGATCGGGGACTCGGCAGCGGGAAATGCGAATCGCAAACCAGCCAAAGACGAAGGCCGCCTCCTTAAAGAGGCGGACTCTGAGTGTTGTTCGTGTTAACCGCTGGTCCTCGTTGGGGATGGTTCCCTTTCTCGAGCCTTACGTTCTCGAGCCTTACGTTCTTCAGGCTTACGGCTGGAATATCTGAACGTTGCTGAATACGTTGCCGGTAAATAGACGCCCGTCGTCGGTTCCGCCAAAGCAGTATAGCTGTCCGTTCACGACCGCAGGCATTCCCCCGATCGCCGCCTGCTTCGCGGGAGCGAGAGTAGTCCATGCGTTCTTGGTCAGACTGAAGGCCTCAGTAACGGCCGTTGCGTTTCCGGACAGGCCCGACGTGCTTCCGCCCGTAACATAGAGTTGGCCAGAGATAGCCGCGCCACATCCCGCATTCCGAGGAGTGGGATCAGCCGTGAGCGCGCTCCACTTGTTGGTGGTTGCGTTGTAGCCCTCGTTGTCTCCGCTTGGGGTATTGGTATTTGGCAGGCCGCCGGCGGAAACGATGGTGCTGCCCAGCACGCCCAGCACCGAGTCCTACTTGGCCGTGGAAAGCGAGGCCACGGTCGACCAAGTGTCGGTTGCCGGATTGTAGCGCTGCACCAGGGCCGACCGGGCTCCGCTGGCAAACCCGCCAACCACGTAGATGAGGTTGTTCTGCACCACCGCATTCGCACTGTCAACTGCGATCGGCATCGGCGACTTGGTGGACCACGTGTTGGTCACCGGATTGTAAGCCTCCACCACGGCTTGCGGACTTTGCGACGAGTCCTTGATTCCTCCCATCACGTACAGGATCCCGCCGACCACGGCCGACGCCGGGACATAGCGCGGAGTCGGAATCGCCGCGCCAGTCGTCCAGGTGTTGGTCGCGGGATTGTAGATCTCATTGTTGCCGACGATCGCGCCGGTGGTCTCGCCACTCACCACGTAGACCTTCCCGTTGATGACGCCGGCGGCCCCGCCGGCGCGCGCGGTTGGCATTGCGGCTCCGGCACCCCATGAGTTGTGCACGACGAACTTGCGCAGGCTGGTCAGCGTGGTCGCGCCGGTCGTGACCGTGACCAAGCCGTCGCTTGCTCCGGCCGGAACCGTCACACCCAGGTACGTCGTTCCGGTTCGCGACGCAACCGTCGCGGTCACCCCATTGAATTTCACCACCGACGACGTGCTGAAGCCTTGCCCGAGGATTCCGATCTTCGATCCCACCTTGCCGGAATAGGGCAGGAGTTTTATGAACGCGGGATAAGTGCCATTCTCGCTGTAGAACACCCCACAGGCTCCCGTAGTGCATGGGCTCACATTGCCCGTACCACCCGAACTGGTATCTCCATAAAGAATGCCGTTGGTGTGCTGGAGCGGAGCCACCTGGGGCGTGGAGCCGTGCGTGACGTCAAAGTCATGGACGACAGAGAAAGCGCCTTTGGTGGTGATTTTGAAAAAAGTTCCGCTACTTCCACTGGCTCCGCCATTCCCATCGACGCCGTAGAAGTTTCCGTCACTGGCTTGCACCAGGCCGGCGTAGGGCAAATTTCCGTCGTTAATCCCATCCACATTGTGGAGAACTGTAACTGTTCCGGTTGATGTCATTTTGAAAATTACCCCAGACTCCCCAGTTCCACCACTCTGTGTCGTCCCATAAAAATTCCCGTCGATTCCCTGAATTACCGGACTGGTCGGAAAGCGCCCGTGCGTGTCGTCGAAGCTGAACAACACGGTGAGACTGCCGGAAGGCGTGATCTTGAATACTTCGCCATCACCGTTGGCGCCTCCGTAAAGAGTCGTCCCATAGAAGTTGCCATCCGCGCCCAGAACCAACGGGGCTCGAGGGCTATTCCCGTGCGTGTTGTCAAATTGGTAGATCGTGGTGAGCGTGCCGGTAGGAGTGAGCTTATACACCGTCCCGGAACCAGTACCCCCTGCGTTGGTTGTGCCATACCAATTTCCGTCGGTGCCTTGCACTGGCGGTGCATAGGGATAGCCCCCATCAGCCCCACCCGTGAAGTTGTAGAGAACGGCGAGGGCGCCCGCTGGAGTTATCTTGAATACCGTTCCACAGCAAGACGTGCCCGAAGCGTAAGCAGTGCCGTAGAGATTGCCGTCTGTGCCCAGGGTCAGGCCGCCAAGGGGATCGCTGCCGTGGGTCTGATCAAAGCTGTAGATCACCGTCTCGGTTCCCGCAGGAGTGATCTTGAAAACTGCGCCATTGCTGCTCGCACCGCCGGCGGGGGTGGTTCCGTAGAGGTTGCCGTCGCGGCCCTGGGCGAGGACGCCGGAATACTCTGGGCTGGAGCCGTCGGCAGCCTTGCTGCCGAAGTTGTAGAGGACGGAGAACGTCTGGGCGTGCACTGCGCCCACCGCGACAGTCAGGATGACGGATAGAGTCGCAAGCATTGCGACAGAGGTTTGCAAACGGCGCATGAAGCCTCCTTGACGAAGGGGATCAACCCCTGAGAGTCCGGATCTTTTGATTGTGTAGCTGACAGAAAGCCCAGGTTCGGCCGCGCGAATCGCTCGGAGGAGAGGCGAAGCGATTCGATGCAGCATCCTATGTCAGGCCACATCCGGTGTCAATGTGCAAGAGATTGCGTTTGAAAAGAAATTGCGGCCCTACCGGCGCGCAGGAGTGATGGGTCAGACAAGCACTGGACCGCATGCGATATACTCAATCCCGGCGTACAGGACGCCGCCCGTCCGCGGAGAGGACCGAGTCCACCTGAGCGAAGTTTTTAAATTCAAGGTTCTCACGAACCTCCTTTTCGCCCGCTGCAGCGGACCCCGGGCACGACCACGAAGGAGGTCCGTCGATGTCGAAGCAATTCCACGATCGTCACTTTCCCGTTCGTCCCAACCTCGAACAACTCAGGCACCAGGCCAAGGATCTGCTGCACGACATTCGGCAGGGTGATCCGGCCGCCGTGGCGGAGTTCACGAAACACCATCCCAGGCAAATCGAGCCTGCGGACGCCAGACTTGCCGACGTGCAGTTCGCGCTCGCCCGTAGCTATGGGCTGCCGAACTGGCCCCGGCTGGTTACGGCCTGCCGCATGACGGATGCGATCTGGCGTGGAGATGCGGACGCTGTCCGTGCCTTGGTGTTGAAGAATTCGAAGCTGCTGCACGAAGCCGCGCGTGGAGTGGTGGACAGCAATTGGGGGCCGCCGATGTCGTATGCGGCGAACCTCGGGCAGGATAAGATCATCGCCATGCTGCGGGAGATGGGCGCCGACGACGTGCAACACGCCTTCGACCGCGCCTGCCTGCAAGGTCAGATCGAGACCGCGCGCCGCCTGCACGCGATGGGAGCGCGGGTGGCGCCTGGTTCGGTGATGGGTCCATGCGAAACCCTGAACGATGCGGGGCTTGCGCTCTTGTTCGAAATGGGCGCCGAACTCGCGGACGAGCACGGCGACCGCCTCGCGCCGGTCGCTCTGATCCTGCAAACCTATTGCCGCTATCCCGAAGGCAAGCATCGTTGCCTCGATCTGGTCGCCGCGCACGGCAGCGAACTGCCCGATACTCCACCGATGGCGATGCATCGCGGGCGCATCGACCTGCTGGAAGAACTTCTTCGCCGCGACCCTGGCTTGCTCAATCGAACGTTCACGCATGAAGAAATTTATCCCCCCGCGCTCGGATGCCACGCCGACCACTCTCTCGCGCTGCACGGCACGCCACTGGCAGGGACGACCCTGCTGCATATGTGCGTCGATTTCGATGAAATCGAGATTGCTCACTGGCTGATCGAGCGCGGCGCCAACGTAAACGCCAGAGCGGAGATCGATGGCGATGGCTTCGGCGGCCACACGCCACTGTTCGGGTGCGTCGTGTCGCAGGCATATATGTGCCGGAGACAGCAAGACGCAGCCTTGGCGCGATTGCTCCTCGATCACGGCGCCGATCCCAATGCCCGCGCTTCGTTGCGCAAACGGCTGCGCTTCGTTCCGGACGAGTCCATGCACGAATACCGAGACGTCACACCCTTGTCCTGGGGCGAGCGCTTCCACGGTCCCGGCTATCCAGGTCACACGTGGGTGAGCGAGCCGGCGATGCGGCTGATCGCCGAGCGTGGGGGACAGGCGTAAAAAAGAATCCGGAGAGCCCCATCCTTGTCGCGTTCTTTCGAGACTGGGTGGGGCTTTTGAATCCTGGTTGATTCCTTGGAAGGCGAAGAACATTTCGGGGCTGGATCTCCACTGAGGAACCACCGAGTCATTCCTTTTGTCCCTCTTGTCCCTCTTGTCCTTGGACGTCAAATTCCCCACCCTCTCAGACAAAACGCGACAAGGATACGGCAACCCTCGTGCGTGACTGTCGGGATTGCGACGCCGCACTTGTCACCTGCCTATCCCGCGTGCTAACGTGCGCCGTTCTAATGTTTTGAGTCAGTTCGACAGGCAACGTATACGAGATTGCATCCATCCCACGCCCTAAAGGATTCCGCCCATGAGTAGCCCAGTCGCAACCGAGCCGCGCAAGAAACACACACCGTATGTTCCCGAAACTATGGAGATGAAGGAGTTCACCTTCCGAGCCGTGGTGATCGGATTATTCTTGACGGCCTTGCTGGGATCGGCAAACGCCTATCTTGGACTGAAAGCCGGGATGACGATTGCGGCGACATATCCGGCCGCCGTGATCGGGATGGCTTTGCTGCGGCTGCTGAAGGGATCGCTGCTGGAAGAGAACGTCGCGCGAACGGTGGGATCGATCGGGGAGTCAGTAGCTGCGGGCGCAATCTTCACGATCCCTGCGTTCGTCATGGCAGATCTGTGGCCCGCGCTGACGCCGGATCCCAGAACACCCGAATACTGGAAGTCCGTTGCTCTGATGATGATCGGGGGTACGCTGGGCATCCTGTTCGTGACCCTACTGCGCCGCGTGATGGTGGAGGATCCTGACCTTCCCTATCCTGAATCGGTCGCCGCATCGGAGATTCACAAGGCGGGGCAGCAGGGATCAACGGCGGCGAAGATTCTGTTCGCCAACATGGGGTTTGGCGGTGTCATGTATTTGCTGGGCGCGGTCAATGTGTTCAACCCCAATAACACCTTTCCCGTGACCATCGGGAATCTGGGAAAGAAGCTGCTGCTGCGCACCAGCACAAATCCGAACGTAGCCACGACCATAACCGGAGGCACAACTCTGTTCACGGCGCCCGACGTCAGCCCGGCATACCTTGGCGTGGGCTACATTATCGGACCCAGACTGGCGGCTCTCAACTTCGCGGGCGGCGTGCTTGCCTGGGGACTGCTGGTTCCGCTCCTAACGTTTACGATCGGCCCCTATATCCAGGCCGCACAACCGGACGGTCAGGCGATTTCGTGGACTCTGCTGGCCAGCTCGATTTACTTCTCGATCGTACGTCCCATCGCAGTCGGCGGCATGTTGGTAGGCGCGTCGTATACGTTGTTCAAAATGCGCAAGCAATTGGCGCTGGGGATGGGGCGCGCCGTCTCCGATTTGAAAAAGTCGGCGGCCGCACAAGCGGCAACGAATCGCACGGAACGGGATTTGCCCGCCAAGGTGGTGTTTGCGGGCGTGGGCGTGGTTTTCGTCGCTATGATCCTGCTCTACCACTACTTCATCAGCGGCGCGGGGACCCTAACAGGCTCGCAGGTATTGGCTGGCTCCCTGGTAGCCGCGGGCGTGATGATCATCGTGGGGTTCTTCTTTGCAGCAGTTTCCGGCAATCTGGTCGGCATGATCGGATCCTCTAATAATCCGGTCTCCGGGCTAACGCTGTGTACGTTGGTGATTGCCGCGCTGCTTATGGTGGCGATGGGTGTTAAGGGAACGGGAGGCGTCGCCGCAGTCCTGGGAGTCGCCGCGGTGGTGTGCGTCTCGTCAGCTGTGGCCGGTGAGATGTTGCAGGACTTGAAGGTGGGGCACATCCTCGGCGGCACGCCGTCGAAAATGCAAATCGGAGACCTGTTCGGCATCGTCGTGGCGTCGCTTGTTCTCTTCTTCCCAATCGCAATTCTGGCGAAGGCATACCACTTCGGAAGCCCGGCGTTGCCGGCTCCGCAGGCTGGATTGATGGCCATGTTGTCGAAGGGCATCGTGGGCGGAGACATGGCATGGCCGCTGGTGATTGTCGGCATCCTGCTCGGCCTGGGAATGATCATGATCGAAGTGAAGAGTGTAATGCTGTTCGCGGTTGGCATGTATTTGCCGCTGGGGACAACGTTCGCGATCTTCGTAGGCGGCGTGATTCGCTGGATCACGGACAAGTTGCGCGACCGTCGCGACTTCAACGATGCCCAGAAAGCCAGGGTGGACAACGCGGGCGTGCTGACCGCTTCGGGCATGATTGCCGGAGAGGCATTGTGCGGACTGGTCATCGCGGGGCTGGTAGGGTCCGATCACGACGTCACGCTATTCAAGTGGACGCCACCTTTCCTTCTGGCGTTGGCCGCGCTTGCTATCTTGGCCATTGTCATGGTGCGCGTGCCCCTGGCCAGCTGCGGCCGGCCGGAAGATCCGGCGCCTCCGACAGCCATTATGTAGGTGCTTCAACCACGAAGGGCATCCTTCGACTCTCTCAGGATAAGTGTCCTTTGTGGTTTAGTGGTCTATGGCCATAGCAGAGAACATTGCCGCGATCCGCGAACGCATGGAAACCGCGGCCCGGCGTGCGGGGCGTTCGTCTGGCGAGATCGCCCTCATGGGCGTGACGAAGACGCATCCGCCCGAACGCATTCGCGAAGCCTATGCCGCCGGACTGCGTTTGTTTGGAGAGAATCGCGTGCAGGAGTTCGCGGGAAAAGCGAGTGCGCTTGCCAATCTGTCGGGCGCGAACTGGCACATGATCGGGCACCTCCAGACGAACAAGGCCGGCAAGGCGGCAGAATTGTTTAATGCAGTGGACTCGGTCGATTCGGTCAAGGCTGCCGAGAAACTGGATGCAGCAGCGCGAAGTCTGGGCAAGAAATTGAACGTTCTGATTGAGGTCAACGTTGGCGGGGAGGCGGCGAAGAGTGGGATTGCGCCGGATTCTCGAGACCTGGACGAGCTGCTGCGGGCTGCGGCACGACTGGAGACGCTCGAGTTTCGCGGGTTGATGACCGTGCCTCCCTTCACTGACGATCCCGAAGGGGCCCGGCCCTTTTTTCGCAAGCTGCGCGAACTGCGCGACATGATCGCCGCACGTAGGCTTTCCGCGGTCGGCATGGATGTGCTCTCCATGGGGATGTCGCATGACTTCGAGGTAGCGATCGAGGAAGGATCGACCTGCGTGCGGGTGGGGACTGCGATATTCGGAGACAGATCCAAAGCATAGCCACGGAGGATGTAGGGAATATGAACCTTCTCGACCGGGCCTGCGCAGGGACGCTCTTTCTCCTGGCAATTCTCGAATGCCTGCTTGTGCCAAAGGCGTATACCGGCAGAATCTGGCTGTTCGGCACAAATCTGGCGCTGCTCTTCACGGCCATGCTGAACGTGCTACGCATTCGCAATGGCTTCCGGATGCAGGGACTGCGCATGTTCTGTATCACGGGAAACATCACGATGCTGGTGTTCACCGCGGCACTTATGACGAGTATTGGGCAGGCACGGACGCTGGCGAATCCGCAGATCGTGCTGGTCGCGGGATTGCTCGCCGTTGAAACCGTATTTTCGTTGGGCAGGAACGCGTGATTCCTCTTCACGAATCGAACGGTGGAGTTAGCTTCGCGGTCAAAGTTCATCCGCGCGCGAAGAAGAATGCGATCACCGGCGAACTTGGCGATGCACTGAAAGTTTCGCTGACCACGCCTCCGGTTGATGGGCGGGCGAACGCGGCCTGCGTTGAATTTTTCGCCGGCCTTTTGAAGGTGCCACGATCTTCCGTTACCATTGCCTCCGGCCAGACCAGCCGGAATAAAGTTGTGCGCGTGGCAGGAGTGAGCGGGCAATACGTTCGAGATTGCCTGAGCGCATGACATCCGGTTGCGCCGGCGGTCGCGGGCGAGGGCGCCCGCGCCACACAAGCTAGGGCCACACAAGCATAGGAGGCACTTGACCCTCTCTCAACGCTTCGAAGAAATCCGCACTGGGTTCGAACGGCCGTTCTGGGTAGCGAACATCACCGAGCTTTTTGAGCGGTTATCGTACTATGCGGTCTTTGCGGTGTTGGCACGGTACCTGCACGAAGGCCTGCACTTCGACATCGAGCGCGCGAGCAGCCTCACGGGGATGTTTGGCGGTTGGGTTTGGTTTCTGGCGGTCGTTGGCGGTGCGCTCGCGGACCGACTCGGCTTCCGGCGCGCGCTTTCAGCGGCCTACCTGATTCTCACGATCGCATACTTCCTGTTAGGGTCAATCGCGTCCCCGTGGCTCGCGCCGTTGCGCAATCAGGTGCCACTCGTCGGGTTAGTGGCGTTCATCCTGATCTTGCCCGCTCTCGGTGTCGCGCTGGTGAAACCCTGCGTCGTAGGCACCACGGCTCGCGCGTCGAAGGAGAATGTCCGGTCCGTGGGCTATTCCATCTACTACACGCTGGTCAATGTTGGCAGCACAGCCGGACCGCTCCTTGCTTCGTGGGCGCAGGAGCACGGCATCGTCGAAAATGTTTTTCGCATCGCGGCGTTGAGTGTGTTTCTCATGCTCTTCGTTGTGCTGTTCTTTTTCAAAGAGCCTCGCCACGTTGACGAAGGCGAGAAAGCCAGTCTTCAGCAGGTCGGAAGAAAC
>Ga0265338_10003550_pt1 | contig 21798 bp, 16 predicted proteins | sample 42126metaG_FD_193579 | JGI IMG/M metagenome (GOLD analysis project Ga0265338, IMG submission 193579) | Rhizosphere microbial communities from Carex aquatilis grown in University of Washington, Seatle, WA, United States - 4-21-26 metaG | ecosystem: Host-associated > Plants > Roots > Rhizosphere... | reverse complement strand
ACCAAGGGCCCGCAGAAGGGCATGATCGAAGGCCGCGCGCGGGGCATCATCTTCGATGCTGGCACCGGCGGCGGCAGTTTCAAATGGTCGCTGGCGATCCCTTTCATCAAGCAAGGCTTCAAGCCGGACTCTCTCTCCACCGACATGCATGTGGACGCCATGAACAGCTCCACCAAGGACATGCTGAACGTTGCCAGCAAGTTCATGGCGATGGGCCTCAGTCTGCAGGAAGTGGTGGCCGATATGACGTCGCATCCGGCGCATGAAATCAAGCATGACGAACTGGGCAATCTATCGGCGGGCGCGATTGCCGATGTGGCGGTCCTGAGCGTGCAGAAGGGCCATTTCGGCTTCACCGACATGGTCAATAGCCGCTTTGACGGCAACCAGAAGCTGGTGGCGGAGCTGACCATCGAGGACGGCAAGATCGTCTATGACCTGAACGGCCTGGAATCGCTGCCCTGGGACGCGCCGCAGGGCGACATCTCGCAGGACAGACGTTGGACGTCCTGGCCGCGCCCGGTGCCGAAGCCGACGGATGGTGTGCTGCTGCACTGATTGACAGTCGTTCCAGTTCCAGGAATTCAGATGCTGCTGGAAGGCGACTATGATTACATCATCGCCGGCGCGGGCTCGGCCGGCTGCGTGCTGGCGAATCGCCTGTCCGCCGATCCCAAGAACCGCGTGCTGCTGCTGGAAGCCGGCGGCTATGACGACTGGATCTGGTTTCACATCCCGGTCGGCTATCTGTTCCTGATCGGCAATCCGCGCAGCGATTGGATGTTCGAGACCGATGCGGAAGCGGGACTGAACGGCCGCAAGCTGAACTATCCGCGCGGCAAGGCGATCGGAGGTTCCTCCAGCATCAATGCCATGCTCTCCATGCGCGGCCAGGTGGGCGACTATGATCATTGGCGCCAGCTGGGCCTGACGGGCTGGGGTTGGAACGATGTGCAGCCGGTGTTCCGCGCCCTGGACCGGCATTTCCTGGGCGACAGCGAGCATCACAGCGCACGCGGCGAACTGGCGGTGGACCTGCCGCGGGTGCGCTGGGAGATCCTGGATTCGGTCATCGATGCGGCGGAAGAGATCGGCATTCCCAGATCGGCGGACCCCAACACTGGCGACAATGAAGGCAGCTACTATTTCCACGTCAACCAGAAGCGCGGCCGGCGCTGGTCGGCGGCGCGGGGCTTTCTGAAACCTATCTTGCACCGCCCCAATCTGCGGCTGGTGACCGATGTGGCGGTGGAGCGTGTACTCTTCGACGGCAAGCGCGCGACCGGCCTGCGTTATCGCCAGGGCGATCAGGTCTTCGAGGCGAACGCGAAGGGCGAAGTCATCCTGTCCTCGGGCGCCATCGGTTCGGTGCAGATCCTGCAGCGCTCCGGCATCGGCCCGGGCGCATGGCTGAATCAGGCGGGTATTCCCGTTCTCCATGCGTTGGAAGGTGTGGGCCGCAACCTCCAGGACCATCTGCAATTGCGCGCCATGTATCGCGTCAGCGGGGTGAAGACCTTGAACGAGGTCTATTACTCGCCGCTGGGCCGGCCGCTGATGGGCCTGCAATATGCGCTGCTGAGGCGCGGGCCCATGACCATGGCGGCGTCGCAACTCTGCGTGCTCACCCGCTCCGACCCGTCGCAGGAACGCGCCAATGTGCAGTTCCATATCCAGCCCTTGTCCTTGGACCGCTTCGGCACGCCGCTGCACCGCTTTCCGGCCATCACCGTCAGCCCCTGCAATCTGCGCCCCACCTCGCGCGGCACGGTGCGGATCACCTCGGCCGCGACGGATGCGCGACCCGAGATCGCGCCCAACTATCTTTCCACCGATGAGGATCGCCGCATTGCCGCCGATTGCATCCGCCTGACCCGACGCCTGATGCGCCAGCCGGCCCTGGCGCGCTATAGCCCCGAAGAATTCCGGCCCGGACCCGATATTTCGGATAGCGATTCCGATCTGATCCATGCCGCGGGCGACATCGGCACCACCATTTTCCATCCCGTCGGCACGGCCAAGATGGGGCTTGCCAGCGATCCGGGCGCGGTGGTGGACGAACGGCTGCGGGTATACGGCCTTCAGGGCCTGCGGGTGATCGATGCCTCGGTGATGCCGACCATCACCTCGGGCAATACCAACACCCCCACCATCATGATCGCCGCCAAGGGCGCCACCATGGTGCTGGAAGACGCGAAACGCTGATCCTCATGCTTCGACAGGCTCAGCATGAGGATGAGATTTAGTCCTCACCCTGAGCTTGTCGAAGGGTGAGGAAGATCACGTAACTGGCGCGGGATTAAACAGCACCAGGTCATTGTGCAGGCCCCATTTGTCGGCCCACACCTGCTTCCTGCCGCTGGCCACGTCCAACATCAGATGGAACAGCTCCCAGCCGACCTGCTCGATGGTCTTCTCGCCGGTGGCGATGGGGCCGGCATCCAGATCGATCAGGTCGTTCCAGCGCTTGGCCAGCTCGCTGCGGGTGGCGACCTTGATCACCGGCACGGCGGAGAGGCCATAGGGCGTGCCGCGGCCGGTGGTGAAGACATGCAGGTTCATGCCGGAGGCAAGCTGCAAGGTGCCGCAGACAAAATCGCTGGCCGGGGTGGCGGCGAAGACAAGGCCGCGCTGGCGCACTTTCTCGCCCGGCCTCAGCACCGCATTGATGGTGCTGGTGCCGGACTTGGCCACTGAGCCCAGCGACTTCTCGATGATGTTGGAAAGCCCGCCCTTCTTGTTGCCGGGCGTGGTGTTGGCGCCGCGATCCACCTGGCCCTTGGCCAGATAATCGTCATACCAGTTCATTTCCTGCACCAGCTGTTCGGCCACCTCCTTGGTGGCGGCGCGCGGGGTGAGGAGATGAATGGCGTCGCGCACCTCGGTGACTTCCGAGAACATCACCGTCGCCCCGGCCCGCACCAGCAGGTCGGCGCAGAAGCCCAGCGCCGGATTGGCGGTAAGGCCCGAAAAGGCATCGCTGCCGCCGCATTGCATGCCCACGATCAGCTCGGAGGCCGGCACGGTCTCGCGCTTTCTTTCATTCAGCACCTTCAGCCGGCTTTCCACCCGCTCCAGAATGCCGTCGATCATGGCGCCGAAGCCGACAAAGGCCTCGTCCTGCAGCCGCAGAGTGCCGCCCTTGCCACCATCCGGCAGCAGCCGTTCGGGCGCCAGCTTCTCGCAGCCCAGGCCCACCACCAAAACCTCGCCGCCGAAATTGGGATTCTTCGCCAGGTTCTGCAGGGTGCGGATCGGCACCACCGCGGCCGGCGCGTTGATAGCGACGCCGCAGCCATAGGCATGGGTCAGCACCACCACGTCATCGACGTTGGGATATCTGGGCAGGAGCTCGGCCTTGATGCGCTTGAGCGCGAATTCCATGGTGCCGGCGACGCATTGCACGCTGGTGGAGATGGCAAGGATATTCTTGCTCCCCACCGTGCCGTCGGTGTTGCGATAGCCTTCGAAGGTGTATCCGGTCAGCGGCTCAAGCGCAGGGGCGGGGCGCGTCGCCATCTGAAGCTGATCCAGTGGTGGGGCGCTGCCCATCACCACATTGTCTTCATTGACCCAGTCGCCGCGCTTGATGTCGCCTTTGGCAGTGCCGATCACCTCGCCATAGCGGACGATGTCGCCGCCGTCGGCGATATCGGCCAGCGCCACCTTGTGGCCTTGCGGCACGAAATGGTTCAACACCAGGCCGTCGGGAAAGGCGGTACCGGCTGGCAAGCCCAGCGCATTGACCACGATCGCGACATTATCGGAGCTGTGCACCTGGATGCGGCGGGGCGCTTCATGCGGCGGCTTGTTCTGGATATTCATGGCCCGATTATAGCCTCGGCTACCGCACCAGACAGGGCTTTTTGGGGTCGAATTTCCAGCCCGGGATCAGGAACTGCATGGCCATGGCGTCGTCGCGGGCGCCCAGATCCAGCGATTTATAGACATTGTGGGCCTTCTCGACCTCGGCCATGTCCAGTTCAACGCCCAGCCCACCTTGCGCCGGAACGGCAACCAGGCCGCCTGTAATCTTAAATGGCTCCCTGGTCAGGTGCTGGCCGTCCTGCCAGATCCAGTGCGTGTCTATGGCGGTAATGTTGCCCGGCGCTGCCGCCGCCACATGGGTGAACATGGCCAGCGAGACATCGAAATGGTTGTTGGAATGGCTGCCCCAGCGCAGGCCGCGGTCGTTGCACATCTGGGCGACGCGCACGCTGCCGGCCATGGTCCAGAAATGCGGATCGGCCAGGGGAATGTCCACCGAGCCCAGGTCGAAGGCATGCACCAGCTGGCGGAAGTCGGTGGCGATCATGTTGGTGGCGGTGGGAAGGCCGGTGCCGCGGCGGAATTCCGCCATGATCTCGCGGCCCGAATAGCCCGCTTCGGCGCCGCACGGGTCTTCGGCATAGGCCAGCACATCGCCGCGCCCTTTGCACAGACCAATGGCTTCCTTCAGGGACCAGGCGCCGTTGGGATCAAGCGTGATGCGCGCCTTGGGAAAGCGCTTGGCCAGCGCCTCGATCGCCTTCATCTCTTCAGCGCCAGCGAGTACGCCGCCCTTGAGCTTGAAATCATTGAAGCCGTAGCGCTGATAGGCGGCTTCGGCCAGCCGCACCACCGAGTCCGGGGTCAGGGCTTCTTCGTCGCGAAATTTGATCCAGTCATCGCCCTTCTGATCGTGGCGATAGGGCAGGGTGGTTTTTTTGCGGTCGCCGACGAAGAAGAGATAGCCCAGCATCTCCACCGCATCGCGCTGCTGGCCTTCGCCCAAAAGCGCCGCCACCGGCACACCCAGATGCTGGCCCAGAAGATCGAGCAGGGCGCATTCCAGCGCCGCCTGGACATGCACGGTGGTGCGCAGGTCGAAGGTCTGAAGCCCGCGTCCGCCGGAATCGCGGTCGGCGAAACGTCGGCCGACCTCACCCAGCATATTTTTCCAGGTCCCCAGACCCTTTCCGATCACCAGATCGCGCGCGTCTTCCAAAGTCTGGCGGATCTTCTCGCCGCCCGGCACTTCGCCCACGCCACTGTTGCCGGCGCTGTCCTTCAGCACCACCAGGTTGCGGGTGAAGTAGGGGCCATGGGCGCCCGACAGGTTCAGCAGCATGCTGTCCTGGCCCGCCACGGGGATGACCTGCATCTCCGTGACGCGGGGGGCGCCGGTGACGTGACTGTTCATGACATGTCCTTCTAGGTGGTTTTCAACACCACGCGCTTCAACTCGCCGGCGATCAGGCCATAGCCGATCATGGCGACGATGGGATGGGCAACCAGGAAGACCAGCGCCAGGGTCCAGTCATTGTTGGTGGCTTTCAGGATGTAGCCGATCACGATGGGGGTGGCGATGCTGGAAAGATTGCCGCACAGGTTGAAGACGCTCCCGGCCAGTCCCACGGCTTCGCGCGGCGCGGTGTCGCTGACCACGGCCCAGCCCAGCGCGGCCACGCCCTTGCCGAAAAAGGCGATGGACATGAACAGCATGGTCAGGCCCAGGCTGTCGGTATAATTGCACAGGATGATGGTACAGCAGATCACCAGCCCGGACAGAATGGGTATCTTGCGTGCGTTGGAGAGTGAGGTGCCGCGCTTCAACAGCCAGTCACTGAAGATGCCGCCCAGCACGCCGCCGGCGAAGCCGGCGATTGCCGGCCCGGCCGCAGCGAAGGTTGCCTTGGCCAGGCTCATGTGCCGGGCGTCCTGCAGATAGATGAAGAACCAGGTGGCAAAGAAGAAGGTCAGCGCATTGATGCAATATTGCGCGATATAGACGCCGACCTGCATGCGGTTGGTCAGAAGCTGGCCGACGATGTTCCAGCGGATCGGCTGGGGGCCGCCCACCGGCTTGTCCAGGTTCACCAGCGCGCCCCCTTCCTCGATATAGGCATACTCGCGCTTGCTGATTCTGCGATGGCGCGAGGGGGAATGCACGACAACCGCGAAGATCGCCGCCCCAATAAATCCGATGATGCCCATCACCAGGAAGACGCTCTGCCAGCCGTAATATTGCGCCAGCCAACCCATCAGCGGCGTGAAGGCAGGCACCGAGAAATATTGCGAGGCGTTGAAGATGGCGCTGGCGGTGCCGCGCTCCGAACTCGGAAACCAGTTGGCGACGATGCGGGCATTACCGGGAAAGCCCGGACTTTCCGCGACGCCCAGCGCAAATCGCAGCACAAACATGCTGATCATCACCGGCACAAAGGCGAAATAGGAGACGAAAGCCTGCAGCGCGGTGAAAACCGCCCACAAGGTGATCGACCAGATATAGACCGGCCGCGAGCCATAGCGGTCCAGCAGCGCACCGCCGGGAATCTGGGCGATGGCATAGGCCCAGCCAAAGGCCGAGAACAGATAGCCCAGCTGCACCGGATCGAGGTGGTATTCCGCCGACAGCGGTTTTGCGGCGATGCCCAATGTGGCGCGGCTGGCATAGTTGATGGACGAGATGATGAAGAGGACGGCAATCACCCAATAACGGACATGGCTGTTGCGCGTGTCGTCGCTTGTCATGGCTGTTCCATCCCAGAAGGTGGCCGCTGGCGGGCCTTTAGCCTTGAAAAGGCACTAAAAGTTATGGGGATGAGCTTGGCCCGTCCAACCCAAAGGTTCAAGCGATCAATGCCGGGAATGCATCAATCCGGCTCGAAGGCAGGGTCCTCTAGCGCGTCCAGATCTTCGGGTTCGGCGGCGGGGCGCAGCAGGTCCAGGAAGGGCGGCAGGGCGGGATTTTCATTATCGCTGCGCCAGGCGGCATACAGCTCCACCGGTAGTAGCGGATCGGTCTCCACCGGCCGGAACAGCACGTCATCGAAATGCAGCGACTGCGCCGCCTCCGGCACCAGAGCGGCGCCGATGCCGGCGCGCACCAGCGCCAGCATGGAATGGATCTGGCTCAGTGACTGGATCGCGATGGGCGAGATGCCTTCGGCTTCGAACAGCTCGGCCAGCATGTCGTAAAAATAGCGGGCGCCTTCGGCCGCATACATGATCAGTGGCTGGCGGTCGAAATGGGAGAGGTTCAGTGTGGCTTCCGTCAGGCGCGGATCGCCGACCGGCAGGGCGGCCACCAATCGCTCTTCGGCCACTTTCAGGGTGGTGAATTCGCTGCGCCCGATGGGCGGGCGCAGCAGGCCGATATCGATGCGCCCCGTAAGCAGGCTCTCCACCTGATCGGTGGACACCATCTCCTTCAACGCCACCTCGATATTAGGCGCATGGCTGGCGCGCTGAAGCAGCAGATGAGGCAGGAAGCTGTAGCCGCTAGAGGCGGTGAAACCCAAGGTGATCGTGCCGGCCTCGCCTGATGCGATGCGCCTTGTGGCCAGCGCCGCGCTTTCGGCCAGGCGCAGGATGCGGCGCGCCTCCAAAAGGAACACACGGCCCGCCGGCGTCAGCTTGACGGCGCGGCTGGTGCGGTCCAGCAGCTTGACCCCCAGAACATGTTCCAGCAGCTGGATCTGCCGCGACAAGGGCGGCTGGGTCATGTTCATGCGCGCGGCGGCGCGGCCGAAATGCAATTCCTCGGCGGCGGCAACAAAGCAGCGAAGCTGACGAAGCTCGAACTGCGACCAGAAGGCTTGGCCAGTCATGGGCGCCAGACTAGCCTGAAAAAAACGGCGCTTAAACCGGCTTGGTCGCCTCTATCAGTTTTTTCAGCCGCGAGAACTGATCCTCGGTAAGGTCGGTCAGGGGCGCGCGCACCGGGCCGGCGTCGCGGCCGATCGCCCGCATGCCCGCCTTGACGATGGAGACGGCATAGCCCTTGTTCTCGTTGCGGATGGCGATATAGGGCAGCACGAAGTCCTTCAGGCCCTTGATGACTTTGGCCTGGTCCTTGGCGCGCACCGCGTCATAGAAACTGAGCGCCCATTCCGGCAGGAAATTGTAGATCGCCGAGGAATAGGTGGTGACACCCATTTCCAGATAGGGAAGGGCGAAGGTTTCCGCCGTGGGCAGCCCGCCGACATAGGTGAGGCGGTCGCCCATCTTCGCATAAACGCGCATCATCAGTTCGATGTCGCCGACGCCATCCTTGAAGCCGACCAGATTGGGATTGCGGTCGCACAGTTTGGCCAGGCTGGTCTCGTTCAGCACCGCATTGTCGCGGTTATAGACGATGACGCCGATCTTCACGGCCTTGCACACCGCTTCGACATGCGCCATCAGACCTTCCTGGTTCGGCACCATCAGATAGGGCGGCAGCAGCAGCAGGCCGTCTGCGCCGGCGGCTTCCGCCGACTTGGCCAGCTCGACCGCGATGGCGGTGCCATAACCGCAGCCCGCAATCACGGGCGTCTTGCCGGCCGTCTCTTTCACCGCCGCCGTCACCACAGAAGCGACTTCCGCCGGCGTCAGGGAGAAGAACTCGCCCGTGCCACCGGCCGCGAAAAGTCCGGTCAGGCGCTTGAAGCCAAGCAGCCAGGCGCAATGCTCGCGATAGGGGCCTTCCTGAAAGCGGAAGTCCTTGTCGAAATGGGTCACCGGAAAGGACAAAAGCCCCTTGGCCAGAGTCTGGGCCATCTCGGTGGGGGACATTTTGCTCATACTTTCCTCCGGTCTTTCACGCTGGGCGCGCAAATTACGGTCCGGCTTTTAGCGGGTCCAAGCCAAACTGGCTATGGATTCATGCCCGTTTTGGATGGGCGGTAGCGCATGCTAGGACTGTTCCAAACAAACGGGGAAACCGGATGGACCGCAGGGACATGCTTAAAGCCTCGGGGGCTGTCATGATCGCCACATCTCTGCCGGCCGCGGCCGGCCCAAAAATGGGTGAAGGTGGCTGGGACCGCGCCAAGCTGGATCAGGCCGCCGCCGTCATGGCTGATTGGATCAAGGACAGCCGGGTGGCCGGCGCGTCCATTCTGGTGACGCAGGGAAATCGTCAGTTCTTGCGCAATTTCGGCACCGCCAAGGGCACCGAGCCGGTGTTCCTGCTGGCGTCCATCACCAAGCCGATGACGGCCGCGGCGGTGATGACGGTGGTGGATGCGGGCCAGCTTTCGCTGGATGACAAAGCTGTAAAATTCTTTCCCGCCTTCACCGGCGAAGGCCGCGAGACCATCACCGTCCGCAATCTCCTGACCCATACCGGCGGTCTGCCGGACATGCTGGCCGATGATGAAGCCCTGCGTGAACGCCACGCCAGTCTGGCCGATTATCGCGAAGGCGCGCTCAAGGCGCCGCTCAAATTCGCGCCCGGCAGCAAATACTCCTATTCCAGCATGGGCATTCTTCTGTCGGCGGAGATTGCCCAGAAGATCACCGGCAAGCCGATCGCCGACTTGGTGCAGGAGCGCGTCTTCAAGCCCCTCGGCATGAACCGCACCACTTATGGCCTGCGGGGCCGCGACAATGCCACCATGGTGGCCAGCCAAGCCGCGCCGGCGATGACCGATTCCGGGAAGAAAAGTTGGTCGAACTGGAACTGGAACAGCAAATACTGGCGCGACCTGGGTGCGCCCTGGGGCGGCGCGCTGGGCACGGCCGCCGACATCACGCGCTTCTACCGTGAATTCATGGAGCAGCGCGGCCGCATCCTGAAGCCGGCGACCGAAGCGCTGATGAGCACCAATCAGTCGCCGGCCGGCGTCAAGGCCAGCGGCCTTGGCTTCGACCTGCCGCCCAGCGTCGGCTCGCCCGGTTGCGGCCCTGCTACCTTCGGCCATAACGGCTCGACCGGTACGCTCTCCTGGGCCGATCCGGACACCGGCACCGTCTGTGTTGTGCTGACGTCTTTGTACGAGGCGGCGGTGAGGCCCCATCCCACCCATCTGGTCTCCGACCTGGTGGCGCAGGCGGTGGCGAAAGCCTGAACCGATAGCGCTATCACAAGCGGCATGCTTTAGTCGCTCCTCTGTCGCGGGGAGGGCTTTATGGATCGGCGTTCGTTTATCGGTACGGGTATCGGCGCGGGCTTCTATGCCGCGCTGCTGTCCGATGCCAAGGCGGCGGGCACCAGTCGCGCGCCGCACTTACGCATCCGCGAGGTGCGCGCCATCCGTCTCAAGAATGGATTCAACAGCCGCTTTGTCCGCGTCTATACCGAGGAAGGCCTGACCGGCACGGGCGAATGCGTCGATTCCGTCGGCACCGAATACATCATCAACAACAACTTCAACACCATGCTGAAGGGCCGCGACCCGCTCGACATCCAGGGCATCCTGGCGGACTTCTGGGGCTATCATAAAGTCAATCTGGGCGGCGCGCCCTCGGTGATGTTCGTGCATGGCCAGGGCGGACCCTATCTCACCGCCGTCAGTGGCGTGGAGATGGCGCTGTGGGATCTGGCGGGCAAGGCCTTCAACCTCCCCATCCATCACCTGATGGGCGGCAAGATGCGCGACAGGGTGCCGGTCTATCTGCATGCCGCCAATCCGGAGATCGCGCGCCGGGTGATGGACGAAACCAAGACCAAGGTGATCAAGGTCGGGCTGGATTATTCCGACGACACCTGGTCGATCAAAAAGGGCTATGAGCCGACCCGACCCTACGACCTGCACATGACCAACAATCAGGTGGATGACGTGGTCAATTTCTTCGCCGGCTTCCGCAAGGGCTTGGGCAAGGATGCGGAGATCGCGCTGGAATGCCACGCCCATTACGACACCGAGACCGGCATCCAGATCTGCAACCAGATCGAGCCTTATCGTCCGCTATGGGTGGAAGAGCCGGTGCCCAGCGACAATGTCGAATCCATGCTGCGCATCCGCAACAACACACGGGTGCCGATCGCGGCGGGCGAGAACATCTATACCCGCTATGGCTACCGGCCATTCCTGGAGAAACAGGCGCTTTCCATCATCCAGCCCGACTTCACCAAGACCGGTGGGCTGTTCGAAGGCATGAAGATCGCCAACATGGCCGAGACTTATAATATTCCGGTGGCCCCGCATGGCGTGTGCTCACCCTTGGGCACTCTGGCGATCACACATGTCTGCGGCGTGATCCCCAACCTCTTGGTGCAGGAATTCACCCAGTATCAGGAGAAAGCCTGGACCGAATTGTGCGATCCGGTAAAGCTGGATGCGGAAGGCTTCCTGACCGTGCCCGATGCGCCGGGCATCGGCATCGGCCTCAACGAAGCTGCGGTCAAGGAACGACTGGACCCGGAATTCAAGATGCTGTGATGCCTCTCTGCTGACCCAGCTCGAAGATCTGCGTCATCGGCATCCATTTCTGTCCCGGCGCGGCATGGGGCAGGGCCTTCTGGAAGGTCCACATCAGGCCCTCCCATTCATCATATTTGGCGGGGATGTCGCGGGCCCTGGGATAGTCGTGGGCCACGGTGGCGATCATCACCATGCGGTCGCCGGTGCGCCAGATTTCCATACCCTCGATTCCTTGCGCGCGGATGTCGTCCACGATCTCCGGCCACACCCCGCCGGGGGCGTGGAACCCCTCATATTCGGCGATTTTGGCGGCGTCATTGACCAGATCCAGGGCAAAGCAAAGGCGGCGGCTCATTTTGATGGTCTCTCCGGCGGGGCTTGGACTATAAACCCGGGCTGGCGTTCAGGAGCAATCATGGCGGCGTATTTACGGCTTCATCCCACCGACAATGTGGTGGTGGCGGTGGCGGACCTTTCACCGGGCGATATCGTGGATGATGTGAAGATCATCCGCCGCATTCCCCGCGGCCATAAGGCGGCGGTGCGCCCGATCGCCAAGGGCTCGCCGGCGCTGAAATTCGGCCAGATCATCGGCTTCGCCACCCAGGACATCACGCCCGGCGACTGGGTGCATGAGCACAATATCGCCTTCCAGTCGGTGGACCGCGATTATGAGTTCGAGGTCGATGCGAAGGATCCAGCGCCGCAGGGCGGCGCGACTTTTCAGGGCTTCCGCCGCGCCAACGCCAAAGTCGGCACCCGAAATTATCTGGGCATCCTGACGTCGGTGAATTGCTCGGCCACTGTGGCGCGCATCATCGCGCGCGAGGTGGAACGCAGCGGCCTGCTTGATGATTTCCCCAATGTGGATGGCGTGATCCCGCTGGTGCATGGCCATGGCTGCGGCATGGATGCCAAGGGCGAAGGCTACGAGGTGCTGAAACGCACCCAATGGGGCTATGCCGCCAATCCCAATATGGGCGCGGTGCTGATGGTAGGGCTGGGCTGCGAGACCTTCCAGATCGCGCGCTGGAAGCAGGCCTACAACATCGCCGAAAGCGACACGTTCCGTTCCCTGACCATTCAGGATACCGGCGGCACGCAGAAGGCGGTGGAAGCGGGCCTGGCCGCGGTGCGCGACATGCTGCCTGCCGTCAACAACGCCACCCGCGAGACCGCGCCGGCCTCCGAATTGATGCTGGCGCTGCAATGCGGCGGCAGCGACGGCTATTCCGGCATCACCGCCAATCCGGCGCTGGGCGCGGCGGTGGATCTGCTGGTCGCCCATGGCGGCACCGCCATCCTCTCGGAGACGCCGGAGATTTACGGCGCCGAGCACCTGCTTACCCGTAGAGCGAGCCCTGACGTCGGCAAGAAGCTGATCGAGCGCATCCGCTGGTGGGAGGATTACACCGACCGCAATGCCGGCAGCATGAACAACAATCCCTCGCCGGGGAACAAAGCGGGCGGCCTCACGACCATTCTGGAAAAATCATTGGGCGCCGCCGCCAAGGGCGGCACCACGCGGCTGAAGGCCGTCTATGAATATGCCGAGCCGGTGACCGCCAAGGGCTTTGTCTTCATGGACACGCCCGGCTATGACCCGGTCTCAGCCACCGGCCAGGTGGCGGGCGGCGCCAATATTCTCTGCTTCACCACCGGCCGCGGCTCGGCCTATGGCTGCAAGCCCACACCCTCGATCAAGCTTGCCACCAACACGCCGGTCTATGAGCGCATGACCGGCGACATGGACATCAATTGCGGCGATGTGCTGGACGGCGTTTCCATCCAGGAAAAGGGCAAGGAAATTTTTGAGCACATCCTGAAGATCGCTTCCGGCACGCGCAGCAAGTCCGAAAAGCTGGGCTATGGCGATGCCGAATTCGTGCCCTGGCAGATCGGCGCCACCATGTAGCGCATCTCTCCGATTTCCGCTTAACTGGCGGAAGGCGGACTTGAGATCCGCTGGGGGAGATGAAATGCCGAAACTGCCCGTCGTTGAGCGCCGTTATCTGGTCGCCTTTGCGCTGACCTCGACCCTGTTCTTCGCCTGGGGCCTGGCCTCGCAATTCAACGACCTTTTGCTGCATCATTTCCAGAAGGCGCTGGACCTGACCCGGCCGCAGGCCAGCCTGACTCAGTTCGCCTTCTATATCGGCTATTTCTGCGCGCCCCTGCCGGCGGCCATAATCATCCGCCGCCTGGGCTACAAGAAGACCATCATCATAGGTCTGTCGCTGTATGCCATCGGCGCTTTCCTGTTCGTGCCGGCGGCGCATATGCGCATCTATGCCATCTTCCTGGCGGCGCTTTACATCATCGCCATCGGCGCCGGGTTTCTGGAAACCAGTGCCAATCCCTACATTACCATCCTGGGCGCGCCGGAAACCGCTTCGCCGCGGCTGAACTTCGCCCAGGCCTTTAACGGCGTCGCCACTGTGCTGGGGCCGCTGGTCGGCGGTTATGTGATTTTCTCCGGCGTCGAATATACCCCGGCGCAGATGGCGGCGATGGGGCCGGCTGCGGTGGATCACTGGCGCGCGCAGGAGGCTGCCGCCGTCGGTCCGCCCTATCTGGTGCTGGGCATCCTGATGGTGGTGATCGCATCGGCCATCGCGCTCACCCGCTATCCGCCGTTGCGCGCCGATGTCGCGCCTGAGGGAAGCGGTTCACCCTTCGCGGTGCTGCGCAGGCCGCGGGTTCTGTATGCCGTGGTCGCGCAATTCTTCTATGTCGGCGCGCAGGTCGGGACCTGGAGTCTGCTGGTGGATTTCGCCCAGGAAGCAGCCCATGTGCCCGAACGGACGGGCGCGCAGGTCTATCTGGAAGCGACCATGATCGCTTTCTGCATCGGCCGCTTCTTTGGCGCGTGGCTGCAGCGGACCATCAACCCGCCCCGCCAGCTGATGCTCTATGCCGGCTGTAACATCCTGTTGTGTTGCCTGGCCGCATCGATCGGCGGCTTTCCCAGCATCTGGGCGCTGGTGGCGACCAGCTTCTTCATGTCCATCATGTTTCCCACCATCTTCGCGCTGGGTCTCGAAGGCCTGGGCCATGAGACCGAGTTCGCCTCCAGCTTTATCGTCATGGCGATTTGCGGCGCCGCGGTGGTGCCGCCGGTGATGACCTTGTTCGCCTCTGTCACCGGCGCGCTGCACTGGAGCATGTTCATCCTGGCAGCCTGCTATGCCGTGGTGGTGAGCTTCGGCTTGTTTGCGCCCAGATTGAGAACAGCATGAGCTTTCCGCTTCGCACCCTTGGCCGCACCGGTCTGTCGGTGACGGAATTGGGCTTCGGCACCGCGCCGCTGGGTAATCTGTTCCGGCCGCTGCCGGACGAGACTGCGCGCGCCACTTTGCAGGCGGCGGAAAAAGCCGGCTTCGGCTATTACGACACCGCGCCCTTCTATGGTTTCGGCCTGTCGGAGCGGCGGCTGGGCGATGCCTTGCGCCATCGCAAGGATGTGGTGCTGTCCACCAAGGTGGGCCGCCTGCTGGCGCCGGTGCCGGGGCCGGTAGACGAAACACAAGTGCGCCACGGCTATGCCACGCCCATGCCCTTCGAGCCGGTGTTCGACTATTCCTACAGCGCGATCATGCGGGTCTATGAGGGCAGCCTGCAGCGGCTGGGCCTGTCGCGCATCGACATTCTTTATATCCATGACATCGGCGCGCTGACCCATGGCGAACAGAACGCCGCGCGCATGACCGAACTGACCAAGGGTGGCGGTTTGCGCGCCCTGGAGGAATTGCGGGAGGGTGGCGCCATTGCCGGCTTCGGCATGGGTGTCAACGAAGTCGCCGCCTGCCTGGAGGTAATGGATCATGCCCGGCTGGATGTGATCCTGCTGGCGGGTCGTTACACTTTGCTGGAACAGACGCCGCTGGATGTCCTGTTTCCGCGTTGCGAGAAAGCGGGTACCGCCATCGTGATCGGCGGCCCTTATAATTCCGGCATTCTGGCGGTGGGGACAAAAACCGGCGCGCCGCTCTTCTATAATTATGAACCAGCGCCCGATAGTGTCATCGACAAGGTTCGCCGCATCGAAGCGGTGTGCGACCGCCATCATGTGTCCTTGGCCGCGGCGGCGCTGCAATTCCCGCTGGCGCATGCCCTGGTCGCCAGCGTGATCCCGGGACTGGATTCGCCTGAGCGGGTCGAACAAACACTGACGCTGTATCGTCACAAGATTCCAGCGGCGCTGTGGCAGGATTTGCGCGCCGAAAACTTGATCCGAGCCGACGCGCCAATTCCATATGATCGTTGATGCGCACCAGCATTTCTGGAACCCGGCGCGTGGTGATTATGGCTGGTTGAAGCCGGACAATCCGATCCATCGCGTTTTTGCCCCCGCCGACCTGCGGCCGCTGATGACCGAAGCCGGTGTGGACGCCACCGTTCTGGTACAGGCCGCGCCGACGCCGGAAGAGACCGATTACATGCTGGGCATCGCCCGTGACACGCCCTGGGTGCTAGGCGTGGTGGGCTGGATCGATCTCTTGGCGCCTGATGCGGCAAGCGAGATACGACGTCGGGCAGCCGATCCGCTGTTCCTGGGCGTACGGCCCATGCTGCAGGACCTGACAGATCCTGACTGGATATTGCAGTCCGCCTTGGCGCCCGCGCTGGAAACCATCGCCGGCGAAGGCCTAGTGTTCGACGCTCTGATCCTGTCGCATCAGATCGCCGCTATCACCGAACTGGCCCGGCGCCATCCCCGGCTTGCCATCATGCTGGATCATGGCGCCAAGCCGCGGCTGGGCGATTCCGGCGCCATGGCGCGTTGGGCGCGGGACATGGAGAAACTGGCAGCCATGCCCAATGTCGCCTGCAAGGTCAGCGGTCTGTTGACCGAACTGACGCCGGCCGGCACGCGCGATGACGTGGCCCGGGCCATTGGCGTGCTGTTCGATCTGTTCGGCGCCGATCGCCTGGTTTGGGGCAGCGACTGGCCAGTTCTCACCCTGGCGGGCAGATACCAGGACTGGTTCGCCCTGGGGCGGGAGGCTATTGCCGCCAAACAGGAAAGCGCCGTGGCCGCCGTGATGGGCAGCAACGCCTTACGGCTTTATCGGCCCGAAAGCCGCCATATCCACGCCTGATTTGTCGCCAAGCCTGTCGTAACCTCTCCTCGGGGGCATTGGAGCATTGGTTTGAAACGGCGGCACTGGTTGGCTGCAGCGATAGGCTTGATGGTGGTGCTGCTGGCGCTGTGGCTGGCGCGCGCCTTCATCGTGGCCGAGTTCGCCCGCAACTATTTCCGCTCTCATGGCGTCACCGCCTCGGTGAAGATCGGGACGCTGGGCCTTTCCGGGGTTTCCGGCAGCTTTGCGCTGGGCCCGGACGACGCGCCTGACTTTTCCGCCGAGCGCATCGAGCTTCGTTTCGATCCTTTGCGTTGGATTCCCTTTGTCACCGAAGTGCGGCTGATCCATCCCGTTGTGCGCGCACGTGTGACGCCCGACGGCAAGGTGACATTGGGTTCGCTGCAGGCCTGGCTGAATTCGCTGAGCCAGCAACAGGGCAAGTCGAGTTTTGTCAGTGACGATCTGGTTGTCTCCCTGACCGGATTGCGCGCGCTGCTCGCCACGCCGGCCGGAACTGCGGAAGTGGATGGGAATGTGCGGCTGGTGAAAAACCTGCCGGCGTCCGCCGATCTCGCCTTGCAGCCGGCGAACCTGACCTGGAACGGCGTAACGGCCCGGGTCCGGGCAGGGCGGCTGACCTACCAAAATTCGGGCCAGGTATCGGCGCATGTCGCTGCGGACGTTCAAGGCAAGGGCTTCAATCTCAACGGCGCGGAAGCCAACCTCAAGGCCGACGGCTTGCGCTGGTCTTTAGCGCTTGCGCTGTCTGTTTCCGTGGCTTCGGCGGACTTGGTCGCCTCGGTGGCGAGCGCTAACGGCGTCAACGCCACGGACACGCAAGGCGGGAGCTTTGTGTTCAGTGGTTTGAAAGCTGACCTCAAGACCAGGGACCTGCATTGGTCTTCAACGCCAGCCCCAACTGTTTCTCTCGCTTCTGCGGATTTGGTCTTGTCGGCAGCGACCGCAAACGGGGTCCGCGCCACCGCCCTAAACGCCACCGTCGCCAATTTGACCTATGCCGGTGCGCAGGCATCCGCCGATCTGCGCTTCAATGGTGGGCTCGATCCCGCCGCGGTCATGCCGGCGCTCCACACCGGCGATGCGCAGCTGGATCGGGCGCTGGTAGCCAATCTGGCGCATCTGGACGTGAAAGGCGTGGGCCATCTGGCGCTACAGAATGGCCGCACCAGCATGACCTTCGCCGCGCCGCTGGAAATCGCCGGCGCGCGTGGTGGCAAGCTAAGCCTCACGCATCTGCAACTTGCGGGAGGCTCTGACAGTGTCTCGATCAGCTTTCACGCCGCGTTTGGAGGCGGCGGCCTGCCAAATCTGAACGCCGAGGTCAAAGACCTGCTGTGGAGCGGTGGCGGGTTCACAGCGCATGCGCGTTTCAATGCCGATTTCGACTATGCCATGCTGCGGCACGCGAGTTTGCATAGCGCTGGCACGTTTTCCTGGCAGAACGGGCAATATGCCTTCACGCCTTCAGGCTGCGTCCAGGGCTCGCTGGCTGCCTTTCATCCTGGCGACAGCGATCTGGCGAAAAACGTGCAGGGTGAGATTTGCGCGCCACCACAACAGCCCTTGCTGACGGGCGAAGGCGCGGGCTGGACATTGACCGGCGAGGCCCGCAACGCCGCCGCCGATCTGCCGCTGGCAACCGCGCATGTAGAGAAAGTGACCGCAAAACTGGCCTTCGACGGCGAAGGGGCTCCCCTCAAAGGCACAGCCACCATCACCGCCGCACAGATTTCAGACGGGGCCGCCAGCCCGCGCTTCAGGCCATTGTCGGGCACGGGCACGGCTTCGTTGGCGGATGGGGTATGGCGCGGCCGCTTTGCCGTCACCGATCCTAAAAACGCGCCCCTCGGTGTGGCGACCTTCGCGCATACCATGGCGACGGGCGCCGGCACAGCCCATATCGATGCGCCCGAGATCACCTTCGCGCTCGATGGCTTGCAGCCGGAACATTTGTCTCCGCTGCTGGCGGCGCTACGCAGGGCCGAAGGCAGCGCTGCGCTCACCGGTGACATTGACTGGACGAAACAGGCGATCACCAGCCGAGGCAAATTGACCGTGCTCAGCCTGGATTTCCTGACGCCTCTGGGCAGGGCGCACGCGGTAAAAAGCGAGATCGCGCTGACCTCGTTGCTGCCGCCGGTCACGGCGCCGGGCCAGGCGCTCACTATCTCGCGTATCGACTGGACCTTACCGTTCAGCGCCGTGGATGTCCGCTTCGGCTTTGGTCCCACCACGGTTGAGCTCGCCAAGGCCGACACCGATATTGCAGAGGGTCATGTCAGTCTGGGCGCGATCGCGATTTCACTGTCCAATCCGGGCAAGGTTGCCGGCGCCGCCGACATCAAGGGCATTTCTCTGAACTCCCTGGTCACCGCTTCCAATCTGGCCAGCAAGCTGAAGCTGGAAGGGAAAGTCTCGGGCCACATCCCCTTCGCCATGGGCCCGGATGGCTTTCGCATCATCAACGGTCATGTCGCTGCCGATGGGCCGGGGCGGTTGTCGGTAAGCCGCTCGCTCTGGGTTCAGGGCGAGGCCGCCATCAGTAGCAACGCGGTGCAGGATTTCGCCTATCAGGCGCTGGAAAATCTCGCTTTCGACCAGATGTCGGCCGAGCTCAATTCCGTCGCCAATGGCCGGCTGCAGATCGTCTTTCACATCAAAGGCAAAAGCGATCCGCCCCAGCACCAGACCGCCGATGTCGCCGTTACCGACATTATTAATGGCACCGCTCTTTATAAGCCTATCCCGCTGCCAAGCGGCACGCCCATCGATTTGACCCTGGACACCTCCCTTAATTTTGACGAACTCTTGAAGTCCTATGCCGAAGCGTGGTCAAAAACACTTTCTCCGGAGGGGCATCCGGGGCCTGGAGCGAAGCCATGAAGAAGCTGCTTTTCGCCGCCTCAGTGGCGGCAACCCTGGGCGCGTGCACGCCCACCATCCGGGTGGAAGTGGCCCCGATCAATATCTACGCCAAGCTTGATGCCGATGTGCGGGTGCGGCTGGACAAGGAAGTCCAGACCGCCATCCAGCAGAACCCCGACCTCTTCTAGACTGAAGGATGCCGACCATGCGCAACCTCAAATCCGTGATTTTCGCCAGTGCGGCGCTGCTGTTGGCGACGCCTGCCTTTGCCGACCTCGCCAGCGACAAGGCCGCCGTCGATGCCGCCAAGGCCGCCGGCACGGTGGGCGAGCAGGCCGATGGCTATCTCGGCATCGTCAGCAGCGCCGACGCCACCGTCACCGCGGCGGTGAATGAGATCAATGCCGGCCGCCGTTCGGTCTATACCCAGACCGCGACCAAATCCGGTGTATCGCCCGATGCCGCGGGGCAAGCCACAGGCGCGCAGCTGATCGCCAAAACTCCCCCGGGGCAGTTCATCAAGCCGATAGGCGGAGCCTGGACCAAGAAGTGAGAGCTGCGGCGCGCTGTTGGGCGCGCGAGCAGGTCCAGTGGACCTGCGAGAGCGGTGAGCGCCGCGAGCTTGGGCGAGCGGCAATGGCTAGACTAAGCTAAATCTACTGCTACTACCTCGTGCAGGCGAATACGCGGCACTTCCACCACCAGCCTGTCGCCGTTGCGCGAGGTCTTTGGTGTCGCGCCGCTTTCCAGCAGTTTGACCGCGCCGACCTTGGCGCCGGCCGGAACGGCCAGCGACACGGTGTAAGGGCCCGCGGGCATGATCTCGCGATAGGGCCCCTTCATCATCATGGGGTTGTTCATGTTGACCAGATGCGCCGCCAGCGAATTCCTCTGCCGCCAATAGGACACATCCAGTATTCCCGCGCCGGTCACCGTCAGCGGTGAAGGCTCATCCGCCGCCCATTCCACCGCGTTTTTCAATAGCACCCAGTGGTCGGCCGCAAGCACTTCCCAGAAGGTGCGGTCGATATCCATGGGGAAATAGACCACGCGGCCCTTGCCCACTTCGCGGCAGAACACCATCGGCGTGTCAGTCTGTTCGGCCATGGGATAGACCCGCTCCATCGGCAGATCGGGATAGCTGGGAACCAGGGTCAGCGGCTGCTTGGCCGCATCATGCGGTTTGACCGTGATCTGCTGGGTGGCGGCGATGATGCGGGGCGCATCTTCCAGCCCATGCGTCAGCGGATGGGGATGGCGCGGCGTGAGATAGCTATTTTTCACGCCATTCTCGGTTTTGACATAGTCGCAGCCGAACAGGTCGGCCAGACCGAAATTGGCGCGCCGCTTGCCCAGTTCGTCATAAAGCGAGGTTTCGCCGGTGACGACAATGCGCCCGCCCGCCTGCACGAAATCGCGGATCTGCTGGCATTGCTTGTCGGACAAGGCGGCGATGTCGGGCATCACCAGCACGCGATAGCGGCCGATATGCTGGGCCTCGAGCTGGCGGTCGTCGGCCATCTCGAAGGGAATGCGCGCTTCCACCAGCGCCTGGTAATAGCCGTTCTGGGAATCGGTGACGCGCTGGGCCGCGCGAACACCGTCACCGGCGGTAAAGGCGGTGCCGCCGGCGGTGAAGATGCCGGACTGGGTGGAATTGATCATCGCCACCCGCGCCAGGTTGGCGGTGTTGCGCATGTACTTGTCGTTGGCGTAGTGCCACTGGAAAATCTTGGTCACCGGCGCCACCCAGCGCGGATCGAAGATGCGGGCGTTGAACTTGCAGTACCAGGGGCGGAAGCCCTGGGCGATGCCGCTATGGGCCCAGGCTTCCAGCTCCGGGCCGCGCTGCACCGAATCCTTCCAGCGATTCTCGTCCTCGATGCCGACATTGAATAGCCCGCAGACCGGCAGGTTCTGCATATAGGCGCGCACTTGTTTGGCATATTTGCCCATGGCCCAGACCGGGGTGGTGCCGCTGCGGCCCTGGCGGTCCACCGCGATCAGCGGATGCATGACTTTGTCGGGTTCGTTGAGCCCGCCATTGGGGCTGAAGAAACAGTCCTTCTTGCTGGCGCTGACCGTGTCGTTCCACAAGGTGAATTGTTTCCAGCGCATATCGGCATTCCATTGGATATAAGCCTTGCGCTGCGGGTTCTGCGGATCGTTGGTGGTGGGCAATTCCATGCCGGTTGCGGCGCGGAATTTTGTGCGGCAGGTCTGGCAATAGCACATGCCGCTGCCCGCCCAGCGGTTGCCGAAGAAACCTTCCGGCTGATACTTGTCAGTGATCTCTTTCAAGACCGCCGGCATGAAGTCGAACATGAAGCCGCCATTCTGGCAGGTGACCCACATGTCGGCGGCGGCCCAGTGGCGGCGCGGCTTGCCATCTTCGGTGCAAGCGGCCCATTCGGGATGAGCGGCGAAGGCCTCCTCGCTCATGGCATGGGGATCGACGCGGGCGATCACGCTCATCTTCAGGGCGCGGGCGCCCTTGACCATCTCGCCGAACATGTCGCGATCGCCCAGGTCGCGGGCGCGTTTGTGCAGCGGCACCTGGGTTGGATAGAAGGCGATGTCGCCGCCGGCCGACAGGCAGGCGGCTTCCACATGCGTCTTCTTGAACATGTCGAACCAGAAATTGGGGTCGTAGCGCGGCGGGTCTTCTTCGGTGAAGGCGACCTGCGCCCAGCGCATGGAATTGTTGGCCCAGG